>SL_8KL_010_SEDDRAFT_10000715_pt1 | contig 29034 bp, 25 predicted proteins | sample SodLakKL_010_SED_4_FD_11160 | JGI IMG/M metagenome (IMG submission 11160) | reverse complement strand
CGCGCATACTTCGACGCCTTCGGGGGCGACCGAACCGACCTCGCACACATCGCCTCGAAGAACCACGCGAACGCGGTCGACAACGAGTACGCGCAGTATCGGCGCGAAGTCTCCATCGAGGACGCGTTGGACGCACCGCCGGTCGCGACCCCGCTACACCTTTTCGACGCGTGTCCGATCACCGACGGGGCGAGCGCCGTCGTCATCGTCTCCGAGTCGTACGCCGAGGAACACGGCCTCGATGCGCCCGTGGCGGTGACCGGGACCGGGCAGGGAACCGATAGGATGGCGCTCGGCGATCGCGAATCGCTCACGGAGACGCCCGCCGCCCGCGACGCGGCGACCGCCGCCTACGAGGAGGCCGGTATCGGCCCGGACGACGTGGACTGCGCGGAGGTCCACGACTGTTTCACCATCGCGGAGGTGTTGGCGATCGAGTCGCTCGGCTTTGCGGAGCCCGGGGAGGGGATCCGTGCGGCCCGCCAGGGGGTCACGACCGCCGACGGCGACCTCCCCGTGAACCTCTCGGGTGGCCTGAAAGCGAAGGGCCATCCGGTCGGCGCGACCGGCGCGGCACAGATCGCGGAGTTGGTCCGACTGCTCCGGGGGGACCATCCGAACAGCGAACACGTCGCCGATGCGACGACGGCCGTCGCACACAACGCTGGGGGCACCGTCGCGAGCGCGGTCGTCCACGTGCTGGAGGTGGCCGAATGAGCAGCTCGAACGCGGGCGAGGGGGACGAGGCCACCCGCTCGGGATTCGACGCATGGATCGACGCGCTCGCCGGCGGCGAGGGCTACTATCTCGAATCACCGTGCGGCCACGGGTCGTTGCCACCTCGGCGTGTCTGTCCGGAGTGCGGCTCCACCGACCTTACCGAGCGACCGCTTCCCGAGACGGGAACGGTGGAGACGTTCACCGTCGTGTCCGTCCCGACGCCGACCTTCGCCGAGGACGCGCCGTATGTAACCGCCATAGCGACCTTCGGGCCGGTCCGGCTTACGGGCGTCCTTCGAGGTGTCGAGCCCGATGACGACGCGATCGACCTCGGGCTGGATGTAACCGTGGGTGTTGAGCGTCGCGAGACGGACGACGAGCGGGTGGTCGTCTTCCGACCGACTGGCTAAGTAGCTGTCAGACAGCCCCTTGCAGTGGCGGCAACTCGTTTTCGATCGACGTGCCGGCTCCGTCAACTACTACCCACGGCGGGTTTCACTCACGGTATGAGTGCTGCCTCGTATCTCCCGTACGCCCTGCTCTCGATGGGTGCATACGCGCTCGTCTCCCCGCTCATGCGGGTTGCAACGACCGGCCCCGACGCCATCCCGAGCGACGTCGCCGTCATCATCACAAACCTGATCTTGGTGGGGCTCGCGGCGAGTATCGTCGTCTACACCGGTCAGGAGGTCTCCGGGACGTTCAGTTCCTCGAAACTACCGCACGTTATCGCGGCCGGTGTTTTCCTCGGGATCGGGATCATCGCGCTCTATCGGGCGCTCGCGTTGGGGCCGGTGAGCGTCGTCACGCCGATCTTCGCGATGTTTCTCGTCCTCTCCTCGGTCATCGGCATCGTCCTCCTCGGCGAGGAGTTCACGCTCCGGAAGGGCGCGGGTATCGTCTTCGCGATGGTCGCGGTCTATCTCGTCTCGGTTGGGTGAGTCGATCGTGGACATGCGCGTGTGTCCGGTGTGTCCAGTGTGTTCCGTGTTCCCCATCCGGAGCCGGTGACCGCTGCCGAATAAGGAAGGTCCTTTTAGCCGGCGCGAAAACGGGTCGTGTTCGCAGTGTCCCGTGTTCCCAACCCCATCCGTCTCCTCGTCCTCTACATCGGTTTCGCGTTGGCCCGCCTCGGGCTGATCGACCGCCACCGTGTGGTACGGACCACGGACCTCGCGTGGCCGCGGATCGTGACCGGCATCGCCCGGATGTCAAAAAACGCCGTCGACGTGGCGATGGTCGGCATCGCCGTTGGGACCAGCGCCGTCGCCGGCGTCGGGTTCGCCGGTCCGTTTTGGGGGCTGGCGTTCGCCATCGGCGGCGGGGTCGCCGGCGGCACCATCGCGCTCGTCTCCCAGCGCTACGGGGCTGAGGCGTTCGACGAACTGGGTGATGCGGTCCGGGCGAGTACGCTCCTCGTCGTCCTGATAAGCCTCCCCGTTACCGTCGTCTTCTGGTTCATCCCCCATGAGCTCATCTCCCTGCTCAGCAGCAACGAGCGCGCGATCGACCTCGGTGCCGAGTATCTCCAGATCGTCGGGCTCGCCGTCCCGCTTGCGGGACTAAACCTCGTCGGCAGCCGGATCCTTGTCGGCTGTGACGACGCCTACACCGCGATGATCGTGCGGGCCGGCGGGGCGATCGCGAACGTGATACTCACCGCGTGGCTCGTGCTTGGACTGGGCTGGGGGGTCGCCGGCGCGGCGGTCGGCACCGTCCTCGCGAACGCCGCCGTGACCGGGTCCTTCGCGCTCGGGCTCGCGTGGGGGCGGCTTCCCGGCGTCGGCGAGTTCCCCGTCCGGATCGACCCGTTCGGCTCGTATCTGAACCCAGGAATGCTCCGTGACCTCGTCGAGATCGGCTTGCCTGTCGGCCTTCGGAACCTCGTCTGGGTGGTCGCGGAGTTCCCGATGCTCGCCATCCTCGACGTCTTCGGCGAGAACACGGTCGCGGCGTTCGTCATCGCCCGGCGCATCTGGGGGATCATGAACACCCCTGGATGGGGCTTCGGGCTCGCCTCCTCCAGCCTCGTCGGTCAGGAGCTCGGTGCGAACGACCCCGAGGAGGCCGAGGCGTACGCCCGTGACATCATCCGGTTCTCGGTCGCCACCTACGTCGTCTCCGCGGCGCTGATCGCGTTCTTCGCGACCGACATCGTGCGGCTCTTCGCGGAAAGCCCGGACAGTCCGGAGGTGCCGATCGCGGTGACGCTCGTCTATGCGGCGTGTTTCGCGGTGATCTTACAGGGCGTCTCCGGCGGTGCCGCCGGGCCGCTCGATGCGGCGGGCGACACGAAGGTGCCGTTCGTGAGCCAGTTTATCGGGATGTTCTTCGTCGCCATCCCGCTCGCGTATATCGGCGCGACGACGCCGCTCGGGCTCTGGGGGTTGTATCTGGCATTCCTCGCGGAGACGAGCGTCCCGGCGGCGATCAACTACTGGCGGTTCCGCTCGGGCAAGTGGAAGGCGATAAGCGAGGCGTATCGTCCGGACGCGGCGACCGGTGACTGAGATGCGAGCGAGGATCCCCATCTCGTTGCGGATATCGTAACGTCGCTGCGCTGGGTGTTCACGGGGCTGCATAGCTTCCGGCGGCCCCCAGCCGGGAGATTCAAGGTCGTTCCCCGCACCCTCTCTGACGATGCGTCAGGACCACCTCATCACCGCGACACAGCTCTCGCGTGATGACATCGAGGCGGTGCTCGACCGGGCCCGCGAGATCGCGGCCGACCCCGCCGCGTTCACCGACCGACACGCCGACACGGTGCTCGCGCTCTGTTTTTTCGAGCCGAGCACGCGAACCAAGATGAGCTTCGACACGGCGGCCAAACGGCTCGGCGCGAATACCATCGACATGGGGACCGTGGAGTCCTCCTCGGTGACGAAAGGCGAATCGCTCGCGGACACCGTCCGCGTCATCGAGGGCTACGCCGACGCGATCGTGCTCCGCCATCCGAGCGAGGGCGCGGCGACGCTCGCTGCCGAGTTCGTCGACGTGCCGGTTATCAACGCTGGCGATGGGGCGGGACAACACCCCTCACAGACGTTGCTTGACCTTTATACCGTCCGGGAGAACCACGGGCTCGACGGACTCACCGTCGGGATCATGGGCGATCTGAAGTACGGGCGCACGGTTCACTCGCTGGCGGCGGCGCTCACGAACTTCGAGGTCAATCAGCACTTCATTAGCCCCGAGTCGCTCAAACTTCCCCGGTCGGTCAGGTTCGACCTGCATGAAGCGGGCGCACAACTGCGTGAGCACACGGACTTGGAGGACGTGCTCCCTGAGTTGGACGTGCTTTACGTGACCCGCATTCAAAAGGAGCGGTTCCCCGATGAGAACGAATACCACCGAGTCGCCGGCCAGTATCGGATCGATGCGGAGACGCTCGCGGCTGCACGCGAGGAGCTCACGGTGATGCACCCGCTTCCCCGCGTCGACGAGATCGCGGCCGATGTGGACGCCTCCGGTCACGCGCGGTACTTCGAGCAGGCGCACAACGGCGTCCCGGTCCGGATGGCGCTTTTAGATACCTTACTGGAGGGGGCACAATGAGCGACCACGAACTGCGCGTCTCGAAGATCCGCGACGGAACCGTCATCGACCACGTCGAGGGTGGACAGGCGCTGAACGTCCTCGCGATCCTCGGGATCGACGGCTCCGAAGGACTCGGCGTCTCCATCGGGATGAACGTCCCCTCGGACCGGCTCGGTCGCAAGGACGTGGTGAAAGTCGAGGGGCGTGAGCTCTCCTCCTCGGAGGTCGACGTGCTCTCGCTCATCGCCCCTGAGGCGACGATCAACATCATTCGTGAGTTCGAGGTCGTCGAGAAGAACCGGGTCGTTCGCCCCGAACAGGTGGCGGGCGTGCTCTCATGTCCGAATCGCAACTGTATCACCAACGCCGGGGAGCCGGTCGAGACGGAGTTCGCGGTGGTCGGGAACGGCGTTCGGTGTGGCTACTGCTCGACGATCATCCGTGACGACCTCGCCGACCACATCGACGTGTGATCGGCGGACCGATCGGGGTCGTGGTCGGCGGTAGTTTTTAGCCGTCCCCGGTCGCATATGACGGTATGAGCAAGAAGGCAAAGCTCGTCCTCGTCCTGTCGCTCGTCGTCCTCGCGTACTTCCTCCTCGCCGGCGACAAGGAGCCGGTAGAGGTCGAGTAACCGAGGTCACCTCGTCCGCACCCGTATCGCTCGGCGATCGCCGAACCACCGCGGCCTCATGCCCGCGCTTTTATGATCCGCACCCGTAGCGACGGGTATGTACGGTGTCGTTACGCGAAACGCCGACGAGGTCGACATGGACCCGTTCGACCTCGGATTCTTTGAGGTCAAAGACGTCACGGGGCGCGCGGCCGCGCCGCTTCCGAACGCGGTCAACATGGTGTCGTGTTTCGGGGACAACGCGGCCGCGGGGGAGAACGCCGACCTCGTGCCGGTGAACGAACGGGGTGAACCGGCCAATCGCGACCGGAAGTACTTCGATTGGGCGTACGTCTGTCCGACTCATCCGGAGTACCGTGCCGGGCTGTTGGAGATCGTCGAGGATTGTGCCGCGGTGAACCGGGACGTGCGCCTCGACGATGTGGGCTTTCCACGGGAGGGGTACTGCCGATGTGAGCGCTGTCGGGAGCGCTTCGCCGGGAGCGACCACGAGGAGTGGGCCGACTGGCGTGCCGCCGTGATCTCCGAGTTCGTCGCCGAGGCGGCCGATCGGATCCCCGGTCGAACGCTCCTGACGCTGTATCCCGACCCGTACCCGGGTCACCTCCGTGCGCGTGCCGGCCTCGATATCGACGCGCTGGCGGACCATGTCGACGAGTTCGTCGTTCCCGTATATGATTTAGATTACGGGACGACCTACTGGTTGGAGTCCATTGCCAGGGGGTTCCGATCGCGGCTCGGGGGCGATTACGACGTCCACGGCGCACCGCCCGAGACGCCGTTCTCCATCGAACTCTATGCGGTGAACGTCGACGTCGACAACTTGATCCACGCGACGGAGGTCGCGGAAACCTACGCGAAGGACGTCCTCTTCGGCTACGACGCGAGCAACGCGGCCGCGGCGCTCCGTCGGAAGGCCGCCGACGCACGGGAGGGGAAGGTTCACCGACCGGAGTGATCGTAGACTGCGAGGGTTTGGGTGCTCGCGAGTCCAATAGCAGCCCTCAGTGGACGGTTCGCTCGTCGGAGGTATCGATCTCCTCTATCGGGTCGGCGTTGCCGAAGTCGGGCGTCGGCCCGTCGGTGGGGGCGGCCCACTCGATGGCGTTACAGAGCACCCGCTGGACGTCCTCATCGTGGTAGACCGGATAGGTCTCGTGGCCCGGGCGGAAGTAGAACACGTTGCCCGCGCCGCGTCGATAACAACACCCCGAGCGGAATATCTCGCCGCCCTCGAACCAGGAGGAGAAGACGAGCGTATCGGGTTGAGGGATGTCGAACCGCTCGCCGTACATCTCCGTCTCCTCGAGTTCGATGTACTCGCCGATCCCCTCGGCGATCGGATGGCCGGGCTCGACGACCCAGAGACGCTCGCGTTCGGCCGCCTCGCGCCACTTTAACGAGCAGGTCGTGCCCATCAGTCGAGTGAAGATCTTCGAGTAGTGGCCCGAATGGAGGACGAGCAGTCCCATCCCGTCGAGGACGTGTTCGTGAACGCGGTCGACGACCTCGTCGCGGACCTCGTCGTGTGCGGCGTGTCCCCACCAGGTGAGCACGTCGGTCTCCGCGAGGACCTCCTCGGTCAGCCCGTGGTCGGGACCCTCATCGAGCGTCGCCGTCCGAACCTCGTGGCCGGCGGCCTCGAACACCTCGGCGAGCTGGGCGTGGATACCGTCCGGATACACCTCCGCGACCACCTCGCTTTCGCGCTCGTGACGGTACTCGTTCCAAACAGTTACTCGGACCATAGTGAAGGTTTTGGGCAGCGGGATATAAATATGGGCCTCCCGGCTGGCTACCTCTTGAGACGCCCGTATGTGAGTGCCGTCAGCGGGACGTTGATGCCCATCGACGCCATACTATTCGTCGTGAACACACACGACGCGACGACCCACGAGGAGCCCCCCGAGCGTCGATTCACCGGGCCGTGGCTTCGGATCCTCGTCGCCGCGGTTGTCGGCTGGAGCCTCCTGTACGGTCTCGATCAGCTGCTGTTTGCGCCCGCGACGCCGGCGGGGGCCGTGGTCGGCTTCGGACACGCCTATATCCTCGCGCCGCTCGTCACCGCCGCGATCCTGCTCGATTCGCTCTCGCTCGCCGAACGGGGGCTTGCGGATCTGGGCTTATTTAAGTGGCTATACGGCCTTATCGCGCTCTTCGCCCCGCCGATAGCGGTTCTCTACTACCTCCACCGCGAATGGTTAAAACCCGAGAATCCGGACCTCCTTGGAGCGATCTGATGTCGGGGACGGTCACCTCGCTGGTGACGGCACCCGAAGCCGGTGCCGACCCAGTCAAACGGGAGCAGGTCGAGGTCGTCGCCGCCGGCGTCGCGGGCGACCGATACTGTACGAGCGATGCCGGCGGCGGGGGCGGACACTTCGCGCTCGACGCCTGTGCGGTAACGCTCGTCGCCGCCGAGGCGCTCGATGTGGTTCGGGAGGAGACGGGCATCGACGTCTCCGACGGCCGCCATCGGCGAAACATCGTCGTCAGAGGCTTCGGGGAGGGGATGGACGACCTGCTTGAGGCGACCGTCGCGATCGGCGACGCACGCGTACGCCCCACACGGCGAAGACCGCCGTGCGCCCACGTCGAGCAGCTCGCGGGCGCGGACGGGCTCGCGAGTGCACTTTCGGGCCGTGGTGGGCTCTGCTGTACGGTCATCGAACCGGGGAGGGTGGCCGTGGGCGACGGTGTTCGGATCGTCGAGCCGGATCCCGAAACCGCGGGGGCGGCGATCGCCGAACGGCTCCGTAGGAAGGCTGAAAGCAGCAGGGAGGCCGAAAGCAGCAGGGAGGCCGAAAGCAGCAAGAAGACCGAGAGCAGCAGGAAGACCGAAACCAGCAGGAAGACCGAAAGCCACGACTGATCCCCCTTACCCGGTCTCTAACACCTCGACGAGATTCCCCTCGGGATCGCGTACGAACAGGATCGTCGTTCCGCTCTCGGTCGTTTGGGGCTCGCTGATGGTCTCGACCTCCGGGTCAAGGGTCGCGTAAAACGCATCGAGGTCGTCGACGGCGAACCCGAAGTGGACTGCGCCGGGACGATCGAGCGTGACGGTCGGCAGCGGTTCGCCCTCCGGCTCGTACTCGACGAGTTCCAGACGGACGCCGTCGGCATCGAGATGCGCGAATCGTCCCGATGCCTCGGGGACGCCGACGCCCTCCGCGAACGCCTCTCCACCCACGGTAAACTCCGCAAGGACCTCGAAACCGAAGGTATCGGTATAAAAGGATACGGCACGGTCAAGGTCCGCGACGGTGATCCCGACGTGATGGGCCGACGGGGACGTCGTTACGTCGCGTCCGGGGCTTGGCGGGGTGCTCATGGTCGTCGATCTCTCGGAGGTATCAAAGCGATTCCGGCCGACATGCGATACTTAAACCGCTCGCGTGAACAGGGACGATACGCGGACGGGACGAACCGGACCGAAACGTCCTTTCGAGATGCGGGCAAGCGATATGTATGCACGTCGTCGTCAACGCCGCACAGAGCGTCGACGGAAAGCTGTCCACCCGCCGCCGCACACAGCTTCGGATCTCGGGACCTGAGGACTTCGACCGTGTCGACCGGATCCGCGCGGCCGCCGACGCGGTCTTGGTGGGGATCGGCACGGTCCTCGCCGACGATCCGAGCCTCACGGTGAAAGAGGAGCCGCGTCGCGTGAGCCGGCTCCAGAACGGTCGTCCCGGGAATCCTGCCCGCGTCGTGGTCGACTCACGGGCCAGAACCCCGACCGATGCGGCCGTTCTCGATGAGGCGGCCGAGACGTTCTTGCTGGTGTCTGAAACCGCGACACCCGATCGCCGGGATGCCCTCGAGGCGACCGGTGCGACGGTCATCGTCGCCGGCGAGGAGCGTGTCGACCTCGAAGCCGGTTTCACCGAACTCTCGGAGCATGGTGTCGATCGACTGATGATCGAGGGCGGTGGCGAGGTGATCCACTCCTGTTTCGCGGCGGGGCTCGTTGACGAACTCGACGTGTACGTCGGATCGCTCGTCATCGGCGGACGGGACGCGCCAACGCTCGCGGACGGCGACGGGTTTATCGAGGCGTTTCCACGGCTGGAACTCGTCGGGGTCGAGCGGCTCGATGACGGGGTCGTCCTCTCATATACCGTCGGTGGGACACGATAGTGGGGTGGCAAAGGGAGAAACGGAGGTATGGCGAACCGGAGAGACAGAGGTACGGCGAATCGGCGCAGCGGTGAAGCGAGGCAGCGGCGCAGCGTTGGACCGGTTAACTGGCGGCCCGACTGAGGGGGCCGGTTGCCCTATTCCCCCGGAACGGCGCGGGAGACCACGTCCTCGTCGGCGGGGTTCGAAGCGTCGTATTTCGCGACGAGTCCATCGAGGCGTTCCGGGTCATCGGCCCCCGGCAGCCGCTCGGTCGCCGTGGTCGAGGCCGCATCGACGTCGAGGACCCCGGCGACGTGATCGGCGACCGCTTCGGCCATGAGCCGATAGGTGGTGAGCTTTCCGCCGACGACGCTACAGCAGTTCTCGATGCCATCACCGGCGTGATCCAGCAGGAAAAAGCCCCGTGAGATCCCACGCTCGGCCCCGGTGCCGGAGTCGCGGCTCCCGCGGGAGGACTCATCGGGCGCATACAGCGGACGGACGCCCCAGTAGGTTCGCGCGGCGGTGCGATCCGACAGCGAGGGGAGCATGGCCGCACACTCCTCGAACATTCGGTCGACCTCCCACGCCTCACGGTCGTACTCGTCGGGGTCCTCGACAGCGATGCTCGTCGTCCCGAGGATCACCTGCTCATCGTGCGGGATCACGATGTCGCCGTCGTCAGGATCCCGGCACCGGTTGAGAACCGGTCCGAGTTCGTCGTAATCGACGCCGACCATCACGCCCTTCGTCGGGCGCATCTCGACCTCGACGCCGAACATCGACGCGCACTCGCCCGCCCACGCCCCGGTCGCGTTCACGACGTATTCCGGAACGATGTCGTCGTTGAGGTCTCCGCCGACGGATACGCGGCTGATATCGCCGTCCTCGACGGTGATGTCCTCGACTGGCGCGTGTGTCTCGATCCGTGCCCCGTGCGCCGCGGCGCTCTCGGCGTTCGCCGCCACCAGCCGTGAGGGATAGATGACGCCGTCGGGGACGACCATCGCGCGGACGACGTCATCGGAGAGCTCCGGGACCCGCTTACGTGCCGTCTCCCCGTCGATGACGGTCGCGTCGATCCCGTGCTCGCGGCATCCCTCGAGTTTCGCCTCGAAGTACGCCGGGTCATCCGATTCGAGTTGGATAAAGAGCCCGCCGCTATCACGGATGCACTCTCCAGCGATCTCCCGGACGATCTGGTTTTCGGCGATGCACTCCGCCGCGCCCTCCGGGTCGGACTCGGCGTAGCGTGCGCCGCTGTGCAGCAGGCCGTGTGATCGTCCCGTGGTGCCACCGCCCAATCCGGTGCGCTCGACGAGGGTTACGTCGATCCCCCGTGCGGCGAGGTCGCGGGCTGTTCCGACGCCGGTGCCGCCGCCGCCGATGACGAGTACGGTCGTGTGGTGTGTCATTGATCCATCCCCTCCGTGCACACGCGAGGCCCGCCAGATCGACCGTCGTATCGACTGACAAGGCGGTGCCGGAAGCTAACATCCTTAGGGTCCGAACGAACAAAAGCCCCTGCCTCGTGGCGACCGTGGTCACGCGGCCGACCACGTTCGACGCCGACCCCGGCACGGCCCCGCTACCGACCCCGCCACCGTCGTCGTTCAGTAGACCTATCACTTTACCGCCCGGGGTCGTGTGTATGATGACACACGAACCAGCCGGTTCCCCGGGCGGTTCCCGGTTCGCGTACGACCCGCCGACCATTCGACATGGGGCCGGTGCAGTCGAGCATCTCGCTCACGAAATGGAGGCGATCGGGGCGGAACGCGCCATCGTCGTCACCGGTCGAACCGTTGGCGAGCGTGAGGCGGTGATAGACCCGATCCGTGCGGCCCTTGGCCCGCGCCTCGCGGAGGTCCGTGCGGAAACGACCCCAAAAAAGCGGCTCGCGGAGGTTGCCGCCTGCGCGACGGCTGCCGCGTCGAATGGGGCGGACGTGCTCGTCGCCGTCGGCGGCGCGAGCAGCCTCGACGTCGCCCGCGCGGCGAGCGCGGTCGGAAGCCGGGATCTCGAAAGCTTGCGCGAGGGATTGCGTGCACACGGGGCGATCGCCGTCGACGACGATCCCTTACCGATAATCGCCGTCCCGACGACGCTCGCCGGTGGAAGCCTTTCGATGCTCGCGGGGGTGAGCGCTGCCCCCGAGGGCCCCCATGGGGAACTCGACGGCGGAAGCGTCGGGGACCCCCGGCTCATGCCGGCGGCGGTCTGTTATGATCCCGAACTCGTCGCGATGACCCCGAATCCGATCCTCGTCGGCTCGGCCATGAACGGGTTTTCGAAGGGCCTCGAAACCCTGTATTCGAGCGCCGGCACGCCCGTCACCGATGCGACCGCGAGCCGTGGCCTCTCGTTGCTCGCCGCTGAGCTTCCCGCGCTCGGGAACGATGACCAGGAGCCGAACTGGGATCGGCTCCTCCAGGGGGTCGCGCTCGCACAGTACGGGACGACGCGGGCGGACGGAACGACCTTCTCGGTCGTCCACGCGCTCGGACACGCGCTCCGTGTCCATACGGGCGTCCAGCTCGGAGTCGCCCACGGGGCCGTCGCCGAGCACGCCCTCGCGTGGATGTTCGGGGAGATCGATGGTCGTCGGGACCTCCTCGCGTCGGCGCTCTGTTCGGGGACGCCCGCCGATCCCGGGGCGGCGGTCGTCGATGGCGTCGGGGAGCTTCGCTCGGCGCTCGGGCTGCCGGATGGGTTGCGATCGGTCGAGGGTGTGGAGCGCGACGTGCTTGATGCCGTCGCGCGGACCGCCGCGGAGGGTTTCCTCGGCTCGAATGCGCCCCCCGCACCCGGTGTGGACGCGAGTGAGGAGTGGGAGGGCCGGATCTGGCCCGGGACACCACACGGCCCGCGGGGGCTTTCGGTGTCGACGGAGGCGCTACGAGGGATATTGGAGGCAGCGTGGTGAGCGAATGGCGATAGGCCCATACTGGCCGGTTTATCTATGAACGGAGTCCCTGCTCATGGGACTTGATTACACATGGACTCGTCGGGATCCCCGCGAGCGAAGCGAGCGGGGATTAGGCGGGGCCACGACTGAGCGAGTGTAACGAGCGAAGGAAGTGGACTCGCCGGGATTTGAACCCGGAGGAAGACGGTCGCTCACTACGTTCGCGCTGCGACTTCCAGAGCTTCAAATCCTCGCGTCCGCGAGGCGGACGCTCAGCTCGTCCATTTCTTCACGCGGTTCAAAAATGGACTCGCCGGGATTTGAACCCGGGGCCTCTCCCATGCCAAGGGAGTGATCTACCGCTGATCTACGAGCCCGCTACGCAATATTCGATTTCGCCGTGTTTCTCTTAAGGGCTTCGACTCGTGGGCAACCGGGGGACGCGGGGGCATGCCGGACCTATCCACACGGTCCGTCGATGACGTTCACACGACCGCGCTGTCGCCGTCCCCGTCGCCGTCGGCGCTCTCCGGGGATCCGTAGCGTTCGGCCAGGTACTCGATCATGTAGTCGACGGTGGTCGGATCGTAGCTCCAGAAGCCGTAGAACTGCCCTTCCTCACGCTCCTCGGCGAGGAGGGCACACTTCGCCTCGTCGACCCCACCGCCGTCGAAGGCGACGAACCACGTCTCACGGATCTCGGGGGTCCGCTCGATGTGGACGGTGAAGTGTTCGGGGGCCGGCGCGTCGCCTTCGGCGACGGCGTACGCGTGCACCTCCAGATCGGGCTTTTCGCCCAGCCGGTCGTAGGTCCGCGTTTCGCCAGTCAACACGTCCAGCGTCTGAAAGCCGGCGTGAAGCTCGCCGCGGCCAACGCGCCACGCCCGGTCCTCGATCTCGCGGGACGCGGCCACCATGTCGGCCCGCGAGTAGGAGGTGAACATCGTCTCGTCGAGGTGGTCGAGGATCTGCTTTCCGGGCCGTTTGGGGGGTTTTTCGGGTGATTCCTCCGGATCGGTCGCGGCCTCCTCCGTGTCCGGGGCCGCCGCATACTCGGGCAACAACTCGCCGACGGGGACCGCCGTGACGAACTCGCCGTCGCGTGAAAGGACGGTGAACGAGTCAGGCCCCATCGCGGTCTCCGCCGTTTCGACCCGAATGTTCCGATCGGCGAAGTACTCCGCGAGGTCCTCGGCGACGCCGGGATCGGCGTTGAACACCGTGAGGGTCGCCTCGTGAGCCTCGACACCGGCGATGAGTTCGATCAGCGACATGCGTCGTTCCCACCCACTCTTGCAGGGTATATGGATGTACCCCTCCGATCGGCATAAGTTGTGGGAGTGGATTACACGAACGAGCGGCGGTTCCAAGTCATCGTGAACGCCATGAGCGAAGCCATCTCTCCCGGCGCGCGGAAAATATGAAGCTATTTGCGCCCACGGCTCACGCCTACAGGTATGTTCATCCTAGTGAACCTGAAGGCGTATCCGTGTGATCCGATCGAGGTTGCGACCGCCGCCCGCGACGTCGCGGAGGCCTCCGGCGTCCGGATCGCCGTCGCACCGCAGGCGGCCGACCTCGCGCGGGTCGCGGAGACCGACGTCGAGACGTGGGCACAGCACGTCTCGCCGAACGCGCACGGCTCGTACACGGGGTCGACGCTCGCGGAAGCGGTCGCTGACAACGGCGCGATGGGGACGCTCATCAACCACTCGGAGAACCGCTTGAAGCTCGCCGACATCGACGGCTCGGTGAACGCCGCCGAGCGCGCCGACTTGGAGACGGTCGTGTGCGCGAACAACCCGACCCAGACCGGAGCGGCCGCGGCGCTCGGGCCCGACGCCGTCGCCGTCGAGCCACCTGAGCTGATCGGCGGGGACGTCTCCGTCTCGACGGCTGACCCCGGCATCGTCGAGGACGCGGTGGCGGCCGCCGCGGCCGTTGACGCCGATGTCGACGTGTTCTGCGGCGCGGGCGTCTCGACCGGTGAGGACGTCGCGGCGGCCGCCGAACTCGGCGCGACGGGCATCCTCCTCGCATCGGGAGTGGCGAAGGCCGAGGACCCGGAGGCGGCGCTCACCGACCTCGTCTCGGAGATCTGATCGGGTTCCTGTAGCGGCGATTCGACCGTCCCCTCGAATGTATCGGCGGCGGTTCTCGGGAGTCACCCGATGGATTTGCGGATCTGTATAAAGACACCGTTTCACACGCCCCCGCGATTTCGAAAATCGCCCGACTCCGCGGGGATCGGCTGAACCCCTTTCTCGGCGTGTCTAGTAACCTTTAACCGACGGAAGCCGATAGAATATGGCAAGATGGCGAGCAACAAGATCCTCGGTATCGACCTCGGTACCACGAACTCGGCATTCGCCGTGATGGAGGGTGATGAACCCGAGATCATCGCGAACGCTGAGGGCGATCGGACGACGCCTTCCGTCGTCGCGTTCTCCGACGACGGCGAACGGCTCGTCGGCAAGCCCGCGAAGAATCAGGCCGTCCAGAACCCGGACCGGACGATCCAGTCGATCAAACGGCACATGGGTGAGGAGTACACCGTCGAGATCGGCGACGACGAGTACACCCCCGAGCAGATCTCGGCGATGATCCTCCAGAAGATCAAACGCGATGCCGAGGAGTACCTGGGCGACGACGTCGAGAAGGCCGTTATCACGGTTCCGGCCTATTTCAACGACAAACAGCGACAGGCGACCAAAGACGCCGGCGAGATCGCCGGCTTCGAGGTCGAACGGATCGTCAACGAGCCGACCGCCGCCTCGATGGCGTACGGCCTCGACGACGAGTCGGATCAGACCGTTCTCGTCTACGACCTCGGGGGCGGCACCTTCGACGTCTCCATCCTCGACCTCGGTGGAGGTGTCTACGAGGTCGTCGCGACCAACGGGGACAACAGCCTCGGCGGCGACGACTGGGACGAGGCGCTCATCGACCACCTCGCCGAGGAGTTCAAAAACGACCACGGGATCGACCTCCGTGAGGACCGGCAGGCGCTCCAGCGGCTCAAAGACGCCGCCGAGGAGGCGAAGATCGAGCTATCCAATAAAAAGGAGACGACGATCAACCTGCCGTTCATCACCGCGACGAACAGCGGGCCGGTCCACCTCGAACAGTCCGTCACGCGGGCGACGTTCGAGAACCTGACCGCGGATCTCTTGGATCGAACGGTCGAGCCGACCGAGCAGGCCCTTTCAGACGCCGGCTATTCGACGTCCGACATCGACGAGGTCATCCTGGTCGGCGGTTCCACCCGAATGCCGCAGGTCCAGGGGAAAGTCGAGGACCTGGTCGGCAAGGAGCCGAAAAAGAACGTCAACCCCGACGAGGCGGTCGCGCTCGGCGCGGCCGTTCAGGGTGGCGTCCTCTCGGGCGACGTCGATGACATCGTCCTGCTCGACGTCACGCCGCTCTCGCTCGGTATCGAGGTCAAAGGTGGCCTCTTCGAGCGGCTCATCGAGAAGAACACGACGATCCCCACGGAGGAGTCGAAGGTGTTCACGACGGCCGCGGACAACCAGACCTCCGTCAACGTCCGGGTCTTCCAGGGTGAACGTGAGATCGCCGAGAAGAACGAACTGCTCGGCGCGTTCCAGCTCTCGGGCATCCCGCCGGCACCCGCCGGCATGCCGCAGATCGAGGTGTCGTTCAACATCGACGAGAACGGGATCGTGAACGTCTCCGCAGAGGATCAGGGCTCCGGAAACGCGGAGTCGATCACCATCGAAGGCGGCGCTGGGCTCTCCGACGAGCAGATCGAGCAGATGCAGGAGGAGGCCGAAAAACACGCCGCAGAGGACGAGGCACGCCGCGAGCGGATCGAAGCGCGCAACGAGGCCGAGACGACGATCCAGCGCGCCGAGACGCTACTTGAGGAGAACGAGGAGAACATCGACGACGACCTCATCGGGGACATCGAGGCGGCGATCGAGGACGTAGAGGAGGTCCTCTCGGATGAGGACGCCGAGACCGAGGCGCTCACCGAGGCGACGGAGGCGCTCACGGATCAGCTTCAGGAGATCGGCAAGCAGATGTATCAAGAGCAGGCCGCCCAGGCCGGACCCGGCGGCGCGGGTGGCGCGGCCGGTGCAGGTGGCATGGGTGGTATGGGCGGCGCAGGCGGCGCCGACGCGTCCGGCGACGACGGCGAGGAGTACGTCGACGCGGACTTTGAGGACGTAGACGACGACGAGTAACCCGGCCGGGGGCCGACTGATGGGGTCGGCTCCGATGGTCGTGTTGCCCTCGAAGGCACAGACGGGCAATTTAACCGGACGGACGAAAGAGCGAACGTTACCGAACGAGCACGATACATGAGCGAGAACTTCTACGACGTACTCGGCGTTTCGCGGGACGCCTCCGAGGAGGAGATCAAACGGGCCTACCGAAAGAAGGCCGCGGAGTATCACCCCGACGTGAGCGACGCCGAGGACGCCGAGGAGAAGTTCAAGCAGGTACAGAAGGCGAAGGAGGTCCTCACCGACGAGGAGAAGCGTCGTCAGTACGACCAGTTGGGTCACGATCGGTTCACCGAGGCCGACAAGCGTGGCGCGACGGGCGGCGGTCCGGGCGGCGCAGGTGGACCGTTCGGCGGCGGAGCCGGCGGCTTCGAGGACATCTTCAACCAGTTCTTCGGGGGCGGGGGTGGCCGCGACAACCGACCGCGACAGGGCCGTGACCTGCGGACGGGGCTCACCATCGACCTCTCGGAGGCGTTCGAGGGGACGACGAAGGAGGTGACGCTCACGCGTCCGACGCGCTGTGGTGAGTGTGACGGCTCGGGCCATCCTCCCGACGCGGACGTACGGACGTGTCCGCAGTGTAACGGGCAGGGACAGGTCAGACAGGTCCAACAGACCCCGCTCGGGCGGGTCCAGCAGACCTCGACGTGTCCGCGTTGCTCGGGCGAGGGTGAGCTTTATAGTGAAGACTGTGCGGGCTGTGCCGGTGAGGGGATCACTCGCGAGGAGGCGACCCTGTCCGTCGAGATCCCCGCCGGCATCCGATCGGGTCAAAGCCTTCGGATGGAGCGCGAGGGAGCACCCGGCGAGAACGGCGGCCCGAACGGCGACCTCCTGATCGAAGTCGACGTCGACGTGGACGAGCGATTTGAGCGCGACGGCGACGACCTGCGTGTCACGGAGGCGATCTCGTTCCCACAGGCGGTCTTCGGCGACACGATCGAAGTCGAGACCGTGGACGGAACGGTGGAGATGGACGTCCCGGAGGGGACCCAAAGCGGCGAGACGTTCCGACTCAAAGGGAAGGGGATGCCGCGGTTGCAGCGTCGCGGGCGCGGCGACCTCTACGTACAGGTCGCCGTCGTCGTGCCGGAACGGCTCAACGAGGAACAACGGGAGGCGTTGAAGGCGTTCGCGGAGGCCGGCGGCGAGGAGATCGACGTGAGCGGCGGGTTCTTCGAGCGGTTGAAAAGCTCCTTTTAACCCGTTCGGCGGTTCCTCGCGTCGATCGTTGCCGGCACGTCGTGACCGTTAACAGCCAGTCGCCCCGAGTGTCGCCTATGGAAGTCGTCGGCGACCTGTTGGCCCGTGATCGGCGGAGCCGTGAGACCGCCCTCGTAACCGCGAGCGGGAGCGAGCGGACCTACCACGACCTCATTACGAACGCGTACAAGGCGGCCAACGTCCTCAGGCACCTCGGCGCGCGGGAGGGATCGACGGTGGCCATCGATCCGTCCCCAGGCGTGCAACCGGTGCTCGCCTTTTTAGGGGCCGCCCGGCTCGGTGCGCGAGTCCGTTTCGACCCGGCACGCGGACTCGCGGCGGGCGATCGCATCGTCCTGGTCGCGGCCGAGGACGAGGGGACGTTCGAACCGTCACCTGGGACCAATCTCGCGGTCTACGGCGGCCCGCCGGAGCGCCCGGGGACGACCCACTGGGAACAGGAGTTATGGAGCGAAAACCCCGGCACGCCGCCCTCCAGCGTGGGGCCGACCGACCCGCTTTTCTGCTCCACGGTCGACCCGGCCGGCGACAGCGAATCGGTTGAGATCACCCACGCGGCGGCGCTTTCGACCGCGGGCCGGATCGTCGAGGACTGCGGACTCACAGCCGACTCACGGATCGTTCTCAGAACGACGTTTGCGGAGCCCGGGACGGTCGTTTCGAGCGTTGTCGCCGCGTCCGTGGTCGGCGGTGCGGTCGTGTTGACCGACGGATCGGCGGAGGACGGGCCCCCACGCGGCGACCTCGCCGTCGCGGCCGATCCGGACGACGGTGGGCCGACGAGCGTGCCGGAACCCCAACGCATAGCACCGCCGGCAGTCTTCGAGTGAACGAATGGGTCTCCGCCGAGCGCTCGCCGACCGCGTCTATTACGGCTGGGTGATCACGTTCGCGTGTCTGTTGGCCTCGATGGCGGTCTTCGGGACGACCTACGCGTTCGGCGTCTTTTATGATGCACTCCTGGAGGAGTTCGCCGCGAGCCGTGCCGCGCTCGCGGCCGCGTTCGGCCTCCAAACGGCGCTGATCTATATCGGCAGCGTCGCGGCCGGGCGGGCCGTCGAACGGATCGGCGCACGCCGTGTGGCGGCCATTTCGGCCGTCGTTCTGCCCGTCGGGCTCGCCTGGACCGCGTACGCCCGGTCGTTCGCCGAGCTCCTCGTCGCCTTCGGCGTCGTCGCGGCGCTCGGTATGGCCGGACTCTACGTCGTTGGCTATGCCACCGTCCCGTACTGGTTTCGTCGCCGTCGCGGGACCGCTGCGGGGCTCGCCTCCGCCGGTCTCGGGGTCGGGCTGGTCGTCGTCCCGCCCGGTGCCGACTACCTGATCGGCGTCGTCGGCTGGCGGGAGGCGATGCTCGCGGTCGCGGGGGTGGCCGCCCTCCTCGGGGGACTCGTCGCGCTGCTTTTCGCCGATGATCCCGCTGACGTCGGCGCGGATCGCTCCGTGGAGTTCGGCCCCGATGTGGGCGACATGGACGCGAGCGGTTTGGAATCGACCCCCAAAGCGGTCGAGTCCGACCATCGTGAGGGGGCCGGAACGCCGATCCGACGCATCGTCCGTTCGGCCCCGTTCGTGACGGTCTTCATCGGGTGGGTGTTCGTCTTCGCCCCGATGTTCGCGCTGTTGAGCCACGTCGTCGTGCACGCAGCCGACGCCGGGATCGGACGTTCGGCGGGCGTCCTCGCGATAACCGTCATCGGGGTGACGACGACGGGCTGCCGGCTCGGGATCGGCGTGCTTGCGGACCGGGTGGGTCGTACGGCGACGTTCGTCGCCTCCGCGGCGATCATGGGGGTCGCGGTGATCGGGATCGCGGTAGCGCCGACCGGAGCGACACTGATCGGTGCCGCCGTGGTCTTCGGCATCGGCTACGGCGGCTGTGGGGGGTTGCTCGGGCCGCAGGTCGCCGATCTCTTCGGTGACGACCACCTCAACACGCTCTTCGGGCTCCTCTCGCTCTCGTTCGCCGTGAGCGGGCTGATGTCCCCGCCGCTCGCCGGCTACATCTTCCAGGTGACGGGCAGCTACACCGTCGCGTTCGTTGCGCTCGGGGTGTCCGGGATCGTCGGGGCCGGCTGCGTCTCGCTCGCCGCCCGGTTGACACGNNGGGATCCTCCCGTCGGGGTCGCCGCCTGAGCGGCTTGGAGCGNACGGGCGTCTCCTACCCNTTCAGTTCGGGTCGCGAAGCGCCTCCAGCGCCTCCGGNTTCTCCATCGAGGAGAGGTCGCCGGGATCCTCGTCGGTGTAGACGGCGGCGATCGCCCGCCGAATGATCTTTCCGGACTGCGTCTTCGGGAACGCGTCGACGAAGAGCAGCTCGCGCGGTCGGAACGGCTTGCCGTGTTTCGAGCCGACGACCGCACGCAACTCCTCGCGGAGGTCCTCGGAGGGCTCGACGCCGGGTTCTAAGACGACGTAGGCGATCACGGCCGTCCCTGTCGTGTCGTCCGGCACCCCGACGGCGACCGCCTGGTTGACCGCGTCGTGTTCGATCAACACCCCCTCGATCTCCGCGGGGCCGACCTTCCGGCCGGCGACGTTGAGCGCGTCGTCGGCGCGGCCGTGAAGGAACCAGAAGCCGTCCTCGTCCTGTTGGGCGAAATCGCCGTGATTCCAGAGGTCCTCGAAACGTGACCAGTACTCCGTGAGGTATCGCTCGTCACCCGACCAGAGGCTCTTGGTCATCGACGGGCAGGAGTCGCGCGCGACGAGCAGCCCGCGCTCGTTTCGGTCTCGCACGGACTCCCCGTCGAAATCGACGATATCGATCGACATCCCCAACCCCGGGCCGCCGAGCGTGCAGGGTTTGAGCGGTTGGGTGGGAAGCGGCATCAGGAAACAGCCACAGATCTCGGTTCCGCCTGAGATGTTGATGATCGGGGCCTCGCCGCGCCCTATCACCTCGTGGAACCACAGCCACGACTCGGGGTCCCATGGCTCCCCGGTCGAACCCAGAAGCCGGAGGCTGGAGAGGTCGTGTCCCTCCACCCACTCGTCGCCGTGTTTTCGCAGCGCACGGATCGCCGTCGGCGAGATGCCGAAGACGGTCAGCCCGTGGCGATCGATCTGTTTCCAGAACCGGTCGGGCTCGGGATGGTCGGGCGCGCCCTCGTACATAAACACCGTATTGCCGAAGGTGTGGTTCCCGATGAGCGTCCACGGCCCCATCATCCAGCCGATGTCGGAGACCCAGAAGAATCGGTCGTGGGGCTTCGCGTCGAACCCGAAGTGGATCTCCTTTGCACACTGCACCTGCACCCCGGCGTGGGTGTGGACGATCCCCTTCGGCGTCCCCGTCGTGCCCGAGGAGTAGAGGAGCATCGACTCCTGATCGGATGCGAGCCGCTTCGTCTCGTAACGCGGCGACCGGGATCCGACCGCGGATCGGTAGGTCGCGTCGCGATCGGCGGTCCACGGGATCGCGGCCGTCGTCTCCGGACCGGGTTCGTCGCCGTCGGCCTCGGACGCGGAGCCAGGCGTCTTCCCGAGCCGATCGTAGACGACGAGGTGTTCGACGTGACCCGCCTCCGCGATGGCCGCGTCGGCGTCGCCCTTCAAGTGAACCTCGCTCCCGCGCCGATAGAAGCCGTCGGCGGTGAACAGCACGCTGGATTCGGCGTCGGCGATCCGCGTCGCCGTTGCCTCGGTGCCGAACCCGGAGAAGATCGGGACGGCGATCGCGCCGACTTTTAAACAGCCGTAGAGGATGGCGACGACCTCCGGTACCATCGGCAGATAGAGGCTTACGGTGTCACCGACGCCGACGCCGACCGATTCGAGGTAGTTCGCCACCCGGTTGCTCTCGCGATGTAACTCGTGAAAGGTGAGCTCGCGAACGTCGCCGGGTTCACCCTCCCAGATCACCGCGACCCGGTTCCGGTTCGGCGAGTCGACGGCCGCGTGCCGGTCGACGACGTTGTGTGCGATGTTGATCTCGCCGCCGGGATACCACCGCGAGAACTGTGGCCCATCCGTGTCGTCACGGACCGCGTCGTACTCGGTATAAAAATCGATCCCGAGGTACTCGACCACCTCGTCCCAGAACCACTCGACCCCGGACTCGGGCTCACCCGGGATCGACTGCGTCGTCCGCTCGATCAGCTCCTCGTCGCTCTCGATGTCGTACTCGCGCATAAACGCCGCGACGTTGCTCGACTCGACGACGGCCGGTTCCGGCTCGTATACGACCTCGCCGAGCAGCTCGTGATCGTCCATCTCGATTCCCGGTTTTCCGGGAGACGGTAAGTAATTTTCCTGACGATCCGGCGAGGGAGTCGGGGAGGACTCCCCGTCGTGGCCGATCAGTCCTCCATGGCGAGGGTCCCGTCGTCGGGTTCTCCCGACCCATCGGGGCCACCACCGTCGGATTCGAGCTCATCGGAGGCGGCGGCATCGCCACCCGCGTACACCCGCTCCGGCACGATGTCGACGCAGGCGACCTCGTCGTCCGGATCGAGGTCCATGACGATGACGCCCATGGTGTTTCTGCCGACCGTCGAGATCTCCTCGACGCGCGTTCGCATGATCTGTCCTTCCGCGCTCATCGCGAATAGGTGGTCGCCGTAGGTGACCGCCTCGACGGCGACGACCGATCCGTTCCGCCCGCCGGTTTTGATGTCGACGAGCCCCATCCCGTTGCGCGACTGTGGGCGATATTCATCGAGGTCCGAGCGCTTCCCGTAGCCGTTCTCGGTGATCGTCAACACCCAGTTGTGTCGGTCCTCGTCGATGGCGGCGACGCCGGCGACCCGGTCGCCCTTCCGGAGGTCGACCCCGTAGACGCCGCGGGCGGTCCGGCCCATCGCCCTGACCTCCGACTCGTCGAAGCGGATCGCCATCCCATCGCGGGTGCCGATGACGATGTCCGTCGTGCCGTCGGTCACCTCCACGTCGACCAACTCGTCGCCCTCGTTGAGCGTGAGCGCGCGGATCCCGGTCGACCGGATGTTCTCGAAGGCCGTGACGGCGGTTCGCTTGATATACCCGTCCCGCGTGACCATCGTGAGGAACTCCTCCTCGTCGAGGTCGTCGACGGCGACGACGGCTTCGATCTCCTCGCCAGTGTCGAGATCGAGGAGGTTTACTGCCGATTTCCCGCGTGCAGTCCGGGACATCTCGGGGACCTCGTAGGTCTTCAACTGGTAGATCTGCCCCTGGTTCGTGAAGACGAGGAGGTATTCGTGGGAGTTCGCCCGGAAGACCGAGGAGACGCGATCGCCCTCCTTTAAATCCATCCCGATGATCCCCTTCCCGCCGCGGTTCTGGGCGCGGAAGACGTTGAGTGACATCCGCTTGATGTAGTCGTCCTCGCTCATGACGACGACGCACTCCTGTTCGGGTATCAGGTCCTCGTGGGTCACCGTCCCCGTGTCCTCGATGAATCGCGTGCGGCGTTCGTCGCCGTACTCGGCTTTCACCGCCTCCAATTCCTCGATGATGACGGCGTCGAGTTCGTCCTGATCCCCGAGGATCGTCTCCAGCCGCTCGATGCGGTCGGTGACGTCCTCGTACTCGTCTTCTATCTCCGCGGTCTCCATCGAAGTGAGCGAGCCGAGCTGCATCCGCACGATGTGTTCCGCCTGCGCCTCCGAGAACTCGAAGGCGGATTCGAGCGCCGCTCGCGCCTCGTCCCGGTCGTCGGAGTTACGGATCGTTTCGACGACGTCGTCGACGTGCTCCAACGCTTTTAACCGACCTTCGAGGATGTGAGCGCGGTCCTCGCGCTCCTCGAGTTCGTGTTCCGAGCGCCGACGAACGACCTCACGGCGATGCTCGACGTAGTGTTCGAGCGTCTCCTTTAAGTTCAACACCTGCGGCGCGCCGTCGACCAACGCGAGGTTGATCACGCCGAAGGTCCGTTCGAGGTGGCTCTCTAACAGCTGGTTTTTCACCACCTCGGCCATCGCATCGCGTTTCAACTCGACGACGATCCGGATCCCATCGCGGTCGGACTCGTCTCGGAGGTCGCGGATCCCCTCGATTGCCCCCTCGTTGACGTCGTCCGCGATCCGTTCGACGAGTCGCGCCTTGTTCTGCTGGAAGGGCAACTCGGTGATGACGATCCGCCCTGCCTCCTCGTCGACCTCGAACTCCGCGCGGACGCGAACGCGTCCCCGGCCGGTTTTATACGCCTTGTGGACGGCGTTGCGGCCGACGATGTTCGCGCCGGTCGGGAAGTCCGGCCCCTTCACGTGCTCCATCAGATCGGCGATCTCACAGTCGGGGTTCTCGATCAGCTCGACGGTCGCATCCACGACCTCCCCCAAATTGTGCGGCGGGATGTTCGTCGACATCCCGACGGCGATCCCCGAGGAGCCGTTCACAAGCAGGTTCGGGAACGCCGCCGGCAACACCCCCGGCTCCTCCAAGCGGTCGTCGTAGTTCGGCTGGAAATCGACCGTGTCGCGCTCGATGTCGGCCAACAGCTCCTCGGCGATCGGCGACATCCGCGCCTCGGTATAGCGCATCGCTGCCGGCGGGTCGCCGTCGACGGAGCCGAAGTTCCCCTGCCCGTCGACGATCGGGTAGCGCAACGAGAAGTCCTGTGCCATCCGCGCCAACGCGTCGTAGATGGCGCTGTCGCCGTGGGGGTGATAATCACCCATCGTCTCGCCGACGATGGAGGAGGACTTTCGGTGCGCAGAGCGCGCCGAGATCCCGGCCTCGTTCATCGCGTACAGGATACGGCGGTGGACGGGCTTCAACCCGTCACGGACGTCCGGCAGCGCGCGTCCGGCGATCACCGACATCGCGTAGTCGATGTAGGACTGCTCCATCTCGTCTTCGATACGTGCGGTCGTGATCCGGGCGGCACCGACGTCGTCGGGCCCCGGGGATGGTGTCTCTGAGCTCATTAGATATCCACCCACTCGGCTTCGGTCGCGTGCTCCTTGATGAACTGTTTTCGCGGCTCGACGGCGTCACCCATGAGGACGTTGAACATTCGGTCCGCGGCGGCGGCGTCGTCGATGGTGATCCGTTTGAGGATGCGGTTCTCGGGGTTCATCGTCGTCTCCCAGAGCTGGTCGGGGTTCATCTCGCCGAGGCCTTTGAATCGCTGGACCTGCGTCGGCGAGCCGTCACACTCCACCTCGATGATCCGGTCGCGCTCGGCGTCGGTCATCGCGTCGTAGGTCTCACCACCCTTGCGGATCCGGTAGAGCGGGGGTTGGGCCGCGTAGACGTAGCCCGCGTCGATGAGCGGTTTCATGTGGCGATAAAAGAAGGTGAGAAGCAGCGTGCGGATGTGTGCGCCGTCGACGTCGGCGTCGACGAGGAGGACGATCTTGTGATAGCGGGCCTCCTCGATGTCGAACTCCTCGCCGATCCCCGTCCCGATCGCCGTGATGAGCGAGCGGATCTCGTCGTTTTCGAGGATGCGGTCGAGCCGGTGTTTCTCGACGTTGAGGATCTTGCCCTTGATCGGGAGGATCGCCTGATTCTCGCGGTTTCGTCCCTGTTTGGCCGAGCCGCCCGCGCTATCTCCCTCCACGACGAACAGCTCCGAATCGGCCGGGTCACGGGTCTGACAGTCCGCGAGCTTACCGGGGAGGGCGGTCGATTCGAGCGCCGACTTCCGCCGGGTCAGCTCCTCGGCTTTCTTCGCGGCCTTCCGTGCCCGCGCGGCCTCGGCGGCTTTATGAACGACCTTTCGGGCGGTCTCCGGGTTCTCCTCGAAGAAGGTTCCGAGCCGCTCGTGGGTCGCGGACTCGACGACGCCACGGACCTCGGAGTTGCCGAGTTTGGTCTTCGTCTGTCCCTCGAACTGCGGGTCCGGATGTTTCACCGAGATGACGGCCGTGAGCCCCTCGCGGACGTCCTCGCCCTTCAGGTTAGCGTCCAAGTCGCTGATGAGGTCGTGCTCGTTCGCATAGTCGTTGACGACCCGCGTCAGCGCCGTTTTAAACCCGGTGAGGTGGGTCCCACCCTCGCGGGTGTTGATGTTGTTGGCGAAGGCGTGGACGGAGCCCTGGAGCTCCTCGGTCGCCTGCATTGCGACCTCGACGTGGATGTCGTCGGACTCGCCCTCGAAGTAGATGACCTCCTCGTGGATCGGCGACCGTGTCTCGTTGAGGTAGGTGACGAACTCCCGGATACCGCCGTCGTACTGGAAGGTCTCCGTCTCGTCGTCGCGGTCGTCCGCGAGGGTGATCGCCACGCCGGAGTTGAGAAACGCCAGTTCGCGCAGGCGATTGGCGAGCGTGGAGAAGGAGAATGTAGTGGTTTCGAAGATCTCGCCGTCCGGCCAGAACCGGATGTACGTCCCGTTCGCTTCGTTCGGATCGAGGTCACGGACGCGCTCGAAGCCGTTTGCTTCGGGTTCGCCGCGCTCGAAGCGGTGGCGGAAGACGCCGCCGTCGCGTTTGACCTCGACCTCCAATCGCTCCGAGAGGGCGTTGACGACGCTCACGCCCACGCCGTGGAGCCCGCCTGAGACCTGATAGGACTTCGAGTCGAACTTTCCGCCCGCATGGAGGACGGTCATAATGACCTCCAGGGCCGGGCGGTCGTACTTCTCGTGGGTATCGACGGGGATCCCGCGGCCGTCGTCGGTGACGCTCACCGACCCGTCCTCGTGGATCCGCACCTCGATCGCCTCACAATGGCCTGCGAGGGCCTCGTCGATGGCATTATCGACGACCTCATAGACGAGATGGTGAAGCCCACGTCCGTCCGTGGACCCGATATACATCGCCGGACGTTTACGAACGGCCTGCAAGCCCTCCAAGACTTGAATTTGGCCCGCACCGTATTCGCTCTCCTCTGGCATAGAACTTGAGAGAACCTAATGGTCCCCCACTATTAAACCCGGCGTACGCGCGCGGGCGCGCATAGCCGACCGAAGCAACAGGCAACTACTCCCTGCCGTCCTTCCGGCGGAGCGTCCCACCTGTAAGCCCGTCCCACTCGATCCGATAGTCGAGCCGCGAGAACAGCGCGCTCGGCTCGCCGATGCCGAACTCCTCACACACGGACTCGGCGTCCTCATGCGTCATTCCCGGGGACAGTTCGGCGTCGATGGCGTCGATCGTCGCGGGTCGAACGAGCGCGCCGCCGATCCGCTCGTGTTCGGGAAATCGCACCGACGCGAGGGCGTCCACCCCGACTCCATACTCTGTGGCGAGCGCGTCGAGCGTCACGACGTCCGCCTGGGGGACGAGTTCCGCGGGCAGCGCGGCGGCCGCGTCGGCGACGAGGTCGGTTTCGTATTCCCGGAGCACGTCGACCACGTCCTTCACCCGGACCGTCCCGGAGTAGGTGACCACGCGGTGGTCCCGTGCGGCGATCTCCTCGCCAACCCCGAGGCTCTCGTCGACGGCGACGAGCAGCTCCACGTCCTCCAACTCGGCGAGCTGTGTGAGCTTCTTTTCGACGTATTCGGGGGTCCAAAAGCCCATCACTTCGAAGAACACCCGAAAGTCAGCGTGATCATACTCGAAGGCGAAATCGGGGATCATCACCCGGGTGCCGGTCGCAAGCGGCTCGGGCTCGCGGACGAGCGTCCAGTCCAGATCGAGCCCGCGGAACCGACCGGCGAAGTCGGCTTCGACGCCGCTATCGAAGGCCGGCTCCGCGAGCGGTTCCACGTCCGGGACCGAGACGTCGCGATCGGAGAGGGTGAGCGTCCGCTCGCGGCCCCGGTCGTCGATCGTCGCCGTGAGCCGCCAGTCGGCCGTGCCCGCGACGGTCCGCAGCAGCCTCGCGAACGCGGTCCCGTAGCGTCTGGTCCGTCGGAAAAGCGTGTCGGGCCCGGTGACGACCAGTTCGCGGCCCTCGGGCATCCGTTCGATCTCGTACATCAATCGAAGCCGCTTGACGGCCGAGACGAGCGCCTTCGGGTCGTTCGAACGCACGCGGACCTCGGTGGCGTCGAAAAGGGTCGTCTGGGCCAACGAGAGGTCGTACTGCGCACAGAGCGTCTCCGGGTCCCACGGCACGTCGGCGTCGACAAGGACCTCGTTGATCGCGCGGTCCGCATAGAGGCTCCCCTCGATGGCGTCGGGCTCGACCCGAAGCGACTCGGCGGCCCGAGCGATCGCCCGCTCGCGTTCCGCCGTGGAGGCGACGCCGACCGCTGCGGCGGCCTCGAAGGCGGCCCGACGAACCCGTCGCGGCGGCAGCGGCGCGTCGATCTCGAAAACACATTCCCGCTCGACGAGCGCCGCGAACCCCCGGACGAGTTTGAAATCCGCCGCTTCGGCCTCCAACTCCTCCAGGGAATCCTCGAGATCAGCGCGCCGGTCCCCAACGTGTTCGGTGAACGTTCCGAGGACTTTCGCCGCGAGCGGCCGGTGGCGTCGCTCGGTGAACTGCGGTCGGTAGCCGCCGCCGGCGCGGGAGACGCGGAGGAGGTCCTTCCGGAGCACAATCAAGGGTCGGATGGAGGGTCCCTAAAGGGCTCGGGTTGGCCCCCTGCATCGGCTGTCTCCCCGGTCACGACGTCACGTCGAGTATCCGCCCGCAGGCGAGGGATCGAAACCGGTGGCACGGTTGGGCCCTCGCTCCCGGTTTGCGGATGTCAGTCCCGACCGGTTCGTTGGGCCACGTACTCGCGGGTGTTCCCGTGCAACACGTAGTCCGCCCGCTGTAAGTCCGCTACCGTCCGCGAGCCGGTGACGAACATCGCCGTCCGCAACTCGGCGATCAGGTCCTCGATCTGCTCTGTCACCGCGTCGGGTCCGGCGGTGGCTGGCTTCAGGAACGGCTTTGCCAACCCGCCGGCGACCGCACCTAACGCGATCGCCTTCGCGACGTCCAGTCCCGACCGTACGCCGCCGCTTGCGATCACGCAGTCGTGTTCGGTCACACACTCGATCGTACTGACCGCGGTCGGGATCCCCCACTCCCGGAACAGCGTGCCGACCCGCTGTTGTCGTGGTGCGTTCGCCGCGGCCGCGCGGTAGGCCTCGATGCCGGACCACGTCGTCCCGCCCTTGCCGGCGACATCGATCGCGTCGACGCCCGCGTCGGCCAGCTTTCGGGCCGTCCCGGCGGAGATCCCGTTTCCCGTTTCCTTCACGATAACCGGCACGGACAGCCCCTCGACGACCCGGTCGATAGCCGCGAGACAATCGCGACCGTCGACGTCGCCTTCGGGTTGAACGGCCTCCTGAAGGAAGTTGAGATGGACGGCGAGCGCGTCCGCCTCGACCATCTCAACGGCCCGCTCAACGGTTTCGATGTCGTACTCCCGGAGCTGTGCGGCACCGAGGTTGCCGTAGATAAACGCCTCGGGGGCGGCCTCACGGGCGACGGTATACGATTCGAGGACACTCTCATCGTCGAGTTCGAGCCCGGCACGCTGGCTTCCAAGCCCCATCGCGATACCCGTCTCCCCTGCAGCACGGGCCAGTGCCCGATTGATCTCCGTGGTGTTTCCGTGCCCGCCGGTCATGCTTTCGATAACGATCGGCGCGGAGAGCTCGCGGTCGAGAAACTCGACGGAGGTATCGATGGCGTCGTAATGGATCTCCGGAAGCGCCTCATGGACGAGCTGAACGTCCTCAAAGCCCGTTCCGGTGGTCTCGACGTCCCGCTCCTGTACGATCCGAATGTGGTCGTCCTTTCGGCGTTCGATCTCCGGCGAGTGCCGTTCTGTCATTATTCTATCTATCGGGAGCGATTGCAAAATA
>SL_8KL_010_SEDDRAFT_10000714_pt1 | contig 29080 bp, 32 predicted proteins | sample SodLakKL_010_SED_4_FD_11160 | JGI IMG/M metagenome (IMG submission 11160) | reverse complement strand
CTGCAGGAGGAAGCCCTCTTTTTCCACGGGGGACTTCAGCCTCGGAAAAGGGAAGAAATGGTGGATATATTCCAGGAGGGAAAAAAAGGGGACAATGGGATTATGGTTGTTTCTTTACGGGCGGGGGGAACCGGGATGAACCTGACCCGGGCTACTCATGTAATTCATTATGATCTGTGGTGGAATCCAGCGGTAGAAAATCAGGCCACCGATAGAACTCACCGCATCGGACAGAAAAAAAATGTCCTGGTAAAGAGGTTTATAACCCTGGGAACCCTGGAAGAAAAAATTGAAGAACTTCTGCAGCAGAAAAAAGAACTGGTTGACCTGACTGTATCCTCGGGGGAAAAGTGGATATCAGAGCTTTCCAACCGGGAACTGCAGGAGCTCGTCCAGCTGGGAGATGAAGCAGTGGCTGAATCTCCAGCGGAAATTGGGGCAGATTAAGCTCAGGGCTTAGATATATGGGTTTTCCCCCGGAAAATTCTAAAACCGGCAATGGGGAAGAGAATTGAGATTGGGGAACCGATTCTGGCAGGCAGTCCCAGGAGGGCTGGAGGTGGGGAAAAGCTATATATGCTCGATTTGATCCTCCAGTTCAGAGCCCTGAACTCAGCCCTGGGCCAAATTTACAATTCCACCCGATATGTGCTATAATACTTTAGCAGGAGCACAGCCCGGCAGAGCGGCCAGCTCTGCTTTGCTTATTATATTTTTGGAGAGGAGCTTATCCATGGGAGAAAAAATTATCCCCTACGGGGGGCAGGCGGTTCTGGAAGGAGTAATGATGCGGGGGCCCGATCGAATGGCCATGGCCGTGCGGGGCCCCGAGGGAGATATTTTGCTGGAAAAATACCCTTTAAAACCCCTGCGCAATCGTTATCCCTTCTTCAAATTGCCCCTGGTCCGGGGAGTTGTTACCCTTTTTGAGGCCCTGTTTTTCGGGGTTAAAGTTCTGTCCCGCTCGGCCAACCTGGCCCTGGGAGAGGAAGAAGAAATTAAACCCTGGGAGATGATTCTGACGGTTCTGGCCGGGGTGGGGTTAGCCATGCTACTCTTCGTGGTGATGCCTGCTGCCCTGATCCGGTGGATGGAACCCTATTTTGCAACCGATATCTGGTTAAATCTGACTGAGGGTGTAATCAAGGTGGTTGCCCTCCTGGCCTATATTTCGGCCTTAAACCTGGTGCCCGATACCCGGCGATTTTTTGCCAATCATGGGGCAGAACACAAGACCCTGCACACCTATGAGGCGGGCCAGGAATTGACAGTGGAAAATGTTCGGGGCTATCCTGCCCGCCATCCCCGCTGCGGGACTTCCTTTATCTTCCTGGTAATCCTGCTCAGCGTGGTTTTTTTCACCCTGGTTGCCGGGCGGCCTACTTTTTTCCTGCGGGTGGGCATTCATCTCTCCCTGCTGCCCCTGGTGGCGGGCTGTGCCTATGAATTACTGCGCCTGGCCGGACGGCCCCGCCCCAACATTATCATCAGGATTTTAAGCCTGCCCGGGATTTTGCTGCAGTTTCTAACCACCCGGGAACCTGATGATCAGCAAATTGAGGTCGCTATTGCCGCCCTGCAGGGTGTTTTAAAGGATTAATTAAAAGGAGGTCCATGAGTTATGGGCTGGCTGGAAAAAGGAAAAGAACTGGTACAAAGATATGAAGAGCTGACCCGGCTTTTGAGCAATTCCGACATATACGAAGACCCGAAAAAGCTGCGGGAGGTCACCCGGGAACATGCTGAGTTGAAAGAATTTGTCACCCTTTTTAATAATTATCAGGAAAAGGCCAGGGAGCTGCAGGAAGCCCGGGAAATCCTGAATTCGGGTGATCCGGAAATGGAGGAACTGGCCCGCAGTGAAATTGAAGAGCTGGAGCCGGAAGTGCAGAAAATGGAGGAGAAGCTTCCCCGCCTGCTTTTGCCCCGGGATCCCAGTGATGAAAAGAATGTTATCATTGAAATCCGGGCCGGAACCGGAGGCGATGAAGCCGGCCTTTTCGCCGGTGATCTGCTGCGCATGTATAATCGCTATGCCGAGAAAAAAGGCTGGAAAGTGGAATTATTAAGCGCCAATGAATCGGAAGTAGGGGGCTACAAAGAGGCTGTAATGGCCGTAGAAGGGAAAAATGTTTACAGCCGGCTCAAGTTTGAGAGCGGGGTTCACCGGGTGCAGCGGGTTCCGGTAACCGAATCCGGAGGTCGCATCCATACCTCGGCGGCAACGGTTGCTGTTCTGCCCGAGGTGGAGGAAGTGGATATTGAAATTGATCCTTCGGAGCTAAAAATAGATACCTTCCGCTCCAGCGGGCCGGGTGGACAGAGTGTTAACACCACCGATTCGGCGGTGCGAATCACCCATGAACCCACGGGTATAACGGTGTCCTGCCAGGATGAGAAATCCCAGCACAAAAACCGGGCCCGGGCTTTAAAAATACTGCGGGCCCGCCTCCAGGACCAGTTCAGGGCTGAACAGCAGGCTGAACTGGATGAAGCCCGCAAGGTTCAGGTGGGCAGTGGCGATCGCAGTGAAAGAATTCGCACCTACAACTTTCCCCAGGGCAGGGTCACCGATCACCGCATTGGTTTAACCCTGCATCAACTGGAGGAAATCCTGGCCGGAGAACTGGATCCAGTAATAGAGAAACTGCTGGTTGAAGATGAGAAAAAGCGGATGGAGAAGGTGGGAAGCCTTGGCTGAAGTCCTGACCATGAAGGAAATTCTGGATCTTTCCGCGGGCCATTTTAACCGCCATGGCCTGGAGCATCCCCGGCTGGAGGCAGAACTGCTCCTGGGCCATATCCTGGGACTGGAGCGGATCCAGCTCTATGTTCAATTTGACCGCCCATTAGAAGAAAATGAGCTGGAGCAGATGCGAGAGTTTATCCGACGGCGGGCCCGGGGTGAGCCCCTGGCCTATATCCTGAGGGAAAAAGAATTCATGTCCCTACCCTTTCATGTGGATTCCCGGGTTTTAATTCCCCGGCCTGAAACCGAGCACCTGGTGGAGAGGGCCCTGCAGATATTCGGTCCCAATGAGGAGCCCACTCTGATTGACCTGGGCACCGGCAGCGGGTCTATAGCAGTCAGCCTGGCCCACTATCTTCCCCACAGCCGGATCTGGGCCCTGGATGTCAGGCCTGATATCCTGGAGCTGGCCCGGGACAATGCCCGGCGCAACGGGGTGCAGGACCGAATTCGCTTTATCCTGGGGGATCTCCTGGAGCCAGTCCTGAAAGAGGGGCCGGTGGACGGCATCCTGTCCAACCCTCCCTATATTCCCTCGGGAGAGCTGGAAAAGCTATCCCCGGAGGTGCGCTGGCAGCCCCGCCTGGCCCTGGATGGAGGTCAGGATGGTCTTCATTTCTATCCTCTCATAATAAATCAGGCAGATGCTCTGTTGAAAGAGGGGGGCTATCTGGGGCTGGAAACGGGAACCGGACAGGATCAGGCCGTAGGTCCCCTGCTGGAGAAAAAAGGTTTTAGGGAGATTTCAATCGAGAAAGATTATAGCGGCCATAAACGCTGCATCTGGGGCCGTAAGAGCTGACAATCCTTTCAGGAAAATTATCAGGCCCCGAGGAGGAAAAGAATTAATGAAGAAAAAATTGCCCGTTTTGATCCTGGCCCTGCCCCTGATGTTAATGATTGGAGGCTGCGCCCCGGGAATAAGTATTTCTTTTGATCCAGAAGAGATAGTCCTGGACCTGGATGATCTGGAGGGGCAGCTGCCCCAGGAGGTTGATTTCCGGGTTAATTTCCTGGGTATGGGCATCTTAGAATTAAATCGGGTGGATATGGAAATGACCCTGAAGGATCCGGAGGGAATCCTGGAAACAGAGGATAACCTGGCGCTAATGGAAGAAATACTGGAGGAGCTCTTTCTTTACCTGGAAGAAGCCTCTCCTCCCCAGGAGGTAAACGGCACCTACTATTTCCGCCGGGACCTGAATATTACCATCCCTGTTTTTCCATTGACCCCGGTGGAGGATGAAGCCGGCTATTTGCCCCCGGCTTTTCTACTACAGGCTTCCAACCTGGAAGAACTGGCCGAGATGGTATCTCCCGGAGAAGAGATAGAGCTGAAGATTGAAGCCCAGATAATTGGGCCTGGTGCCAGCTCCCTGGCTTCCAGCGGGTTTTTGATTACCATTATCCATGATGATTGAGCAAGAGAGGGTTTCCTCTCTTTTTTTCGGGAAAAAATTGGCTTAAAAATTTAATTGGGGGAGGCTTTGGCCTTTCCACAGCGAATAATGAAGAATACAAGAAAAGCCCGTTGGCATTAAGAGCAGGCGGGCTATTAGAGGAGAGATAGAGATGGAGGGAACCGGTCCGGAAATCTGGTCGGCTCCGGAAGGAGTTCTTGATCAGGAAAAACTGAAAAAAGCCACCCTTCTCCTGCGGGAGGGGGAACTGGTGGCTTTTCCTACCGAAACCGTATACGGGGTGGGGGTTGATGCCTGGTCCCAGCGGGCAGTGGATCGCCTGGCCCGGGCCAAAAATCGTCCCCCTGATCAGCCTTTTTCCCTGCATCTATCCCGCCGGGAGGAGGCCGGAGAGCTTTCTGTGGAAATGCCTGATGCCGTCCGGGAACTATTGGAGGTTTTCTGGCCGGGTCCGCTGACCGTGATTTTGCCTGCTGCAGAAAGGGTTCCCCTCTGGATCAGGGGTCCGGGGGATACCGTGGGACTTCGTCTGCCGGAAACAACCGTGGCCCGGGATCTGCCCCGGTATCTGGGTCGGCCCCTGGCTGCAACCAGCGCCAACCTGGCGGGGCGTCCTTCTCCCACTACAGCAGGGCATGTGCTGGCCGATCTTCAGCAGCAGGTGGCTGCGGTAATTGATGGGGGGGATTCGGTCTGGGGCCTGGAATCCACGGTTCTGGATTTAACCCGACCCCATCAACCTCGAATTTTCCGGCAGGGCACCCTGGAGAAGGAAGCCCTGGAAAAAGTACTGGGCCAGGAAATAGCGGTGGTGGTGCGGAGGGAAAGACCTCATTATCGGCCCCGCATTCCTCTTTTTATCTGTGCTGATGAAGAAAAAGCCCTGCAGTACCTGAGCGAGCAGGGTTATCGGAGAATTGCCCTTATGGGGCCAGGGCAAAAACCTCCCCCGGGAATTGGCGAATTTCGGAGAATAACTGGAGATCGGGCGGGACTGCAAAATTTTTACCGGATGCTGCGGGAATTAGAACTGAGTGCAGATGTTATCCTGGCTCATCCTCCCCGGAGAGGTCCTTATGCCAGCCTGATTGCGGGGCGTCTGGAAAAGGCAGCGGCCGGGCGAATCCCGGGAGATAAAAGGAGCTGAAACAATGAGCTTTGAAGTTATGCTGGTGGCGGTGGTTCTGGGAGTTGATTCTTTTTCTCTGTCCCTGGGCCTGGGCTGCCACAATCCGCAGCGGAAAACAATCTGGATATTTACCCTGCTGGTGGGGCTTTTTCATGTTTTAATGCCCCTTGTGGGTTTTGCCCTGGGGCGGGCAGCAGGGGAATTTTTGGGGGAACTGGCCCTATATGCTGGAGCCGGGGTTCTCATTTTCTGGGGAATAAAAATCATGCTCGAAGCCTATCGAGGCAAATCCCCCAGGGATTGTCAGCCGGGGGGACTGGCCCTTCTGACCCTTTCTTTGGGAGTAAGTGTCGATGCCCTGTCAGTAGGTTTTGGCCTGGGAACTTTCGGGATTAATTCTCTGGTCGCAGCCCTATTATTTGGACTGGTTGCGGCTGTAATGACCCTTCTCGGCTTTAGCCTGGGATCCCGGGTCAAAGAGCGCCTGGGCCGGTTAGAATACCTGGCCGGAATAATTCTGATCGGTCTCGGAATAGAAGCCTTAATTTAGGAGGTGGCAAATATGCCTCAGAAAATCCTGTTCGTGTGTACCGGTAATACCTGCCGCAGTCCCATGGCCGAAGCACTTTTCCGGGAAATAGCGGGGGCCGGGGAAAGCGGTTTTCAGGTTATTTCAGCCGGAACTTCTGCTGGTCGGGGAGTCCCGGCAGCAGAAGAGGCGGTGCAGGTTTTAAAAGAAAAGGGTATAGATTTATCTGAGCATCAGTCCCGGCCGATAACGGAAGAACTTTTAAAAGAAGCGGACCTGATTTTAACCATGACCCGCAGCCACAAAGAAAGCCTTCTCCAGCTAGAGCCAGGAGTTGGGGATAAGGTGTTTACCCTCAAAGAATATGCCCGCTACCTGGCGGGTGATGACCTGGTCCGCCAGGTGGTAGAACTGGACCGGGAGGAGGGCAGGCGTCGCGAAAAATTGCAGAACTCCTACGGACAAAAAGGACAGAGACTTCTGGCCCGCCGGGAACAGCTGCGGCGGGAACTGGCCCGGGTGGAAGAACAACTGGAGCAGCTCCAGGCAGAAATAGAAAAAGAGCTGGAAGACGTCTGGAACCGCCGGAGAGAACTGCTGGCGGGCCGGAAACAGGAGCTGGATATTTCCGATCCCCTGGGAGGAGACCAGGAGGTTTACCGGGAAACCAGGGAGGAAATTTTCCGGGAACTGGAAATTTTACGAAAAAAAATAGTGCAGGAGGGGGAGACGGGAAAAAATGATAGCGCTGGCCAGTGATCATGGAGGGTACCGCCTGAAAGAAGAGATAAAAAAGTTCCTGGAGGACGGGGGTTATGAGGTCAGGGACCTGGGAACCGGGGATGAAGAGTCGGTTGATTATCCGGATTATGGCCATCAGGCCGCCCGAGCCGTGGCCCGGGGGGAATGTCAGCTGGGTATTTTGATCTGCGGGACCGGGATCGGGATGTCCATTACCGCCAATAAGGTGAGGGGGATCCGGGCTGCCCTGTGCCATGATTCTTTTTCGGCCCGGATGTCCCGGGAACATAATGATGCCAGTATTCTGTGCCTGGGGCAGAGGGTAGTGGGTACAGGTCTGGCCCTGGAAATTGTCCGGGTCTGGCTGGAGAGCAGCTTTTCAGGAGGCCGTCACTCCCGCCGGGTGCAAAAGATTGAAAACTACGAAAAAGAATAATAACCCTCCATTGGGGGCAGGAGAACAGGGGAAATTAACGAATAACATAAAAAAGTACCGGAAAATTTATCCTGTTCAGGATGCTGGGAAAATCGGGAGGAGGCAGCAAAGCCTTGGATAATACTGTGGTTATAGATCATCCGTTGATTCAGCACAAACTCACTTATATTCGGGATAAAAATACGGGAACCAAGGAATTCCGGGAACTGGTCCGGGAAGTCGGGACCCTGATGGCTTTTGAAACCACCCGCAATTTGCCCCTGCAGGAAAAAGAGATTGAAACCCCGCTGGGCCCCACCCGCTGTCACGTGGTCAGCGGAAAAAAACTGGGTGTTGTGCCCATTTTGCGGGCCGGATTGGGAATGGTAGAAGGCATCGTCGGCCTGATACCCGGGGCCCGGGTGGGTCATATTGGCCTGTACCGGGATCCCGAAACCCTGGAGCCGGTGGAATATTACTGTAAGTTACCTTCAGACCTGGAGCAGCGGGACCTGATAGTTATTGATCCCATGCTGGCCACCGGGGGTTCTGCCGCTGCCGCCATAGAAATAATTAAAAAGAAGGGCGGAAAACGGGTCAGCCTGCTGGTGCTTCTGGCCGCTCCGGAGGGTATTGAGCGGGTTCATCGGAATTTCCCTGAAGTTACTATTTTTACAGCGGCTATCGATGAGAAGCTGAATGAAAAGGGATACATAGTGCCCGGCCTGGGCGATGCGGGGGACCGACTTTATGGAACACGCTAGGCCTTCCTGGGACGAATATTTCATGGAACTGGCCCGGGTCGTGGCCAGGCGGTCCACCTGTCTGCGGCGGAGGGTGGGAGCCCTCCTGATCCGGGACCGCAGAATCCTGGCCACCGGCTATAATGGGGCGCCGGGAGGCCTGGAGCACTGTATAGCGGCTGGCTGTATCCGGGAGGAAATGCAGGTTCCCTCTGGTGAGCGCCATGAACTCTGCCGTGGTCTCCATGCCGAGCAAAACGCAATTATTCAGGCCGCCCTGCACGGCACATCGGTGCGCGATGCATCCCTCTATGTTACCCATCAACCCTGTGTGGTATGTGCCAAGATGCTGGTTAATGCCCGGATAAGTGAGATCGTTTTTAGTGGTGAGTATCCGGATCAGCTTTCCCAGAGTATACTGGATGAAGCAGGTATCAGGCTGCGCCGGGTCGATTTTTAGGGAGGGCGAATTATGTCCATATTACTTATTGCTTTTGGTGTTTCCTTCCTTATAACCCTGATTGCCACCCCCCTGCTGGGGCGCCTGGCTCCGTTGGTGGGAGCTTTTGATCAACCTTCCCCCCGCCGGATCAATAAAAAGCCGGTGGCCAACCTGGGAGGAGTGGCCATCTACCTGGGGATTCTGGCCGGTATTTTGCTCAATACCTCCCAGGGCACCCTCATTATGGGAATACTGGTGGGCAGCACCATTATTGCCCTGGTGGGTCTCTGGGATGATCTGGTAGGCCTTTCCCCGGGTTGGAAACTGTCCGGACAGATCCTGGCAGCCCTTGCCCTGCTTCCTTTCGGGGTGGAAATTCAATTTGTCACCAATCCCCTGGGGGGCATGATTTTCCTGGGGGCCTGGGGGGCTCCCCTGACTGTTTTATGGGTGGTGGGAATTACCAACACCGTAAATTTTATTGACGGCCTGGACGGCCTGGCTGCGGGTGTGGCAGCAATAGCCTCCGGAACCCTGGCCATTGTGGCCTTACAGGAGGGGCAGATGGGGGCCGCGGTAATGGCCCTGATTATTGCCGGAAGCTCTCTTTCCTTTTTAATTTTTAACTTTCATCCAGCCCGAATTTTCATGGGTGATTCCGGGGCGATGCTCCTGGGCTTCATCCTGGCTACCACCTCAGTTATCGGGGCCCTGAAAAGCGCCACGGCCATGACCATTCTGGTTCCGGTTCTGGCCCTGGGTGTTCCCATTGCTGATACTTTCCTGGCCATTGTCCGGCGCAGTACCAACGGTCATTCCATTGCCCTGGCCGACCGGGATCACATTCATCATCGTCTGCTGCGCCTGGGTTACAGTCATCGGGGCGCAGTCCTGGTGGTCTATGGAACCACCTTCTTTCTGGGAAGCATGGCCATTTTAATTAACTCCGTGCGGGGACTGGAGAGTTTTATGCTGCTGGGCCTGGCTGGTGTTGTGGTAGGCCTGGGGGGCTGGAGGATGGGCATATTTCGCCTGAAAAAACCTACCGGGGAAAAAACCTATCCCCATCTGTAGCAGAAATTTCGGGGGTCTGCCGGGAAGGTCGATCCCTTTTTTTGTGGAGGCTAGTCAATGGAGCAGATCAGAGTTCTTACCGTTTTTGGAACCAGGCCCGAAGCCATAAAAATGGCTCCCGTGGTCCGGGCCCTGGAGGCCTCAGAGCATTTTGATTCCCGATTGGTGGTGACCGCCCAGCACCGGGAAATGCTGGATCAGGTGCTGGAAATTTTTGAACTGGCCCCCGATTATGACCTGAATATTATGCGGCCCGGGCAGAGTCTGTCCCGGATCATGATTCGGGCCCTGGCTGGCCTGGAAAAGGTCCTGGCTGATTTTCAGCCCCGTCTGCTGCTGGTGCACGGTGATACCTCTACTACCCTGGCCGGTTCCCTGGCTGCTTATTTTCAAAATCTGGATATTGGGCATGTGGAAGCGGGGCTGCGGACGGGGGATAAATATCAACCTTTTCCCGAGGAAATGAACCGCCACCTGACCGGGGTCCTGGCTGATCATCACTTTGCCCCTACCACTGCTGCCGCTGCTAATCTGCAGGCCGAGAATATTCCCGAAGACCGAATTCTGGTTACCGGTAATACCGTTATTGATGCCCTGCTGGAGGTAGTAAACCGGGAACATGAGTTTAACTGTACCCGGCTGGGAGAAATTGACCTGGAACAGGGGCCCATCATCCTCCTGACTGCTCACCGGCGGGAAAACTGGGGTCCTCCCCTGGAAGAAATCTGTCAGGGGGTCCGGCAACTGGTAGAAAAGGTGCCCCAACTGCAGGTAATTTATCCCCTGCATGCCAATCCCCATCTCCAGGCCACTGTGCGGCCTTACCTGGAAGGGCAGCCTCGAATCCACCTGGTACCCGCCCTGAACTACCTTGATTTCAGCCACCTCCTGGCCCGGTCCACTCTGGTTGTAACCGATTCCGGCGGCCTGCAGGAGGAAGCCCCGGCCCTGGATAAGCCGGTTCTGCTCCTCAGGGAAAAAACCGAACGCCCCGAGGCTCTGCAGGCAGGTACGGTTCGCCTGGTGGGGACCGATGCCCGGCAAATATATGAAGAAACCCTTCGTCTCCTGGAGGATCAGAATCATTATCAGAGTATGGCCCGGGCCCCCAACCCCTTCGGCGACGGTCGGGCTGCGGCAAGAATCTGTAAATACCTTGAAAGTTTTTACCTTTGCACCTGAGCTCAGGGCAGGTTATAATAGTTTTGGAGAAAAAGAAGGATAACCGAGAAACAATGACGAATAGTTAAATCTGATTTGATGGGAGGCATGGGTTGTGGACCCATTATGGAGGAGCCTTTTACAGGGCATGTCCCTGCTCACCCAGGTGGGCCTCACCGTTGTTGTCAGCACCGGGCTGGGCCTGTTACTGGGCCGCTGGATTGACGGGCTCCTGGGAACCGGCCTGATAGCAACCCTGGTAGGAACGGCTCTGGGGGTGGCTGCCGGTGGTTATTCTGCCTTCCGTCTGATCCAGGGAACCATTAAGGATGATGATGGTAATGGGTGAAGTGCAGCGGGAAATCAGGCGCATAATAATATTGGTTGTACTTATAGCCTTTATTCCGGTAGGAGGACTGCTGTGGGCGGGCAACTGGGACGGCCTGCGCGGCTTCTTGCTGGGTTTTCTGGTTAATATAACTGGTTTTTTAATGATGGCCCGCAGCGCCTGGCAGATCACCGGGGCAAAAACTGCAGCCCAGGGGCAGGCCCTGGCGGTGATCAATTACCTGGTGCGTTTTGTTTTTTATGGTCTGGCTCTCCTGGTGGCTTTCAGCCGTCCCGATATAAACCCGGTGGCAACCGTGGTCGGGATGCTGATGATCAAATATACCCTGATTGGAGAGGGGCTGATAAAACACTTTCAAAAGACAGCAGGGAGAAAAATCGGCTCAGTTGAGGAGTGAGAAATTTGCATTTTTTCTATCTGGCCAATTTTGACATTGAGGCCCAGGCCGGGCCCCAGGCCGCGTTTGAAATCTTTGGAATTCCGGTAAATGATACTACCCTGATCGGCTACGGCATAACCATTGGGCTGATTATTTTTGCCCGCCTGCTCACCCGTAACCTGGAAATAGTTCCGGGGCGCCTGCAGAATGCCATGGAAATGCTGCTGGAATCAATCATGGACATAACCGAAGGGATGATGGCCGGAGGAGGGCGAAAAATGCTGCCCTTCATCGGAACCATTGCCCTTTTTATTGGTTTGTCCAATATTATCGGGGTTCTGCCCCTGTTGAAGAATCCAACTGCCGATCTCAATATGACGCTGGCCTTCGGGCTTTCTGTCTTTATTTTCAGCAATGCCTATGCCATTAAGAACAAGGGTCTGGGCGGCTATGTTAAGGGCTTTTTTGAACCGATGGCTTTTATGCTGCCCATAAATTTGCTGGGAGAACTGGCCAAACCAATCTCCCATTCCTTTCGTCTTTTTGGCAATGTTTTCGGGGGCAGTGTTTTAATCGCCCTGGCGGCCTATTTTGTGCCCGGGATTTTGCCGGTGCCCCTGATGGCCTGGTTTGATATATTTATTGGACTGGTGCAGGCTTTAATCTTTACCATGCTGGCTATTGCCTATATTTCGATTGCCAGTGAATAAAAAGGAGGCGTTTTGGAAATGGTCGAATTGAGTCCAGATTTCATGGATACTATTCTCAGAGCCGCAGCCATGATTGGTGCAGGATTGGCCCTCATAGCAGGTATCGGTGCTGGTGTGGGGCAGGGGTATGCCGCGGGCAAGGCCGTGGAATCAGTTGCCCGTCAGCCCGAGGCCCGGGGCCTGATTACCACCACCATGCTGGTGGGGCAGGCGGTTGCTGAATCAACCGGTATCTATGCTTTCGTATTTGCCCTGATCCTGCTATTTTTCATTATTCTCTAATGAAATTCCGATTACAGTTAAGGAGAAGGGAGGTACCTGTCGTTGAGCCTTTTAGACTTTAATATTATTTTTGACGTGGTCAACTTTCTGATCCTGATGTACCTCCTGCACCGTTTTCTCTATAAGCCCGTGCTGGGGATAATTGATGAGCGCAGAGAGAAAATTCAGGATGACCTGGAAAGGGCCCGCCGGGAACGGAAAAAAGCGGAAGAATACCGCAGCGAATACGAAGACCGGCTGGCTGGAGCAGAAGAAGAAGCCCGGGAAATAATTGACCGGGCCCAACGTCGGGCCCGAGAACAGGCTGATGAAATAGTCAATCAGGCCCGGGAAGAAGGCCGGCGGGAAAAAACCAGGGTCAAGGAAGAGATCCAAAGGGCCCAGAACGAGGCCCGAGCCCAGCTGCGTGATGAAGTGGCCAGCCTATCTCTGGCGGCGGCCGGACGTTTTCTGGAGGAAAAATTAAGCGAAGAAGATCATATTGAACTCATGGAACGGGTAGTGGAAGAGCTGCCCCGGGAGGGGCTGGGTGATCAATCATGATAACGGTTTCAGCAGCGGGGAAGCGCTACGGCCAGGCTTTTTTTGCCCTGGCCCGGGACCATGACCTGATTGAAACCCTGTATTCTGACCTGGAGCAGCTGACCGATCTGTGGCAGGAAAAAGAGGAACTGCGGAGTCTCCTGTTCCATCCCCGGATCCCAAGAGAAACCAAAAAACAGGTCCTGCGCGGGCTGGGGGAGGATGTTCATCCCCTGACCCGTAATCTATTGCTGCTGCTGGCGGATAAGGGGCGCATGGCCCTGATACCCGAGATCGGACATGTTTTTGCCGGGGAAAAAGATGCCCATTATAATATTTTAGCGGTAGAGGTGCGGGCTGCCCGGCCCCTGCCCCGGGACCTGGAACAAAAGCTCCTGCAGAGGCTGCAGCAGGCAACCGGCCAGGACATTCAACTCCAGGTAGAGGTGGATCGCTCGGTAATTGGCGGTCTGGTGCTCAAGGTAGGGGATGTCCTGATTGATGGTAGTTTGCAGCGCGGCCTGGAAAAGATGCAGGAACAATTAAGCCGCATCCAAGTCAGTCAGATTGGGGTGAGTAACGGATGAATTTACGACCGGAAGAAATCAGTGCGGTCATAAAAGAACAGATCGAGAAATATGAACAGGAACTGGAAACCGTGGGCGTGGGAACGGTCCTCAATGTGGGGGACGGTATTGCCCGCCTGTATGGTCTGGAGGACTGTGTGGCCGGGGAGCTTCTGGAGTTCCCCCACGGAGTTTACGGCATGGTTTTTAACCTGGAGGAAGAAAGTGTGGGGGCCATCCTCTTGGGGGATGAAAACCTGATCAAGGAAGGAGACCGGGTCCGGCGCACCGGCCGGGTCGTGGAGGTGCCGGTGGGCGAAGAGATGCTGGGCCGGACGGTAAATAGCCTGGGTCAGCCCCTGGATGGAGAGGGCCCCATTGAGTCTAATAAATACCGCCCGGTAGAGCACAAGGCTCCCGGGGTGGTTTTGCGCAAGAAAGTGGAGGTCCCCCTGCAGACCGGTCTTAAGGCCATCGATTCCCTGGTGCCCATCGGGCGGGGCCAGCGGGAGCTGATTATTGGCGACCGCCAGACAGGGAAGACTGCCATTGCCATTGACACCATCATCAATCAGCGAGATTTTGACGTAATATGTGTTTATGTGGCCATTGGTCAGAAGAAATCCACTGTGGCTCAGCTTACGGAGAGACTGCGCCAGGAAGGGGCCATGGATTATACCGTGGTGGTTTCCGCTACTGCTTCTGATTCATCTCCCCTGCAGTTTCTGGCTCCTTATGCCGGCTGTGCCATCGGGGAGGAGTTCATGCATCAGGGCCGAGATGTCCTGTTGATTTATGATGACCTTTCCAAGCATGCGGTAGCCTATCGGACCATGTCCCTGCTGATGCGGCGCCCGCCGGGCCGGGAGGCTTTTCCTGGAGATGTTTTTTACCTGCACTCCCGCCTGCTGGAACGGGCCGCCAAGCTGAACGAGGAGCAGGGAGGCGGTTCGCTGACTGCCCTGCCCATAATTGAGACCAAGGCCGGTGATGTGTCCGCCTATATTCCCACCAACGTTATATCGATTACTGACGGCCAGATTTTCCTGGAAAGCGAACTCTTCTACAGCGGGGTTCGACCGGCCATCAATGTGGGGATTTCCGTTTCCCGGGTGGGAGGCGACGCCCAGATTCGGGCCATGAAAAAGGTGGCTGGAACCCTCAAGCTGGACCTTTCCCAGTTCCGGGAACTGGAGGCTTTTGCCCAGTTTGGCTCGGATCTGGATAAGGCCACCCAGCGACGCCTGGCCAGGGGATACCGCATTGTCGAGGTGTTGAAGCAGGATCAGTACCAGCCCATGGATGTAACTGATCAGATAATTGCTATTTATGCTGTTACTCGAGGTTATCTGGATGAACTGGAGGTCGAGGAAATAGATGGGTTTGAGAAAAAACTCCTGGAACTTATTGCCAGTGATTATCCGGAGGTTAAAGAACGGATCCTGGAAAGCGGGGAACTGGAAGAGGAAGTAGAGAAAAAGATCCAGGAGGCGCTGGAAAGACAGCTCCAGGTCTTCAAGAAGAAAAAGGGAACTTCCGCAGAAGCTGCGGGTTAAGGAGATATATTATGGCTACAATGCGTGATATTAAAAAGCGGATAAAAAGTGTTCAGAACACCCAGAAAATCACCCGGGCCATGAAAATGGTTTCGGCCACCAAGCTGCGCCGGGCCCAGGAAAGGGCAGAAAATGCCCGCCCCTTTTTCCAGAGAACCCAGGATATTATTAAAGGGGTGGCTGCCAGTATTGATCCCGATCTGCATCCTTTACTGGCTCACCGCGAGGTTCAGAGAATTACCGTTCTCCTTTTCACCGGAGATCGGGGGCTCTGCGGCGGTTATAATCACCGGGTGATTAAAATGGTGGAACAGGAACTGGGCAGCTTTCCCCGGCTCAACCTGATTACTGTGGGTAAAAAAGGGCGGGAGGTGCTGGGCCCCCGGGGCTATGAAATCAGCCACTCCTATAAGGATATTCCCGATCACCCTACCTTTGATCTGGCCCGAGAACTGGGGGAGATTCTGGTTGATGATTTCATTGCCCAGAGAACCGATCAGGTGCTCATGGCCTATACCCGCTTTCAGTCCGCGTTAAGTCAGCGGCCCCTATTGATTCCCCTCCTGCCCCTGGAAAGGCGGGAGATGGATTCTGAGGGAGGACAGCGGGAATATATTATGGAACCGGATGCTGCGACAATCCTGGACCTGATTTTACCGCGGTACGTGGAAAATGTTATTTACGGGGCTTCCCTGGAATCCAAGGCCAGCGAGTTTGGGGCCCGGATGACGGCCATGGACGCCGCTACAGAAAATGCCGAGGAAATGATTGGGAACCTCACTGTTTCCTATAATCGGGCCCGGCAGGAGGAAATTACTACCGAGATTTCTGAAATTGTCGGTGGAGCCGAGGCCCTGAAATGATGTTTGCGAGGAGGTCTAGAGAATGACTGAAGGCAAGGACAATATTGGACGGATTATCCAGATCATCGGTCCTGTTGTCGATGTTTACTTCCCCTCCGGCCAGCTGCCGGATATTTACGGGGCGGTGAAAATAGAGGATAAGGAGCAGGATATAGATCTTACGGTGGAAACCATGCATCACCTGGGTGATAGCCGGGTGCGTTGTGTGGCCATGGATGCCACCGAGGGTCTGACCCGGGGGATGCCGGCTGTGGACATGGGAGGCCCCATAACTGCTCCGGTGGGAGAAGGCACCCTGGGCCGAATTTTTAATGTCCTGGGAGAAACAATTGATGAGATGGGGCCGGTGGAAGCCGAGGCCTATCACCCCATTCACAAGAATCCCCCCGCCTTTGATGAGCAGGAAACAGCAACCGAAATATTTGAAACCGGGGTCAAGGTTATTGACCTCCTGGAACCCTATGTTCGCGGCGGCAAAATAGGGCTTTTCGGCGGGGCAGGAGTGGGCAAAACCGTTATAATCATGGAAATGATTAATAATATTGCCACCAGCACGGCGGATTTTCTGTTTTTGCCGGAGTGGGGGAAAGGACCCGGGAGGGCAACGATCTCTGGATTGAAATGAAGGAATCCGGGGTCATCGATAAGGTGGCCATGGTTTTTGGACAGATGAACGAACCACCAGGAGCCCGGATGCGGGTTGGCCTGACGGGCCTGACCCAGGCCGAATATTTCCGGGACACCCAGGGCCAGGATGTCCTGCTCTTTATTGATAATATTTTCCGCTTTATTCAGGCCGGCCAGGAAGTATCGGCCCTGCTGGGCCGGATGCCCTCAGCCGTTGGCTATCAGCCCACCCTGGCTACTGACCTGGGAGCCCTGCAGGAGCGGATCACTTCCACCAAGAAAGGATCTATTACCTCGGTGCAGGCCATTTTTGTTCCTGCTGATGACTTTACCGATCCGGCGCCGGCCACTACTTTTGCTCACCTGGATGCAACCACTGTTCTTTCCCGCTCCATCGCAGAAAAGGGAATTTATCCCGCGGTGGATCCCCTGGACTCCACTTCCCGGATCCTGGATCCCAATGTTATTGGAGAAGAACATTATAATACGGCCCGCCAGGTCCAGGAAATTCTGCAGCGCTACCGGGATCTGCAGGACATAATTGCCATCCTGGGAATGGATGAATTATCCGAGGAGGACAAGGTGGTTGTTAACCGGGCCCGGAGGATTGAACGCTTTTTGTCCCAGCCCATGTTTGTGGCCGAGCAGTTCACCGGCCGACCGGGCAAATATGTGCCCCTGGAAGAATCCATACGCGGTTTCAAGGAAATCCTGGAGGGGCGCCATGATGAACTGCCGGAAGAAGCATTTTTCATGGTGGGCAGTATCGATGAAGTAGTTGATAAGGCCAGGGAACTGAAGGAGGAGTAAATTATGCCGGCCACTGTGGAAATGGAAATTATTACCCCGGAGCGGATTCTCCTGCGGGAAGAAGTGGAAATGGTAATTGCTCCTGCTGTAGATGGTGAGATTGGAATTTTGCCCGACCACGCTCCCCTGATTACCGGCCTGAAAATCGGTGTTATGCGGATCAGGCGAACCGAGGCAGAGGGTTTTCTTCCGGTGTCCATCAGTCAGGGGGTAATGGAGGTCCTGCCCCAGCGGATAACTATCCTGGTGGCAACTGCGGAGCTACCCCAGGAAATTGACCTGGAAAGGGCCATGGAAGCCAAGAAGAGGGCGGAAAAAATGCTGGAAAAAGAAGAAATTGACCGGACCAGATTTGAAGGGGCCCTGCAGCGGGCTATGGCCCGGATCAAAGCAGCCCGGTTTAATGAATAAGGGTAGGCCCCCCTATCCCGGGTAATAGAAGTGAAATGAAGGAGGACTGGCCGTGGCAGACAGGCTTTTTTTAAACGGAGGAAAACGACTACAGGGTGAAGTTCGGGCCAGCGGGGCCAAGAATGCCGCCCTGCCCATAATTAATGCGGCCCTTCTGGGAGATGGGGAATCCCAGCTGGAGGATATACCCCACCTGCGGGACGTTATTCACCTGCAGCAGATTTTGGAACACATGGGAGTTCGGGTCAGTTATGATCAGGGGGTCATGACCATTAATCCCCAGCAGGCCCATTTTGCTGAGCCTCCCTATGAACTGGTGCGCAAACTCCGCGCCTCCTATTATCTCCTGGGAGTCCTGCTGGCCCGCAATGGTGAGGCCCGCATTGCTCTGCCCGGGGGCTGTGCCATCGGCAACCGGCCCATTGACCTCCACCTCAAGGGCTTCAAAGCCCTGGGAGCTGAAATCCACCTGGATCACGGGGTAGTTGAGGTTCGGGCACCCCGCCCCCTGAACGGAGCCCGGATTTACCTGGATTATCCCAGCGTGGGGGCTACGATCAATATCATGCTGGCTGCCTGCGGGGCCAGGGGCCAGACCATAATTGAAAATGCGGCCCGGGAACCGGAAATTATCGACCTGGCCAATATGCTGACAGTCATGGGTGCCCGCATCAAGGGCGTAGGAACCGATATTGTCAAGGTGGAAGGAATAGAGCGGCTGGGAGCAACCCAGCACCGCATTATTCCCGACCGCATAGAAAGCGGCAGCTACATGATTGCTGCTGCCGCCACCCGGGGCGATGTTTATGTGCGCAATTCCCTGTGCGAACACCTGAAATCGCTTTTGGCCAAGCTCAAGGAAATGGGAGCTCGAATCGAAGAAGACATAGAAGGAGTACGGGTTACCGTTCCCAATTGCCTGCGGGGGGTGGACGTTAAAACCCTGCCCCATCCAGGCTTTCCTACCGATCTCCAGCCCCAGATGATGGCCCTTTTGACCCAGGCCGGGGAGGGAACCAGCCTGGTAATTGAAACCGTATTTGAAAACCGCTTTATGCACGTGGATGAACTGAAAAGAATGGGAGCCGATATTAAGATGGATGGTCGGGGGGCTCTGGTCAAACCTTCCCGCCTTTCCGGGGCCCGGGTCTGGGCTACAGATCTCCGGGCCGGTGTAGCCCTGATTATTGCCGGTCTTTCGGCCGAAGGTGAAACTCAGATTAATGATTTTCATCACGTGGAACGGGGCTATGAAAAACTGGAAGAAAAATTAAAGGGCCTGGGAGCAGACCTGCACCTGGAGTAAAAGAGCGCCGCCCGAGGGCGCTTTTTTATGTGCTTGTTTTCCGGGAACCTGTTGGGGAATCAGAAAAAAGCCCGTTTTTCCGGGCTTTTTTGAAATAAAGGGGGCAGAGGATGAATTAAAGAGTTTAAAAGAGGAAGGCTCCCATAACCGAAAATACTGTTCCCAATACCCAGAAAAAGATAATCAAAAGAGAAGCCCGCAGGCGGGAAAGGCCCGCCACCCGGTGCAGTCCCATTCCCAGGAGAAAAAGGGTCAAAAGATATATAATATTGAACCTCTCCAGGAGGGCTCCCAGGGGTGAATAGAGGCGGTCCTGATAGTCCAGGATAAAAGCGGGACTCAGGGTTATCAGGTGCCCGGTTAGAACCAGTCCGGCGGTCCGAATCAGGTTGCCCAGCAGGGGAATAAATTGGATGTAACCGGTGAGGGACAGGAGATGGCGATAGCTTGTTTTGCTGCCCAGTATTCGGGTAAAGATTAAGTACAGTAGACCCATTAACAGCCAGCCCAGGAGGGCCGCGATGGACTGGGTAAAAAGGGATAGATAACGGGGCAGGGGCATGGGGTAAATATCATAGATCTGCTGGGTGTATTCCTGGACGGGCAGGGCAAAAATAGATCCCAGGATTAAAATGATTACCGGCCCCAGCAGGTCTGGTTTCCCCCGGATTTCATCCATGATCCGGCGGGGCTCAATCAAAAGTCCCAGGGCCCGACCCAGGGGGTTGGTGTTTGGCTCCATTTTTAATCCTCCTTTCCTCCATTAATTCGGGAGGAGGCAGGTGGTTCCTTCTTTTTGTGCCAGTAAAAACCCTGGCTTTTGAATGCCTGCTTGTCGGTTCGCCCGGCCGGAGAGTTTTCAGCAGGGGCCGCAGTATTGTCTCCTTTTTTCAGCTCCAGGTGATTTAAACGTTTTTCAGTTTCAGACCTATAAACTGTCTTTCCCGTTTTTTCATTTTTTACCCAGGGCAGGGGAGGTGGAGTGATGGTAGTAAAAGAAAAGGTGGTTCTGGTTTATCGAATTATTTTGCTGGGCTTCACCATTTACGCCCTACTGTTCTATTCAGGTATTCTACAGGGCGATTTCCGGCTGCAGATATTCGCCTATTTTACTATCCTCAGCGTGCTCCTGACCTTTTTATTTTTTTCTGGGGTAATTCTTGTTTCCCTGGGAAAAAAAATCCCGGCAGCCGGGCAACCGGGAGCTTTTTATTCTAGTTTTAAAGGCGCGGTAATCCTGGTGGTAACCATCACCATGACCGTCTATCACTTTCTCCTGGCCCCCCTTTTGATGGAGATGGGAGGCTTTCAACCCTTCACCTTTAACGACCTGGTGGTTCATTACCTGATCCCCCTTCTGGTTATCCTGGACTGGCTACTTTTTGACCCCAAGCCCGGCTACCGGGCAACCGATCCCTTGAAATGGCTGGTGCTCCCCCTGCTATATTTCCTTTTTACAATTATTCGGGCTCAGCTGGGAGGACCCCTGGAAGGGACTTCCAACCGCTACCCCTATTTCTTTATTGACATAGATGCCCTGGGAATGGGAAGAGTTTTCTTTAATGTTCTAATTTTGACTGTGGGTTTTCTGGCCCTGGGCTATATAATTTATTTTGTTGATCATTTTTGGGGGAGGATCCAGAAAAATAAAGGGAGAAAATTTTCCGGAAAAACAGGGAACGATCATCCGTGATGACGGGTCCACTGCCCCCAAAATATGGATATTACCTGGCGGGGAAACAGGAGGTAGCAATAAAAAAGAAGAGGTTTTACCCCTTGGGGAGGTAAAACCTCAAGAATTTGAAGAAAGAGAATTGCTTTTTAGCTGCAACTCTTTTCTTATTTTTTTAGTTTAAAATAATGCGGGTCACTTCAAACTCTAAATACTCTAAATCCTCCACCCTATAATCGGGAATATCAAACCCGATTAACATCAGAAAGTCCTCAAAGTCAGCGATTCTGTAGGTTGCAGTTCCTGCAAAAGCATCATCATCTTCGCTTTCAACTTCAAAATAATGGACCTGAACTTCCAGTTCTCCAATTTTTTCTTCAACGGTAGCAGTATGCTCCAGTTCATAACCCTCATATTCAGCGGCGATAGTTTCTTCAACTCCCAGTTCTTCGGCAGTCATGAAAGGACTGAGAGCAGCCTGAAGCAATGTGTTTGCTAAGAAAACTGGGATCTCTTCCTGGGAAAACTCGTCTCGGACTCTTTTTACTTCACCTTCCTGATCAACCCAGACGGTAAATTTGAAGTCCTGTTCGAAAGAAGTCGCCTCTAACAGGATCCGGTTAACGATTTCTCCATCCAGTTCTTCTTCTCCCTCCAGGATGTAAGTATTGACAGTTTCGCCTGCCGCGGAATGGAATTCATAGTCAATTTCCTGGAAGAACTCAACGAAGTCTCCAATTTCCCGGGGATTATAAAGTTTGTCCTCTTCCAGGAAATCCAGGTCAGCCTGAACTCCATCAATCCCCAGGATAAGGAAGAAAGCTAAAAATAGCCCTAGAATGCAGAAATATTTTTTGCCCGGCATCGATTACCCTCCTTTCTTTATTATGTTTTCGCACCTATTGCTAGACTTTCCAGACCTGGAGAAAAAAACCTGCAAAAAAGAAAGTGACTTCACTTCCCCTCTTCTAATTTATTATCTTAATAGAACTTTCAACTCCTCAACTTCCTCCATGAACCAGGGAATATCTACGGGGTCTTCCTGTAAAGTTTTTTCCAGGCGTTTTAGATAGGAGCGGCCTGTTTAAAGTCATTTTTTGGAGATAAAAAACTGCAAAAGTTGAATAATAACCTGGGTTCTTCTGGAGCTATCATTCTCAAAAAAACTCAGAAATATAAAAAAAAGAGGTCCCATCCTGCTGCAGACAGGGCCTCAATTTTTTTCCGGGGATTTTTGCTGGTTGGATTTTTCTTTCTGGACATCGCTAAAGTTTTCCCCGGACTAACCATTCGGAGAGTTAAAGATGGGCCAAGCCCTGGAGAGCATAATAATAAATAATTTCCCGAGGTCCCGGGCTCTATTCTCTGTCCTCTATCAGGCCCGGAGCAGGTTATTGATCTGGTTTTGCAGCCAATACCATTTGATTGGTTTTCCCATGTTTGTGGTTTATTCTCTTAACCTGGGATCCAGAACATCCCGCAAACCATCCCCCAGCAGATTGAACCCCAGCACAACCACCATTATTGCCAGACCCGGGAAGGTTACCGTCCACCAGGCGTCTCTTAAATAGGGGCGGCCCGTAGAAAGCATAAAACCCCAGGTTACCTGATCGGAGCGGGCTCCTAACCCCAGAAAGCTTAAACCGGCTTCACTAATAATTGGAGCTGCAATACCTACCGTGGCAAAAATAATGATCGAAGCCAGGCAGTTGGGCAAAATATGCCGGAAAATAATCCTTAAATCCCGCATTCCCAGACCTCGGGCAGCAGTAATATATTCTCGTTCCCGCAGAGAGAGTACTTCCCCCCGGACCAACCGGGCATAACCCGTCCAACCAACAATAGAAAGAGCAATCATTACATTGAATAACCCCTGTCCCCGATAGGCCATAATGGCCAGGGCCAGAACAATAGCAGGGAAAGCAATAACGGCATCAGTAATACGCATAATAATTGATTCTACAACCCCCCGGTAAAAACCGGCGATTAGACCCAGGATGATCCCAATACCTGCCCGAATGGAAACCACAGCGATCCCCATTAAAAGGGAAATTCTGGTCCCGTGAATAATCCTGCTGAGAATATCCCGGCCAAAAAAATCGGTTCCCAGGGGATGGTCCAGGCTGGGCGGCTCGTGAGCCCGGGGAAGGGCCATCAAAAATGGATCATAGGGAGCAAGGTAGGGTGCAAAGACAGCAACAAAAACGGCAAAACTTATTATAATCAGGCCGATTACAGCTGTTGGGTTTTTTAGAAGTCTTTTAAAAGTTCCGGTGTGAAAACCTTTAACATCGTGGGAAAATGTTTTTACCCGATCTTCGTATCTGGCCATTAATCATCATCCTTTTGAAGTAATTTCCATCAGTCATAGCGAATTCTCGGATCAAGGAAACCATAGAGAATATCAGTAATGATATTAATTACAATAAACATGATGGCAAACAACAGCAGGTTCCCCATGATCATCGGAAAATCCCGCTGCATTAATCTCTGATAGGCAAATCTACCTATCCCGGGATAGGCAAAAACGGTTTCAGTAATTACTGACCCCCCCAGACGATAACCCATTTGCAAACCTATGACTGTTAATATGGGGAGCATAGCATTTTTCAGGGCATGTTTGTAAACAATTACTGCCTGCCGCAACCCCTTGGCCCTGGCAGTTCGAACATAGTCCTGACCTATAACCTCCAGCATGGTGGAACGCATTAACCTGGTAATTAGCCCAGCTGATGCAGTACCCAGGGCGATTGAAGGTAGGATCAGGTGGGCTATGGTCCCCCGCCCGGTGGCGGGAAGCCATTGCAGGTGGTAGGAAAAAATCAAAATAAGCATCAGGCCAACCCAAAAATTGGGCATGGAAATCCCCAGCAGAGCGAATATCCGGGCCAGAACATCGGAAGGTTTATTCCGACGCAGGGAAGATAATACTCCAATTGGGACCCCAATGATTACGGAAACAATCAGGGAAGCAATCAGCAATTCAATTGTAGCCGGGAGCCGATAGATCAGGGTAGGAAAAACCAGTCTTCCATCCTGAAAAGATCGCCCAAAATCACCCTGAAAAAGGTTGATTACCCATTCCCCGTACTGAACCAGAATAGGGCGATCCAGGCCCATTGCTGCCCGCAAGCTCTCGATTTCAGCTTGTGTGGCCTCCTCTCCCATCATGGTCCGCGCCGGGCATCCCGGAAGAATGAACATCAAAGAAAAAACTATTACAGTTACTAAAAAAAGCACTGGAATAGCCTGGAGCAGGCGCTTGATAATATAAATATACATTAGACCACCTCTGGTTTTGGTGTTAAGGAAAAGGCAGGATAAAAATCCTGCCTTCCCCTTAATTCTTCATTTATTGCTTTATTTCCAATAAGCTTCATTCAGGGTTCTGTACTCCACGCCTCTGCGGAAATCAAATTCGAAATCAGCATCCCAGACCATGGTTAAAATACTGTGGCGAATTGGAATGGAAGGGAGTTCCTCGGAGAATATTCTCTGGGCCTCGCGATAGAGTTCGGCTCTTTTTTCCTGATCATCAATAATTTTCCTTGCGGCATATACCACTTCATCATATTCCGGATTGACATAATTGGTCCAATTACCTCCATTTATTTCCCCTGAAACAAAGCGTCCTAAATGGATATCGGGATCAAATTGATCCACAACTCCATGGTAGGCTAATTCAAAGTTGCTGGAAACTACATCGGAGGCATAGGTGGACCATTCAGTCTGGTTCACATTGAGGTCAACCCCTATTTGTAGCCATTGCTGCCGCAATATTTCTCCAAACTGCACATTGGCTTCCCCGGAAGAACAGCGCAATTCAATTTCGAACCCATCGGGATAACCTGCTTCAGCAAGAAGTTCCCTGGCCTTTTCCGGATTGTAATCATAGCGCCTTATAACATCAGGGGCTTCAGCCCAGGTTCCGGGAATTATGGGCCCAATGGAAACCACCCCGGTGGGATAATAGACATGCTCCACAATTTCCTCCACGTTGGTACCATAGGCCAGAGCCTGGCGAACCCTTACATCGGAGAGGATGTCATGATCGTGCTGGGTCCAGATGGGGAACCAGTTCAGGGTGGTATATTGGCCTACAGTAAAATTGGGGTCTTCCTGGAAGTCTTCGATAAAGCGAGAAGGAATAGAGGTTAAATCCAGATTTCCGGCCCGGAGCTCAGTCAACCGGACATCTGCTTCGGGGATTTCAATTACGGTAATTTTTTCTAATTTAGCAGGGCCTTCCCAGTAATCATCAAATCTTTCCAGAATTATCCGGTCATTGGGGATCCAGTTAATTAGTTCAAAAGGCCCCGATCCAATAGGCTCATGGGCAAAACCACCCTCTTTATCCATTTTATCCGGAGCGATATGCTTGGGAACAATGTATACATCAAGCTCATAGATAAAAGGAGCATTGGGTTCATCAATTTCAATTTTTACAGTGTAATCATCGAGGGCCTCCACCGAGGTTATTGGGCTTAAACGCCCCCGATAAGGAGAGGCAAATTCTTCATCCCGCATGGTTTCAAAAGTATACACAATATCCGCAGCAGTTAGCTCCACTCCGTCATGGAACTTGACGCCTTCATGAATTTCAAAAAGGTAGGTTGTGTCATCGGGGAATTCCATGCTTTTGGCCAGATCCAGCTGCACTGACATTTCGTCATCAAAATAAATAAGAGAATTAAACACCAGCATATGAATAGCCCAGGAATAAACATCGCGAATTGTTCTTGGATCAAGGCTGGTGGCATCAGTTCCTCTACCCCAGCGGAGCTCATTATCTGGTGCTGCTTCAACGGCAAAAGAAAAGACAAAGATCCCGATCAATAACAGAAGACCAACTTTGCCAAAAAATCCCTGTTTTTTCAATTAAGAAACCTCCTTTAAAAAAGCAGAACACGAAACCCAGCGCTAAGAAAGAAACTCGTCAGGAATTGGAGGTGTCCTCATCACTCCTTTCTTTACAGGCCGTTTTTTTACCATAGTAACAAGTAAATTCGTCACTGGATTGGGTGTTCCTCTAAATAAAAAGAATTTTTGCACATTGAAGGGCGGAATTCAGTTTTTTAGTTGGTTGGAAAGATTATCCTGACAAAATCAAAAAAAAAAGAAAAGTTCTATCCTCAATAAATAAAATAAGCAGACTTCTTGTGGAGGTTTTTTGGAAAACCGGAAATAGATGATCTAAAACAGCTCGCTTATTGACTGCCTATAACTCCCGGGTTAACCTTAAAATTATATTAAGGATAAATGGGGAATGAGGCAGGGAAGGATTGTAAAAAGTTGAATCCTAAAAAAAGAGGAACAACAAATTCGGTCCCGGGCTCCAGAAGGGACTCATTTCTTTAACCCGATATTTTATTTGAGGCAGGGGGGTTGTGCTGTGGACGACAGGGTGCTGCAAAAAATTGTGGAAGCCAGCTATTTAACTGCGGAAAATGCCCATCGCTATCGGGCTATTCTCCGTTATTTTTATCAGCAGCACGAGCAGCTTCGCTATTATCTGCAGCCCCGGGAGGTCCTGGATCACCTCCAGCAGTATCCTCATTTCCACGACTATAGCCTGGAACAACTGCAGCAGGACCTGAATCAGCTATGTGAGTGGAATAATTTAATCCCCCGCCAGGATAACAGCCGGGTAAATACCATTGCCGAGTTTAAAAGGAAAAGGTTTCGCTATCAATGCAGCCCCTATACCATTGAGATTGAGCGGATGGTAATAAGCCTGGAAAACATGGGGGATTCTTTTGGGGGTTCCCTGGAAAGAACCCATATGGATCGGCTGCTCCTGGCCCTGGAAAAACTTACCGGACAGGATGGACGAGGGGACATTCCCCGGGGAGAAGAAGCCTACAGCCTGTGGGAAGAGCTGTATGATAATTTTCGAAAATTAACCAATAATGCGGCTGATTACCTGGCCCACCTGCAGAGTGAAAAAGTTGAGGAGATCATGGGCACCCAGGACTTCCTGGCCTATAAAGATGCTGTCACTCGCTATCTGCGCCAGTTTATTATGGCCCTGCAGCGTTCCTCCGCCAGAATTGAAGCTCTTTTGCAGGGGGCTGCTCCGGAATTGATCCAGGAGTTGTGCGGGGTTCTGGCAGAATACAGCCTGGGCATACCCCGCCTGGGTGAGTCCCGAACCAGGCAGGAGCTGGAAAGCCAGTACCGGGAACAGTGGAATTCCCTGGCAATATGGTTTGTAGGAGATCCGGAGCGGGGGAGCGACCTGGCCTATCTGCAGCAGGTTACAACCGAGAATATTCGCCGCATTACCCGCTATGTTCAGCGCCTGGGAGAACGGCATCATAATTTAAGGAGCCGCCGCCAGGACTATTTGCGCCTGGCCGGCCTCTTCCATCAGGAGGAGAACCTGGCCGGAGCCCATCGTTTAGCAGCCCGGGTATTCGGCCTGGCCCGGGTCCGGCATCTCTGGGCTGAGCCCCGGGCTTCTCAGGATATATATTCCGATATCTGGCAGGAACCGCCCACCACCTGTACTGTTACCCCCCGCCTGCGGCAGTATCAACACCGATATCGGCCGGAACCCATTGTCAGCAGGGAAGCGGAAAAAGAAAAAACCCGAAACACTTATTTACAGGAGCGAGAAGTGGAACGGGAAATGCTGGCGCAGCTTCTGGGACAGGAGCGGGTCCGCCTGAAAAATCTGGGGCAGGTGGAGCCCAGATTTCGCAAACTGATTCTGGGCTGGATCAGCCGGTGCACCATGGCCCGGGGTCGGACTACTCGCACCGACAATGGCCAGGTTATCAGCCTGCGCCTGATCAGTGATGAACTGATAACCCTTCGGGCCCGGGATGGCGATTTATCGCTGCCTGATTATGAACTGGTTTTCCGGAAGGAGGCTGGCCATGGAGAGCAGGGAATTTGATGAGCAGGCCCGGCAGGGAGTACGGGCTCTCCTGGGGCAGTTCTGGATTTTACGAGAACAGGAGCCGGACCTGTACCAACAGATCCGGGAGCGAAGAAATATTCTGCAGAAATATTTCCAGGATCGAATGGGTTTGCGTCTTTTGGTGCATCGCCATTTCATCAAGCTGGAAAAAATTCCCCTGCAGGCAGAGAGCTGGATGGGGTTTAATTCCTTTTTACGGCCCCTGGACTACACCCTTTTTTGCTGTGTTCTGGCCTTCCTGGAGGGGAAAAATATTGAGGAACAGTTCCTGTTATCCGAGCTGAGCCAGGAACTAAAATCCCTTCTCCCGGAGCAGCTGGAGGTGGACTGGAATAATTATGAACATCGCAAGGCCCTGGTCAGGGCTCTGCAGCAGGCCGTGGAATTCAGCCTGCTCCAGGAAGTGGAGGGGGATATTTCCGAGTTCCGCCATGATGAAGAACAGGAAGTGCTGTACGAGGTTCCCCTTATTTCCCGGTACTTTATGCCGGTCCTGCAGGAGGAAGAAGATCAGATCCAGTTTTCCCGCCGGCAGCGGATTTATCGGCAGCTGTTTTTTTCCCCGGCCCTGCAGCGGGAGGAGCCGGGGGATAATTTTGAGTACCTGCGTCGATATCATCAGCAAATGGAGGAGGATATAGCCTCCCATACTGATTTTGACCTGGAATTGTACCGGGATGTGGCTTTGTTGATAACTTCGGAAAAACGCACGGCTTACGACCTATTTCCCGATAATCGAGGGGTGGCCGATGTGGCCCTCCACTTTTGTTCCACTATCCGCAGAGAAGTAGAGGAAGGGCGGCTAACCCTTGAAGACAGGGGTCGGGTGTTAATTACCCGGTGGGAATTCCGGGATCTCCTGGCTCGAACCCGGGAGAAATATCGGGCCGGTTGGAGCAAGGAATTTCGCACCGCTGGACCTGAGGCCCTGGCCCGGAAACTGTATCATTTTTTGGAGGAATGGGAAATGATCAAACCCGGGCCCCAGGAGGGGACTTTCCTGCTTTACCCCCATCTGGCTCGCCTGCAGGGATGCTATCCCCCTGATTTTGACCATTCTTCCCCGGAAAAGGAGGAGCAGTGATGATCCAGGAACAGAGAGAAAATCGATGGCAATTGCACCGGGCCGGACTCATCAATTTCTGGTATTATGATGATGAAGAATTCCATTTTGCCCGGGGGCGGTTGCTCCTGCGGGGGGCCAATGGCTCCGGAAAATCAGTAACCATGCAGAGCCTGATTCCCCTGCTTTTAGATGGCCGGAAAAGCCCGGAAAGGCTGGATCCATTCGGTTCCAGGGCCCGCCGGATTGATGATTATCTCCTGGGGGAAAAAGATGTGGTGGACCGGGAGGAAAGGACGGGCTATCTGTTCCTGGAGTTCAAGCGGGTTAATAATCCCCGCTATTTAACCGTGGGAATCGGGTTAAGGGCCCGGCGTCACAGCAGCGCTGTTGATTTCTGGGGGTTTTTAATTCAGGACGGGCGCCGAATTGGCCATGATTTTTTCCTCTATAAAAGGGAAAAGGGCAGCGAAGGGGAGGAAAAAATTCCCCTGACCAAAAGAGAACTGGCCCGAAAACTGGAGGAGGGAGGGCGCCTGGTAGAAACACAGCGAGAATACATGGAAATGGTGAATAAGCACCTTTTCGGGTTCCCCTCCCGGGAGGCCTACGAAGAACTGATCCGGCTGCTCCTT
>SL_8KL_010_SEDDRAFT_10000712_pt1 | contig 29099 bp, 25 predicted proteins | sample SodLakKL_010_SED_4_FD_11160 | JGI IMG/M metagenome (IMG submission 11160) | reverse complement strand
CGGTACTGACCAGGTAGATGGCAATCCAAAGAATAGTAAGCAAAACCAGGAAAGATAGCGCTTTTGAAATCAGCACTGCGGTCCTGGTAACCGGTTTAGTATAAAGGAATTCGACCGTGCCCAGGTCCACTTCTTTAGAAACCATTTTCCCGGCCAGCATCATCGCATAAATGCTGGTTAGCAGCAGGCCGTATAACATCACCAGCCCGGCATGGTAGAGGTTCACATCAGCAAATATTTGCGGATCCAACCCCAGTCCGCTGGTAATGAGCTCCGGTAAATCCGCGATGATTTCAACAAAACCGGCTTCCACCATGAAGCCGAATGAACCCAGGCAAACCAGGATAAGCAGGCTCACCACGATTGTCCAGATCAGCAGGCCGCGCTGGTTAAGCGTAACTTCCGTCGCGGTAATGTTACCGTTAAGCATCGAAGGGCTGCCCACCTCCTGCACCGGACTGATAAAAACTGAAGAATATTTCTTCCAGGCTGGGATCGGTAACTTTTAGATACTCCAGGTCAAAGCGCGACAGCTCTTTTGTCAGTTGATTGACCGGCAGCCGGCTGATTATCCGGTAATAGCCGGACCTGGAAGAAAACTTCTCTGCTGTGCCAATCCGGGAAAGAGCTTCTGAAGAAGCTTCTCTTCCGGCAAGTTTAATCTCAAGCACCCGTATTTCCCTGCCCGGCAGTTCATCTACCGGGCACTGGTGGATAATGCTACCGTTGTTGATCATGGCAACACGGTGGCAAACCCGCTCAATTTCCTCGATTTCATGGGTGGAAAAAAATATGGTGGCTCCTTTTTGGTTCATTTCTTCAAAGATTTTAAACATCTCCTGCCTGATCAGTGGATCGAGGCCGCTGCCCGGTTCATCTAAGATAATTAAGCGGGGCTTGTGCAAAAGCGCCTGGATCAGGCCCAGTTTTTTACGGTTTCCGTGGGAATAAGCTTTGAACTTTCTATCCGGGTCCAGGTTAAGCCGGTCCACCAGTTCTTCCACCCACTGATCGTCGATAGAGTGATAAAACCCCCGGGCGTATTCCAGCATATCCCGTCCCGTCATTTCCGGGTAAAATTGCACCTCGGCAGGAACATAACCCACCCTGCGGTATAACCTGCCTCCACCAGGGGGCACCTTGCGGTTAAATAATTTAGCTTCTCCCGAGGTGGGTTTAAGCAATCCCAGAAGCAGCCTGATGGTAGTGGTTTTACCGGCGCCGTCTGGGCCGATGAAGCCGAAAATTTCCCCGTCCCGGACGGCGAGATTAACCCCGGTGACGCCGCGAGTCTTGCCGTAGGACTTGATCAGGTTGTTGGTTTCCGCAGCGTACAAAATGGCCACTCCTTTGCCCCGGGCCCTGAAAGGCGGCCGGTTCATTACCGGATCCATTATATCATTTTACAGCACTTCTCTGAGAGATCACTTGCAACACCGATCAAGCACTTCCACCAGTTCCAAAACCGGCTTTTCCTCTTGCTTTAAGCCCTCCCGGCAAAACGGACAGGCAGTCACGATTGGCGCCTGGGGAGGAAATTCGCCCAACCGGCGCCCGGCAATCGCCGCAGCGGTAGCTGGAAAAGCAAGCTGGAACATACTGCCTCCCCCGCAGCAGCGGGTGTTCTCCCTTGAGGCAGCAGGCTCCTCGATGGCAATTCCGGGAATCGATTGCAGGATTTCCCGCGGCTGATCCACTTTTTCAGCCGTCCTGGCCCAGATGCAGGGATCATGGTAGCTGAGAGCAAGTTTACCGTCATTTTTATCAGCCCTTATACCAAAAGCATCCAATAACCCGGCAATTTCATTAACTTCCCCGCCAGGGTTTAACTTCCCCTCCCGGATCAGCTGCAGGAAAAAAGAAGGCCCGTCCGAAATCTCCAGGGACAGGGGTGCACCCCAATCGGCATAGCGCCGCGTAAAAACTGACCAGCATTCGGGGCAGTTAGTCAAAAGGACAGAAGCACCGCTTTCTGCAAATTTACGCCGGTTTTCTGAGGCCAGCTGTTCGGCCAGGGCCAAATCGCCCCACACTTCCGCCGGGTAACCGCAGCAGTCTTCCTCGATCATTTGATAAGAAACCCCGGCTTTATCCAAAAGCGAAGCGGCCGCTTCAATGGAGGCAGGATTATTGGCCAAAGCAGTGCAGCCGTTGAAAACAAGCACTTCCGCCCCCTGCCCGTGCTTGATCACCGGGTCTTTTTTCTGGCCGTAGGGGCTGCTGTACCTGCGCAGGTTATTTAAATAAGGGTCCCAACCGGGCAGGCTTAAGCCCTCTTTCCCGGCCGGCAACCGGGAAAAAGTAAGCTCATCACAAAGGTTTAGCTCTTCGAAGGGGCAGTGGATCGTGCAACCCCGGCAACCGAGGCAATTTGCCACCGCTTCGAGCATTGCTTCATCCCAGTCAAGGTGCCCCTGCCCGGTGAGGGCGGCAATCCTGGCCTTGCCGGAAGGAGCCACCGCCTCCCTGCCCAGGGTTTGCACCACCGGGCATTCATTGCGACACATGTTGGGGCAAAAAGCGCAGTTGAGCAATTGTTCCATATTTACTTCCGCCATTTCTCCACCTCCCCGAGGCCGAGCTTACCGGGATTCATCACCCGGTTTGGATCTAAGGCCTGCTTGATTTTTTGGAGGACAGAAAAGGCAGCGCCATGTTCTTCGGCCATCCAGGCACCGCGGTGTAGCCCCACCCCGTGGTGGTGCGATATCGCCGCGCCTTCTGCCAGGCAGGCATCCATGGCCGCCTGCCAGAGTTTTTTGTAGTAGGCGACTTTATCTTCTCCCGGGAAACCCACCGTGGTCATGTAGAGAGCCGCTCCCTCGGGGTATACATGCGAATAATGCCCGGAAGCGAGCATGGTTCCTTCAACCCCCAAAAGGGCATCCTGCATAGCCCGGTAGGTGGAGTAAGCGTTGTGCCAGTTAGTGGTCACCTCTATTGTGTCGAGCACCGCGCCTTTCTGGAAAAGCATGGAGGCCACCGCGATATTGAAGCGCTTTTCCAACCAGTGCTCCACCGGTTCGCTTCCCACATCAGCTGCGCCCAGCTGATTAACGCATGCTTCGATTTCGGCCGCTTCAGCCTCGACAATTCTTGGCGCCCCTTCAATTAACAGGACCAGGGCACAAACCTTGTCTCCCAGCTCGGGAAAGTGGTTGCCCGTTTCCTGGGCATCGTAAAGGCGGACTACAGCCGGGCGGGTCCCCTTTCTCATGAAACGGCGAATTGCTTCCAGGCCGTCTTCCAGCCGCTCAAAAGTATATGTCACCAGGTGCCGCTTTTCCGGCAGGGGCCAGATACGCAGGGTAGCTGCGGTAATGACCCCCAGGGTTCCCTCCGAACCGAGCATTAAATGGTCCACCCGGGGACCGGTTGCCGTGCGCGGCACACTGCGCCCTTCGAATGTAGTCCCACCGGGCAAAACCGCTTCCAGGGCTACAACCATATCTTCAATCTTCCCGTAACGGGTCGAAAACTGCCCGGCAGCGCGGCAAGAAAGCCAGCCTCCCACGGTGGAGCAGCGCAGCGATTGGGGGAAATGCCCCCCGGTATAGCCGGCCCGGTTTAACTGTTCCTCATAGAGAGCACCGTTAAGGCCGCTTTCTACCTGGACCATCAGGTTGTCTTCGTCGATCCAGCGGACCCGGTTCATTCGCTTCAGGTCAATGGTAACTCCACCTTTTAAGGGGACCACCCCGCCGAGAGCACCGGACCCCTCACCGTAAGGAGTTACCGGGATTTTCATCCGGTCCGCCAGGGCCAAAAGCCTGGATACCTCACCGGTGTTTCCCGGCCAAACCACCAGCTGGGGCAAAGCCGGCACCGTTCCTTCGCTCATCCATATACTGGTCACCGGCCAGTAATCGCGGCAGGTAGCCAGCAGGTCGGCTTTATTTGTCGATACATTCTCTTCGCCGATGATAAAAGCAGCCTCTTTAGCAAATTGATCGATCAGGGCCTGCTTTGTTTTTTCATCCTGGATCATTGTTTGCATCAGGTGATCCATAAAAGTCCCCCCGTATTTATTAAGATAAACCAAAGCGAAAGCCTGCAGCTTAAGCCACCGCCTTAACTCGCGATGAACCGGCACCAGTCCAAAGGCAGCTCGGCTGAGCAAACACTATATGTTTGAAATAGCTGGCAGATACCATTTAGAACAAGCAAAGTCGCTTTCAAGAAGTCTCGAGCGGGTTAAAAAACCTCTTCCAGTGATCCTCATCTTCTAAAAGCGCAAGCACTATTTCGACAAGTTCCGGGTCAAACTTTTTCCCGGCACAATTTTTTAGCTCTTCCACTATCTGATTAAGCGGCCTGGCCTCCTTGTAAGGGCGTCCGCTGATCATTACCTCTAAGGCGTCGGCAATGGCAACAATACGCGCAAGCAGGGGGATTTCACTACCGCTCAAACCTTCCGGGTAACCGGAACCATCCCAACACTCATGATGATGCAAGATCCCCTCTGCAATAGGGGCAAAGTCCCTGGTAGAACAGGCTATCCGGTAGCCTGTTTCCGGGTGCTTTTTAACCAGGGCCCACTCATCTTCGCTCAAACTTCCGGGCTTTGTCAGCACTTCACCCGGCACATCGATCATCCCGATATCGTGCAGCTTAGCCAGCAAAGACAGGCTCGATTTTTGCGAATCGGGCAAATCGAGCTGATCAGCAATAAGCATGCTGATTTCTTCCACCTTCCGGGTATGTTCTTCAGTTTCGCAGCTATTTTCAAGTAAGGTCTTCTGCAGCGCTTCCAGGGTGGCGCTTCTTGCGCTGCGCCCCTCGATGATCTTGTGTTCATACATCTGGTCTTCTGCTTCCTGGAGCAGTTTGAACAGGTCGTCTTCTTTTAAAGAAGTCTTCGTCGCCGTTCCAAGAGCCATCGAAACCGGGATTCCGTCTTTATAGGTTTTCCGGCATTCTTCGATTATCCTTTTACAAATCGACTGGGTGGCGTTCTGAGGAGTGTTGGCCAGAACTATCACGAATTCATCGCCGCCCCACCGGGCCAGCACATCTTCCTCCCGGCAGGTGTTTTTTAAGAGTTCCGCCCCTTTTTTCAAAATCTCGTCCCCCACACCATGTCCATAGGTGTCGTTGATCAATTTCAAACCGTTAAAGTCCAGCATAATTACGCTAACAGGGAGGTGCTCTTCGTTGTCAATCCGGTTCATTTCCGCTTCCAGGTAAGCCCGGTTATGCAGCCCGGTTAAAGAATCATGGTAGCTTAAGTAATTGACTTCGCGGTCCTTTTCCTGTTTTTTCTTTACATTGACCCGCCATAACTGGATCGATACGTACCAGGATACTACCAAAATAATCATGCTGCCCGCGAGGACCCAACTGAGGATACTGCTGATCATCCGCTCCCGGGCAATCCGCTCATCGATGTAATTGTTCATCATCATGGCCAGGTTCTCCGTAGCCACGATCACTTCCAGCTGGCTCCCGGTATAAACCCAGCCTGCCAGCAGGTCGGCTGCTTCACCTTTTTCACCGCGGGCTACCAGGGCAAGCGCTTCCTGTTCTAGCTGATCTATTTCTTCCCGGTACTCTTTGATCTTATCCATTTCCGCAAGGACTGCACTGCTTTCCACAAGTTCAGGGATTTCGTCAAAAACCGCTCCCAGCCTATCGCGGTAATCATTATATTCAATTTCCCACTTCAGATCACCGGTAGCGGCAGCCATTTTTGCCGTCATTTCCAGGCTTTCCGTGTAACGCAGCAGCTCACCTGATATCCTTTGGATGGCCAGTTCCCGGGTCTCAAATGATTCAACCACTTCGTTGGAGTAAAAGAGGTACCACCCAAGCATAGCGATTAAAAGGACAGTAATCACAATGGACACAACAAACCAGACATTAAAAAACCTGCCTTCACTAAAGTTGCCCATTCTGGTTTGGCGATCTTCTTTCATCGTACCGCCCTCTATCCGGTATTTTTTATCCTGCCAGGTTTGAACCTTGCCCATAATGCCTTTATATGTGAAATCCTTCACACTGCTTGCTGAATAACTAACCATTGTTCCGTACAGCCAAAAATTACTCGCCGACCCACTGCTTGACTACCTCTTCGTTTTCGGTCACCCAGCGCTCTGCAGCCTCTTCGGGGGCCATTCCTTCTTCGGCAAACCACAGCATCACCTGCTCCATATCGGCAGGTTCCCAGTAGAAGTTTTCAAAAAAGGAATAAACCTCGGGCATGTCATCTTCTAAGCCCTTCCGGACCACAGTGCCGATATACTCTTCCTCACCGTAAACATTCTTCGGGTCATCAAGATATTTTAAATCCCAGCGGGCAAACTTCCAGTGAGGACTCCACCCCGTCACCACGATCCAGCGTTCTTCTTCGTAAGCGATATCAAGCGCCGAGGTCATCGTGGCATCGCTGCCTGAAACCAGTTCAAATTGATTGAGGCCGTATTTTTCAATCGCTTTTTCCGTATTTCCCATTAAACCGGCCTCGGGGTCAATCCCGATAATACTTTCATCAAATTTATCCGCATGCTCGTTTAGTTCCTCGATCGAATCTAGATCGACGTACTCCGGAACGGCCAAACCCATTTCTACCCCCTCAAGGTTGGGTCCCACTAGCTTAAGATCCTCTGCAAGCTCTTCGTAATACTGCTCATGCAGTGAAGGCAGCCAGGCTGCTACCATGGCATCCTGATCACCGGCGGCAACCGACTCCCACATGGAAATGGCCGTTACATTTAAAAGTTCACAATCATAGCCGAGCTTTTCTTCAATCACCGCTTTAACTACGTGAGCACTGGCAATCTCAGACTCCCAGCTCACGTACACTACTTTTACGGTTTCCTTATCAGGTTTTACTTCTTCACTTTTTACTTCTTCACCGGCCAGGAGGACAAAAGAACCAGGGCTCCCAGCACCACGATAAGAGGCAAAATTTTTTTGTAGTTTCTAGTCCGTGAAAAACTTAATTTGCACAATTAAGCCAATCCTCCTTGCTCTAAAGACCTTTTGGTTTAATATCTTTGCCGCCAGGCTAGAAGGTATTATCCTTATTTTATTTTTCTTCGGTATATAATCAAAAATCCCTTTATTTAGTTGAAAATTATTGGATTAACAAAAAAAATCGGTAATGCAGGGAGATTCAAACACTTAAAAAAAATGCCCGGGCCAAAACAGTCCCTTTAAGCCTGGCATGAAGTAAAGGGAATAAAGAGTTTGCGGCTTGACTTTGCCTGAATACCTCACTGTTACCAAAAAACATCTGTGCCATTCTTAGGATACATCGCAAAGACCAAAAAGACCGGATTTTTCTTATCTATTCGGTAGTTTATGCTTTAGCAATCAGTTACCATTGGTTAAGGTATTTTGAATTCACAGGCTACCGCTGTCTGGCACTTGCCGCAACCATAACGGGGCGCAAAACGAGGTTTTATTTTTGACTGAAGGTAATCACGGCACTTGTGCTTTTCCATTCCTGCTTTTTTCTCACTGCCGGCAGCTTTTATTGCCCCCGCCGGGCAGCGCGCCTGGCATTCCCCACAAAAATTGCAGTACTGATATATTTCAGTATAGGCCCTTTCAGTAGGTTCGTAATTAAAGCCGGTGATCACGCTGCCGTACCTCCCGGCACACCCCAGGGCAGTAATCAGCGACCGGCTTAAAGAAAAAGTGCCTAACCCGGCAATATATGCAGTGTGCCTTTCCGACCAGTTGCTAATGAAACCTTCACTAACTTTAAAGCGGGAATCAGCGGCGGGAACCACCGCCGAACCTTTCTTTTCTTGATTGAACATTTCTGCAATATGGCTTGCCAGCGCTTCATTAAACTGCTGCCCTTCGATGCGGCCATACAACCATTCTTTTGCCGGAAACCCCTTACCTCTATTAGCACGGCGGATCTGCTCTGAAAAGGGCAGAAAATAAGCGATCACCGACCTGGCCCGATTAAGCCATTCACCCGGTAAAATATAATTTTCACTAACTGCGAGGGGATCTTTCAACCGATCAAAGAGAGGATCATCCGCAGAAGCTACGCCTACAAGAGGAGGATCGAAAATTTGATCAATGCCGAGCTCTTCTACCGAATTCAACTGGCTTTGGTTTACAAAATTATTTATTTCCTCAACTAATGCTTCGTACTGCAAAAGATTACCTCCAAAGCGATGACCATAATTTTATGCCGGCAATCTCGCTGTTAAGCCTGGCCCCTTTAAGGTAAGTGCTTCAATAATTCATTTATCCTGGAGTATTAAAAAAAATCCTGTATAATAATAATAATGGTCGGGGCGAGAGGATTCGAACCTCCGACCCCTTGGTCCCAAACCAAGTGCGCTGCCAAACTGCGCTACGCCCCGACAGATCATTATTTTACTGGCAAAAAATATTGTAGCACAGCCTCAAGTAATTGGCAAGAAAATGAAAGCATCATTTAAGGCAGAAAGAAAAACGAAGGCCGAAGGGAAAACGTTAAAACCGCACCTCTTAGCTTCCAATTTTGCCTCAGTGGCCATTTGAACCCCTTTTAAATGCAAATTTTACCGGTTAAAAATGCAGCAAAACCGGGTGAATAACTTTACCCCTACAAACCGGGGCTATCTTATGTATAATAGACTAAATGATCAATAAAAAGCGAGGTTAAAATATTGAACCGTTTTTTGATCGGTGGCAGGGTCCTTAAAACAGCGCTTGCTGTAACCCTGGCCATTGTTATAGCCCAGCACCTGGACATGGAAAGGGCGACCCTTGCCGCCATTGTGGCGCTCCTCACGGTGCAGAAGACATTCTACCACTCCCTCATGCAAAGTTTTGCCAAGCTGGGAAGCGTCCTTTTAGGGGGTGTGCTCGGCACCGCCTTCAGCCTTATTTTCGGAGTTTCCCCGCTTGCTTACGGGCTGGCCACATTATTTGCCATTTATATTTGCCTGCGCCTGCACTGGCAGGAACATATCGTGTTAACCGCAATCACGGCGGTAACCGTCATTTTCAGCAGCCACGAGATGCCCCTTATCTTTTCCCTGCAACAAATCTTAACCGCTTTACTTGGCGCCGTTTGCGGCCTGGCGGTTAATTACCTCTTCACGCCAAACCATAAAAGGGAAGTTTATGAAAAACTTCGCGAAGTGGAAGCAGGGCTGCGCCGGGCTATTGATTTTATAATGCTGGAAATGCTTGAGCCGGGCTGCGATGAAGATGAATTTAATAAAGAAGTGGGCCGCTTGAAAACTTCCATTGAAGAGGGCCTGGATTTGGCGAAACTGTTCCAGGAGGAACAGCGCTTCGTCATTCACCGGGAAACCGACTCTGAGCGTTACAGGCGCACCTTCGAAATCTTTAAATCCCAGCTCGACCGGCTTGAAGAAATGCACAACTTGGCCCGCCGCATCCCGGTCAAGGTCCCCCATGCCGCACCGATCGTGCAGATGTTCAGGATTGTCCAGAGGATGCAGTACCGGCGGGCAGAAGGCCGGCACCACCACTACAAGCTAGTTAACCGGTTGATGAAAAGGCTTGAACAAAGCTTTGAAGAGATGGAAATGCCCGGGAGCCGGGATGAGTTTATCAGCAGGGCCTCCCTGTTTCACCTGTTCCAGGAAGTAAAAAGGTACTACCGGCGCATGCAGGAAATGCCTTTTGCCGTGCTGGAAAAGGCCTAGCCCGGCCGACCCAAAAAATGCTTGCCTAAAATAAAAACTGCCGGAATCAGCAAAGCTGTTTTATGACCAGGCGGGTACGGCGCAGCGCCTTGCCCCGGTGGCTGACCTTGTTTTTTTCCTCACCCGGCATTTCGGCAAAAGTGAGCCCGGCAGGCTCATAAATAAAGAGGGGATCATATCCAAAACCGCCTGAGCCGCATGGCTTTTCAGCAATCCTACCCCGGCAGCCTTCTTCAAGCAGCTCCGGCCCCTTGCCCGGCAAAACCAGGGCAACAGCGCATTTAAAAGCAGCACCCCTTTCACCGGAAGGGACTCCTTTTAATTCCTCTAACAGCTTGTGGTTGTTCGCCTCCCAGTTACCATCTTCCCCGGCATAGCGCGCAGACCACACCCCCGGCCTGCCGCCAAGGGCATCGACCTCCAGGCCGGAATCATCGGCTAAGGCCATTTCACCGCTGAAGCGGGCCACCGCTTCTGCTTTTTTCAAGGCATTTCCGCAAAAAGTGAACCGATCTTCTTCAGGCATAACCAGGGCGGGGTAATCCTGCAGGGTCAATATTTTCAACGGCAGACCTGCAAGCAGCTGCCTGATTTCCTCAAGCTTACCCTGGTTGTTCGTAGCAAGGACCAGCGTTTTTTCCATGGCAGCCTCCTCCTATGCTTTAACCCGGGAATTGATTTCAGGCCCGAGAGCTTCCTTTTGCTTACCTGTAATCCGCAGCACTCCTGCGGCTGCCAGGTCGAGCATTTCTTCAAGCTGCTTTCTGCTAAACGGCTTTTCTTCCGCCGATCCCTGCACCTCAACCAGTTCCCCCGAGGCGGTCATCACCACGTTCATGTCCACCCCGGCCGCTGAATCTTCAGCAAAGCTCAAATCAAGGACCGGCACCCCTCCGAGCAGGCCTACGCTGACCGCTGAAAGGTAATCGGTAAGCGGCAGCGAAACAAGCTCACCTTTGTCTAGCAAACTGTTCAGGGCTTCAACCAGGGCCACGAAGGCGCCGCTGATCGCCGCCGTGCGGGTGCCACCGTCGGCCTGGAGCACGTCACAGTCAATCTTAATCGTTTTTTCCCCCATGGCCGGCAAATCGACCACCGCCCGCAGGGAGCGGCCGATCAGGCGCTGGATTTCCAGGCTGCGGGCATTGACACCGGCCCTTTCCCGGTTGACCCGCACTTCCGTAGAACGGGGCAACATGGCATATTCGGCTGTCACCCACCCCTGGCCCTGGCCGTTTAAAAAGGGAGGAACCTTATTTTCCACCGAAGCCGTGCAAATAACCTGGGTATCGCCTAACTCAATCAGGGCTGAACCCTCAGGATGTCTCAAATATGAACGGGTAATCCGCATCGGCCGCAGTTCTCCTTTTTTGCGGCCGTCTGTGCGCAATAAATTTTTATCCACCGGGGGATCACCTCCACCGCTATTATATTTTATCTTACCCGGGCAAACCCCTTCTTTTTTTTACGGTTTATATAAAATAAGTGGTCCCCGTCCCGCATTTCCCCCTAAGCGACTTGTTTTATCCCGGCAGTGCTTCAACAAATCCCTCTAAAATAGTTCTTTTCCTGGTAAATAAAATATCATTGATTCATGCTTATAAAATGATTAGATATTTTTATCCCCACCATACTTTTCAACTAGAGGAAAAAACACTGTTAAAACGAATTATAAAGAGATGGAAGACATAACCCGGCCTAAGGAGGCCTGAAATATGGATCTTAACTATGTGTTGCTGGGAATAATTTTGGTGGTTATCCTTTACGTGATTTACAGCTACAACCGGCTGGTCAGCCTGCGCAATATGGCCGAGCAGGCTTATTCCAACATCGATACTTTATTGCAGAAGCGATTTGACCTGGTGCCCAACCTGGTCAATACCGTCAAGGGCTACATGGAACATGAAAAAGAGGTGCTTGAAACAATCACCAAAGCCCGCTCGGAATGGCTGAACGCTTCCTCCATGCAGGAAAATGCCGGGGCCGACCAGAAGGCGGAAAGGGCCCTAAAAACCCTTTTTGCCGTTTCTGAAAGTTACCCGGATTTAAAGGCAAACCAGAACTTCATGATGCTGCAGGAAGAGCTTTCCGGGATCGAGCGAAAAATTGCCTACGGGAGGCAGCGCTACAACCGGACGGTTATGGCCTTGAACACGCGGATCCAGCGTTTTCCGACCAATTTGATTGCCCGGCTGTTCAAATTTGAGACGAAGGATTATTACGCTATCGAATCTGAAGCGGCGCGTGAAGCCCCGGAAATTAATATGCAGGGTGGTGAATAATATGATCGACCCGATTTACGGCAGGATTGCTTCCAATAAAAGAAAAACTTTTTTCCTCTTCTTTCTCTATGCCCTGCTTTTCGGCCTGATTGGCTATTTTATCGGCATCTACTTAGGAGACCCGGTCGCAGGAATTATCCTGGCAGGAGTAGTCTTTATCGTTTTATTTTTAATCAGCTACTACAGCGGGCAAAACGTGGTCACCAAAATGGCGGGGGCCAGAGAAGTAAGCAAGAAAGACGAGCCGTATTTGTATAACACGGTGGAGGGCTTAAGCATCGCCTCCGGCAGGCCGATGCCCCGGGTTTTCATTATTGAAACAGAAGTGCCCAATGCCTTTGCCGCCGGCAGAAACCCCGATAACGCGGTAATTGCCGTCACCAGGGGACTTTTGGACCGCCTCGACCGGCAGGAGCTTGAAGGGGTAATCGCCCATGAAATGGCCCATATCAACAACTACGACGTGCTGCTGGCCACCGTGGCGATAGTGCTAGCCGGCACGATTGTTTTCGTCAGCGTAATCGCCCGGCGGATGATGCTGTTTGGCGGGATGGGCCGCGGCGGGGGACGCCGGGGCGGCCAGGGCCAGCTGATCATGATCTTGATCCTGCTGCTGGTGGCCATCTTAGCGCCGATCTTTGCCCAGCTGCTCAAGTTCGCCATTTCCCGGCAGCGGGAATACTTAGCCGATGCCACCGCAGCCAATTTCACCGGTTACCCGGAAGGGCTGGCCAGCGCCTTAGAAAAAATCACCAACCAGCAGGTAAAAGACAGCCCGCTTGAAAACAGGGCCCTGGAAGGGCTTTATATCGTCAACCCCTCGCTGGGGGCAAAATCAGGTAACCGGGCAAGCGTCCTTTTTTCCACCCACCCACCGGCGGAGGAAAGAATCAAGCGTTTACGGGGCATGTAAAAAATAGCGCCTGGCATGCGCGAACAAAGCTATAACTGGACCTGGTAAGCCTTGATTTCACTTTGCAGCAGTTTAAAGCCCACTTCTTCAAAGGGACCGGGATTGCCGCTGATGAAAAAGCGGTAGCGGGGACCGTTGGAATTGAGGGGGTTTTTGAGCCCGGAGCTGGTCAGGATATGATCAACTTCAGTAACTATTTCCTCAGCAGAGTTGATCAAGTTAACCCCGCTTCCGACGACTTCCTGGATCAGGTTCTCCATCAGGGGATAATGCGTGCAACCTAAAATCAGGGTATCGATGTTATCTTTGGCAAGGGGATCTAAATACTCATGCGCCACCTTCCGCGCCTCGGGAGTATCTACCAGGTTGTTTTCCACCAGCAGCACAAACAAGGGGCAGGCTTTAGAAACAATATGCAGCGAGCCGTTGTATTTTTGCAGGGCCTTGACGTACTCCCCGCTGCCGATAGTGCCCGAGGTGCCGATTACCCCGATGCGCTGATTGCGGCTTTGCTCCAGGGCCGCCCGTACTCCCGGTTCGATCACCCCTAAGACCGGTTGTTCACAAACCTGCTGGTAGTATGAAATCCCGGCCGCAGTAGCGGAATTGCAGGCGATCACGATCAGCTTGACTTCCTGGTGCTTCAAAAAGTCAATCATCTCGAAGACAAAGCGGCGCACTTCCTCGTTGGGGCGGGGCCCGTAAGGCATCCGGGCCGTATCGCCGAAATAGACGATACTTTCACCCGGCAGGCGCCGGCTCATTTCTCTGACCACGGTCAGGCCGCCAACACCTGAGTCAATTACCCCGATTGCCTTATGGGCTTTAATCAGTTGTGCTTCGGTTTTTGCCATATTATTTTGCCTTGATCCTGTTAAAATATCCACCCATAATCTTACGGGTATCAAAGATTGAGACTACCGCTTGCGGGTCGCAGCGATCCACGGTTTTTAAAAATGAAGGCAGTTCTTTTCTTTTTAAAAGTACCTGCACGCTTTTTTTAAGCCCTTCCCGGCCGTAGCAGGGCATCGCGGTAACCCCGTAGCCTTCTTCCCGCAGGTTTTCTTCCAGATCCGCGCATTCCTGGCGGGTAATCAAATGAACATTAACATAACCGACAGCAATCATTTCTTCAAGTTTGCTGCCCACCAGGTTACCGGTGGCAAACCCGAGTCCGTAGACAATTATATTGGTCCACTGGTCCAGGTTAGTCAAGACCATACCCAGTGCGCCCAGGTAGATGATCGCTTCAAAAAAGCCTATACAGGCTGCAGTTACGCTGTTGCCCCGGGTTAAATAGATAATCCTCATCGTCCCCAGGCTGACATGAGCGATTTTGGCCATAAAAATGGCCAGGCAAGTTAACAGTACAGATAAAAGAGGCACTTTAATTACTCCTATCATAGATCAAAAATTGTGATCAGGCAAAACCGGGGTCTGCCAAAGATCGAACTCGATTTTAACAACGCCCCCATCCGGTGTCAATAAAAACTTTTCTCAGGACATACCAGGCGGCGAGGTATGCCCTCGCCGCATCCTGCTAAATTATTCTGCTCAGCTCTTCCAAAGTAACTAAGGGTGCCTCTTTTAAAAGGACTGTGGTGCCTTACCGGATAGAATCCATATCCGCCGAACGGCTGGCAATCATTTCTAAGGCATAGGGGTTTTTCACCCTGATCAGGGTTCCCTTCATGCCCAGCGAACGTGACTCGATAATCCCTGCACTTTCAAATTTGCGCAGGGCATTAACAATCACCGAACGGGTAATTCCCAGACCGTCGGCAATTTTACTGGCCACCACGATACTTTCGTTGTTATTGATTGATTTTAAAATCTCGTGGATCGCTTCCACTTCCGAGTAAGAGAGGCTCTCGAAAGCAGCGGCAGCCAGTTGTTTGTTCCTGGCATCCTGCTCTTCCTGGCCAACAAATTCCTGCACCAGGATCATCCCAAGCAGGGCGGCGCCAGCTTCCGCCAGGGCCTGTTCACCTTCGTCCAGGGCACCGTTTTCACGGGACAGGACCAGGTAGGCCACTTTTTTCTCCCCGCTTAAAATCGGCATTACGCTCAAATGCTGCCCCTTGGCTGCTGCCCCTTTCTTGCCTCCTTTTTTTCCGGAACCGCCGGGATATGGCTCATTAAACGAAGATTTATCTGTATCTAACAGGGCCATCACCCCGGGATCCCCGGCGAGTGAACCTTCTTCTACCAGGCTCTCAATATTCTGATCCAGTTTTTCATCACCCGGTTGACAGGCAAGCACACCACCATCTTTGTCTATTACCAGGGCGACGGAACCGGTTGCCGTCGCTATTTCTTTGGTGCCTTCTGCCAGAGCTGTTTCCTGGTGATCGCTTTGGAGAAAAACACTGCTCAATCTTCTTATCCGGGTTGCCAATGAATTATCTTCCATCGAAAACTCCTCCTTTTCATTTGTTTATATTACAAAATATTAAATATGTCAATAATTTTCGCACTATAAATGAGCATTTAATCAGAAAAATGCCTTTCTTGGAACAATCTTTCTGCCAGGCGGTATACATCTTTCAGGGGGGCCCCCGATTTTTCAGCCACAGCCCGGCAATCTTCATACTCGGGAGCATATTGCAGGGGGAACTCCCGGGTCGGGTCAGGGGTGTACTTAATCCTGATCTCGCCCCACTGGGTGCTGACCGTTGCTATTTCACGCTGCCGCACTGCTTTAGCGGCAGGGGTAGTCCGCAGCCCCAGGGTCGTAGTTTCTGAAAAGATCAACTCCTGCAGCGTATGAACCTTCTCCGGCGGCGAAAGGACGGTTAACTGCACGCCCGGCCGGTTTTTTTTCATCTGGATGGGGGTGAAATAAACGTCAAAAGCGCCGGCACAAATGATTTTTTCCATCAGGTAGCCATATATCTCGGGGTTAAGGTCGTCAATGTTGGCCTCAATTGCAACCAGCTCTTCTTCTGAGAAAGACTTTTCTTTGGGAATAAACCCGTAAAGCAGGCGCAGGTAGTTGGCATAGCCGGGATCGATGCTGCCCGCCCCGTAGCCAACTGAGGAAATATTGAAAGCAGGCAGGGGCCCGAAGCTTTCAGCCAGGGTGGTTACCAGCGCCGCTCCCGTGGGAGTGACCAGCTCATAGCCCCATTCTTTGCCTTCCACCGGGGCCTGGCGCCTGGCAATCAGCTCAAGCGTCGCCGGCGCAGGCAGGGGCAGCCTGCCGTGGGCCGCCTCGATTGTACCCCGGGAAGCCGGGAGGGGTGAGCAGAAAATACGCTCAATACCCAGTAAATAAAGGGCCGCACAGGTGCCGGTAATATCGATGATCGCATCAAGGGCGCCGACTTCATGAAAGTGCACTTTCTCTATAGTAATATTGTGAACCGCCGCTTCCGCTTCGGCAAGGCTTTTGAAAACAGCAGTACTGTTATTTTTAACAGGCCCGGGTAAACCAGAAGCTTTGATGATGGCCTCGATATCTTTAAGGTGCCTGTGAACTTTTGCGTCTTTTTCTGTCCGCACGATGGCCCGGGTTCCGCTGATACCCCCGCGCATTATATTCTCCGCTTCCAGGCTGTAGCCGGTTAAATCCAGCTTGCGAAGCATCTCCTGCAGGTCGGACAATCTAACCCCGCAATCCAGTAAAGCGCCCAGGGCCATATCCCCGCTGATGCCACCGTAGCAGTCAAAGTAGATTATTTTTTCACTTTTTTTACTCATCTTACTCTCGTCCAATCCTTATCACCGTGCCCGGGACATTCTTCCTTAACTACTTTTATTTTCGCCGGTCCGGTTAATCAGGGCGGCCATGTAACCGGCCCCGTAACCGTTGTCGATGTTTACCACCGCTACCCCGGTAGCGCAGCTGTTCAGCATGGTTAAAAGCGGCGCCAGTCCGTCAAAGTTCGCCCCGTACCCCACGCTGGTAGGGACTGCCACTACCGGGCAGGCTACCAGGCCGCCGACCACGCTGGCCATGGCGCCTTCCATCCCGGCCACCACCACGATAACCCTGGCTTTGCTTAAGGTGTCCCAGTTGTCAAAGAGACGGTGGATTCCCGCCACCCCGACATCAAAAAGCCTTTCCACGTGGCTGCCGATCAGCTCAGCCGTCAGGGCGGCTTCTTCCGCTACGGGAATATCGGCGGTCCCCGCCGAGGCTACGACCACGCAGCCGACCGGCTCGGGCTCCTCCGCACCGCGCAGGACGATCGCTTTTGCTTCCCGGTGGTATTCAACACCGGGGTGCTTTGCCTTCACTGCCTCGAAAGCTGCCGGTTCCGCGCGGGTGGCAAGCACTGTGCCGCCCGCAGCCGCCAGGCGCTCGAAGATTGCAGTAATCTGCTCGACCGTCTTACCCGGGCAGTAGATCACTTCCGGGAAACCGCAGCGCAGGTCGCGCTGGTGATCGATGCGGGCAAAGCCGATATCTTCATAAGGCAGCGTCTGAAAACGTTCAACCGCCTGCTCGATGCTGATATTTCCTTCCCGGACCGCTTCTAAAAGTTCCTCTAATGATTTGCGGTTAATCTTATAAACTCCCTTCCCAGGCACTGTTTAATAGATTATAACATACCGGGATAATTTGCAAGTAAAGGAAAATCAAAGAGTCCCGGCGAATTAGTGAGCAACTATTATTTAGTGAAAGGGGATAAGCTTTTCATGATTATTGAATTTGAAGGAATTACCCCACAGGTCCACCCGCAAAGCTTTATCGCCCCCACCGCCACCTTAATTGGTGATGTGGTGGTTGAAGAGGGGGCGAGCATTTGGTACGGAGCCGTTTTGCGAGGCGACTTTGGCCGGATCACCGTAAAAAAGGGGAGCAGTGTCCAGGATAACGCGGTAGTGCATATTATCCCCGAATGTGAAACCATTATCGGGGAAAACGCCACCATCGCGCACGGGGCCGTCCTGCACGGCTGCCATATCGATAAGGGAGCGGTAATCGGCATGAACGCGGTAGTCCAGGATTTCTGCCGCATCGGTGAACAGGCGATGGTTGCCGCGGGCAGCGTAGTTTCTACCAACATGGAAATCCCGCCGCGCCACCTGGCCGCCGGTAGCCCGGCCGAGGTTAAAAAAGAAATCACCGGCAATTCTTTGATGTGGATCTCCCAGAGCGCACCGATATACCAGGAATTAGCCGGCCGCTATATCGAGCAGGGCTTAAGCAGTAATGAACCGGACTAGCTATTTTAATTCCTTGGCCGGGGCATTTTTTGTCAGGGTAACCACCGCTGCCGGACACTTTTCTTTCAGGTAAACCGGGAATTGTACCCGCAAACCATAAACATAAAATGCCCTTAGATGCAGCTATCCCATCAAGGGACAATATAGCTGCCTGACTATTTTTAATCGAGAGCAGCATAACTGAGGCCTGTAAAAAACGTGAAGGCAAAATTTACTGTTCTGCTTCAATTTGATATAAAGCTGCACTCCTTTCTAATAGTTGCAATAAATATCCAAAATTTATTACCATTACAGCACAAATATGAGGGTTGTTAATTTTTGGTTTTATTTTTTATGCAACGCTGCTGACCTGATATATTTGTTGTTTTAATTGTAAATATGATCAACATAAATGATATCAACTCTTTGGGGGGATATTATAAAAATCCGGGGCCATAACCACCTCTAGATATGAGTAAGCCAAAGATGCCCGAAGGCCTGGCAAGCCTATCCTTAACCTTGTGTAGATATAACTTTTGCTCAGATCCTGCTATCACCCCTGTAGGGGGACAGCGATAAATATTAATAATCCCCCCTAAAGGGTGATTATATTTCTTGGCGACGTTGCTATAATTACACTAATTCCGTTGTTGTCTCCGTATCTTTAACTCAGGCAGTTTTTAAACGTTAGAATTTTAAGGAAAGATCATCTACACCCGGGTTTATTGGCTCGGGCCAATACATATAAATTCAACAAAACCCGGGAGCGGTTTTAAAAGGTCAGCTAACCTGAGGGACAGAGAGACAAGAAGGAAAACTTAAATAAAAAGTGGTGCACACTCGAAATATCTTTATGTTTATGTTCATAACCCTGGAGGCAAACCTCAATGTTAAAGCAATGGTATGTAGATCAGGATGGCCACCAGCATGGCCCCTTGAACCATGATGAAATGATTTACTTTATTGAAACAGGATGCATAAAACCTGCTGACTTGGCCTGGACAAAAGGGATGACTAAATGGGAGAGGATTGATCAAATCGGTGACTTTTATTTCCTAATATGGGATTAAAAAACCGTTTTTTCGCCTTACAAAAAATGATTACATATCTTCTTCAGCTGAGCATCATGCAGAAAGCGTTTCCGCATAAAAATCGGTGTAAAATTAGCTCTAAAATTAAGCCTGGGAATATTCCCGGGCTTTAAAAAGCTTAAGATTTGTATTATACTTTAAGAAATTGCTGCTTTGTTAAATTCTTGGCTTGCCCTCTGGATGGATAGTATGGATCTCAACCAGCTCAGAAAATTTATTCTGCTTACAAAACCTCTATATTTTGGCTGGCTACTGGCGTTTCCCTATTACGGCCCTGTTTTTAATGCCGCAGCACCTGCTCCTGTTATTGAAGGATATTCTTTATTTCTAGTTTTCGCAGTAGCACATGCCTTAACTTACCTGTCAGGCGGTTTTTTTATTAAAAATCACCAGTTATGTTTAAAAATGATGATTGTGAGCCTGGTGGTAACCCTTTTTACCAATGCTAGTTTGTTTTTACCGTTTGATATTTTATGGCTCCCTGCCATGGCTGTTTTGGGGATAGCTTCTGCCATTTATATTCTGGGGTGGTGCTGTTTTTATTCGCTGTTTATCCCCAATGTGGGCCGCTTAAAATTAATGGCAGCTGTAATAATTTGGGGCAATGTAATTTTAATAATTTTTAACCTGTTAGCAGACCTTCTGCCCGGTCAAGTATTATTGGCCCTGGTATTGCTCCCATTAGCTGCAGCCGGGCTTGTTCTGTTTAGGTATGACTTCTCTTACCTGCAATTACCAAAGAAAATCAAGGAAGCCTTTTTGATACCCCGGTCCTTGCTAATCATTATTTGCCTCTTTGTACTGGCAGTTTATTTGAATGGGGGCTTGATGTTCAATATTATTTTACCTTCTTTGGATGTAGGAGTCCCTTTTTCTTTGTACTACCGATTTGTCCCGTATATTATATTTTTATTGTTTATGTATCTTTATGGCGAAAGGCTGCAAAAATATTTTCCTATTTATGTGGCTGTTTCTTTATTGGGGTTGGCATTTATTTCTTTTGCCCTTTTCAGTGAAGTAACAGCAGGCTTTTTTTTAACGACAGGCTTGCTGGAAGCTGCTTTTGCCATGATTGATCTATTTGTCTGGGTTATTTTGGGCAGCCTGGCCTTTATTTATAAGGCGCCGTTTAAATTTTTTGGACTGGCGCTGGCTGCAAATTTAGGCGGTATTATCCTGGGTGACCTGCTTGGGGAATATCTTTTGCAAACCGAGGGAAGCGTGCGTTTAATGACGGCGATTATTGCTTCCATGAGTATATTTGTGGTTATCCTCATTATTCCCTGGCTCAACCAGCAAACAGAAAAGAACTTGCCGCAAGTTGTAAAAGACGACACTTTAAACTATAGTCTTCCCGAAAGCGTTAACCATAAAATGTTAGAAGCTTATTTACTGCCCGGTGAAAAATTAACCCCCAGGGAAATTGAAGTTACCATGTTAATCCTCAAAGGGTACACTAATGATGATATGGCAAAAAAGCTTTTTGTCACCTCTGAGACGATGAAAACACACCTTAAAAATATTTACGATAAGTTCGGTGTGAAAAAGAAAAATGAACTTATCCTGTTACTTCCCAGGCAATACCGGGATATTTAACTTTTCTTTTTAAATTTTGCCACTTTTATCTTTAAGGGGAAGCATTAAGCAATTGGTTCCAGGTGTTCCCTTAAAAAACTTCTATTTTCCCGGAAAACTTAAAATAACCTTACTATGAAGCAGGCCCCAAACTGTTTTCCTGCGGGTAGCTTTTTTTTAATTTTTTTAATATCCCCCCTAAAGGGGGATATACTAAGAAACCCTTCGTATCTATGCTAGATTCCACTGCAAAAAGCCGATTGTTGATTTAATAAACAATTATTTCTACACTTAGATAGCATTAAAGACACTAATTAAGGTTTGAGAGTTCCACATTAGTCATCATTATATGGTGCTTACCTCTACCTTCAATATACGCTGGATGAAAAATGCTTTTTTGCAGTGGAATCATTCTTATCATGTGAAACGCTAAGGTGGTAGGTCCAGGGGGGGATGCTATAAATTAGCCATTATTTACCTTTTTACATTGACACAAAAGCTCAACGTTAAAGCAACTTGAACTTAAGTCTAACAGTTTTAATTTGTTAAATATGAGAACATCTTTCTTTGAAAGTCTTTTACAGACTAGGTCAGCTTTGAGAGTTAGAACGTTCAGAGAATGGGGGTTTTGTATGCTCTAAATTTGCTCTTTAGATACTTAAAAAAGCAACTTTAATGTAAGTTTAAATTTTGAAGGAGGCGTTTTGAATGATAGGACAAAAAAGGTGGCTAAAAGGTTTTACTTTCTTATGTTTTTTATTCTTCCTTTGGATCGGGGTTAGTGGGTTTTTTAGCGGTGTAATTCCCGGGAGTGCCATTATTGCAGAAGCTTCACCCGGGGAATATGTGCCCGGCAGCGATTTTGTCAAGATAGAACAAGATCCTGAAGGAGAACAGTTTACGATCACCGTAACCGCCGAGCCCCCTGATGGCGGTGAAGTGGATGGCGACGGCACCTATGATGAAGGAGAAGAGGTGACCATCAGCGCAGACTCAAGTCCACTTTATAAGTTCCTTGAGTGGACTGAAAACGACCAGGAACTGTCTGCGACTGATAAAGTTTACAGCTTCCCGGCCCGCAGCGACCATGACTTTGTGGCTCACTTTGAAAGGACCCACTACGAGATAGAAGTGTCAGCTGATCCTGTGGAAGGCTGCACGGTTACAGGCGGCGATACCTACGAAGTCGGTGAGACTGTTACGGTGGAAGCAAAACCCAACCTGGGGTATGAACTCACCAGCTGGACTGTTGACGGAGAAGAAAGGTCCACAGATACCACTTATAGCTTTGAAGCCAACGAGGACCTTTCACTTAAGGCCAATTTTGCAGCGGTTGACTACGATAGTTTGCTCTACTGGCAGCACGAGGATGATGGCAAGCTCAAAGCCTGGCAGATGAAAGAAGAAGCAAGAGTGGGGACGCCTTTATTCTTTGGAGAAATAGAAGAAGATTGGGAAGTAAAAGGTGTGGTTGATGCCACCGGCAACGACAACCCTGATATCTACCTTTACAATCCGGAGGAAGGGTTGGCCCGGCTGTGGTTAATGGAAGGCCTTGAAAAAGTAGAGGCAGTAGATATTAATAACCCGGCTGACCATAGGGACGATATCGATCCTGCTTGGGACATGATGGCCGTTTACGACCTGGATGGCAGTGGTGAACCAGATATAATCTGGCAAGCCCTTGAAGGACCAAACGAAGGCCACCTGGCTGTCTGGATGATGGAAGACCAGGCGTCTGATACACAAAGTCGTATTTTCAATGATCCCGGCGAACCCTATGTAGATCCCAGCTGGGAAATTGGTGCGATTTACGACCTCCTGGGTGACGATGAGCCTGAAGTGATCTGGCAGGCAGTCGGTGGGAACCATGAAGATCAACTGGCTTACTGGAAGCTGGACATGGAGACCTTTGAAAGAGTTGATTCAGGTCGTATCTACAACGACCCGGGCGATTCTGCTTTTGATGCTGATTGGCGATTGAATGCATCAGTGGATCTGTTTGGAGATGATATTGAGGAGTTCTTGTTCCACAATATAGACGGAAGCCTGGCTTACTGGCAGCTCGATGTAGATGATCCGGACTGGGGAGTAATTCGCAAGGATGCCGGCCGCCTCGATCCGGAGGAAATTGATCAGGATTATCTCTTGGTCGGCGCTACAGGGGTAGTGTGTGAAGATAAAGAACCCTCAAAGATCTGGCAGCACGAGGAGCACGCCAACATAGTGAAAAGTGTCGAGTTTGCCGAGGTGGGCGGCGATAACGTTGTTTTCTCGGGAGGCCGGGACAACACGGTGATCGCCTACGACTACCTTGACGAGGAGATTATCTGGCAGCACGAGGAGCACGATGGCAATAATGTGCGTAGCCTCGAGTTCGCCGAGGTGAACGGCCAAAATGTCGTTTTCTCGGGTGGCCGCTCGGGACCCTTTTCCGGTATGGTGATCGCCTACGACTACGACAGCGAGGAGGTCATCTGGCAGCACGAGGAGCACGGCAGAGTTGTGCAAAGTGTCGAGTTCGCCGAGGTTAATGGTCGGAATGTTGTGTTCTCGGGGAGCGACGACGACACGGTGATCGCTTACGATTACGACGAAGAGGAGATCATCTGGCAGCACGAGGAACACGACTCCTGTTTGCGAAGCATCGAATTTATCGAGGTTGGCAGCGATAACATCGTTTTATCGGTAGGCCGGGACAACATGGTGATCGCTTACGACTACGACAGCGAGGAGGTCATCTGGCAACACGAGGAGCACGACGACTGGGTGTATAGCGTCGATTTTGCCGAAGTGAACGGAAGAAATGTCGTTTTCTCGGGGAGCCGGGACGACACAATGATCGCCTACGACTACGATGACGAAGAGGTTATCTGGCAGCACAAGGAGTACGATGACAGTGTGCTAAGCGTTGATTTCGCCGAGGTAAACGGCCGGAATGTCGTTTTCTCGGGGAGTCACGACGATAAGGTGACCGCCTTCGACTTCGACGACGAGGAGGTAATCTGGTGGCACGATAAGCACGGCAGGCCAGTACGGAGCGTCAAGTTCGCCGAGATTAACGGCCGAAACGTCGTGTTCTCAGGAGGAAGCGACGAAACAGTAATCGCTTACGACTCCGGCCTTTAGGAAGAAAACCTTAGAAAATAATCCCAGCAAAAAGGCCCTGCGGGATAAAACCTGCAGGGCCTTTTTTGTATGAGTAAATTATCCGTATTTTATGGTAAAATATATAATTAGGAGGTGATAATCCATGTATTTAGCTGTAACCGAAGTAGAGCCTTTAGAGGATTATCAGCTGCTGTTGACTTTTGAGAACGGGGAAAAGCGAATATTTGATATGAAACCGTACCTGGACAAAGGTATTTTTAGAGAATTAAAAGATAAGAAAAAGTTCAGGGCAGTACGGGTTAGTTTTGACAGCATTAAATGGGATAATCAGACAGATATAGATCCAGAGATTCTATACGAAAAAAGCAAAGCGTATCAGCCTATTTCCTAAGGAAATCAGCTTCCGGGAGGAATCGTCCCCTGTTTCTTGAGGATGTTAGAACCTATCTCACGGGCAGAGGATTCACCGGCCAAAAGCCCGGGCAACACCAACAGCTCGCTCACCTGGACCACAGGAGCACACCACTACTCTTCCTCCCCGGGTTTGTCCCAAAAGGGGCTGCTCATTAAAGCGGCCCGCCATTTTTCGCGCAGGTCCGGGTAGCGTTGAGCAAGCTCATCTAACAACTCCTGCATTTCGGTGCGCTTGGTCTGATCGCTGACCGGGCAGGGATTTTTAACCACCGGCAGGTTTTCCCGCCGGGCCAGGGCTTTTAGGGTGCTTTCCGGCAGCTGCACCAGGGGGCGAACCTGGTAAAGACCGGCCCGGTCTAAGTAGGTTACCGGCTTAAAGGTATCCATTTGACCGGTATAAATAAGGTTAAGCATGAAGGTCTGGATGGCGTCATCGAGATGATGGCCGAGAGCCACCTTATTGCAGCCAAGCCTGAGGGCCGCCTGGTGCAGAGCGCCGTGGCGCATGTTGGCACACAAAGCGCAGGGGTTTTTCTCCTGCCTGCGTTCGAAAACTATCTTTGCAATCTGCGTTTCCTCTACGTGCAAAGGGACCTTTAAATTTTCAGCAAGGCTACGCAAAGGCTCTAAGTCTACATCAAAACCCAGGTGCACGTAGATGGCCTGCAGATCAAAATCGACAGGAGAGTGGCGCTTGAAAATATTAATGATGTAAAGGAGGGCAGCGCTGTCTTTGCCGCCTGATAAGCCGACCGCAACCCTGTCATCTTTTTCGATCATCTTAAAGTCATAAATAGTCCGTTTGACCCTGGTTAAGAACCACTTGCTGTCACTGCGCCGCAATTTAATAACAACCCTTTCTAACAAGGTCGATCTTTTTGATCATGCTTCGGTATGGATAGTATTATCTCATTTCTTTAAAATTAAATAAAGAATAATGGAAGGAGCAGCGCCTGTGATATAATCGGGATATCGTTACCTTCCTTTAAGAAAAAAAAAAAACAATCAAGGTAAAGAACAATCAAGCAAGCGCCAAAGAAGGGACAAAGCGACAGAAAATACCTGTTAAAGAAAGAGGTTCAAAAGTCATAACTGGAGGTAGTTACTTGAGCCGTCGCAGCAAAAAGAAAAAGAAAAAAAATACCGGCAAGCTGCTTTTTATCTTAGGGATTTTATGCCTGGTATCTTTTTTAGCCGGCTATATTTTATCTGTAATCAACATTCAGGGATTATTTTAAACAGGTAAACTAAAGCTCCCGGCAAGCAGAGAGCAAGCTATAGAGCACCCCTTAAAACTTTCCGCTTCCCCGGGAGGGGGCTCAAAGGAGCCTTTTACCTGCACTTTTTTCGCTAGTGCTTGTGCACCAGTAATTCAAACCGCGGTAGTTTAAAGCGGTTTTTCCCTTTCCAGTTCAGCAGGCTTTTTGCCTGCTTCTCAGCAGCGGTAATTACCTGCAAGCGGGGCACCTTAGAACCCAGCCTTTCCAGGTAAGCCCCGAAACTGGCGGCCGCTTTTTCTGAAGCAAACCGCAAGCCCTCGGTGTTAACCACCATCTGGCTGTAATGGCGCGGCATCAGGTTTTTCAAGGTCCGTTTTAATTCCCGCATGTGCAAATTATCGGCCATGCCGCGGATTTTCAAGTACAGGATCCCTTTTTGTTCGGTCAAAGAAACCTTTAACGCAGAAGTCCCCCCGGCAACATTTACTTTTCTCTCGCCTGTTCCCTGCAAGAGGCGATAAAACAGGGTTACCGGCCTGTTCCCGGCCTGCTGTTTATCCTTTAAAAACTGGTAATACCAGCGGTTTTTGTGTTCAAAATGCCTGGTTATACCAAAGCCGATCACCCGGTAAAGGGCTGAAGCCCAACCGGTTATGGAGACATTCTTAAAAGTGTTCTTAAGCGAGTAAAACTTCTTTAAGGCCTGCACCATTTCATGCTGCAGCTCTTCAGGTGACATCAAGGCAGGCTGGTGAACCGTGTGATGCCCGTCATATAAAGACCAGTCGTAGGTAAGGATGCGCCCTTCCTGTTCAAGCTGGTCAAAAAAGGACGTGCCCGGCAGCGGGGTAAGGGTGAGAAACTGGATGCTGTCAATTTTTGCCTCCAGGGCAAAGTCGGCAGTCTCCCTGATCGTTTCCACCGTATCGGCATCTCCGCCAAAAATGAACATGCCGTGCACCCTGATCCCGTAGGAATGAAAGCGCTTGATCGCTTCCTTGATGTCATCCACGGTCTGCTTTTTGTTGTAGCCTTTTAAGGTTTCCGGGTTAATCGATTCAAAGCCGATGTAGACAATGCTGCAGCCGGCCTGGCGCATCAGGGTCATCAGCTCTTCATCATAAACCGCATCGGCACGCACCTGGGCACCAAAGCCTTTTAAATTTATTTCCCGGTCAATAATTTCTCGCAGCATTTCCTTGCTGTGTTTGGGGTGGGCGACAAAATTATCGTCGCAGAAGAAAATGTGCCTGCCAGAAAACTGGGCCAGTTCCTGTAGAACACTTTCAGTACAGCGGTAACGGTAGCGCCGGCCGAACATCTGGGTGACCCCGCAAAAGGTGCAGTTATGGGGACAACCTCTTGAGGTCATTACCGGGACGCTCGGCATTTTCTCAGAACCATCGATAATTGATAAGTCGGGAATGGGCAGGCTGTCCATCTCCACCGTCGAGTCAGGCGCCGGATTGTGGACCGCTTCGCCGTCTGCCCAGTACGAAATACCGGGAATATCCTCTAGGCTATTTTCTGCGGCTAAAGCCTCCACCAGGGAAAGAAATACCGGTTCCGCTTCACCGCGCACCACATAGTCGGCAAATTGCAGCGCTTCCCCGGGTAAAAAGGTGGCGTGGATCCCGCCGATCACTACAGGAATATCGTTCGAGCGCAAAAGCCCCGCTACCTGGTAAGCTTCCCGGCAGGTTGCCGTGGTGGTTGAAATCCCGACTAAGTCGGCGTCGAGAATATCCTGCCAGGGCAAAGAATCTCCGGTGCCTAAATAAAAGCTGACCTGGTAACCCGCTTCTTTTAACTGCGTCCCTAAAATCGGCAGTCCCAGGCGGGGCATGCGCACATGCTTATACACGTGATCTTCCTTTGACTGCGGTTCGATAAGCACAATCTTCTGCATCTCGAAAGCCTCCTTTATGATATAAACCTTCACCGGGCAGCCTTGCATCTACAAAGACCGGAACTAAAGGTAAATATATTGACACGAAAGGGACAGGTACAATCCCTTGACCTATCCCTTGAACTTTACTTTAGTTAAATGATTGACAGGATTATTTGATAAATGGAATACAGAGTGGATACTTAAAATCTTCCCCGTTGCTTACCCGCACCGAGGCGATAATAATCATGACCAGTGAGAAAACCCCGACTGCGATTAATAAGAGGATGCCGATTAAAATAATGGTGAGAACCCCGGAAACAATTGCGTAAATGGTGATGCTGATTTGAAAGTTCAACGCTTCCTTGCCGTTCTTGTCAACCCAGGCAGACTGGTCTTTTTTGATCAACCAGATTACCAGCGGTCCAATCAGGTTACCGAAAGGAATAACAAAACCGGCGAGTGCCGCCAGGTGGGCGAGCATACCAAACGTCTTGTCATCCTGGGTCAACTGGGCACCGTTAGTCATTATAAAACCTCCTCTAATTTTCCTTTTACTTCTTGCCCCATCATAATCCATAATCTTATCAATTGCAAGCAGGCTGATTGATTAATATTCGAATTTATAACAACCGGAAAAACCAGCAACTTAATATTGCACTAAAGCCAGTTAAGTAGTAAAATCAATCTGTAAAAAAATGAACTTGAAAGAGGTGCAAGAAATGAAAAAAATGATGGTTACTTTATTAGCGCTCCTTTTAGTCGGATTAGCTGGCACTTCACTAATGGGATGTAACGGAGAAACCCCGGCAAATGAAGATGTATATGAAGAGGAGGAACAATAGGAATACAATATTACTGGCAAGAATGGCTGGAATAAAAATTTTGCGATTGTCAGTTAATGAAGCCCGGGGTTAATTGCCCCGGGCTTCTTAACTGGCAACAATTCCTGCGATATATGACAATTCACCCCTGAGCAGCATTGATTTACCCAGGGTTTCAGCGGGGGTGAGTAATTAAAGCTATCTTAACCTCTTACCTGGGAGGTTAAGTCTATTCTGCTAAATAATTTTGAATTAGGAAAACACAAACCGGCACTGGCGGCTTTGTTCTAGCCAAAACAGTGCCGGTTTCATTCACCTTCTAGCTCTGCTACAAAACATAAAATCCGCTCATGAATCATTGGATTAGCTTAGTAGAGCCAGGCTAAATAATCTTTGTCAATGGCTCCGCAAATCCATCTTAATCTGTCTTGCAATTAGTCGCTGCCGCCCACCATTCTCCACAAGGGATCGGCCAGGGTGGCGGGCTCTAACCCTCCTGCATCAATCATCCTGTGCCCCTCCATTTCCCAGTAAGAAATGCGGCCATCAAGATCACCTGTAGTACCCTGGAAAAGAAGCTCATCGATATTAGTGTCCAGTAGATCCACCGAGGTGCGCAGGCGCCATTCACTCCTGATCTCAGCCCTGCTGCCATCCGGGCGCATCAACCGGCCGGAAGCAGAGCGGGTAAAAACATCACTTTCTACGTCCAGCTGCCAGTAAGCCAGTTCATCAATAGCTCCGCCGCTTCTTTGCTGCCAGATCACCTCCGGTTGCCCGTCGCCTAAAAGGTCAAAGATCGCGCCAATTTCCCACAGGGGATCGACAAAAGCATCGCCCGGATGGTTGTAAAGGGTCCCAAAATCATCTGTTTCCTGGCCGTCCATCAACCATACGGCCAATTGGCCTTCCCGGTCACCTGAAAGTGCCTGCCAGATAATATCAGGATCGCCGCTGTCATTTAAGTCAGCCACCGCCATCATTTCCCACTCCGGTCTAAT
>SL_8KL_010_SEDDRAFT_10000706_pt1 | contig 29173 bp, 24 predicted proteins | sample SodLakKL_010_SED_4_FD_11160 | JGI IMG/M metagenome (IMG submission 11160) | reverse complement strand
TTTTTTTCTGGATTTAATACTGTTAAACTCCAGCTAACCAACTTTACCCTGTTAAGCAGCCAGATATCACCTGCTCGGTTCTGGCCGGTTTTTTTATTATCACGGTACTGGTTTAAGATTATAAATGGGAAAAAGAAAATTATCTCTTCTAGAGTAACTATTCAATAAGCTTTCCAAGCTCCTCCCGGTTCAGAATAATAATTTCCCGACCCTCCATTTTTATATAATTATCCTTTTTAAGCTGGCTTAAGTTTCTGCTGACTGTTTCTCTGGTCATCCCCAAAAAATTAGCCAGTTGCTGCTGATTTAAATCCTGAATTCTAACAGTTTTATCCTCTCCGCTAAGCTGCAGCAGAGCCTGAATAATTTTGCTGCGGGAATCCTGCAATGATAGGCTTTTTATCCTGCTCTGGGAGTAGTAAAGTTTCTGAGCCATGGTCTCCAGCATTCCCAGACCAATTTCGGGATGCTTTAGAAAAAAATCCTGAAAACTCTGCCTGGTCAAAACATCAAGCTCGCAGTCTTCCAGGCAAATTGCTGAAACCGGGTACCTTTCAATACCAAATAAAACTACCTCGCCAAAAACCTCACCCTCTCCCAAAAATTTAATAATCTGCTCCCGGCCTTCACTGGATGTCCTGAGTATCTTAATCCGGCCCGAACGGACAAAATACATCTGGCTGCCCTCTTCCTCTTCAAAAAAAATTGTCTGGCCGGACTGGTATTTTTTCCGGATCAGTTCCCCGGTAACCTGGGTCAGCTGCTCCCGGGACAGATCCTCAAAAACCGTAAAACTTTTCAAAAAATCAAGATCCTCTTTCTCTTCAGCCATATCATCACCCCGCTGCAGTTTCCTGGTGAAATCAGGTTATTTTTCCTGACAGTTTCAAATTATCCTATTTTTTTAATTATAACATATCTGAAATATATCTGAAATAAAATTTCTTTATCTTTTTTTCTGAATAGCAGAAAAGCCCTGCCGGCTGGATCATAATGCCCCGGCAGGGCCAGCAAACAGTTAAGCAATTGTATCTCAACTGAGGAGCTAAATTAATTAATTTCAAACCTGAAAAGGATCGGTCTACTACTCCTTCTCAGCCCTCCGCTGTCTGATAATATCTTCAGCTTCCTGCTGGGGCACCTTATCATAGTGAGAAAATTCCATGGAAAACTGACCGTAGCCGCCGGTAATAGACTTAAGTTCGGTGGCATAGGAAAAGAGTTCGGCCTGGGGCACCTCGGCATTGATAATCTGCTTGCCATCACTGGGATCCATGCCCAGGATTCTTCCCCGACGGGAGTTAAGATCTCCCATAATATCACCCATGTAGTCCTCGGGAACCACCACTTTTATCTTCATAATCGGCTCCAGCAGCGCCGGCTTGGCCTGCTCCATGCCCTTTTTAAAGGCCTTGGAAGCCGCAATTTTAAAAGCCATCTCCGAGGAGTCAACATCATGATAGGAGCCATCATAAAGGATGGCTTTGAGGTCAACTACCCGATAGCCGGCCAGCACACCTTCTTCCATGGCCTCCCTAACCCCCTTCTCCACGGCAGGGATATACTGACTGGGCACAGCACCACCAAAGATTTCTTCTTCAAACTCAAAGCCCTTCCCCCGCGGCAGGGGTTCAAATTTCATCACAACATGGCCGTACTGTCCCCGACCGCCGGACTGCTTCTTGTATTTCTCTTCAACATCGACCTTGCTCTGAACTGTTTCTTTATACTCCACACTGGGTTCGCTGGTATCAAAGCTGACATCAAACTTGCGCTGACAGACCTTTTTTATTACATCCAGATGCACGGTACCCATTCCATGAACTAATAGTTCCTTGGTCTCCCGGTTAAAGTTAACCTTGAAGGTTAAATCCTCCTGACTGTAACGCTGGATGGCATTGGACATCTTCTCATCATCCTGCCCCTCCTTGCTGGTAACCTTCTGAATCAGCATAGGTTCGGGCAGCTCCAGCTTTTTCAACTCCACAATATTATCAGGTTCGGTAATCGTATCGGAAGTTTCCAGTTCCCCGATCTTGGCCACCGCCCCGATATCACCGGCCAGCAGTTCTTCAACTTCATTCTGCTCTGCACCATTTATCTTATAGAGCTTGCTGGCTTTAAGTTTATCATTCAGCCGGGGGACATAGAGCTCATCTCCCTTCTGGAGCCGTCCGTTATACATCCGAAAGATTGACAGCTTACCGATGTAGGGATCAACCATAGTTTTGCCGACCTGGGCCAGCACATCGCTTTCTGCTGACAAGTTAAGTTCCACTTCTTCGCCATTGATATCCTTGAGAGATGAACGGTGGCTGGGGTCAGGTATCAGCTTAACCAGATAATCCAGGGTTCTTTTGACACCAAAGTTGTGGCTGGCTACCCCGGCAAAGAGCGGTACGGTCGTGTTCTGCTCTACTGATTTAAAGAGAGCATCGGTAATCTCTTCATCACTGATCTCTTCATCTTCCAGATATTTCATCATCAATTCATCATCAGATTCAACCACCGATTCAATTAGTTCAAAATGGTACTCATCAGCCAGTTCCTGGAACTCCTCAGGTATCTCCTTAATTTTCCCGTTTTCGGTAATTAGCTTGCCGGCAAGCAGATCAATAATTCCCTGAAAATCCTCACCGGTGCCTGCCGGGATGGTAAGTGGCAGTAAATTCACCTCGCTAAATTCCTGCAGTTCATCATGAAGGGCATTGAAGTTAATTTCATCCTTGTCCACTTTATTAATGAAAATAAATTTACTCAATCCGTTTTCCCGGGCCTTTTCCCAGACATAATGGGTATTTACTTCCACACCGCTGCTGGCATCTATCAGCAGAAGGGCTCCCTCTACCATGCTCAGAGCACTGGCAGCCTCTCCTCGAAAATCAGCGTAACCTGGAGTATCAATCAGATTAATCCGGCGATTATTCCAGGGAAACGAAAAGTAGGAATTGGTTATCGAAAACTGCTTGTCTTTCTCCTCGGGAGTAAAGTCTGAGGCGGTATTACCCCGTTCAACCGTACCTGCTTCATCCTTCACACCGGCCTTAACCAGTGCCATTTCTGTAAAGGTTGTTTTTCCAGCCCCGCCGTGAGATATCAGGGCAAAATTGCGAATATCCTTTGTGTCATATTTAGCCAAGATTAACACCAACCCTTCCCGTTATATTTTTTTCTGTATTACTATTCGATAAACTTTTCTCTATCTCCTGCAACATCCTGGCAATTAATTCCCTCAAATTAAATGAATCTCTCATAAATTTATTATTAAAAGGCCTGAAAAAATCCCTTAGCTGAAACAAGCTAAAATATAAAATAAAAAAAATTCCGGAAAAATAATAAGAAAATTAACCCGGCTGCAGAAACTTTAGCAAACTTCTAGCAGTTAAAATAAATATTATCCGGAGTTTAGTCTGAGGTTAAATACTGCTGAAAACTTAAATAATCCTCCGGCAGAACAGCCTCAAACTCTTTGAATTCACCCTTCCCGGGATGAATAAATCCCAGCTGCCAGGCATGCAGCATCGGCCTTTTTATTTCAAAACCCCCGCTTCCAGCTGTCCTGAGACTTGCCTGGCCGCCATATTTTTTATCGCCGGCAATTGAATGTCCGATAAACTCCATATGAACCCTGATCTGATGAGTTCTTCCGGTTAAAAGTTCCACTCTGAGTTCCGAAAATCCCGGGTGTTTCTCTAAAACCTGATAGCGGGAAACTGCCCTTTTGCTGTTTTCAGGCCGAACAGTCATCTTTTTGCGGTCTGCCGGATCCCGGCCAATGGGAGCCTCAATTCTGGCCTTGTCATGTTCAGGGTGCCCTCCCACAATAGTCCGATAGATTTTTTTTACCGAGCGTTCTTTAAACTGGCGGCTCAATTTCTGATGAGCTCTATCATTCTTCGCTACCACCATTATACCGGTNGTGTTTTTATCAAGACGATGGACAATCCCCGGTCTGAGTTTACCGCCGATTCCTGAAAGATTATCCAGCTGGGCCAGCAGCCCCTCCACCAGGGTGGGACCATCATGAGTGCCCGCCGGATGTACCACCAGACCGGCAGGTTTATTGATAACAGCCAGGTCCCGGTCCTGATATATGATTTCAATCTCCAGGTCCATCGGCTCAAGGCCGGTCTTCTCCGGAGGTGGAATTTCCAGGGTAATTATATCAGCTGCCTTTACCTCCCGGGATGTTTTTAAAATCTCTTCCTGGTTAATTTTTACCCTGCCCTCTTCAATCAGCCGCTGCAGCTGGCTTCGGGAAAAGGAGGGTAATCTCTCGGCCAGAAATTTATCCAGTCTGCCGGCTTTATCTTTAGCTTCTATTTTGATAACTTCCCTGTCTTTTCCCATGATAGCTCTCCTAAATTCTGTTACAAAAATTCTTTATTACAATCAAAATAACAATCAAAATTTTTTATAAAAACCCATATATCAATCCCAGAATCCTTGATTTCGAGATTAGGTTTCATTTTTATTAGCCGGAATTTTTTCTGGAGGCAGGTCTGATTTCTTCTTGCAAAATCAGAAGAATCAAACCGGCTGCACCTGCCACAATAAAGACATCGGCCACGTTAAAAACAGGCCAGATGCCTATATCTACAAAATCAACCACATATCCGTATAAAATTCTGTCCACAAGATTGCTGATTGCTCCTGCCAGCAAAGCAGCAAAGCAGTAATTTATCAGCATCTGAGAGGGGAAATAACGAAATTTTAATACCAGCAGCAGAGCTATTACCAGAGCCTGTAGTAAGATTAAGAGCCAGCCTCTTCCTGCCAGCAGTCCAAAGGCAATTCCGGTATTCCTGACATAGGTAAACTGCAGCATCCCTTCGATTATAATTTCGCTTTCACCCAGGATAAAATTATTACTTATATAAAGTTTGCTCAGGCGGTCCAGCAAAACTATCACCAGAAAAATAATATAAATCATCCAATCATCCTAACCTCAAAATAACATCTTAGTCTTCCTGAAATTCTTCCTGGTCTTCACTTTCTTTTTGCTCCAGTCCTTTTTCTTTCCTGTCAATGTCTTTCAAAAGATCCTGATAAACTGATTTTATCTCTTCAGCTCTCTCGGGAGGAGCGGTTATAAAACCCCAGCCGTGCAGCATCTGATAGAGGCCGTCAAAAGCCTGATCATGGAGAGAGTGGATTTCATGGGGGATATCCAGCTCCTCTAATTCCTTGCTCAGCAGACCTGCTTCAAATTCATTCTCCAGATCCAGTATTTTAACATATTCCTTTCTGATTTTCACTTTAATCAGCTCCCTCCCGGCAGAAAATCTATTCCTGCGCCTTCCTGCACTATTATCTCTCCTGTTGTTAATGCTGGAAGATACCGGTGTTTTTTCTGCCAGCCTATTCTTCCTGCTGACAGATAAACCTGGCTATTCCTTAATTTTAGTATCATCCAGATCGGGATTTCGGTTCTGGCCGCCAGCCTGCTCTTCCTCTTCTTGCTCTCTCTTTTCAGCTTCACTCTTTTCCTGCCGCCTATTATCAGGGCTCTGCTCCTCACTTTTCTCCCTGCTGCGGCTTTGAACATTTTCCCGATTATCATGTTCTTTAAATTCCAACTGCTCTGCTCTATTATTTCCGCCCTGAAAATCGGGCTCTTCCCCTTCCTGATATCTGCTGGCAGCATAACTTTCTTCTTCAGCAGAGTATTCCCCGGCGAACTGCTGACTTTCCTCAATATCAGCCCTCTGGCGATCCTCCTCTTCTTCCTCCAGCACTCCCTCAGGAATCCCTTCAATCATTTGACTTTCAGCCTGATCCAGTTTCTCAACTCCCTCATCCACAATTCTCATATAATTTTTCAGCAGGGAACGAAACCTAATCTTGAAAAGTTCCTTCTGCTCTCTCAGATCTTCAATTTTTGATTTTTCTCCCTGAATCTCCTGCCGGGCTTCCCGTTTTATGCTGTCAGCCTCATTCCGGGCCTGCCTCAGAATATTGTCAGCTTCCTTCTCGGCCTGCCTTCTGATTCTATCTGCCTCCTGCCGGGCTCGAGCAGACTGCTCTTCCACAGAGCGCTGGACCCGGTTTAACGTTTCTTCCAGCTTATCCTGAATACTTTCATAGTTCTCCAGTTTTTCCTCCAGTCTCTTTTTCTCTTCTTCCAGAGAACTGTAATCCTTCAGCAGTCTTTCATAGGCCAGTCCCACCTCATCCAGAAATTCATCAACCTGGGTAGAATTATAACCAAAAGTCGATTTATTAAACTCTTTGTTATAAATATCCAGGGGTGAAAACTTCATATAAATCCCTCCCGCTAAAATAGATAATTTTCAAACCTTCAGGCGCCAGTCACTTATCTTACAAAAACTTTAAATATAAAGCTTAAATCCATAATAAAGCTGAAATCATAAACCTAACAATCAATTCTAAAAGAAATAAACCAACTATTATCAACCAGCATAAATATTTTGTGCTGTAAAATCAACCAGCAGATAATCAAACAGCGATAATCTGCCAGCTAAAAAATCAGCCTCCAGCTGGTTATCATGGGGTAATGATGATAAATTCAGCCTTTTCTTATATTTTTAGATCAAACTATTATATTTTTTAGCTCAAATCAGGCAGTCTTAAAAACAGTCTTAAAGTGTCTTAAGAAGCCCTGCTTCTCAGGTAATCCTCTCAATTGTAAGCTTGATTCTGCCGCTATTTGAAATCCCGCGATCTTCTGCAACAATCAGCCTTCCCCGGCCTCTGATGGAAATTACATCACCAATCTCAACTTCGGCTGCGGGATCACTTTCCGGCTTCCAGTTTAGTTTAACCTGGCCCCCGGAAATCAAAGAGCTGCTTTTGGTTCGGGAATCTCCAAAACCGGCACTGATAACTGCATCCAGTCTCAGGGAAGCAACTGTTGCCAGAATTTCCTTGACATTCCGGGGCCGAAAAATAAGATCCTCACAGGATATTTCTTTAACCTCTACCGGTACCTCATTAACCTTACTGAGATTTAATTTGACCTCCGGCAAAATTTCCGGTGCCAGAACAGCCTGGGCATAACTGTCATGAACCAGGATATCACCAACATAATCCCTTTTAATACCCAGTCCCAGCAAAGCCCCCAGAAAATCCCGGTGGTTGACAGTAACAAAGTTAAAATTGCCATTGACCCTGACACAGCTGAGAGGGACCTCCTGATGATCGGGAAAAAGATAATCTGGGAAAATCAATATTCTCTTTCTTTCGGCCTGTTCATAACCACCGGAAATCAGGTAATTAATTCCTGTCAGCTGATTTAGAATATCAACCGCTATTTTTTTCTGATGGGGATTGACAAATCCCGTGGCCCGGGAAGAATTTCTGGTCTTAACAGTTTCAGCCAGATCCAGCAGTCGATTGCCAAACTCCCTATCCTCTTCCCTGGTTAAAAAGGAAAGTATATTATTTTCTGCTGCCATTTAGATTCCTCCGGCCTGATGTATTCAAGTAAGCTTCGCTAAATTACAAAAATTGAACTAACCAGATTCAGTACCAGACTCTGCAGGATTCTCAGAAGGAAAAAGGCAACGAGCGGGGAAAAATCAATTCCCATTCCCGAGCTGGGCAGAACCTGACGAATCGGACCTAAAATTGGTTCGGTTACACCATAGACAAATTGAATTAAACCACGAAAGGCTGAATTATAGGGAATTCCCCGGCCAACCCAGGATAATATAATCCGGATAATTAAAAGCAGATACATTATTTGAAAGAAAACGTCTACAGCACGATATATCAGCAAGATTTTACCTCCATTACCTGTTATTCCAGCAGTTATCCAGTAGATTGTGGTCAAAGTTCGGTTTCTTAATTTACAGCCCTATTCTAACAGGGATCATAGCCGATCGTAATCATAGAAAAGAGGATGCCCCATCTTTCTGCTTCTTTTATCACGCAGTTAATCGGCCTGTTTTCTGCAGCTGCTCCTCTGAAAAACGCCTCCTGCATTAAACCGGACTCATTCTTCTATGAACTCATTTTTAATGGCATCTTCAATTGCTCTGGCATCCACATCCATTCCCTGAGGAGTAAAAATAAAAACCCCGGTTCCTAGTTTCTGGGTACTGCCGTTTAAGGCATAGACTGAGCCGCTCAAGAAGTCGATAAATCTCCGGGCCATATTTTTATCCCTGTTCTCTAAATTTAAAATAACAGCCCGGGAATTTTTGAGATCATCAACGATTTCCTTGACTCCATCAAAGGAAGAGGGGCTATGTACCACCAGCTTAACATCCTTTGTCCTGCTCAATTTTATCACCTTATTCTTTCTTTTGGAGGCTGGTTCATTAACTTCATCCCGGTCAATCTCACCCCCGGCTTCATTAAACTCCTCCTGCTCCTCGGCAAATCCGAAAAAATCAAGCATTCTTCTCCAGTAACCTTCACTCATTTTAATTTCACCTGCCTTTTTAATAATCTCTAGGGCCGAATAAAGCCCGTCCTATCCGCAAAATTGTGGCACCTTCCTCCACAGCTATGGTAAAATCATTGGTCATACCCATTGACAGTTCTGGCAGCTGATAACCTTGCTTCTGCAGCTCCAGCTGCATATTTTTCATTTCCTGAAAATAGGGACGACATCTTTCTGGATTATCAAAATGCGGCAGTATCGTCATCAGGCCTGAGATTTCCAGGTGATTAAATTTCCTGGCCTTCTCCAGAAAGGATTCCACTTCTGATTTTAAAAAACCAAACTTATTTTCATCCTCGGCAATGTTCACCTGGACTAAAACTTCCATCTGACGCTCATTTTTGCCAGCCCGCTTATTAATCTCCCTGGCCAGTTTGATACTGTCCAGAGAATGAAGCAGAGAAACATTATTCAGCCTGGCCAGATATTTAACCTTGTTGCGCTGAAGATGTCCGACAAAATGCCAGTTAAGCTCCCCCGGTCTCTCCTCTTCTTTATCAAGAAGTTCCTGCACCCTGCTTTCTCCCGGAGCAGCAATCCTGAAACCTTCTTCAGCCTGCAGTCCTGTTAAAAAAATTATTTCATCCAGGGGGTGAGTTTTGCCTACAGCTACAAGCTTAATTTCTTCAGGGTCCCGGTCCACTTTTGCAGCTGCTGCCAGTATTTTTCCGACGGTTTGCTGAAATCTGTTTTTCAAATCCTCTTTTTTTGTTTGATCCAGATCCAATTTTCCTGATGTTTCATCCTGGCCTGATACTGCCACCTTATTAACCCTCCCTGCCAAAGTCAACTGATTCTGGATTGGCGATTATCTGCTGTCCAATTTCAAGTCCCTCTACCACCAGCTTGTCAGCATTTCCTCCTATCACTTCAACTCTAATAAAGCTGTGAGAACCATCCCGGTCCTGAACCAGAACTCCCCGACCTTCAGGTGTTAAAAAAACAGCCTCCCGGGGAATTACCAGTCCTCGATAGATATTCTTAATTAGGGTTTTTTCCACCAGTCTCTGATTTAACCACCGCTGTCTAAATCTATCTACCCTGATGACCAGCAGGCCTTTCTCACTCCCGTTACCATTCCCGGCTAAATTTTCAGCCTGCCTGTTGATAGCGGTAACCCGGGCCGGAATCAAATCCTCGGTCTGGTCCCGGCTGATAAAAACATTTTCTCCCGGGGCAAATCTTTCAACCTCTTCCTCTGGCAGCGGAAAAGCCATATAAACGTGATCATTATCAACTATCCGAAAAATAAATGAGCCCTCTTCTAGCTCGTGACCTTCAATTACATGTGAATACCCCGGATCAACAGCCTGATATTTAGCAAAATTTAAGTCAGCAATATTTTCCGGCCGCAGGACATCCTCATACCCATCACGGGCAAAACTTATAACTCCGGCAAGCTCGGTATAGACGGCAATCCTATTTTCTGCTGTCTCCAGCCAGGCCACCTCTTCACCATAACTGACCCGTTCCCCTTCGGACTGGACCAGTTCTACCCTGCCCGGAGCAGAGCTGGTAAAAACCCGTTCATTCCGGATCAGCAGAGCCTCAGATTCTACCCGGTCCACTACTTCTCCAAAACTGACTGTCTCTGACCGGGGGCGGTTGCCGGCTACCTGATTCAGCACCAGAAAAAGGATTACCAGAAAAACCAGTAATATCAGCAGTGCTATCCAGATAAAATTACTCCTATTTTTACCCGACCTGACAGGTTTCCCCGACCTGGAGGGGCCAGCAGCATTATCAACCATAATTTATCACCCGAAAAAAAACTATTATCTCAAGTCGAGCCTGCAACCCGGTTAATCTGCCCTTAGCTGACAAAATTACCGGCACTGCCATTCTATCTCTCAAATTCTTAAAACCCCGAGCAAAAATTCAGAACAAATATCAGAGCCACCCATCAGAATCACCAGATCAATCCTGTTTGCTCTCCTCCCAGAAAAGCAGAGCTTTCATGCGCAGAGCCTGGTTCCCCTCCCGTCGGTAAGAATAAAACATCTCACTATCTTTAAAGGTATCCCGGGGAGAAAGATAGATGTTTTCTTCTTTGGCTCCGGCCTTAAGAAGATCCTGCCGGTTGGCTTCTTTCAGATCCAGATAGTATTTCCCCGGTTTCTCCTGTTTCTCTGCCCCGCAGCTCCGGGAGTCGTCCTGGAAAAAATTCCGGGGATCATCCCAGTAATTTGAAAAAAACCTAAAAACTTCACTGCCCACCTGGTAATTTCTCATTCCAATAGCCGGTCCGATAATAATCTGACAGTCCTCCGGTTCAATTCCATATCTCAGGGTAAGTTCCCGTAAAACAGATGAGCAGATTCTTTTACCGGTACCCCGCCAGCCGGCATGGGCCAGAGCCAGAATCTTCTCCCGGGGTTCACAAAAATACACGGGAACACAGTCAGCAAAAACACCCTGAAGTACCGCAGAATTTCCCCCGGCCAGCTGGTCATCAGCAGAATATTCAGGCAGACTGCTGATTCTCCCCCGGGAAGATATCACTGCATCGGCGCGAAAAAGTTCCTGCTTCTGATAACTTTCTCTATTCTTAAGGATAAATAAATTTCTGCTGTGTACCTGTTTGAGCTGTACAACTCTACTTTTATCTATATTTAAGCTTTTATAGAGGCTGGCATTAGCTGCCGCTGTCTCCCTCATCTTCAGGGAAAATATGGCACTGCAGCCCAGTTCCTCCCAGGGTTTAAATTTCAAATAAGTTGCTTGCTCCTGCTCCACAATTTTAAACATCAGCGGCCTCCTGCTCACCAATTTTAAACATCCCCGACTTCCTGCTCCTCTGAAAGCAACTTATCCAGCTCTTCTTTAAAGCTTTCCACATCCTTAAACTCCCGGTAAACCGAGGCAAATCGCACATAGGCTACCTGATCAATTTTCTTGAGCTTTTTCATTACCAGATTACCAATCTGGTGGCTTGATACCTCCTGTTCCATCATGTTTAATAATTCAGACTTAATCTCCTGAACCAGATTTTCCAGCTTCTGCTGGGAAACCGGCCTCTTCTCACAGGCCTTGTAAAGCCCGGAAAGAATTTTCTCTTCCGAGAAAAGTTCCTTGCTTCCATCACTTTTTCTCACAAAAAGCGGTATCTTCTCATATTTTTCATAGGTGGTGAACCTTTTCTGACAGCAGGAACATTCCCGCCGTCTCCTGATAGTTTGATTATTATCGGTGGACCGGGAATCTATCACCCGGCTGTTCTCCTCGGAACAAAAGGGGCAGCGCATTTATTTCACCTCTACTATATCTAAAACCTCAAATTAAAGTATACCATAAAACCCGGTATATTTAAATAGCCTCCAGCAATATAACAAGAACTCGATGCTTTTCCGTCAGCATCGAGTCCTTCTCTGTCTGCTGCTCCCGGATAAAACCTGTTACCGGCCCTAAAATAAAGTTATTTCAGCCCTTAATTTTTAGCTGATTTTTACTATTTTTTTTTACTTTTTATTTCAAACTTTCTATCTTGTTCAATCCCGTTAACATTTGATTTTTATCTGCAGGTTATTGTTAATTTCTTGTTGATATTTTCCTGGGTAATTATTATTCGTTTCTCCTCAGGAAGGCCGGAATATCAAGTTCATCTCCACTGGTATCCAGCTGAATTTCCTCGGCAAAGGACTCCTGTTCCTCGGTTTCCAGCCTGCCATCCTCAGAACCAAAACCGGTAGCTATTACAGTAACTTTAACCTCATCATTGAGCTCCTCATCAATAACAGCTCCCAGGATAATATTGGCGTCAACATCGGATACATCCTTGACTATTTTAGCCGCCTCATAGGCCTCATGAATCCCCAGATCGGGGCCTCCAGTAATATTTATCAGCACACCTTTAGCTCCATCAACTGAAGCTTCCAGCAGGGGGGAATCGATCGCCAGCCTGGCAGCCTCCTTAGCCCGTTCTTCTCCCGAAGCCCTGCCAATACCCATCAGGGCAGAGCCGGCATCTTTCATAATTGTTTTAACATCACCAAAATCCAGATTAATGATTCCTGTGATGGTGATCAAATCAGAAATGCCCTGAACCCCCTGACGGAGCACTCCATCGGCAATTTTAAAAGCCTCCATCAGGCTGGTATTTTTCTCGGCCACCTCCAGCAGTCTGTCGTTGGGAATGATGATCAGAGTGTCTACCTCCTCCTCAAGATCCTTAATACCCTCTTCGGCATTGTCCATCCGTTTGGTACCTTCCACAGTAAAGGGTTTGGTAACAACTCCCACAGTCAGAGCACCCTGTTCCTTGGCAGCCTCAGCCACTATTGGGGCGGCACCGGTTCCGGTACCTCCTCCCATTCCGGCTGTAATAAAAACCATGTCGGCTCCCGCCACTGCATCGGCAATTTCCTGCTTGCTCTCATCAGCAGCCTCCCGGCCAATTTCCGGGTCAGAGCCTGCTCCCAGTCCCTTGGTCAGTTTCTCTCCGATTCTTATGGTAATTCCAGCATTGGAAGCCATCAGAACCTGAGCATCGGTATTAATCGCAATAAATTCAACACCTTCCAGTCCATCAGCAATCATTCTGTTGACGGCATTATTACCTCCTCCGCCAACACCAACCACTTTTATGTTAGCAAATTGTTCAACTTCTGTTCCAATCTCAAACACTTGCCAAAACCCCCTCTCAATACTCATTGATGTTTTAGACTTGCTTAACTAAGTTGGCTCCCTTAATATTCAAAAACTTGTTTAAAGAACCTGCTTTACTCTTAAAAAAATTTGGAGTAACCTAAAAATATTTTAGCCATTTTTTTCTTTCTAGTCTTATTAATCCTATTAATTCCGGACCTAAATCTGAGATTTAATGAGATTTAATTTCAGCAATTTAATAACAAATTGCAGTTTTCCTGGTATAGTTTGCTGCTGAAAAATTACTAGAAAAAATCATCAAATAAACTTTTTAGTTTAGAAAAAAAACTATTGACAACCTCCTTATTTTTTCTTTTCTTTCTGCCGGCAGACCTGCTGAGTTTTTGATTTTTCAGGGCATACATCAAAAGGCCGACGCCTGTGGAAAATACCGGCTTGGGAATCCTGCCGTCCTTTTTTATGTAAACTGGATTATCTATAATATCAGAAAATCCATCAACATATCCCGGCTCTCCTCTCCGGACCGGAAGACCCATGATGTCCGAAGCCAGCTGACAGCTGCCCTCCAGCAGGGAAGCCCCTCCCGTTATTACCATTCCCGCAGGTGTCATTTCCCGGCTGCCTGTTTTCTGTAGTTCCTGCCGCACCAGCTGAAATATTTCCTCCATCCGGGGTTCGATGACCCGGCAGAGATAGCGGCGGTTAACCCGGCGGGACTCCTGACCGCTGGGTTTCAGTACCTCAATCTCCTCTTCCTGCTCGATTAAATCACAGCTGGCCGCTCCATGCAAAATCTTCAACTTTTCTGCTTCTGAAACCGGAGTCCTTAAGCCCACAGCAATATCGTTGCTAACATGATTGCCGCCCACCGGCAGCACCGAAGTATAGCAGATATTGCCTTCATGAAATACTATTAAATCTGTGGTGCCACCTCCAATATCTATTAAAGCAACTCCCAGCTCCCGCTCATCAGAAGAAAGTACCGCATAACTGGAAGCCAGTTGATCCAGCACAATTTCGTTAACCTCCAGCCCGGAGCGTCTGACACTTTTTACCAGGTTGCTGACCGAAGTTGAGGAACCCTTGACTATATGGGTTTCCACCTCCAGCCTGACTCCCGACATACCCTTGGGATGCCTGATTCCTCTGGTTCCGTCAATGATAAATTCCCGGGGCAGGACATGAATCATCTCTTCCTCCTGAGAAAGGGGAACTATCTGGGCTGCCTCCATTACTCTATCGATATCAGATTGCTTAACCTCCTTCTCCGAGCCCGTTATTGCCACCACTCCGTGACTGTTTTCCGAAGAAATATGAGAGCCAGCAATCCCGACAAAGGCCGAGCCAACTTCAATACCTGCCATTCTTTCAGCCTTGTCGATGGCCTGAGATATTGACTCTGCTGCCATATCAATATCGACAACAATACCCTTGCGCAGGCCATTGGAAGGCATAAACCCAACTCCAATAATCTCAATTTCCATCTCCCGGTTAATTTCAGCAATCAGAGCACATATTTTTTTGGTTCCTACATCAATAGCGGTAACAATCTGCTGAGTGGCCAACAATACTCCCTCCTCATCTACCAAAAATCTGTCAAACTATTCTGTTTTCCAAACCATATCAAATTATCTATTCACCAAACCATATCTAATTAAACAATTCAACATTAAGTATGTTAATCCTTCTTTTAATATCATTTTGCTGGCATAAATTCTTACCCCCTCATAAATTCTTCCATCTGAATATACTTATAATAAAAACTCGCAATTTGCTCTTTAATTAATTACCCTGATTAATTTTTCTGATAACCGGTCGCTCGGGAGCACTCACATCCAGATAATCCAGATTTTCAGGGTCAATCATCTCCTGTTTNAGGGCTGAGTAGAGAATGTTAAATTTTCTCTCCAGATCACTAAAACCGCCCATTACCACCTCAGCTCCTCCCTCCAGCCTTAATCTAATCCGGGGTCCGCCAAAATCAACTGAAACTATTCTTCTCTTCTGTTCTTCCGGCAGGCGGTCCATGGCAGCAAGAAAATTTTCCACCTCTTCTGCCAGCAAAACTTCTCTGCCCCGGAAATTATAGGAAAGGTTGTTCAGAACTGGAACCTGATATCGATTCTCCTCCAGACCTTCACCAATGATATAATTATAGGTATTAAAAATCACATATTTTTCATTGTTGATAATAGCTGCCAGAGGCTGATTAAAAATAACCTCAAATACCAGTCTATCAGGAAAAACCCGCTGAAAATTAACCTCTTCCACATAGGGATCCTCTTTGATCTCAGCAGTAATCAGTTCGGTATCAGCAGTGAAAATATTCTGACCCCTGATGATTTCAATATTGAGACCATCCTCTTCATAGCCGGTAACAATAACCTCTTCCACAGTAAAAATCGGTGAGGAAAATAATACCCCGGCAACCAGGGATAATATTATCAGTATTACTGCAAATTTGAACACCTTTAACTCCCTCCCCGGCTTAGCCCTTTGCCTGCCCGGCTTTTATCTTCCCGGTACTTTCTCCTTTTGACTGATTTACTTTTCTGTTCTTTTTTTATTTGCTGTCCCTTTTTTACCTGCTGTTACCTTATCATATCTGCCTGGTACCTCACCATATCTGCCCGTTACTTTTGTGTTTTGTCTGTCCTCTCTTTTCTTTTTTATCTTGAAAAATAGCAGGTATATTTTTCATCTATTGTTGTGCCCCAGAGGGGCACGGCGGTTTACCTGTTCTTATATTTTGTCTTTCTCTTATTCTTATCTGATTAATGCTCTGTTTAATTATCAAACTCCTGTAATTTTGCCAGAAAATTCTCACCTATCCGGTAAACATCGCCAGCTCCAGCAGTCAGCACCAGATCTCCTGGTTTAACAATTTTAACCAGCTTTTTCACCGCCTCATCCCGGTTAGGTGTCAGATATATTTTTTCCTGCTTCTCTCCTGACGATATTCCAGCTGTTTTTCGCTCACTTTTAGCGTTTTCATTTTCAACCACGCCGGCAGGATCAGCTTCCTCCTCACCACTCCTTACTGTCAGATCTTCACTATTCGCCAATCCAGGTCCGGGAGAATCGATTTCATCTCCTCTACCCTCTCCAGTCCTGCTTCTCTTACAGTGCTGCTGATCATCTCTGTCAATTAGCTGATGCTTTGCTTTTTTAATTCTTCGTTTTATATCAGTCAGCAAATTGCTGGAAGTAATGCCTGGAATCGGCTCCTGATGGGCTGAATAAATTTCAGTCAGCAGCAGGGGACCTGGTGCCCGGCTCAGCACCCGAACAAAATCCTGCCAGAGTTTTTCGGTCCGGGTATAACGATGCGGTTGAAAAACAGTAACAATCCTCTGATAACCCAGTTCAACTGCCGTGGAAAAAAGTGTTTTAATTTCAGTGGGATGATGGGCATAATCATCAATGACAGTAATTCCCCGAACTTCACCTTTAATTTCAAAGCGCCGCTTTATCCCGGAAAAACCTCTTAAACCCCTGCTGATCTCCTCCCAGTTAATCCCGGCCCGATTGGCTGCTGCTGCTGCTGCCAGAGCATTTAAAATATTGTGATTTCCGGGAACAGCCAGCTGAAAAGAACCCTTACTTTCTCCCTGAAAAACCAACTCAAATCTGCTGGCATAGCCCTCTCTGACAGTATTTCGGGCCTGGAGCTCGCCCCTGCCAAAACCATAGGTTATTAATTCCAGTCCCGGACATTTTTTCCCAAGGGCCGGAAGCAGCTGCTTCCGGATCATAACATCCTCCAGACAGAGCACCGCAGAACCTTCTCTCTTTTTCCTTTTAGTTTTCTTGGTCTTATTTGTCCCGCCGGTCCCGGCCAGAAACTCCACCATGGTACTAACAAGTTCCTTTTCGTTTTGATAATAATCCATATGTTCTGGTTCAATATTGGTGATTACGGCTGTCTCTGGAGAAAAGTAGAGCAGTGAACCATCACTTTCATCAGCTTCTGTCAGAAAGTAATTACCCCCGCCGGTTCGATAATTCCCCTGAATCAAGTCCAGATCACCACCAACCATCACATCCGGATCCCGTCCGGCCGCCAGAAAAATAGCAGCCAGCATCCCGGTAGTGGTGGTCTTGCCGTGAGTCCCGGAAACCGCCACCAGCCTTTTATTCAACGTCAGCAGCGCCAGCATTTCAGCCCGCTGCATTATTATAATTCCCCGTCGCCGGGCTTCTTCAAGCTCGACATTATCGGCCGGAATTGCACTGGAATAGATCAGCAGGCCAGCCTCCCCCAGATTTTCTGCCCGGTGTCCCCGAAAAACTTCAACCCCTCTATTCTGCAGCATTTTAATCTTGTCATTTATTTTGAGATCCGAACCGGTAACTTTAATTCCCCGCTCCAGAAGAAAGCCGGCAATAGCGCTCATGGAAATTCCGCCAATACCAACCAGATGTACCTGATTAATTTTTTCCAGTATCTTTTTTTCAGGCTGTTCTTTTCCTGGCCTCACTTTTATGAGCTTATCATTTTTAAGCCTGTCTTTTTTAAGCCTGTCTTTTTCAGCCATTTTAAAAGCCTTCCTTTTATTAACATTGCTTTGCTTGCTATGCTTTTAGCTTAGATAAACATTTCTGTTATTTTCTTTTTCTCCTTTTACCTGTCCTATGATACTATTTATATAGAGTTAAATCAAGATGATTAGCCTGCATAAAATCGATATCATTAAAATTTGAAATTCTAATCCCTGTCATATCAGTTTATCCTATCAATCAAATTGCCTGTAAAATGACTTTTCGCAGCGAAGCTCTCAAGATGCTTACTTTACATTCCTGCTATTTCCCTTAGGAACAATTTCGGTTTTTTCCCAGAGCCAGAATTTCTTTCATGATATCCTTGATGGCCTCAGGTCTTCCCAGTTTACCAGCAGCCTGCGACAGGGAACAGAGTCTATCTTCCTCGGAAAGCAGAATTTTAATTTCAGCCAGCAAATCCTCAGGTTCCAGACTGTCTTCCGGCAGAAGAACAGCGGCCCCTTTCTCGCTAAGGTAACGGGCATTTCTCAGCTGATGATCACCGGCAGCATGAGGATAGGGCAGCAGAAGGGAAGGCAGCCCCACTGCTGTAATCTCAGCAATAGTGGAAGCCCCGGCTCTCCCTACCAGAAGATCTGCTCTGACCAGCGCCTTTTCAATTTCATTTAAATAATCCATCACCACAATTTTTCTTCTGGCCGCAGCTGACAGTTTTTTCCCCAGCAGCTCCTTAACCTGGTGATAATTGGCTTTTCCCGCTAGATGGACTACCTTAAGCTCTCCAGCATCTCTGCCTTTTTTCTCCCTGTACTTCTCACTATTTTTCTCCAGTAAACCGGGATAGATCTCCAGCATAATCTCGTTTATAAATTTTGAACCCTGGCTTCCTCCCATAACCAGCAGGAGAAAATCCCCGGCAGTTAGAAAGCCTTCTGGAAAAATATCTTCTCCCTTTTGCCTGTCTGCAGCCTCAAAATTCTCCCGGGCAGCTTCCAGAATTGACGGCCGCACCGGATTTCCGGTAACCCTGATCTTGCTCCGGGAACCCGGGGGAAAAAATTTAGCACTATCAGGGAAGCTGACAGCCACCCGGTCAACCACTCTGGCCAGAAGCCTGTTGGTCAGGCCTGGATAGGAATTCTGCTCATGAATCAGGGTGGGATATCCCCGAAGAGCAGCAGCCAGCAGCACCGGGCCGGCGGTAAAACCTCCGGTACCCACAACCACCTCCGGATTATAATCTCTGATAATATGCCAGGCCCTCAGGAAAGCACTTAAGTTCGAGACCCCGGAATTAAAAAGTTTCAGTGACAGTTGTCTGGGCAGGGGTTTAACCGGCAGGCCCTCAAAATTAATTCCCTCTCTTTGAGCCAGAGCCTCTTCCTGGCTCTCCCGCCCCCCCAGGTAAAGCACCTCTCCCTGACGCTTCTGCCATTCAGCAATAATAGCCTGAGCTGGTGAGATATGGCCGCCTGTTCCTCCTCCGGAAATAATCATTTTCATCTCCCAGGACTCTCCTTCTCAACAAAATTTAAAGAAAAATCAAAAAGCCAGCAGCTGCCTGCAGTTCGGTTTATTTCGCCTGCCGGGAAATATTTAACAGGATGCCGATGGAGATCAGCGAAATTATCAAAGAACTGCCCCCGTAACTTATGAAGGGCAGGGTAATACCGGTCACTGGAATCAGCGATGTTACCGCTCCAATATTTATGAGCGCCTGAATAATTATCATGGCAGTAATTCCGGCTGCCAGCAGCGAACCAAAAATATCAGGGGCTGTCAGAGTAATCACCGTGCCCCGGTAGGCAATCACCGCAAAAAGAAATAAAACCAGCAGGGTTCCTATCAGGCCAAACTCCTCACCAATAATGGCAAAAATAAAATCCGTACCGGGTTCCGGCAGATAAAGAAACTTCTGCCGGCTGTTTCCCGGCCCAACCCCGGTCAGACCTCCCGAACCAAAGGCGAAGAGTGACTGAATTATATGATAGCCGGTCCCCCGGGGGTCAGTCCAGGGATCAAAGAAAGTTTGAATTCTCAGCAGCCGATAATGAGCGCTGTGTATGTAGTAAAATAAAAAACCTGCTCCCGGCAGTGCCAGCAAAAAAAGGTGTCGCAGCAGTACTCCGCCCAGAATTAGCAGGAAAATAGCCACCCCAAAAATGTTGAGGGCCGTACCCAGATCCGGCTGGCTCACTATCAGAAAGAAAAATGCCAGGACAACCAGCAGTGCTGGCAGCAAGCCCTCTCTAAAGGAGGTAATTTTCTCTCCCTTACGCTTGATAAACCCGGCCAGATAAATCACCACAGACAGCTTGGCAAATTCCGAAGGTTGAAAGTTGAAAAAATGAAATGTCAGCCAGCGCCGGGATCCCCCAACCTGTCTGCCTATATCAGGTATCAAAACCAGAATCAGCAGAACTATTGCCAGCAGCAAAATTTTCTTAGAATGCTTGAAAAAAAGATGGTAATCAATCCGGGAAAAGACCAGCAGGGAGAGGAGCCCAACCCCGGCATAAATCAGCTGCCGCCGAAAGAAAAAAAGAGGATCTCCATAAACACTGTAAGCCCGAATTGAACTGGCACTCATAATCATCATCAGGCCAAAACCCAGCAGAATTAAGCAGGCTGTCAGCAGGATAAAATCAGGATTATTCTGCTGCTTCCCTGAGCCCATTTGACCATCACCACCTTTATTGTCTCAAAAAAATTGTTAATCCGAATTTTCCGGATAATTCAGCTTCTCATCGTTCTCATCTTCACTGCTCCAAAACTGCTCCAAAATTTTTCCTAAAATTAAATCCACTATTTTTACTGGACCCTGGCAGATTTTATTGGGCCCTTGCAGAGGCATGCAGGTTCAGCTTGAAAATTATAATATGCAACTTTATTTTTATTTTTTGTTGTGCTACTTAAAAGAATTGGGGGGTTGCCTCGAGAATTTATTATTAAATTTGCCATTCAGCTTGTGCCCCTCATTTCCAGGGAAAATGTTATTTATTCCCTGGCTAAATAATTCTGACAGGCCTCCTGAAACAGCCGGCCCCGCTCCTTGTAACTGGAAAACATATCCCAGCTGGGAGCTCCTGGTGAGAGAAGCAGTAAGCCTTCCATTTCCCTTTCTTCCAGAAGATTAAGTCCCTGCCGGGCTGCCTCTGCCATGCTTTCAACCTCAATAAACCTGTGATAATCCAGAGCTTCAAGCTGCTCTGCCAGTTCCCCGGCAGTCTCTCCCAGCAGGACAGCACCACCAGCCCGGCGGGCAATCTCCCGGGCAAAGGCCTTATTATCCTGCCCCCGGTCCTGACCTCCGGCAATAATAATAACCCCTCTCCTCTGATCGCCGTAGGTTTTAAGGGCCTCAACGGCAGCAGGAGGATTGGTAGCTTTGGAGTCATCGATCAGCAGCAGTCCTGCGGCGCTGTAAAAAATCTCCAGCCTGTGAGGGTCAGCCTCAAAATCCCTAACCACCTCTTTGATTGCAGCGGATGAAACTCCAAGTTCCCGGGCAGTCAGGATAGCCAGGGCCACATTTATTTTATTGTGTTCGCCCTTAAGCTTCATATCCTCAGCTGAAATAGTAAGTACTTCTCCATTTTTTTCCGTATATTTTATATCCCCCAGGCTTGCCATTTTGTTAGCAGACCTCTTCCAGAATATTCTGAGGGCTTCATCATTGATAATAGCCTCTGCCCCGGAGTCCGGCTGGCCGCTGACTCCCATTATCCTGGCAGCAGCCTCTCCGGCAAGTCTCCTTACCTCAGGATCGTCCAGATTAATCAGGGCCAGATCCTCCCAGGTTTGATTAAGAAAAATTCTCCCCTTGGCCTCCCGGTAATCCTCCAGGGTGCCGTGCCAGTCCAGGTGATCGGCAGTAAAATTAATAAAAATAGCAATATCAGGACGAAAATCCCGGCAGGCTGCCAGCTGAAAGGAGCTTACCTCCAGCACCAGCCAGTCCCCGGCAGTTACTTCCTCAATCGCCGAGATAGCCGGCCTACCGATATTGCCGGCCAGCACCACCTTATCCTTTAGCCCGGTTTCCAGCAGCCGGGCTGTTAACCTGGTGGTGGTAGTTTTGCCGTTGGTCCCGGTAACTGCAGCAATCCGGGCTGGACAGAAATGATAGGCCAGCTCCAGCTCACTAACAACAGGTATTCCCTGCCGATGAGCCAGCTGAATTAACTCATTGTCCGGAGGAACTCCGGGGCTGGAAATCACAAGATCTGCCTCCGGTAGTGAGTCCCTGCTCCCGGCCCAGCTGTAAAAGGGGGAATACTGTTCAAGTTCGGCAAATTTCTCCCTCAGAGATTCCGGGCTCCTCCGGTCAAAGAGAAGCAGCTCAATTTCCCTTTTCCCGAAAAACTCCACCAGAGCTCGACCGGTTCTACCTCCGGCTCCCACAATTGCCACCTTCTCAACCAGCTTTTCCGGATCAATTGCCCTCTTTGGATTGGGGAAATCTACCGCCTCCGGAATAATAGAAAGCCTGCCCCGCTCAGTAACTTTAATTACACTATCTCTGCCACTTAATTTCACAGCAACCACCTAACTCCAGAGAGGCCAGCTGGCCAGCAGCCCCACCAGCCCGGTAATTATCTGAAGAATATAAAATCTGCCGGTAACCAGTGTTTCCGACCAGCCCTTTAATTCAAAATGATGATGAAGCGGCGACATTAAAAAGACCCGCCTTCCTCCGGTCAGTTTAAAATAGCTGACCTGAATTATAACAGAAAGAGTTTCCAGCACGAAAACAGCTCCCAGCAGCAGCAGGAAAAGAGCGCTTCCTGAGATAAGCCCTAGAACTGCCAGCAGACTTCCCAGAAAAAGAGAACCGGTATCGCCCATAAAGATCCGGGCTGGATGAATATTATACCAGAGAAATCCCAGACAGCCGCCGGCCCCGGCGGCCGCCAGCACTATCAGTTCGTGATATCCCGTCACCAGCAGTAGAGGAATAAAAAAAATAAAACTGATGAATGAAAGGCCTCCGGCCAGACCATCCAGGCCGTCACTAAGGTTGACTGCATTGCTGCTGCCCATCAGGACAAGCAGACTGAAGGGTATTATCAGCCAGCCCAGCTCACTGACTGCCGGACTGAAGGGCAAGAGGATTGCTGTTTGGCCTTGAGAAAAGAGAAAAAAACCCAGCAGCAGACCGCTTGCTCCCTGAATCAATATTTTATCACGGGCTTTTAACCCCAGCGATCGGGATTTTTTGATGCTGAGATAATCATCAATCAGCCCCAGCAGGGCATTGATTGCCAGCACAGCCAGCACCACCACTTTTTCCAGACCACCGGAGTAAAAAATGAGCAGACTGACCACCACCGCTAGAAAAACTATAAAGCCGCCGGTGGTAGGAATCCCGGCCTTCTCCTGATGGGATTCCGGACCCAGCTCCCGGATTTGCTGACCAAAACTTTTACGCCTGACATATTTTAGATAAGCCGGCATGGAAAACAGTACCAGCAGAAGAGGGATAACTGCTGCCAGAAAATATTTTTCTACGGCAATATTAAAGACCAAGATCACCGCCCTCCCTGCTCCAGCAGGACATCAACAATTTCTTCCATTTCCAGAGATCGGGAACCCTTGATCAATATGGTATCACCGGAACGCATTATTTTACGCAGCAGACCGGTAATATCATCCTTCTTTTGAAAAGCGTAGATAAACTGCCGGGGCATGCCTGCCTCCAGGGCTCCTTCGGCAATTTCTTCCGCTGTTTTGCCCAGGACTATTAGCAGATCCAGCTCCTTCTCCACCAGGTATTGGCCTATCTCCCGGTGAGCAGCCTTTTCAATCGGTCCCAGTTCCAGCATGGCCCCCAGAACAGCAATTTTGCGGCCTGAGGCCAGATTAACCAGAGAATTAATTCCGGCTTTCATGGATAGGGGGTTGGCATTATAGGTATCATTGATGATTTTAATCCCATTAAGTTTGCGAATCTCCTGGCGCAGATCGGTAATCTGAATATTTTTCAGACCCTCGGCAATGCTGCCCCAGCTGACTCCCACAACTCGGGCAGCCGCTATTGCCGCCAGAGCATTGGAAATATCATGAATTCCACTTCTGTTTATCTTCAGTGGCAGGGAGGTACCTTCAGCCTTGAGGGTAAAGCTGGCACTTTCCTCCTCCTGAAAAAAATCAATATCACTGGCAAAATAATCAACCCTGCCCTCCTGGTTATTTTCCAGGCTGTAGGTGATTATATTAAGATCACTGCTTCGAGTTGGTGCTACCTGTCCCTTCTCTCTGCTAAAATTCTCGATGACATTTCGCACTTCCCGGTTGTCAAAATTTAATATAGCCAGCCTTTCACCTCTAAGTTCCTCCAGCAACTCCTGCTTGGCCCGGGCCACATTTTTAATCGAGCCCAGCTTCTCCACATGAGCCGGTCCAATATTGGTAATAACTCCAATCTGGGGTAGAGCAATCCGGGCCAGCAGTCTGATATCCCCGATATGCCGGGTTGCCATCTCCAGCACTGCCACATCCTCATCACCCTCCAGATCCAGCAGGCAGAGGGGCAGTCCATATTCATTGTTGTAATTTTCCCGGGTGCGCAGCACCTTTTTTTCCTGCCTGATCAGGCTGTAAATCATGTCCTTGGTGGTGGTCTTGCCGGCACTGCCGGTCACACCGATCACCCTGAGATCCTTCAATTGCCGGCGGTTGTAAAGAGCCAGATCCTGAAGGGCTGCGGTGGTATCCCGGACCAGAATTATAGCCACCCGGGAATAGGGCTCGATCCTCCGGGAAGTAATGATAACCTTAGCTCCCCGTTCCACCGCTTCAGGGATATAATCATGACCATCATTATTTTCCCCCACTATGGCAATGAAAATATCGCCGGGTTTAACTCTGCGGCTGTCGATAGTAACTGTGTTATAGGTTTGCCGGGGATTCCCCTGCAAAATTTTACCCTGGACTGCTTCGGTTATCTCCTGCAGCTGTAAATCAAGCATTAAATATCACTCCCTGCGAGAGGCCAGTGCCCGGCTGGCAACCTCCCGATCATCAAAATCTATTGTCCGCCCAGCAAATTCCTGATAGGTCTCATGACCCTTGCCGAAAATAATCACAATATCGCCGGGCTCGGCAGCTTCCACTGCCGCAAAAATTGCTTCCTCCCGATCGGCAATAACCTGATAGGCTGATTCCGGATAATTATCCCTGTTAACCAGCCTTTTCACCCCGACCAGAATATCCTCAATTATATCTCCGGGCTTTTCCGAGCGAGGATTATCGGAGGTAACAAATATTAAATCTGACATTTTCAATCCGATCTGACCCATTTTCGGTCTTTTTTCTTTATCACGATCTCCTCCACAGCCAAAAACTGAAATAATCCGGCCGCTGTGAAACTCCTGGACCGAGCGCAGAACATTTTCCATTCCGGCCGGAGTATGTGCATAATCAACAAAAACCTTTATTTCATCAACCATATCCTTTATATCAGTGTTATCTGCTGTTTCACTGTTAGCTGCTTTAGCGGCTGAATCTTGCTGTCTTCTAGCTGCTGAATCTCTCTCTCTTCTAAGGGCTGAATCCTGCTCTGCTCTAGCTGCTGTCTCATTATCTTTTGCTTTTACTCTATTTCCTGGACCTGCTGAATAATTTGGGTCTCCTGCCTCGACCTCTAATTCTCTAGCTGCCTGTTCTTTATTCTTATCTTTATGAGTTTCCCGAATTCCTTCCCGAGCTCCCTCTTTGGATTTCATTTTTTCTGTCTTAAACCTGCTGCCAGAAAGCTGATACACACCTTCCCTGATTCTGACCTGCTCAAAACGTCCCGGCACTCCGGGAAATATAGCCAGAGCCTTCTTCAAGTCCTCCGGCCGATAACCCTCGGCCAGCAGCGGTGTCAGGGAAGCAAGACAATTGTAAATATTAAATTTCCCCGTCAGGGCTGATTCAAACCGGCTGCCCGTTAGTTCAAAAGCCAGCCTGCCAGGAGTAATACTGATATCGTGAGCCCGATATGAGGCCTCACCATTAATGCCAAAAGAAAACTTCGGCCCGGTGAAGTGCTGAAATGATCTCCGCAGCCTATTATCATCTATATTGTAAAAGGCCTTACCAGCCGAGCTTAAATTTGCCTCAGTCCTGATATTACCTCCAGGACCGCTATTTTCTCCCGGTTCTTCGTTATCTTCCGCTCGGTTATTTTCTCGATTATTTTTTTCCGCTGGATCATCTGGCCGATTATTTTCTCCCGGTCGATCAGATTCCCGGAATTTATCTCCTATTCCAGGTCTATCAGCATTGTTTTCCTGCTCTTTTTCCTCAAGATAATCCAGCAGAGAAAGCTTGGCTCCCAGATAATCGGCAAAATCAGCATGAAAATCCAGATGATCCCGGGAGATATTGGTGAAAATAGCTGCTCTAAATTTCAGGCCCTCAACCCGCTCCAGACTAAGAGCATGGGAGGAAACTTCCATGGCAACAGCCCGGCAGCCGGCTTCAACCATCATATTCAAATACCGAAAAATCTGATTGGCCTCCGGGGTTGTCCGGGGAGTATCGATCATTTCTTTTCCGGTGTCCACCCGTATTGTCCCTATCAGGCCGCATTTAACTTCCAGCTCCTCCAGCAAATGCTGGATAATAAAGGAAGTTGTGGTCTTGCCGTTGGTACCGGTTATCCCGTAGATATCAAGTTTATCCTCGGGATGATCAAAAATCTCAGCAGCAATCACACCCAGCATTCCAGCAGGATTATCCACCCTGATATAAACTGCATCAGGCTTAAGCTTCCCGGGCAGATATTCTACCACAAAAACCCGGCTGCCTCTCCGGTAGGCATCGGCAATATATTTGTGACCATCAGTTTCCCTTCCCCGGCGAGCCAGAAAAATGCTGCCCTCTTTAGCCTGACGGGAATCCTGAACAATGTCATTAATCTCTCTGGAAAGCTTTTTCCCGGTATCACCACGGGTATCGCTCAAATTTAGTCTCTGACACAGCTCTCTAACCTGCAATTAAATCCCCCCATTTTCCGGGCTCTAACCTGAATTATCCAGACTTCAACTGATTTTATTTAAAATAAGCCTGTTTTGTTTTAAAAATGGCCATTAAGTCAGATCAGGAAACAGATATTTTGTATGATAAACTTGTAAAGCTAATTTTATGAAATCAAATCAGATCACTTATTAAATCAAGAATCTGCGATTCGGTTATAACAATAATTCAGGTGCTCTCTGATGAGAAATTTTTATGATGTAAAATTTTATAGAATGCTGAATAGATTCAATAGCCATAATTTAAAATAAACCTGCCTGCNCCTTTAAACTTGACAACAAGATAGGGAAATATCAAAGCATATTCTTAAGGTAACTTAAAAAGGTATCTTAAAAAGGTAAGGTAACTTTAAAAAGGTAACTTATAAAATAAGCTTCAAAATATGTGGCCCATATCAGAGGGTAAGAATTATCCTGCTCTAGCCGGTAAAGATAGCCCTAAAACTTTCATCCCCGCTATTCCACCTCAATGCTGGAAAACAGATCAGCCCGTTTCCCCGGAGCAGGAGACTGTCTCGTGAGACTGCCGCTGACTATCCCATTTAATCTAAAACCGGAGAGCCAGGCTTTCTGCTCGGCCTCATGGGGTGACATTCCTCTCAGGTCAGGTATCATCGCCTTTTTCCCCTGATAGCTGTCATCGGTATAGAGCCTGACTGTTGCTTCTTCTGGAATAACAGTGCGCGGCAGGGGTATCTGAGCCCTGACAGTTTCACCCTCTCCTATTAGTTTAACATTTAATCCTTCACTTCTCAATGAGGAAGCAACCTGATTGGCATTTTGATTGCGATAATTCCGGATTTCTATTTCCTGCTGAAAGTCCAGCTCAAATTCCAGATCGAGTTCGGGATCAACAAAGCCCTCCTCTCTGGGTGTTATATCCAGATACTGAATCAGGCTGGAAGCAAACCTGTGAAACAGTGGAACCACATTCTGGCTGGCATAGTAAACACTATCCTCCAGCCCATAGAGCACCGAGACCACCACCAGCTCGGGATCATCACCAGGAATCAGCCCGACAAAGGAGGTATCATAAATATCCTGGTTGCCATAATGTCTGGCAGTACCAGTCTTACCACCAATCACATGGCCCTCAATTCGGGCAGCAGTGCCTGTCCCACTTTCCACGGCAGCAATCATCAGCTCACGCATCTTTTCAGCCGTGGTGGAGCTGATGGCCTGACGGATCCTTTCGGGATGGTTCTGGCTCACCACCTCGCCTTTGGCATTGACCACCCTATCCACCAGCAGCGGTTTTTGAACATAACCACCATTGGCAACTGCCGAGGCCCCCACCGCCAGCTGCAGAGGAGTGGTGGTTAACCCGTGACCGAAGGACATTGTAGCCTGTTCGATGTCGGTAAACTGACCGGGAGCAACCTGCCCCGGGCTCTCACCGGGAAATTCAATCCCGGTCTTGCGGCCAAAATTAAACCGGTAGGCCCCCTCCAGCATCTCCTTCGGTTCCAGAGTCAGACCCACCTGGACAAATCCCGGGTTGCTGGAGTTTTTAAAGATTTCAGCAAAATTCTGCCAGCCGTGACCCTCCCGGGTCCAGCTGTGAATTCTCTCTCTGCCAACCTCAATATGGCCGGGATCACTGAAAATATCATTCATGTCAAAATAACCATGCTCCAGGGCCAGGGCCGCGGTGAAAATTTTATAGATTGAACCTGGCTCAAAGCTGTCCTGAACTGCTTTATTCCTCCAGTAGGAACTATCATAGCTGCTGAAGTTATTGGGATTAAAATCCGGCTGATTGGCCAGGGCCAGAATCCGGCCGGTGTTAGCTTCCATCACAATGAGAGAGCCCCCGGAAATGGTATGGTCCTCCATGGCCTGCTTCAGCTCCCTTTCGGCATAGTACTGAATCGTTTCATCCAGGGTGAGGTAAATATCATGCCCCTCCTCTGGAGCTATATAATCTCTGACCCCGTCAGGAATTGATCTCCCGACAGCATCCCGTTCCTCCTGAATCAGTCCCGGTATGCCTTCAAGTTCATTATTAAAGGAAAGCTCCAGACCCTCCAGGCCATAATTATCCATACCGGCAAAACCCAGCACCTGACTGGCCAGCGAACCACGGGGATAGTACCTTTCAGTTTCCGGCACGAAGGAAATCCCCTTGAGATCCAGCTCCCGCAACTCTTCATAAACCTCCTCCTCAACCTTGCGGTCCAGGTAAACAACCACCGCATCCCGGGTCAGCCTGCTTTCAATCAGATTCCTGTCAATAGACAAAATCCCCGCCAGAACATCACTTTTTTGGGCGGGGTTGGTAATCTGACGCGGCATAGCTACCACGGTATGTTTTTGGTTGTTTAAAGCCAGTTCAGTTCCGCTGCGGTCATAAATTGTTCCCCGGTTGGACTCCAGCTGCAGGCTGCTCAAACGCTGTTCCAGAGCCCTGCTCTGGTAAAAATCCCGCTGAATTACCTGAATCCAGATCAGCCGTCCGGCCACAACCACCAGAACCGCCAGCAGCAGAATAAAAAACAGCTTGGTTCGTTCTTTAATTCCTATGTGTCGTTTGTCGGCCATAACTATTCACCTGCTTGAACTCACTTCCTTTGATTAGCTCATTTTAATAAATTTTACCCAGCCATAAAATTTAACCAACCATTATTTA
>SL_8KL_010_SEDDRAFT_10000704_pt1 | contig 29203 bp, 28 predicted proteins | sample SodLakKL_010_SED_4_FD_11160 | JGI IMG/M metagenome (IMG submission 11160) | reverse complement strand
GGGCCGTGGTCGGGATTTGAACCCGAGCCAAGGGATCCACAGTCCCGCATGCTGCCAGGCTACACCACCACGGCCATTTTGTGACTTCATTTCTTAGAATACCAATTAGTATAATACTTTTTTCATCTCTATCGCCTTTCTGACAATCTACATATTACAAAAATTTTAAAACAACTGAGGTGATGTCACTATGCCAAAGTTCGGATAATATGAACATAGATAAAATAGAATCAGAGGTTCTAGAAAGAGTAAAACCCGATAAGAAAGAGAGAGAAACTATCAAAAAAATTTCTGAAGAACTTCTTGAGATATTAGATGGTGAACTAGAAGGAAAAAAGGAACCAAAGGTTGTCGGTTCCGTTTCAAAAGGTACCTATCTGAAGGACCCTGATATCGATATTTTCGTCAAATTTCCTCTCTCTACATCTAGAGAGGAGATGGAAGAAAAGATCCTCCAAGTCGGAAAGAAGATATTACAAAATACTAAAGAAAAGTATGCCGAACATCCTTATATATATGGCAATTACAAAGATCATGAGATAGACATAGTGCCTTGCTATGACATAGAAGATGTCTCGGAGATGAAATCTGCTGTAGATCGAACCCCATTTCATACCGAATATATTATCGACAATTTAGATGAATATCAGAAGGAGGAAGCTATCCTTTTCAAGGCATATCTAGAAGGTATAGGCGCCTACGGGGCTAAGGCAGAAGTGTGGGGGTTTTCCGGATATCTATGCGAACTATTGATCCTCCATTACGGTTCCTTCAAGGATATAATTAAAGCAGCGAGCAACTGGAAACCCGGAAAAAAGATAGAGATGGTGGAGGGAGAGAAAGATTTCGATGATCCACTCGTAGTCATAGATCCAGTAGATCCTGAAAGGAACGTAGCCTCGCCGATTTCGATGGAAAAATTTTCGCTATTTGTTTTATCTTCTAAACAATTTTTGAAGGAACCCAAGATGACATTTTTCTTTCCGAATGATGTAAAAAGTAGGGCTGAAGAGGAATTATCCGACCTTATCAAAAGTAGAGGAACTGAATTGATCGGCCTTAAAGTTCCTAAGCCAGATGTAGTAGAAGACAATCTTTATCCACAGGTGCAGAAATGTCTGAGGAAATTGCTCTATCAAATATCTCACAAAGATTTTAAGATACTGCATTCGGAATATTTTGTTAAAGACAACGAGATACTATTCATAATAGAGGTCGAAAATCCTTCACTTCCTAAAATAAAAAAGCATAGAGGCCCTCCTATTTGGGTGGATAATACACAAGAATTTATCGATAAATATGAAAAAGACGTTTACCTCGAAGAAGATAGGCTGTGGGTCGACAAAGAGAGAAAATTTACTGATATAAAGGATACCTTGATCGATATAATGGAAAAAGTCGATCTAGGGAGTGATCTAAACCGGCTACTTCCTAATGAATGTAGGTTCAAGGGCAAGGAAGAAATGTTGAAAAACGAGAAAAGATCTCTAACAAAATTCTTCGATAATAGTTTTCCCTGGGAACGCTGATCTATTCTACAGCCTTCCTTAATCCCTTCAGATTCTTTTCTATATCTCCTTCAAATACTGAAGACCCCGAAACCAGAACGTTTGCTCCATTATCTACTACTGTTCCAGCGGTTTCGGGAGAGATCCCCCCGTCCACGGCTATGTCGATATCATAGTTCCGTTCATCTACAGCATATCTCGCTTCTTTTATCTTAGGAACTACTTCTTCCATGAATTCCTGACCGCTGAAACCAGGTTCAACAGTCATTATCAGTATGAGATCGATGTATGGAAGAAATTCTTCAATGGTCTCGAACATAGTTCCTGGCTTTAAACTTAAACCCACCTTCGTTCCTGTCTTTTTGATATCTTCAATCAGTTTTTCGATATCATCAACAGCTTCTACGTGAAAAGTTATTATGTCGGAACCCGCCTCAACAAAATCATCGATATATTTATCTGGCTTTGAAATCATAAGATGGGTATCAAAAACATGTTCGCTTTTATCCCTGATCGACTCTATAACGCATGGACCGAAGGTCAAATTCGGTACAAAGTGCCCGTCCATAACGTCTAGATGTAGCCATTCTGTATTTTTTACGGCTTTCACCGACCTTTCTAGATTAGAAAAATCAGCGGATAATATAGAGGGGGATATCTTCACCTTATGTGTATCTTTCATACCAATCCGAACCTCTTTTTCCATAGGAAAATCAAATTCTTGAAACCATCCTTCAAAGAGCGTATCTTTGCTTCCCCCTTCCTCTCTCTGTAGTCGATCGGTACCTCATCGAATTTAAGACCTTTCTTTATAGCTTCGATCTTTATCTCTTCCGAGAAGGGCATGCCGTCGCTGGTCACGTTCAAATGCCTCAAAGCGGATCTTTTAAAGACCCACATACCTGACTGCGAGTCGTTCAAACTGGTACGAAAGAGCAGATTCATAGTGGTCTTCAAGACCCAATTTCCAAAACGATGTGTCCATCCCATTACGTCAGATGATACGTTAGAGAGTCGATCCGTAGTTATGAATTCATATCCCTCTTTTTCTATCATGACAACTAAACTCGGGATCTTAGAAGCGGGGTAAGTGCAGTCGGCATCTAAAGTAACTAGTATATCTCCTTCTGCTTCTTCGAACCCAGTTTTATAGGCTCTTCCATAGCCGCGCCTGGGCTCTTCCACAACTTTAGCTCCCTTAGAGCGTGCGATCTCTCTAGTTCTATCTGTTGATTCTGTATCAACGATCAACACTTCATAATCCCTACCTGAAAGCGCTTCATTGATCTCGTCCATGACCTGTCCGATCGATTCCTCTTCATTCATCGTGGGTATAACTACAGATATCTTCATGTGTGAAGACCAAATCATCTGCTCCTTTATATATTTGTTTCTTTGTCTATTTAAAGGGAACACTTTCATCAACCCCTCTTACTTTTCATTTTAAATCCTGCCTTCTCGTTAAGTATCAGATGAGATGAAAGGATGGATCCTAGACCTGTATCCTGAGCTGAAAAGTGGGAAGATGGTAATATGGTTGAAGAGTAAAAACGGCTGTTACAAGTTGAGAGAAGATTATAGACCTACTTTTTACGTTGAATCTGATGAGAGATCTCTCGAAAAAATAGAGGGGTATTATAAAGAAAGTGATTTTAAAACTGAATTTGTTCGAAAGAAGACTGATCTTTATTCTGATAGTGAAAGAAAACTTCTTGCTGTGACTCCAGAAAGAATATTCGATCCAAGAGATCAGCTCGAGGCGATTAGTTTTTTTGAGGGTTTCAATAAATACCGTTTTTACAACGTTGACATACCTTTAGCTCAAAGATATCTGATAGAGAAAGGGGTTAAACCTTTTTCACTAATAGAGAAAGATAACGGTTGGAAGAGCTTAGAGAGAGAAACAACCCTCCATTATTCGAAACCGTCTTTAAAAAAGACTTTTCTCGAGATAATATCGGAAAACGATAATTATCTAAAGAAAAGGGATGAAATCCGAGCTATAAAGATAAACGAAGAGTTGATCAGTGGGAATGAATCAGACATCCTTGAACAATTAGATGAAATCATCACCAGGAGAGATCCGGATATCTTGCTCACTTCAAATAGCGACGGCCTCGAAGTACCATATCTAACTCATAGAGCTGAGATTAATAAAGTCGATTTAAAACTAGGCAGAGAAAAAGCTTTTCATCCTCCGAAGAGAGGCTCATGGTACGAATCCTATGGTAGGGTCATCTATAAAGCACCTTTTTATCCCCTTAAAGGTCGCATCCATATAAATACTAAAACCTCTTTTCTCTACGGAGAAGGAGGTATAGAGGGACTGATAGAAGCTTCTCGCATCTCAAAGGTGCCGATACAGCGTCTATCCAGGAGGAGTCCAGGTTCGCTTATAAATGCGATGGAAGTCGAAAAAGCTCTAGATGAGGGTTATCTAATCCCTTGGAAGAAGAACATATCTGAGGATTTCAAAGATTCTATGCATTTACTGAAGGCGGATAGAGGAGGACATATCTTTGAACCAAAAGTGGGTTTTCATAAGGACGTTGTAAAAATGGATTTTGCCAGCATGTATCCTTCGATCATAGACCAATATAACCTCTCACCAGAAACTTTAGGTTGTGACTGTGAAAATTTCAATAAAGTCCCTGAATTGGGTTACAAAGTCTGCAAAGATAAGAGAGGAATAATCCCAAAAGTCGTAGCTCCTCTGATCGAGAGGAGGCAGAGGTACAAAAGGTTGAAGGATAAAAACCATCTCTTCAAAAAGAGAGCTAAAGTCCTTAAATGGCTCTTGGTAACTTGCTTCGGATATACTGGATACAAAAAGGCGAGGTTCAACTCCATAGAGGTTCATGAAAGCATAACCGCTTACGGGCGAGAGATCCTTCTTGAAACCGCCGAGATGGCTCAAAAGATGGGTTTTGAAGTGATACATGGTATTGTGGACTCCCTTTGGCTTAGAGGAAAGGAAGAAAAGATCGGATCCCTTCAAAAAAAGGTGAAAGAAAAAACTAAATTAGATTTAGAAAAGGAAGGTAATTTTTTTTTTCGTGAAAAGTAGGGCGAGTGAAGTCGGCGCGTTAAATCACTACTATGGTGTTTTCGAAGGCGAACTAGAAATAAAAGGCCTGCATCTCAAAAGAAGCGATACTCCGAATTATTTCAAAAATGTGCAGAAAGAGATATTGGAAGTTTTGAAGGAGATAGATGAGGAAAAAGAAATAGAGAGTATAATCGCGAATATAATCAAAATAGTAAAAAGGAAATTAGAGGATATAAAGAGCAGAAAAGTTGATCCGCTAGAACTCTGTTTCACGAAAACCGCTTCTAAAAAAGCAGAGGATTACGAACACGCGAACGAGATGAAGAGTGCTTTAGTACAGTATAAAGATATAGACCTGTCTAAATCTCCTGGGCAGGCAGTATGTTATGTGGTAACGGATTCAATGAGTTCCGAGCCTATGGAGAAGGTGAAAGTGAAAGAGAAAGATCCAAAATTTTACGACACCGCCTATTATGAGGATTATCTTTATCGAGTCGTGGAAGAAATATTGTCTCCCTTTAGCTATGAAAAGGAGCGGATAAAAAGGATGGTTCGATCTCAAAGCAGCTGATCAAAACCGAGTAAAGTAAATAGATAACACCAAAAGTGATTGTGAAAGGTTAAATACCAGGTTTGTCAATTTTATGTAAAAGGTAAATCAGATGGCTAATGGTAAAATATTCGATATCAAGCAGTTCGCGGTGCATGACGGTCCGGGTATAAGAACTACCGTTTTCTTCAAAGGGTGCCCTTTGAGATGTCACTGGTGTCACAACCCCGAAGGGATAGAATATGAGGACGATCTTTTCTTTCGTGAGTCTAAATGCATAGCTTGCGGAAGTTGTTGGGCACTTTGTCCTCAAGATGCTATAAGAAGAGATGGAGATATGATCAAGATAGATAGAGATCTCTGTGATCTCTGCGGTAGATGTGCAGAAGAGTGTCCTACAACTGCTTTAAAAGTTGCTGGTAAGATGATAACAATAGAAGATGTGATGGACGAGATCGAAAGATCCACTATCTATCACGACACTTCCGCTGGTGGAGTTACTTTATCTGGAGGTGAACCTTTTCCAACAATTTGAGTTCATGAAAGAACTGATAGATAGATGTAAAGAGAAAGATATACACGTTACAGTAGATACATGTGGATATGTTGATCCTGAAAAATTAGATTCGGTAAAAGACAAGATAGATCTCTTCCTCTTTGATATCAAGATAATTGATGAGGAACTTCATAATCAGTATACTGGAGTGAGTAATGACAAGATACTCAAAAATTTGAAATCCCTTTTAATGGAAGGTGGTACTGAAGTCATAATTAGATTTCCTATAATACCCAATACAACAGATACTGAGGAGAATTTAAGTTCCATATTGGAGTTCCTATCTCCCTTTAAAGGAGTGAAAGAGATAGATATTCTGCCCTATCATGATGTTAAAGAAAAATATAATAGACTTGGAAAAGAGTATAAATTTAGTGAAACAAAATCGCTTAGTAGGGAAAAGATCGATAAGATAAAGAAAAGATTCGAAGCAGAAGGATACCTTGTAAAAGAAGGTGGATAGATTGATTGAAGAAGGATCATGCGGGATTAAAACTGAAGACGAGATAAGAACTAGAAGATCCTCGGTAAATCCAATAAATGAAAGGATAAGTAAATTGAGAGAGAATTCTGTTAAAAAGGAAGTAGAGATCTCCTCAGAGAGAGCTGAACTAATCACTAAATTTTATAGGCAGAAAGATATTGAGAACAAATCTATTCCGGTTCAAAGAGCACTAGCTTTCAAACATCTCATGAAGAATGTGAGTATCCCTGTAGAAGAAGGACAGTTGATAGTTGGTATACGAGGGACTGGAGTCAAGGAGGTCCCGACCTATCCAGAAGTCTGCTGTCATGAGGAAAATGACCTGAAAATATTAGATTCTCGAGAAAAGAATCCTTACAGAGTGATGGAGGAAATAAAAGACATCTATAAAGAAAAAATCATTCCCTTCTGGCAAGGAGAAACCATACGAGATAAGATATTCGAAGAGATGGATGAGGGTTGGAAGGAGGCGTATGAAGCCGGTATTTTCACTGAGTTCATGGAACAACGAGTTCCAGGTCACACCTCCGGTGGAGAAAAGATATTCGAAAGAGGTTTACTCGATATCAAAAAGAGTATAGAGGAAAAGAAAGAAGATCTGAGATCAAAGGATGGACCTAAAGAAAGAATAGAGGAACTGAAGGCGATGGAAATAGTGGCAGATGCGATGATCATCTATGCTGAGAGATACGCTGATAAACTAGAAAAGATGGCTGAAAGGGAAAGTGACGATGTAAGAAAAAAAGAATTAAAAAAGATGGCCCTGATATGTAAAAAGATTCCAAAGAATTCTCCGGATACGTTCTGGGAAGCTCTGCAGCATTACTGGTTCATCCATGTTGGGATAACCACTGAATCCAACCCCTGGGACTCCTTCAATCCTGGGAGATTGGACCAACATCTTTATCCCTTCTATGAGAGCGGGGTAAATCAAGGAGAATTAGATAAAGAAGAGGCAAAGGAACTGTTAGAGGCCTTTTGGCTCAAATTTAACGGGCAGCCGGCGCCTCCTAAAGTCGGAGTTACTGCACAGGAGAGCAATACTTACAACGATTTTGCTAAGATAAACATCGGTGGAGTTTGGAAAGACGGTTCAGACGGCGTTAATAAAGTTTCTTATCTGTTGTTGGAAACTTTAGATGACATGCGGACGCTTCAACCAAATACTGCGGTGTTAATGAGCAAGAAAGTTCCAGATAGATTTTTGAATAAAGCCCTTGACGTGGTAAAACCAGGTTTCGGTGAACCCCCGTTCTTCAATCATGATGAGATAATAAAGATACTGCTACGGCAGGGGAAGAGCTTAGAGGATGCAAGAACTGGTGGTGTCAGTGGATGTGTTGAATCTGGAGCCTTCGGAAAGGAAAGTTATATTTTGACGGGATACTTCAACCTGCCTAAAGTTCTAGAGATCACGCTCAATAATGGAGTAGATCCAAAGAGTGGAAAAAGGATAGGATTAAAAACTGGAGATCCCAAAAATTTTGATTCATTTGATGATCTGTTCACCGCTTTCGAAGAGCAGTTAGAATACTTCATCGACGTTAAGGAAAAAGGAAATGATAAGATCGAATCCATCTATCATGAAGAGCTTCCTGTACCGTTTCTTTCCCTCTGGATCGAAGATTGTGTTGAGACTGCCAAAGATTACAACAGCGGCGGAGCTAGATATAATACACAATATATACAGATCGTCGGCTTGGGAACGATTACTGATTCTCTTTCTTCCTTGAAATATAACGTGTTTGATGAAAATAGATATGATATAGAAGAGGTGTTATCAGCTATAGAATCGGACTATGAAGATAAAGAAAAGATGCGTCAGATATTTCTGAATAGAACACCGCGATACGGTAACGATGACGATCACGTGGACGAAATTGCTCGAAAAATTTTCGATCTCTGTATAAAGATGATAGAAGATCATCCTTCAACACCTATCAGGAAAGCCTCTAGAAGAGTATATGGTCTTCCTACTACAGTACACGTTTATTTCGGCAGCGTATGTAATGCTACACCTGACGGCAGGAAGGCGGGAAAACCTTTATCGGAAGGGATATCCCCCGTTCAGGGAGCTGACAAAAAAGGGATCGGAGCTGTATTCCGATCTGTCGGAAAGTTAGATCATGTCAAAACTGGAGGCACGCTGTTGAATCAAAAATTATCACCGGATCTGGTTCAGGATGAAGAGACTAGGAGAAAACTAGGGAAACTGATGAAAAGTTATTTTAAGATGGATGCTCACCATGTTCAATACAACGTGGTCAGTGCAGACCTGTTGAGAGAGGCGCAGGAGAATCCAGAGGATTTCAGCGATCTTATGGTGAGAGTAGCAGGATATAGTGATTACTTTGTCAATCTTCCCGAAGGTCTGCAGGAAGAGATAATAGAGAGGACCGAACAGCACGATTTTTGAGAAAATCTATAAGAGAAAAGTTTTAATGTAGTTTATTTGAATTGGCAATTAAGATGAGTATAAAAAAGAGGACGATATCAGTTGTTTTAGTAGTGATTATTTTATCTTCCGGTCTATTCATGGAGCCGGCATCGAGTAATCATGAAAATCCGGAGGAGATGGAGGAAAATCTTTCTTCTTTATTTGAGACTCTTAACAGGACTTCAGAGTTGATGGAAAGATCTCTAGAAGAAGCTTTAAGCGTAAATTATAGTATCGTCGAAAATCAGGAAGGTAATATATCCTATGAGTATGACGAAGAAGCTCTTAGCAACTCTAAAGAACGCGCTTCGGATATCGAGCAAGAGCTATCAAAACCAAATTCAGTTCTTGAGGATATAAAAGGAGAGATCAAGAGTGATGAATTTTTAGAGGAGTATTTTGTTCCCCTGTATAAGATAGCTACGAATTTAACCTCCTACTCCAAAAGACATCGCTATTTGATATCGAATTTAACTAATATGTTTATAGAAAGTGATGAAGAGCATAGAACTTCAGACATAGATATCGGAGAGGCTTTCAACAATACCCATGATCATCTTACTAACATGTATGAGAGGTTGGAAAACGTAAATGTGGTGCTTCAAAATTATAAACGAAATAACGTCGATCTAACTGGTTTGGAGTTTTTGATAAAGGAAAACCATCGACTTCTTAACCAGTATGAGGATATATTGGAAAACATAGGATATGAATTTGAAGTACCTCCTACCCTTTTTATATATGGGCCCAAAAGAGTCTATCCAAGCGATGAATTTGATATTAAAGTCAACTTTTTTGATGGTAGGATTTTCAATAATACTGCAGATATTACTTTATTGATGGGTGGAATAAAAACAGACTTTGAATATGATATAAAGGGAAATACTTACATCTTTAACTATAATATTGGTTGGGCATATGAAGTATCGTCAAAACTGGTTTTCTCTGCTGAAGTGGATGATAGTGGTATCATTTCTGAAAAACTTACGGTACAGGTCGTACCATATCCTTCTAGAATAGAACTAGAAACAGAAAAAGAAGCTTATTATGACGAAAATATCAGAATACATGGGGTATTTCAAACAGAAGCGGATATAGACCTAACTGAGATAGAACTTAATGCACCCTATAAAGAAATATCCCCCGATGTTAACGGTTCATTCGTCCTGGAGTACGAATCCGAGAAATTTAGATGGGGGGTTTCTGAAATAAAGGTCTATTATGAAAGCCCAGAAAATGGCACCATCTCTCCTTCCTATGAATATGTGAGTTTTGAAGTAAGTATCCCAACAGATATCACCATAATCGACTATACTGATACTGTCAGATATGATGATGTAAGCAATTTTACATTGGAAGGGAAATTGGTTAATATCTCAAGAGAGGGAAATAGAGATTTTGAAGGATTAGGCTTACAAGAAATAGAAGTTTATCTTAATGGAAAACGTATATCAGCAAATCAAACAGATGAGGAAGGTTATTTTACTTTTTCTTTTTCAAGTGATAAAGAATTAGAGGTCGGTACTTATTTCATAAGCATTTCTTTTGAGGGGCCCGCAAAATACAGGAGTGTAGATACCGAGGAGATACAATTTGAAATTGTCGAGGAGGAAAGAAAGGAAGAAAAATTCTGGACGGAACCACTATTTTTAGGTGCAATAGCTATATTTATCTTCTTTATCATCGGATTGGTTTATCTCACCGATATCAAAGAAGAAGGTGATGGTCTCCCAGAAACTACAAGTAATGAACAGGAACAAACCGCTTCAGGAATATCTATACCAGCTGCAACCACAAAAAAGGAGATCACTAGTGCCTACAGAAGTTTTTTGGAAAGAATGCAGGAATTGGAGATAGTAAAACTATCTAAAGGTAAAACACACCGTGAGGTAGAGGATGAACTAAACTCGCATCCAAGTACTAACGAAATAAAAAAAGAAATAAGCTATGTTACTAATCTATTTGAAAAGGCTTTATTTACAAATCGAGAAATTGTTCAGTCAGAAATCGAGAAATTTAACTCTTCTCTTTCAAAGTTGATGAAGGAGGTCTTATCATGAATAATGAAAAAAATAAGATAATAATATACATAATTGTCATCTCTGTTTTCTTTTTAATCCTTATACTCTCGATTTTTGCCCCTATTATCGTCAATGAAAGTGACTTCAGCATATATAACCCAGGATGGAACGGCTGCAGTGATCTAGCAGTCAAAACTAGAGAGATGGGTAGTTTCACTCCAAACATAGAACTAGTGGAAGGTAAACAGACTGAGATCACACAAAGAGAGTTGACGGAATATGAAGTTGAGCCCAAAGACACGGCTTTGATGATCATAGGCCCTAGAGAAGAATTCAGTGAACAAAGTATAGAATTTGTAGACAACTTCCTCCAGAACGGCGGAAAATTAGTACTAGCCGACGATTTTGGAAGTGGAAATACCCTTCTTGAAGGCCTCGAGACAAACTCTTCTTTTTATTCTTATCCGCTTTTAGATTTAGCGTTCGAAAACAAACCTGATTTCGGGGTGGCTTATGACTTAGAAGACCACACGCTAACACAGGATGTTTCTCAGGTCATGCTCAATTCACCCACGGCTCTTGATAAAGACGCAAACGCTACAACATTAATGAGAAGTTCTGAATCTTCATGGTTGGACGTTAATGAGAATGAGATGAAGGATGAAGATGAGCCATTCAAGAAATATCCTTTGATGACTACGGAAGATTACGGTGAGGGAGAACTTATACTTGTTTCTGATCCAAGCATTTTCATCAATTCCATGCAAGAAAGGAAGGACAACAGGTTATTGAGCGAGAACATACTAAGTCATCTTTCACATGAAAGGTCGAACATAATATTCGATGAGAGTCATAGAGAGATGAGTTTTATCTATAGAATCATATACACGGGCGATCTTCCTAACTTTATGATAGGAGCTTTTTTCTTGATGACAGGATTAATTTTTGGCTTATATTTCGGATTTGAGGATTCTAAAGATTTCCTTTTCAAAAAAACAAGCTTCATTCTATCTTATATCACCGGTGAAGAGGAAGAAAAAAGTAAAATCGGAAAAGTGTTAAATAACCATCCTGATTGGGATAAAGACAAACTCGAGATGATAAATGAGAGATTTATCAAGCACAAAAAGGGAGATGGCTAAATTGTCAAAGGAAGAGGATTATGCGGACCGATTCGAACACGTCAAAAAAGAAGTAGGGAAAGGTTATCATAGGACACGAAGAGGTCATAGATGATTTTTTAATATGTTTGATGACTGGCGGCCATTTACTGCTAGAGGGTGTTCCCGGTATAGCAAAGACAACTATGATCAAAGTCTTCACGAAAACGGTAGACCTTGAATACGAGAGGATACAATTCACCCAAGATATGCTTCCTGCCGACATATCTGGTCATTACTATTACAACCAAAAGAATAGTGGTTTTGAATTGAGAAAGGGCCCGGTATTCGCTCAGGTACTGATGGCAGATGAGATCAATCGAGCACCTCCAAAGACTCAGAGCGCTTTGATAGAAGCTATGCAGGAAAAACAGGTGACTATTGAGGGAAAAACTTTACCCTTACCTGATCCCTTTTTCGTAATAGCAACTAGAAATCCAATAGAAACTGAAGGTGTTTATCCTCTCCCAGCGGCCCAACTGGATAGGTTCATGATAAAGAGCGATATGGGTTATCTCCAACCTGAAGAAGAACTTAACATGTTAAAAAGCAAAAATTCAGATTGGACCATGCAGAACGCAGAAAAAGTCGAGGATGGTTTAGGATTCCAAATAATAGGCCTTCATGAAGATGTGTTTCTTTCTGATGCTGTTCTGAAATATATACGGGATATAATATTGGAGACAAGGAACACAGAAGATCTTGTTATTGGAGCTTCTCCTAGAGCTGGTGAACATCTACTTTATACCTCGAAAGCTTACGCTGTAATAAATGGAAGAGACTATGTGATACCTGATGACGTAAAAGAGATGGCAAAAAGAGTTCTACCTCACAGACTGATAGTCTCCGTGGAGGCAGAATTAGAAGAACTCGATGCCTCACAAGTATTGGAAGAGATCCTTGAGGACAGAGTGATTGCTCCTAAAGGTGATTTTTCTGAAGATTAGCCTTTGATTTCTAGCATCACGTGGAAGGGAACCGCCACTATTATAGCTGAGCCAAAAAATAGCAAGGTCTGAGGTCCTGTATTTTCGGGTGAAAAGATGAATTCTGATACTCCAAAAAATTCTAAGATTGTGTAAAAGAGGAAAGTAGTGATAAGGATATATATTAGAGCTATAGTCACAGGTCTCCATTCGATTCTAGATTTATCTAGGAATGAAACGAGCCAGTAAAGAAAAAAAGGAATAGCGAAAGTAATTGAAAAAAAGATAAGAGAAAAAATATTGTCTAAAGATTTGCCAGCGATAAAAAAGCATGGTAATATTGTAGCTATTATAAGTGAAGGGAACAATAGACTTTTCTTTTCTGTTTGAATGCTGTAAGATACTAGAGCGAGAGGTAAAACTACAAAAAGAGAATAGAGAGTATAAGAATGATAGAGTGTAGATAAAACTAATATTGTGCCTAGAACATGGACAGCTTGTTTGTTTATCTTCATGTTTTCCTATCACCCCATTCCTCAAAAATCGTAATACCTTCTTTATCAGGATAGAGCTCAAATATCAAACAACCCAGTCTCTCTATATTTACCAAAATATTTTCCAATTTCTCATATTCCTTGTAAGCTTTCTCCAATATCTCATCATCAACCTCTTTAACTTCGTACCACGGGCTAAAAGGTACGATCAACCAGACTTCATTATTAATCTCTTTGAGATGTTTGAGGGCTTTCAAGGCTGCCTGAGGCTGCATTTCTAGGTCTGAGATTATTATGACCAATCTCTTTTCTTCACCTTGAACTCTTATCAAGTCGATCGATGAAAGGATCCCCGAAAGATGACTTCTACTAGATATGGAAGAAAATTGACTTATTTTTTGTGTGAATTGTTTTTCCTCTTCATCGAGATCATCGATGTTGAGGGAGCTTTCGTATCTTTCTATGGATAGGTTTTTTGGATCTATAGATCCTGGTAGTTTGCTAGCTTCTTCGTACAATCTTCTAAATGTGGCCTTTCCGGCACCTATTTTCTGATGAAATAGGACATCTTTGTGGTCGTAGGCAGTCAATCCTATTTTGTGTCCACTCATCTCAAAAATCTTTAGGATCTGAAGACCGACATGTATAGAGTGATCAAGTTTTGTAGTACCATCTGGAAGTTTTCTCCTCATAGACGGGGAACAATCTAAAAGTATATGAGAACCTATCGGAGAGATTCTCTCATAAATTTTAGTCATCAATTTTTGAAATTTTGAGAATGATTTCCAATGGATATTTTTGAAGGAATCACCTGGCTGAAATTCCCTTACACCTTCGAACTCATTGGATCTGACTGTTAAAGCAAAGGAATCTTCGATAAATTCTTCTAGATGACTTCGCTTTGAGTATGTTTTTCCTTTCTTTATAGCGTCTTTAGAGCTCTGAACAATGATTTCAGGTTCGATATCGTGTTCGATCCATCTTTTATAGATTTTTAATGGATCATACAACCAACCAGTAAGTTTTCCTATTCTATGATAGCCTCTGCTCAAAGGTGTAACTCTATAGGATATTTTGGAACCTGTTCTGATTTTTTCTTTGTTTTCATTTTCCTTAGATACTTCGAAACCATCTTTTAGAACCTTCGATATGGTGATCTCGAGATCTCTATCGCTTCTAACCGTGTGTTCCACCTTGAAAGATCCATCCACAGTCTTGTTTCCCTGAGGAATCTCATCATCTATTTCTATTGAACAATTTGTTATCTCAAACCGCGAGTAAAACAGGAGCGAAAACAAGAATGCTGCGGTAACTGCAATGTATGGTTCTCCCCTGATAATCGAGATAGCTACGAGGAAAATAGGCAATATGAAGAACATCTGCCCTCTTCTGCTTAGCTGAACTTCTGCCAAGTTAATCCTCCTGGTCTGATATTTCGATCCACAAGTGAAGATTTCGGTATATCTCATCGTCTCTTAGAAGGAAGAAAGACAATCTATAATGACCGGAAGTTTCTACCGAAAAATTCATGGATTGATTCCATCTTTCCTCGTGATCAAGGGACAAATCCATATCTTTATACGTATTGTTAGAGGGGAACGATAAATCAAACTCTGGAGCGATGTCGCCAACGTCTTCCATCTCGTCTAGATCGTTTCCCAATCCCACGACAACAGTATAGTTGACCGTTTCATACTCACGGTTGATAACCATGACTGAAATAGTTCCGTATTCGTTTACGGTCAAATTTGTTGGATAATCGTCAGCTATGCCTGTTTCGCCAAGGATAGCGAATTCGGTGAATCGCTCTCCAGTTCTTGGGGTTGTGGCGATATTGTACGCAAGACCTCCTGAAACTATGAGAAGGCCTATTGTCGCCATCACAAGTGCTTTGTCTATCCAATCGTAGTTCTCCCAATCTGGCGGATTTATCTCAAATTCAATACTGTACAATTCATCCGGAGGAATAGATCTCCGACGGATATAAGCCAAAAGGGAAAAAATGTAGATGAAAAAAGACTGCGAAAACAAAATAGGTATCAAACTTATCTCCCAGATGTAATTCAAAGCTAAACCGATCAAGGGAGTTATGGCTATACTCAAGCCAAAAGAAAGAGCTATCCTCTCGATATGGTCAAGAGGTTCTTCTTCGGGGAAGAGAAATGAGATCAAAACATATCCAGGTAAGAAAAGGATGAAAGGAAGTCCAAGAAGGGTTCTCCAGAAACTATCTGGAATTAAAGCCACAGCTAGGATCAAAAGAGTAGTCAGTAGAACAACGATCAAGAGGTCCCATGGCTTTTCCTTTATCTTAATCTTCAAGGTTCAATCCACCTGGTTTTTTGCATTACGTCCATTCTTATTAAATACTTTTCTTTCAAAACTCAAGGGATCACACTGCTCGTAATTAAGATCGTTTTTAAGTGCTATCTCTGCTTTCTGTAACTCTCTACCTAAATAAGCGGCGTGATCTAATCTTGAAACTAATCCATCTCTCACTACAGTATCACATATAGCTTTCGCAGATTTACCCGTTATAACTTTATTCAATTTTCCTGTCTCCACTTCGAGTTCCCCTTCTTTCTGTACATTCAGATAATGTTCAACGATTATTTCATCCTTAACTGTTATGACGAAAAAACCCTTTTCGTCGAACTCCATTTCTTTGTTCTCTTCAGCTTCTAATTTTTCTATTTTGCTCATTCAAGACCACGTTCCTCGCGATGACCATATTTTCAAGCTTTTCTATGGCCGTTTTCTTTTCAAGATTTTTTAAACCACAGTCTGGATCTATCATTGTTTTTGGTCCAAAGATCTCATACGCTCTATTTATATTGTCTCTTATCTCTTCTATCTCCTCAACATGAGGATTAGTACTCACAACGCCTGCGGCAACTCTTTGACCTATGGAAATATCTTCAAAGACGTCATAGAGATGAGGATTAGAAGCGAACTCATGGTCTAAAATATCGACATCGATCTCTATAAGTTCTTCAACTATCGGCTCTACATCTCCACATACATGAAGCGCATTTTTTTTCTTACCAATTGTTATCTCCTCTATTATCTCTTTTCCATTTTCGGGAAAATCGATAGAGAAGTAGGGTTCATCGATCTGTATCACATCGCAGAACTCCGCTAGTACTTTTGCCTCTTTTTTTAATGCTTTAGCAGTATCGATTACTGCATTCATCTTAGAGTCGTAATGATTATTATCCACGGTGTTCACAAGAGTCCAAGGGCCAGTGATGACTCCTTTGACTCCGTTGGATTTAGGTATCATCTTTTTTGTTTCTTTTATATCCTCCACAGTTATCGGTTCAACGTGTTCTATATCTGATACAATCTCTATCTTTTCTTTTATCCTGAATCCCTTTAAACCTTCCGCAAAGATCTCGATCATATTTCCTCTAGTCTGTCCGTCCGATACTAATTCTATGCCCGCCTGTACCTGAGAGTTCACGGCTTCTCTTAAACTATCCAGATATGGATCTGAATTTTTTTTGTAGTACGAACTTGCTAGCGATTCATTGGTAGGGTTGCTTGGAAAACTTCCTACTACCGTCGTTATCAATACCTTATCGAGATCCATACGTCACTATATAGTGGTGGTAATAAAAAAGTATATCGGAATCATATAGATCTGTGAGGATGTTTCTCGCTAACTTCAACCCCAAAATAATCTTCAGCACCTTCAGCTATAAGTTTGTTTACCATCGCCATATTGGGCAGCGCAAGAGATGAATTTTCTATCGGCCCGTAATATATGAAATCCGCTCCAAGAAGAACAGGTAAATTGTCAATAGAAGTGTCTAAAGTCTTAAAGATCTTATCCTTACCTTCATATTCATTCAACCATTTCCACGACTCAACAGTGTTGTGAAGCGAACAACCAGTCGGCAAACCGAATTCGTTTTTGAAGACCGGAACCGCTCTCAAACTTTCACATGCCTTTTCCCCAAAAGGGGTTGCTGCCGTATCTAAAAGAAAATATTCGACGCCTATATCCTTAGCTAAAGGTAAGAGACCTTCATCCATCAACGCCCCTCCATCTTTTATGATGTCGGCTCGGCCCTGGGTATTGTTCTTCTGAGGATTGTATCCCAACAGGATAGCGCCTTTAGGAGTATTTTCCTTTAACTCTTCGATCTCTTCTTTTGTAATACCGAGATTTAGACTGTTGTATATCACCTTATCTAGAGCGTCGATCTCTTCTAGGTGTTTTATAACCTCTATCCTAACTTCTGACTCAGGCATATCTAGTGAGAAAAAGCCTTCGATATGATCTAGTGCAAAATCTATTTTCCATTCGATCTCTTCCTTTTCATATATGAAGATGTCCACTAAAGAAGGAATAGAAGTTTTTTTAGAAAGTTCATCTTGTTCAAGAATCAGGTCAACAGCCTTTTCCTGTTCCTTTTTCGGGTCTTCGAATTGATCTTTGTAGAATATGGTGCCCACCATCAAAGTCGGATAAACTCCAGGTTGTCCACCTAATTTGATACCTTCTAGATCATAAGTTCTTTGTTCCTGAGTATAACTGAACATTATTTTTCCTCCATAGACGAGATCTCTCCCCATGGTGATATCTTCAGGGAGGAATGAAGTGCAAAGTCCGCTTCGAGAACATTTTCTTCTTTCATCTCTATTTTCAAAGCAGTGTATGGTTCACCAAAGGAACCTGGATCTTTATTTAGACATCTCTCCACCGCTTCGCTAATCTTCTTTTTGGAGGTCTCACCTAAGAGATTTACAACATCTACCTGATCCCGAAAACGTTCTACAGCCTCGATAGAAATATTTTCTATGTAAGGAACCGCGCCTTCAGAACCTTTGATCCTGCCGTTTTTCTCTACTCCGTTTTCTATCAATGCCATTATAGTCTGTCCAGACCTGTGTCCCCTAATTTCTTCACCGCAAACGATGATAAATCTGATATTGGGATTGGAGAGGACGTTAGCCACAACCTTCTCTATTCCCAAGTTCTCAGTTTTCATCGGTCCCCATATAGCGACTTTCTCCGGATCGAAATCGAAATCATCTGAGAGAGTTACTACCGCTACCGGAGACTCGTGATTTCCGATCTTATAATTTCCCGGCCAAGGATAGAGTTCGCTCATATTTCACTCAACCTCTTTATCACATTTCCGGATTTTCCCTCATATCTAACAGGTATTATGTGAGCACCTACCTTTGTCTCTAGACCTCTATCCTGGATACCATCGATTATCTCCACGAAGAAATCCACGGTAAGTTCTACGGATTCTTTGCCGAAGTCATCGGCGTTAGAAAGTCTTTTTCGTACTCTAGAGGGAATATTCACTTGAGGCACGCTGTCGGTCAACTTGATCATCTCTTCAAGGGAAGAAAACGGTGTAGTACCTACCAAAATAGGTGGGAATCTATCGGTTCTCTCCTCTAATCCTTCGATAAAATCTAGGACTTCACCAGCATCGTAACTTATCTGGGTCTGAAAAAAATCGACTCCAGCCTCTATTTTTCGAGCTGCGTAATTCTTCTCGCTAGTTCGTTCAGGGAGTGCCACGCCCCCTACCTGAAAATCGGTTGGCTCCTCTAGATTTTCTATACCAGTGAGATATCGGTTTCTTTTTCTCGAAGGACCAGCAGATAGCTCCGGCATCAATTTTCCTTCATTCAAATACTTTTTTATGCCCGTTATCAGCTCCAGAGAGTTTATATGATCAACTTTTTCTTCGGCAGGGTAGTCGCCGACTGCATAATCTCCTGTCATTGCCAAGACGGTCCTTATACCGAGACTTTGAGCCCCTAGCAACCATCTCTGAAGACCGCTTAATGTAGAGTCTCTACAGGTTAGATGTGCTATAGGTTCAACCTGTATCTCTTCCAATATTCTTCCGGCGTATGGGGCGGGGTCGATCCTTACTAACCCTACGGGATTATTGCAGACGTTGAGAGCGGTAACTAAATCTAAGAAATCATAATCTTTGATCCTTTCTAGATATCTTTCTACGTTTCCACTTCTAGGGGAAGGGACTTCAAAGGTTATGGGAAAGTCTTCCTTTTTCACCCTGCTCACGAAGTCTTTCATCTAATCTGTCTATCATTGGCAATTTATTTAATTCTTCTGATGTCAAAAATTGACAAAAAAGATATAAGTAAAGGTGACTATATCAATACAGTACAATGGAGGAAGAGGCCCCCGAAGATAAAGAATGCCCCCATATATCTAGTGACAGTGATTGGCTTCCATTACTTCGAAAAGATACTGAGTTGACACTCTCTCCACACCCTTACTGCGAATTCTGCGGATTGGTAAGGAACATAGGGCCAGATAGACCTAGAAAACTGGGATATTATGTGGATAAGCTTTCTGACCTTGAAAGATATTTGAAGAACGAAGACGGAAAGAAAGGGAAGACCAAACTTACTGAGGTCCATAAGCGGCTTATAGTAAAAGAGATGGAAAACGAGGAGGTCTTCAATGATCTCTATGGGGTATTAGCTAGCACCCAAGAGGAAAAATTTATCGAGATCGTAAAGAAGTATAGACCCGATCTGGAAGAATGTGTAATCAAATACTACCTTGAATGAGTCTACATATCGATTGTAATATTCTAGATTTAGAGGAAATAGTATGGATGTTGTTAGTGTAATAATACCTACTTTGAATGAAAAAGAAGCCGTAGAAGATGTTATAGACGATATCCCTAAAGAAAGATTACAAGAGAAAGGCTACGAAGTCGAATTAGTAGCTGTTGATGGAGGTTCCTCTGACGGAACACTAGAGATATTGAATAAATCGGAGATAAAAGTTCTCCACTCAGATGAAGGAAAAGCCGAAGGAGTCCGAGAGGGATTGAAAAATGTGAATGGAGATCTGATTTTCCTTATAGACGGTGACGGTTCTTATGCATGCAAAAAGATCCCTATCATGTTAGAAGAGCTAGAAAAAGGTAGCGAGATGGTCTTAGGGAGTAGATTGGAAGGCGATATATCTAATGGGGCTATGCCAACCAAAAACAAAATAGGAAACAGGATCCTCACTTGGCTCGCCAACAGGCTCTACGGTACTGACATTTCAGATCTATGTACTGGATTGAGGGGCTTTAGATGCGACGGTTTAAATCCAGAGGAGATACCTGGAGATGGTTTTGAGATAGAAGCCGGACTTCATGCGGTGTTCTCCGAAAAAGATATCTCTGAGGTCTCGATAGATTATAGAGAGAGAAAGGGAGAATCCAAACTCGTCACTTTCGACGGTTTCAGGATAGCATTTAGGTTATTGAGAGAAAAGTTTTGATTGATTAAAGAGGTGATTTAACATGTTAGAAATCAAAGTTCACAGGATCGAAGGAAATTGTCCTGTTTTTGAGGAAGGAGATAAAATAGTGATCGATGATCCGGAAGTTGATCTTGAAAAGACTGACGCCATCTGCACACATGCTTTCAATACGTTACTACATTATACTACGGCTTTAGAAAACGATGTCAGTCCGGTAGATTTAGGGTTGAGTAAATCGGATGAAAAGACGGCTTTCATGCAGTGTGTTGATCCAGGTGAAGAGTATACAGATGGTGGGACTGTGATATTCAGATGTAAAATCGGTTGACTCAGACTTGTTTCACATCAAACCCATCTGTCCGAGTTTTTCTGGAAGGTAAGTGTCTGTGACGTAATCTAATCCGTACTTCGCTAAAGCCTGCTGCTCCGCTTTTTTGTTAATCTCCAGCATGGTTTCGATCTCTTCTTTCCAGAAATCTGTATCGAAACGCGGATCTTCCAATTCCTGTTCCAATGCATTCCTGTCATTTTGGGAAAGCGTGTCGGTTGGAAGATCGTATGTCATTATGTCACTAGCTGTGATACCAACATATTCAGCCGTAGGCGTAGCTAAAAAATCGGAAAGATAGGCAGTATTTATCGCGCCGTAAGCCACCGAAGCGAATATCCTGAAGCTCCAGGGATCACCGTCGGTGAAGACTACCACAGGTATGTCTTCTTCTTCACTGAGTCTTTTTATAACTCTGCGGGTTGCTCTCGCCGGCTGTCCTTTGAGATGAACTAATAAAGCATTTGCTTCCTCATCGAAACCGTTTTCGACGAGCCGATCGAACATACCTCCAGTTTCTATAGCGATCATGAAATCAACGTTGGTATCTGTGAAGTTGACCTTGTCCGATTCAACATTATATGGTATCGTATAACCAGAGTCGCCGACATCGTCTCTACAGTTGATCTTTCTCACATCACCCTTCCTGTTCACCTCTTCAACAGTTATATCTCCTATTATACGTGCACCATCTTCCTCTGGCCTTAGCTTGAAGTCTTCTCTTAAACATCCGGTAACTAATTCCATGTCCTCAGCTAAGCTGTCGGATTCGCTCTGTTTGTTGAACTTGGCTTTTTCCCATCCCTCAGAAATATAATACATCTCTCTGAGTGTAGAAGATTTATCCTCTCCTATCATGTCCTGTATGAGCTCGAGCATGTAAAGCGTTCGGAGGAGCATCCGAGCGCTCTTCAATTTCTTAGCGGAACGATTAGTGGTTGAATCGCCTAACTTCCAAACTCCTTCTCTTCTGTCAAGTTCGATGTTAGACTTAGACCTGGTGGGGACCTCCATGTTTGGTATTTCTCCCTTGTCTAGCTGCTCATAAAATTTCTCCGCGATGTTTTCCAGCCTATCTAAGGCCTCTTCATATCTCTTTTCCATATTCAATCCACCTCTTCTATTTCCGCAAGTTCTATGTCCCAATCATCTGGTAGAGGTTCTGCTCCTATGAGTTTAGTATCGCTAACTCCTTCGATGTAAACGTCTGTTCCGTCAAGATCTTCTTTTTCCAGTCCGCCATCGAATCGAAGATTTATAGTTCTAGTTTCTGAAGAGAGGAGATCCTTCAACTTCCATTCTAGATGATCTCCCTCGTGTTCAGGTGTCGGGTCTGAGGATAAAACCTTTGTTTCAGGATAGGGTTTTTCGAAAAACACGTTCAATTCATGCTCTTTTGGTGTGTAATTCATTATATCTATCTTCACTTCGCACTGGCCATCGTTCCAATCGTAATTCTTCTCCACATACACGACTCCCATTATCTTGGTCATCGATGCGTCAAGTTCCGGTGGTTTTTTTCCTAGAAGGTCCGCTGATTTTTTAGCTATCATGGGCAATATATCGTTGACAACAGTGAATTTTTTCTTGATCTTTTTACGTTTTTTCTCTTTATTGAGATGAGTTCTCAAACTCCTAGCACAATCCCTCAGTCCTCTTTCTATCTCTTCAACCACAGCGGGTATATCGGCTATAGCTTCTTTAGCTTCAGAAGTGAACGGAACTCTTGTAGAAGCCACGTGTATCAATATGACAGCAGGACCTGACGGCATACCCTTCCCTCCTTTTTGATCTAACCCATAGATCCTCCAATCTATGTTTTTGATAGCAGTTGTAGTAGCACATCCTCCTTTCCTGTAGAGAAGAGGGACTCTATTAGCAAATCTTAGAACTCTTACAGGACTATCTTTAGGTAGATCTCCTCCGTAGACTAGGCCGACTTCGACTTGAAATGGATTTCCGGAATAGACTTCTGGTTCTCTGGTGGTCGGAGGCGCATAATATTCTGGATGATCTCCCTTGAGAACATTTTTTAAGCCTTTTTTGATCAGCATACTTTTGATGGGTGCTAGACAGTCTGTTTTTGGAGACATCAGTTTGACTTCTTCTGCTGCATTTAACACTTTTTTACAATCCTCTACTTCTAGGTCTCCTGGGTTCGTCTTTTCTTCGATACCAGCTTTTTTACATATCTCTTCAGCCTTGCTGTAACTGATCCTACTGAATTCGTGTTTTAAAAAGGACTTCAACGTCCTCCTATCCGAGCTTTTCGCCATCTTAGCGAGAGTCCCCAATTCTATTCCTTTGAGATGAGGGAGTACTGCTTCGGTCTCTTCAGGTAATTGATCGGTTGCCCTCTTGAAGACAGTCTCATCCCCGTTTCTTTTATACACTATCCTGGCATGAGGGTTGACTATAGCAGTATTTTTCAAATATTCGAATACAGAATGTTTTCCTCTTCTCAGAAGTCCTTTTACTGTAGTTTCAAACCTTGTTCCGTGTTCTTTATCCTCCCACAATACTACATCTTCGCTCTGGACTTCGGGTTCGTTCTTTTTAGTGTCCAATATTATATCCATCTCTGTAGCGTAATCTTTCTCTTTCACCATCGAACGTACAGTGGTAGCTCGTCCAGTGGTGAGTTGACCATACATCACTACCGCTGAGACTCCGATGCCCTGCTGTCCTCTACTTTGACTTATCTCGTGGAACCTAGAGCCGTATAGTAGCTTTCCAAAGACTTCTGGAATCTTCCTCTTAACGATGCCTGGGCCGTTGTCCTCAACCGCCACTCTATATTCTTTTTCATCTATCTCTTCTATTTCCACTTTAATTTCAGGTAAAATAGAGGCCTCTTCACAAGCATCTAGAGAATTGTCAACACCTTCCTTAACTGTTGTGACTAAAGCTTTGGTCAAGGAATCAAAACCTAGGATATGTTTATTCCTTTCAAAAAACTCTCCGACTGAGATCTCCTGCTGTTTATCTGCTAGTTCTTCTGCTATTGAAGCCATGACATCCCATCATCTCGATAAATCCCTTTTAGTTGATAAACTTTCTGGAAAGGGTCCGGTGAAAGTATCGCTAGATAAGCATCAAGATAAAATTCTCAGATAGAGGTTAATTAACTATTTTTTAGATCTTTCTCTTATCCTGAAACCCGAGTCTCTGATCTTTATATCTTCTCTTTTCCCTTCGAGGTATTTGTAAACTGTAGCATGTTCTTTTCCTTCCAATATCATCTCGATAGCTCTTCTAGCTATCTGGATCTTGAAAGCTTGTCCTATTATACCGACCGTATTTCCTTTGATCGAAACATAGGTCTCACTTAATTCTTCGATGAGTTCTCTTGTCCTGCCGTCTCGACCTATCAACCTTCCTCTCATCCTTCGAACGGCATTTGTGTTCTTTCCGACCCAATCCCTGATGTCTATAATGTCTAGATCTATATTATCATCTAATATCTCCATGGCTTTCTCAGGATTAAAACCCCTACCGATAGCTTTGACCACGTCCTCTACTTTTAAGGATAAGATGGGATCATCGATATCTCTAACATCGATATCTACCTGGCCGCTGTTCGAATCTATATCGAGTTTTGCTCCACTTTCTTCTTCAATCTTTTCTTTGACCTTTCCATCCTTCCCTATCAATACTCCGATACGGTTTTTTGGTATCTTGATGCTTGGCATATTATCTATCCTCGATTCCTATTTTTTCCTTTATCTCTTCTACGCTGATCTCAACGCCGTTAGTTCCGAAATATCTGACAAGGTTGTTTATATCCCTTTCCAATAATTCTTCAGCTTTCGGATGATCAAGTAATAGGGATTGAGAAACATCGATCAGATAAGGATACCCTTCTGCGATCAATATATTGAATTCACTCAAGTCACCATGGACCATATTCAATTCATTATAAAGGACATCCAAGTAATCTAGAACCTGTTCACATATATAACTCATATACTTTTCACTGAGGTTTACATCTTTCAACATCGGGGCAGGGTGTCCTTCGTGGTGTAAATACTCCATTATTAGGATGTTTTTGGAGTAACCTAGCGGCTCAGGAACTCTTATACCCCCATTATGCATCCTCCCTAGATTAGAAAATTCCTTTTTTGTCCAGGCATATATCATCTTCGTCCCTCCCGGTAGATCTTCAAATCTGCGGTCCCCTTCAATATATTTTCTGTACTTTCTGAATACGGCTGTGTTTATTCTCATTATTTTTACCGCGACTGGTGTTCCGTCCTTTTGTTTCCCTTTGAAGACCTTTGCCTCCTTACCGGTAGATACAGGATATTCTAAAGAATCGATCATACCGTCCTTCATGAGATTGTAAAGTTCCTGCAGAGTCCTCTTATCGAAGACCTCTTCGTAGGTCTTTCTCCCGGGGATATGGATCTTCTCGTTCAACAGGGCTCTCTGTTCCTTGTTGGCCATCACCCTCTTATCGAGGTATATAAGATAAAAAACTTTCGAAGTCACCAATCAAAGTGGTCTTCTCCTGAAGGATATCTCTCTCTGTTCTTTTCTAATTTTTCTTGAACAGCCTCTATCAAATCTACATCGGTTATATCAGAAAGCGCTAACAGATAGATCATTATGTCGGCCATCTCTTCTTCCAATCTTTCTTTTTTTACATGTTTCAAAGAGTCTTCCTTCCACTGAAAAAGTTCTAAAAGTTCTGCGGCTTCGATCGAGATAGAAAGTGCTAAATTCTTTGGAGTGTGATATTCTTCCCAGTTCCTATCATCTCTGAACTCTTTGACTTCCTCCATCAAGTCTTCAAGCTTGACCATATCCAAGGATAGGATGAAGGTATTTTAATATTATCTATGGGTAATAGATGAGTAGTTTACCTAGATTATGTTAAATTCATCTTATCCTTTTGGCATAGATCCTTTTTATGTCTTCAGCGATGGCTTTACCGTCTCTTTTTACTTCGTCTTCCGTCATTATCTTGTGGATTACCGCCTCATCCCCATCGATTTTCAATCTATCATTCACAAAAAATTCTTCTTCAGGTGCGACTTCTTGAACTTTTGACGAGCTGCTTCTACCTTTGTTAATTGTGATCTTGACTCTGACTTTTTCGTGCTTCTTCGTCCATAGGTTCTTGATATCTTCTACTTTTGCTGAGTCTGTTCTTCCGTTTTCTTTTTCTATTGATGTGACTTTTACCGTGGTCCCCTCCAAGATCAATTCGTCTCCTTTGTGTATCCACTCTTCTGGATATAGAGATATCTTGTCTTTTTTTGATTCCCCCTTCCAGCTCACGATTATAGGTACGTCTATAGCCTTTTTTTCTCTGATAGTCTTGTGTCTAGTGGTACCGCATTCTTCACATTGAACTACGCCGTCTATAGTGACTTCTTCACCTTCTGTTCCTATCTCACCCTTTAATATTTCATGCAGTGTCTCTCTTTCGCAAACTGAGCATTGAAGATAGTAGGAATTTGGAACCTTCATTGTAAACACCCGTATTATCATCCTTGGTTTAGAGAAGCGGGTATATTAATCTTCCCATACTTTGAAGCCGCAATCACATTCTTTTCCCTCAAGTGGTCTTCCACACTTAGGACATCTTGATTTTTCGATCAGATGTTCGGCCCATGCCTCTTTCACATCGCGTTCATCCGCATCTACTATTCTTTGATATATCTCTTTTTTTTCTTCATTGTTTACTAATTTCTTCAAAATAGTATAATCCCGAGTAGCTACTTTTTCATTTATTGTTATTCCGCTCTTCTTAGCATAATAAGCGAGGATTATGCCGCCCGCTAAGCCGGTAAAATGTGCCGCGTGGGCGATATTGCCAGTTCCTGCNAATAGTGCTATCCCGGTCTGNATCATTATGAACGCCCCCACGGCGAGGTCCACTCTTACGTTGGGAAGGATAAGAGGAGGTATGATCATAGTTATTCTGTCGTTAGGAAATAAAAATACAAGAGCGCCCATGATGCCGAACACGGCTCCAGATGCGCCTAAATTAGGTACAATAAGCAGTCTTGGGGCCGAAGAACCGACGATGACCTGAAGCCAAGTAAAAAGATATTGTCCTAGAGTTGCGATCAATCCCGCAACGATATAGAATATGAAGGTCCACTTTTTTCCAACTCTGTCCTCCAAGGGCATCCCTATGAAAAAAAGAACGATTATATTACCGAAAACGTGCATTATACTTCCATGGATAAACATCATCGTTAGGAATGTGTATCCGCGAACCAATAATAGCCTTGGATCTCCTACATATCTAGCCTGTCCCGCTAGATCGTCATATATCCCTCGTGTGATGCCCGGGTTGTACATCTCTCCCACCAACATCACGATGAAGATCACCATGTTGATTATAATCAATACTTGAGTAAGATACATATCTTGTTTGAAGGCGTATATCAGACCTGCAAGGATGATCGCGATTATCAAGTAGGATATCCAAAACATAATTGAGTTATTTTTCTTTAATAATTTAGTATTATCCCTTTGAATAGTACTTTCATCAAAGACTCCTGTGGTAAAGACTATAAACCGATTTTATGTTTAGAGGATGAATGGTAAAATTTGCCCATATCGCCGATTGTCATCTTGGAGCCTTCTCCAGAGATCAGAAACTGAGAGAATATAATCTAGAAGCGTTCGAGAGAGCTATAGATATTAGCAAAAAAAGAGATGTAGATTTTATTATCATAGCTGGAGATCTGTTTCATAATCCTCATCCGGATATGGAGATTGTTGACAGAGCTGTAAAAAAACTGATGGACGCTAGAAAGGAAGGTATCAATATCTATTCGGTCTACGGATCTCACGATTACAAGATATCTCAGGCATCTCTCATCGACGTTCTAGCCAGCGCAGACGTCTTCAAAAAAGTGGTCACCTATCTAGAAGAAGATAACGTTTTGCAAATGGAGGAGGATCCATCCGGCGTTTCGATAACAGGGTTGAGCGGAAGGAAGAACCGGGCGGATATAAGTTACTTTGAAGAATTGGAATTTCCAGAACCTGAAGGTGAGAGCATATTCGTATTTCATTCTCCTATTGCGGAGTTGAAACCCGCAGATATACACGAGGATAGGAGTTTACCACTCTCACTGCTTCCTGACGATTTTAGCTATTACGCGGGAGGACATATACATGAAAAGATCGAGTACGATAAAGAGAAGACCATATATTATCCCGGACCGACTTTTGGAGCAAATTATACGGACTTGGAAAGAGATCAGCGCGGTTTTTACATTGTAGAGGACTTTGAACCTGAATACATAGCTTTCGACGAGCCGAGTATAATCAAAAGGCGTATAGATGCAGAAAACCTAAAAGGGAAAGAATTGAGGGAAGAGCTTAACAGACTTTACGAAGAAAAAATTCAGGGCGATATCCTATTGCTGAAGATCTCAGGAACCCTTTCCGAAGGAGAACCCTCTGACATAGATTTCAGTGAGGTTCGACGCAAATTAAAAGATAAAGGGTTCAAAACCGTCTATTTGAACCGTAGGGAATTGGAAGGAAAAGAGATCGAGAGGATCAAGGTCAAAGAGGAAAAGGAGGAGGAAGTTGAAGCTAGACTGCTTGAAGAATCTAGTGGAGAAAGTAAAATACCTGTTAATTTCCAGGAAGAACTTTTGAGTATTCTGAAAAGTGATCAGAAGGACGGCGAAACGTACAACGATTATGAGAGCAGGATCTGGAAAGCCTCTTGGGAGTTGATAAAAAGAAGAGATGAGTATGAGAGTGATGAAGGTGAAGAGAGTGAAGAGGATTTGGAAAGTGAAGAGAGTAAAAAAGAACGGAAGAGCGAGGAAGAAGTGAAAAGAAGTGCGGACGGACAGATCTCGCTGAACGATTTTGGAGGAGATCAACGATGAAACTAGAGAGCATGGAGATAGATAACATAAGGAGTTACAAGCATCAAGAAATCGATTTCGAAGACGGAGTTCTTCTTTTTCAGGGTGACATCGGTTCAGGCAAATCTTCCATATTATATGCTTTGGAATTCGCTTTGTTCGGAGCTACGCAGCAGAATTTTTACGATAAGATCTTGAGGCACGGTGAGAAGAAGGCTAGCGTTGAATTGAAGTTCGAGGTAAAAGGAAAAGATTACACGGTCTTCCGCTCGGTCAAAGAAAGGAGCAGTGATTGGGCAAAGGAGTCCTACATGGAGACCGACGGCAAAAGGATGGAACTTTCATGGACTGAGATGAGAGAGTTCATCATCGACCTTTTAGGGTTAAGAGAATCTTCGAGCGGAAAAGTAGAGACTTTCCACATGGGCATCTATACTCCTCAGGAAAGGATGAAAGAGATCTTGTCTATGAATGAGGAGGAGAGATTGGGATCTATACGGAAGGTATTCAATCTGGAGGATTATAAACAAGCGGCTGAAAATGTAAAGATCGTCAGGAACGGTTTGAGGAACGAGA
>SL_8KL_010_SEDDRAFT_10000703_pt1 | contig 29232 bp, 26 predicted proteins | sample SodLakKL_010_SED_4_FD_11160 | JGI IMG/M metagenome (IMG submission 11160) | reverse complement strand
AGCCGTAAACGACGGCCGCTGTAGAACGACTACGCCCGCACGGGGCGGGCGAAGTCGCATGGGATAACAGCGTTCGACTGGAAGAGGGCTCAGCCGGCCGGTGGGGCGTGCTTCATCTTGCGCATCACGGCCATCACCGGCCCGGAGGCCACGTAGGCACCGAACAGCAGCAGCAGCATTACCGAGGGCTGCATCGATATCACCACGAAGCCGAGCACGATGGCCAGCAGCACCACGAAGGGCACCGGCCCCTTGAGGTCGATATCCTTGAAGCTGTAGTAGCGAATATTGCTGACCATCAGCACGCCCGCTGCGGCAACGATCACCAGCATCAGCAGCTTGAAGCCAAAGGCCTCGGCATCGAAGCTGTGGAAGGTCCAGATGCTGGCCGCCACCAGAGCCGCCGCCGATGGACTCGGCAGGCCGATGAACCACTTTTTGTCTATGCTGCCGATCTGTACGTTGAAGCGCGCCAGTCGCAGCGCGGCACAGGCCACATAGAGAAAGGCCACCACCCAGCCGGTCTTGCCGATGTCCTGAAGAATCCAGGTAAAGGCCACCAGCGCCGGCGCCGCGCCGAAGGAGAGCATGTCGGACAGGCTGTCGTACTCGGCACCAAAGGCACTCTGAGTGTTAGTCATGCGCGCTACCCGACCATCCAGGCCGTCGAGCACCATGGCGATGAAGATCGCCACCGCGGCAGCGGTGAAATCGCCGTTGATACCGGCCACGATCGCGAAGAAGCCGGCGAAGAGGGCCGAGGTGGTGAAGAGATTGGGCAGCAGATAGATCCCCTTCCGGCGAACCTTCTTGCCATCTTCCACGGCCTCCTCGATCACCTCGGTCTCGCGCACGAAGGCCGCGGCCAGATCCTCCTCGGCAGGGGGCAACCCCTCGGGGGAAGTCTTGCTGGCCGGTTCGGCAGCCGGCCGGGCGGGGTCATGATCGGTTGTGCGGGAGTCCTGACTCATGCGTATCGTCCATTGCCAAAATAGGGTCGCCCAGAAGGCGTACATTCATTCTACACGCCCGCCGCACGCCCACAACGCCACGCGCATTGCCGCCCGAGCCCCCAAGACACGCAAAGGGGCGCGGAAATCCGCACCCCTTTGCTTGCTTCGAAAACCGCTTGAAGATCAGTTCTTGGACTTGTCCACCAGCTGGTTGGCGGCAATCCACGGCATCATGCCGCGCAGCTTGGCCCCTACGATCTCGACCTCATGCTCGGCGTTCAGGCGGCGGCGCGCGGTCATCGACGGATAGTTGCTGTTGCCTTCCTGGATGAACATCTTGGCGTACTCGCCGGTCTGGATGCGCTTGAGCGCGTTGCGCATTGCCTCGCGAGACTGCTCGTTGATCACCTCGGTGCCCGTCACGTACTCGCCATACTCCGCGTTATTGGAGATGGAGTAGTTCATGTTGGCGATGCCGCCTTCGTACATCAGGTCGACGATCAGCTTGAGCTCGTGCAGGCACTCGAAGTAGGCCATCTCGGGCGCGTAACCCGCCTCGGTCAGGGTCTCGAAGCCGGCCTTGACCAGCTCCACGGCACCGCCACACAGCACGGCCTGCTCGCCGAACAGGTCGGTCTCGGTCTCGTCCTTGAAGGTGGTCTCGATGATGCCGCTGCGGCCACCGCCAACACCGGCGGCGTAGGAGAGCGCGAGCTCCTTGGCGCTACCGGAGGCGTCCTGATGGATGGCGATCAGATCGGGGATGCCGCCGCCCTTGACGAACTCGGAGCGCACCGTGTGGCCCGGAGCCTTGGGCGCGATCATGATCACGTCCAGGTCTTTGCGCGGTTCAATCTGGTTGTAGTGGATGTTGAAGCCGTGGGCAAAGGCCAGAGTGGCACCCTGCTTCAGGTTCGGCTCGACCTCGTTCTCGTAGATCGCCTTCTGGTTCTCGTCCGGAGCCAGGATCATGACCACGTCGGCGGCCTTGCAGGCTTCCGGCACGCTGGCGACCTTGAGGCCGGCGGCCTCGGCCTTGGCGGCGGAGGAGGACCCTTCGCGCAGGGCGACGGTGACGTCGACGCCGGACTCCTTGAGGTTGTTGGCGTGGGCGTGACCCTGGGAGCCGTAGCCCACGATGGTGACCTTCTTGCCCTGGATGAGGGAGAGGTCGCAATCCTTGTCATAATAAACGTGCATGATGAAGCTCCTGGAACGTGGGTCGATGTGGGTGTCGGCGTTGATGGCCACCCGCCCAGCCTGATGCGGGGCCGAGTTCACAGCATCCGATGGAGACACCATACGCCAGCCCTGCCATTGCGTAAAACGCGATATTTGCAATATGGCATGCCATAATATGCAACAATCCAGGCATGGACATGCGCCCCCTCAAACACTTCCTGACCCTGGCGGACAGCCTGCACTTCGGCCGCGCCAGCGAAGCCTGCCACGTCAGCCCCTCGACCCTCTCCCGCTCGATCCGCCAGCTCGAGGAGAGCCTGGGGGCCAAGCTCTTCGAACGCGACAATCGCCACGTGGCCCTGACCCGCCAGGGCGAGACCTTCCAGGCCTACGCCCGAGAGGCCCTCGAGCAGTGGGAGCAGCTTCGCCTGTCGCTGCAGAGTGAGGCTCTGCACCTAACCGGCGAGATCAGCGTCTACTGCTCGGTCACCGCCAGCTACAGCTTCCTCTATGCGCTGCTGAGCGAGTTCCGTATCCACCACCCCGGCATCGAGCTCAAGCTGCATACCGGCGACCCCGCCGAGGCGATGGCCAGAGTGCTGGCCGGNGAGGAGGACATGGCGATCACTCCCCGCCCGAGGCGAACCCCCGAGGCGCTGGCCTTCAAGTCGCTGACCCGTGCCCCGCTGGTATTCATCGCCCCCCAGCAGGCGGCCGCCTGGATGCCCTCTACACCGGAGTCACCCAGCACNGAGCAGTGGTGCGAGGTACCGATGATCCTCTCCGAGGCGGGCCTGTCGCGTGAGTTCGCCGACACCTGGTTCAAGGCCCTGGGCGTGACCCCAAGGATCTACGCCCAGGTGGCGGGCCACGAGGCGATCGTCAGCATGGTGGGTCTGGGCTTCGGCATCGGCGTGGTGCCCAAGATCGTGCTCGACAACAGCCCGCTCCAGGAGCGGGTGCGCGTCCTGCCGGTGAAGCCGGAACTCCCCCACTACGACGTGGGCCTCTGCGTGCTGGAGCGGCGACTGAAGAGCCCGCTGATCCGGGCATTGTGGGATGAAGTCATCGAGCGCTGAAAGCCCGCCCGAAAAGTCAAAGGCCGCCCCTGGGGGCGGCCTTTGCGTTCTATCAGACGANCAGGTTANAGAGACAGGACCTTGTCGCCGCGGGCGATACCGGAAACCCCGGTGCGCGCCACCTCCAGGATACCCACCGGCGCCATGGCCTGCAGGAAGGCGTCCAGCTTGCCGGCATCCCCGGTGATCTGGACGGTGTAGAGGCTCGGCGTCACGTCGACGACCTGAGCGCGAAAGATATCCACGGTGCGCTTCACCTCGTCGCGGGCCGCCCCCAGCGCCTTGACCTTGACCAGCATCAGCTCGCGCTCGATGTGGTTGCCCTCGGTGAGGTCGACCAGCTTGACCACGTCGATCAGCTTGTTGAGGTGCTTGGTGATCTGCTCGATCACCCGGTCGTCGCCCACCGTGGTCACGGTCAGACGAGAGAGAGTCTCATCCTCGGTGGGTGCCACGTTCAGCGTCTCGATGTTGAAGTTGCGCTGAGAGAACAACCCCACCACACGAGACAGGGCGCCCGGTTCGTTTTCCATCAGAATCGAAATGATATGGCGCATCAGGTCCGCTCCGTCTTGGAAAGCAGCATGTCACGCATGGCGCCCAGGGGCACCTGCATCGGATAGACGTGCTCGTGCGGGTCGACCTTCACATCTAAAAACACCAGCTCGTGCTTGTTGGCGAACGTGCGCTCGAGAGCCGGCTCCAGCTCATCGATGGTATTCACCGTGATCGCGGTAAAGCCGTAGGCCTCGATCAGCAGATGGAAATCGGGCAGCGACTCCATGTAAGAATTCGCGTGACGAGCCTTGTAGTTCAGATCCTGCCACTGGCGCACCATGCCCAGCGAAGCGTTATTGAGATTGAGAATTTTCGGGCCGATACCGTACTGCTTACACGTCGAGAGCTCCTGCATCATCATCTGGAAGCTGCCCTCACCGGTCACGCAGACCACGTCGTCATCGGGAAAATTCTGCTTGATACCCATGGCCGCCGGAAAGCCGAAGCCCATGGTGCCAAGACCACCGGAGGTAATCAGACGATTGGGCTTGTCGAACTTGTAGTACTGGGCCGCAAACATCTGGTGCTGACCCACGTCGGTGGTCACGAAGGCCTCGCCGCGGGTCACCCGGCACAGCGCCTCGATGACCTCCTGGGGCTTGAGCATCTCAGCGGGCTTCGAAGGCTCATAGAGCTTGCCCACGCGCTCCTCGCGCCAGCCGTCGATCTTCTGCCACCACTCGGCCAGCGCCTCTGGCTGAGAGGGCTCCTTGCCCTGCACCAGGCTGATCATCTCGCTGATCACGCTGCCGGCCGGCCCCACGATGGGCACATCGGCGCGCACCGTCTTGGAGACCGAGCTCGGGTCGATATCGACGTGGATAATCTTGGCCGTGGGGCAGAACTTGGAGGTGTTGTTGGTCACCCGGTCATCGAATCGCGCACCGATAGCGATGATCAGGTCGGCATGGTGCATGGCCATGTTGGACTCATAGGAACCGTGCATGCCCAGCCAGCCGAGGCACTGCCGATCACTCTGCGGGTAGGAGCCAATCCCCATCAGGGTCGTCGTGATAGGGTAGCCCAGCCGCTTGACCAGATCGGTCAACCCCTCGCTGGCCCGCCCCAAGACAACGCCACCACCGGTGTAGAACATCGGACGCTTGGCCTTGAGCATCATCTCCACGGCCTTCTTGATCTGGCCGCTGTGGCCGCGGGTCACCGGATTGTACGAGCGCATCTTGACCTTCTTCGGGTAGACGTACTCGTAGCGCTCCGTGGGCGCGGTCATGTCCTTGGGAATGTCCACTACCACCGGACCCGGGCGGCCAGTAGCAGCCAGATAGTAGGCCTTCTTGAGCACTTCCGGGATCTCGGACGGGTGCCTGATCGAGAAGCTGTGCTTAACGATGGGGCGAGTCACGCCGATGATATCGGTTTCCTGGAAGGCATCGTCACCGATCAGGTGGCTCATTACCTGGCCGCATAGCACCACCATCGGAATCGAATCCATGTAGGCGGTAGCGATGCCGGTGACGGCGTTGGTGGCGCCGGGGCCTGAAGTCACCAGCACCGTGCCGGGCTTGCCGGAGGCCCGGGCGTAGCCGTCGGCGGCATGAGTGGCGGCCTGTTCGTGACGCACCAGGATGTGCTTGACCTTGTCCTGACGGAACAGGGCGTCGTAGATGTGCAGCGCCGCGCCGCCTGGATAACCGTATATATATTCAACGCCCTCATCCTGGAGGAATCGGGCAATCATGTCCGCGCCTGAAAGCAGTTCCACTGATATCTCTCCCCTGGAGGTCTCGAGTGCGATCCGTGTCTCGAATGCGAAACACGGGGTCGAGTGCGGCGGTATGCCGCTGCCGGACACGCCGGCACCTGATGCCAAACCCTGGCAGTAAGGGCCCTGTTGGGGCCTGCACTCTCATTCGGGACCGTTGATCCATGTGACAAAGAATCATCCGTTCCCTATCGCGGCAGATCGCCACGTCGGGGCGTTGGCCGACCCGGGCGGTTGGCCCGGATTCGGAAGTCCTTCGGCGGGTAGAGGCCATGAGGCCTACCCATCGCGCGGGAGTGGGGGGTTGCCCGCAGAATTCCGCGCCCGCAAATCAGGAACCGACAAGATTCCATTAGCGGCGCAACGGTGTCAACCGCGGAAAACCATGAGCCAGTCAGCAGCTGGCAAGTCGAGGCAACAAAAGAGCCCGCCGGGCGGGACACCGGGCGGGCAAGGAGGGTTACAGGACGCAACCTGAAATCAGTGTAGTCCGTCGCCGGGCACGCGCCCGGTCGACCACGTAACGCTTTGTTTGCCTCAGCTCTGGAACACCAGCTGGCTACCCTCGGCCTCTACGTGGATGACCTCCCCCGGCAGGAACTTGCCGGCCAGCAGGTCCTGGGCCAGCGGGTTCTCGATGCGACTCTGGATCGCACGCTTAAGCGGACGCGCGCCATAGATCGGGTCGAAGCCCACCACGGCGAGCTGGGCCATGGCCGCATCGCTGACTTCGAGACCGAGGCCATGTTCGGCCAGCCGTGCGCGCAGCCGTTCGAGCTGAATGGCGGCGATGGCCTGGATCTGCTCCTGCCCAAGGGAGTGGAACACCACCACCTCGTCGATGCGGTTGATCAGTTCGGGCCGGAAGTGGGTACCCACCACTTCCATCACCATCTCCTTCATCTGCTCGTAATCGGCGTCGTCGCCACCCAGACGCTGGATGATGTCCGAACCCAGGTTGGAGGTCATCACGATCACGGTATTCCGGAAGTCCACCGTGCGACCCTGGCCGTCGGTGAGGCGGCCATCCTCGAGCACCTGCAACAGGATATTGAAGACGTCCGGATGGGCCTTCTCCACCTCGTCGAGCAGCAGCACCGAGTAGGGCTTGCGGCGCACCGCCTCGGTCAGATAGCCACCCTCCTCGTAGCCGACATAGCCGGGGGGCGCACCGATCAGCCGCGCCACGGAGTGCTTCTCCATGAACTCCGACATATCGACGCGCACCATGGCTTCCTCGGTATCGAAGAGGAAGTTGGCCAGCGACTTGCAGAGCTCCGTCTTGCCCACCCCGGTGGGACCGAGGAACAGGAAGGAGCCGTTGGGCCGATTGGGGTCCGAGAGGCCAGCGCGGGAGCGGCGCACGGCGTTGGCCACGGCGGTCACCGCCTCGTGCTGACCGATCACCCTCTCGTGCAGGGCTTCCTCCATGCGCAGCAGCTTGTCGCGTTCGCCCTCGAGCATCTTGGCGACCGGGATGCCGGTCCAGCGCGAGACGACCTCCGCAATCTCCTCCTCGGTGACGTTGGAGCGCAGCAGCTGGTGCTTGGAGGTGTCGGCCTCGCCCTCCCCGGCCTCGGCGATCTTCTTCTCGAGCCCGGGGATGACTCCATACTGAATCTCGGACATCCGCGCCAGGTCACCCTGACGGCGCGCCTGCTCGAGCTCCACCCGGGCACGTTCGAGTTCATCCTTGAACTGGGCGGCTCCCTGAATGCTGGCCTTCTCGGCCTTCCAGATCTCGTCGAGATCCGCGTACTCGCGGGCCAGCTCCTCGATCTGCTCCTCGAGATGCTCCAGTCGCTTCTTCGACGCCTCGTCGGTCTCCTTCTTGAGGTGCTCACGCTCCATCTTCAGCTGTATCAACCGGCGGTCGAGGCGATCCATCTCCTCGGGCTTGGAGTCGAGCTCCATGCGAATCCGGGAGGAGGCCTCATCGATCAGATCGATGGCCTTGTCGGGCAGCTGCCGATCGGTGATATAGCGGGTCGAGAGCTTGGCCGCGGCGATGATGGCGCCGTCGGTGATATCGACGCCGTGGTGGACCTCGTAGCGCTCCTTGAGGCCGCGCAGGATTGCCACGGTGTCCTCCTCGCTGGGTTCGTCCACCAGCACCTTCTGGAAGCGGCGCTCCAGGGCGGCATCCTTCTCGATGTACTTGCGGTATTCGTCCAGGGTGGTGGCACCCACGCAGTGCAGCTCGCCGCGGGCCAGCGCCGGCTTGAGCATGTTGCCGGCATCCATGGCGCCTTCGGCCTTGCCGGCGCCGACCATGGTGTGCAGTTCGTCGATGAACAGGATCACCCTGCCCTCTTCCTGGGACAGCTCCTTGAGCACCGACTTGAGACGCTCCTCGAACTCGCCGCGGAACTTGGCCCCGGCCAGCAGCGAGCCCATGTCCAGCGACAGGACGCGCTTGTCCTTGAGACCTTCGGGCACCTCGCCATCAACGATACGCTGGGCCAGGCCCTCGACGATGGCGGTCTTGCCCACGCCGGGCTCACCGATCAGTACCGGGTTGTTCTTGGTGCGCCGCTGCAGCACCTGGATGGTACGGCGGATCTCGTCGTCGCGGCCGATCACCGGGTCGATCTTGCCGCTGGCGGCGCGCTCGTTGAGGTCGAGGGTGTACTTCTCCAACGCCTCGCGCTGATCCTCGGCGTTGGGGTCGTCGACCTTCTCGCCACCGCGCACGCTGTCGACGGCGGTTCCCAGCGACTTGCGGGTCACCCCGGCCTGGGTCAGCAGCTTGGTCACCGCATGGCCCATCTCCAGCGCGGCCAGCAGCACCAATTCGCTTGCGATGTACTGGTCACCGCGCTTCTGGGCCTCGCGGTCGGTGAGGTTGAACAGCTTGATCAGATCACGGGAGGGCTGCACCTCACCATCGAAGTTGGCGACCTTGGGCAGGTCGTCGAGGTGGCCCACCAGGCCATCGCGCAGCCGTGCGGCATCACCGTCGGCTTTCTGCACCAGCGCCTTGACGCCGGTATCGCGGGCATCAAGCAGCGCCAGCAGCAGATGGCCGGGCTCCAACTGGTTGTGGCCGCGGCCCACGGCCAAGGATTGAGCGTCCGCCACGGCGTTCTGCAGCTTGGCGGTAAACTTGTCGAAACGCATAAAGCTTCCTCCATCGGGGTGGCGGCGCGCTTGGACGCGCCGCTTTGCCCTGTCAATTCGTCTTGACAGTATCAATGGAGTCAGGCTGAGCCAGTTTCAAGTCGACCGCCAGCAGAGGGACATGAAGAGTTGACGGGGGTCAATGGGAAGAAGAGCGGGCGCCCTACCGCAGCCAGATCACGCTGGCCATGCGGCCGGTGACTCCGTCGTCGCGGCGGTGGGAGTAGAAGCGCGGCTCACAGGCGGTGCAGAAGTGGCCGCCGCTGATATGCGACACGCCCAGACGCTCAAGGCGCAGGCGGGCCAGGCGATAGAGATCCGCCATATAGTGGCCGAGGCGATAGGGGCTGGGGTCGAAGGCCTCGATGGCCTCGGGATGCACGCCGACGAAGGCATGATAGACCTCTGGCCCCACCTCGAACTGCGCGTTGGAGATCGCCGGCCCCAGCCAGGCCAGCTGCTCTTCCGGCGGCACGCCCAGGGCGGCCACCGAAGCCTCCAGCACGCCGCCCGCCAGCCCTCGCCAGCCGGCATGGGCCACCGCCACCCGAGTGCCTCGATAGTCGCTGAAGAACACCGGCAGGCAGTCCGCAGTGAGCACCACGCAGGCATAGTCGCGATTGAAGGCCACCGCGGCATCGGCCTCGGGGGACGTCGGATCGAAGCGCTGCTGAACCCGCGCGCCGTGCACCTGGTTGAGCCACAGCAGAGGCCGCTCCTCATCGACCTGCTTCTGCAGCAACCGACGGCAGAGCGCCACGTGGTCGGTATTGTCCCCCACGCGGCTGGCCGGATTGAAGCAGGCGTAGTCACCCTGGCTGGGGCCGGTCTCGCGGGTGGTGACGAAGGCGCCCACGGAGGTGGGAGCCGGCCAGTCGGGCAGAATCAGGGAAGGCCGCAGGTCTGGGGCATCGCTCATCGGCGGGTCCTCGGCGAAGACGGGTCAGCGCATCGTTTCGTGATCGTGGCGGAGGTAGTCCAGCAGCATCAGGATGTCATCCGGCAGCCGCGAGCGAAAGGTCACCTTTTCGCCACTCCCGGGGTGCACGAAGGCCAGCCGGCGAGCGTGCAATGTCTGGCGGGGGAACTCGCGCAGGATCTCCTTGAGGGGCTCAGCGGCGCCGGGCGGCAGCTTCAGTCGGCCACCGTAGACCGGGTCACCCACCAGCGGATAGCGAAGGTGCGCCAGATGCACGCGGATCTGATGGGTGCGCCCGGTCTCCAGTCGACAGCGCACATGCGTATGGGCGCGGAAGCGCTCCACCACACGGTAGTGGGTGACTGCCGGCTTGCCCGAGGCGGTCACCGCCTGGCGCTTGCGATCCTTGGGGTGGCGGCCGATAGGCGCGTCCACCTTGCCACCGGATGTCATCACCCCCACGCAGACCGCGTCGTACTCGCGGGAAACCGTGCGCGCCTGCAGCTGAGCCACCAGAGAGGCCTGAGCGGTCAGAGTCTTGGCCACCACCATCAGACCGGTGGTGTCCTTGTCCAGGCGATGCACGATGCCGGCCCGCGGTACGCCTGCAAGCCGGGGGGAGTGGTGCAGCAGGGCGTTGAGAAGAGTGCCGTCCGGATTGCCCGCCGCAGGATGGACCACCAGGCCGGCGGGCTTATCGATCACCAGCACCTCATCGTCTTCGAAGACCACCTCCAGGGGGATATCCTCGGGGCCGAAGCGGGTGTCTTCCTCGATCTCGGTGGCGAGGCGTAGCCACTCACCGCCGTAGACCTTATCCCGAGGCCTGGCGGGACTCCCATCCAGAGTAAGATCTCCGGCCTTGATCCAGGCCTTGAGGCGCTCACGGGAGTAGTCGGCAAACAGCTCTGTGGCGGCCTGGTCGAGTCGCAGGCCGGCCATGGCATCGGGAATGCGTTGCTGGGCTTCCAGAGTCTGGGGCATGATCGAGTGGCTGCCAGTCAGCAAGGTAAAGAGAAGGAGGTGCCGCACGGTGACTGCGTTTTGACGCACAGTGCTTTATAGTGAGCGCGTTTGGGTCGATTCTATCACGGCCCGTCCGAGTTTTTGCCACGAGGATCACGATGCGCGTTTTCCGCCTTACCGTCCGTCTTGCGGCTCTGACGCTGGCCTCCAGCCTGCTGGCGGGCTGCGCCAGTAGCGGTTCCACCCAGGAAGAAGAGGACGAGTTCGCCGGCGTCGCCGAACGCGAACTCTATGAAGAGGCGCGAAGCTCGCTTGAGCGGCGCAACTTCACCGCGGCCATTACCCGGCTCGAGGCACTGGATACCCGCTACCCCTTCGGCAACCACGCCGAACAGGCCCAGCTGGAACTGATCTACGCCTACCACGAGAGCGGTGACTGGGAGGCCGCCCGGGCCGCCGCCAGCCGCTTCATTCGCCTGCACCCGAGCCATCCCCAGGCCGACTACGCCCTCTACATGCGCGGCCTGGCCTCCTGGCAGGCGGGGCGTTTCAGCCTCGAGCGCCTGAAGCTGATCGATATCTCCAAGCGTGACCTGGGCGCCTCCCGCGACGCTTACACCGACTTCAGTGAACTGGTGAGGCTCTACCCCAACAGCCAGTACGCGCCGGACGCCCAGCAACGGATCATCTACCTGCGCAACCTGATGTCCCGACACGAACTCCACGTGGCCGACTATTACCTGCGCCGAGGGGCCTATCTGGCTGCCGTGGAGCGTGGCCGCTGGGTGATCGAGAACTATCCCGAAAGCGAGGCGTCCCGCGATGCGCTGGCGGTCATGGTTGAGGGCTATCTGGGCCTGGAGATGCGCGACCGTGCCCGTGAGGTTCTCGAAGTGCTGATCGAGAACGACCCGCGTCACCAGCAGCTGCGCGGCCGAACCTTCGAACCCCGGCACGTGCGCGCCCAATCGCTGTCGGGCTGAGACAGCGTTCAGCCGAAATTGGCCCAGCCCACCAGAACGCCACCGTCTTTCCGGACGGTGGCGTTTGTGTTGGCCAGAGGCTTGTGACCTGGGCTTTCCCGAGATCGATTACTCTCCGGGCTGCCAACCGTTGACGATCGGGTAGCGGCGGTCGCGGCCGAACCCCCGAGCGGTGACGCGCACGCCCACCGGCGCCTGGCGTCGCTTGTACTCGCAACGGTCCACCAGCCGGACCACCTTGTAGACGTCGTCGCGGTCGAAGCCCGCCTCGATGATCGTCTCGGCGCTCATGTCGCCTTCGATGTAGCACACCAGGATGGCATCGAGCACGTCATAGTCGGGCAGCGAGTCGCTGTCCTGCTGATCGGGCGCCAGCTCCGCCGAGGGAGGCCGCTCGATGACCCGCTCGGGGATCGCCGGCGACTGGGTGTTGCGCCAGCGGGCCAGGCGGTAGACCCAGGTCTTGTAGACGTCCTTGATGGCGTTATAGCCCCCCACCATGTCGCCATAGAGGGTAGCGTAGCCTACCGCCATCTCGCTCTTGTTACCGGTGGTCAGCACCATCAGGCCCTTCTTGTTGGAGATGGCCATCAGCAGTACGCCGCGACAGCGCGACTGCAGGTTCTCCTCGGTGGTGTCGCGCTCGGTGCCCTCGAAGGTCTTCGCCAGGGTGGCCATGAAGGCTTCGACCATGGGTTCGATGGGCATCACCTCGTAGGCCACCCCCAGCATCTCGGCCTGCTGCGCCGCGTCTTCTCGGGAGATATCGGCGGTGTAGTGGTAGGGCATCATCACCGCGTGGACGCGCTGGGGGCCAAGGGCATCCACCGCGATGGCCAGCGACAGCGCCGAGTCGATGCCGCCGGAGAGGCCCAGCACCACGCCCTCGAAGCCGCTCTTGTTGACGTAGTCGCGCAGGCCGGTGACCAGCGCGCAGTAGAGATTATCCTCGGGCTCGACCTCGGGTTCGGTCTCGCCCGGCCGGGGCAGCCATCGGCCCTGCTCCATGACCAGTTGCACCGGCATGAGCCCTACCTGCCAGTGGGGCGCCTGCACCAGCAACTCGCCGTTGGCGTCGACGCAGGCGGAACCGCCGTCGAAGACCAGCTCATCCTGACCGCCGATCATGTTGACGTAGACGATNGGCAGCCCCACCTCGGCGGCGCGGGCCTCGAGCAGGCGCANCCTCTCGGCGGGCTTGTCCTGGTGGAAGGGAGAGGCGTTGAGGCTGACCAGCAGTTGGGCGCCGGCGGCCTTGGCCCGGCGCGCAGGCGCCTCGTCCCAGAGATCCTCGCAGATCAGCAGCCCCAACTTTAGCCCCTTGTGATCGAGCACCAGTGGCTCACTGCCGGCGGCGAAGTAGCGCTGCTCATCGAACACCTGGTAGTTGGGCAGCGCCTGCTTGGCGTACTCGCCGAGCCACTCGCCGTTGAAGAGCGCACCGGCCAGATTCCAGGTCTGGCCTTCGCGTCGCCCCGGATAGCCGACGATCACCAGCACGTCGCGTACCACCTTCTCCGCCATCCGGGTGCGGGCCGCGCGCAGGCGGGTCTCCATGGAGGGGCGCAGCAGCAGATCTTCCGGCGGATAGCCGGTCAGGAAGAGCTCGGGGAGCACCACGATATCGGCACCATGCTCGATGCGCGCCTCGCGCACCGCCTCGATGGCGCGATCGGTGTTGCCGGGAATATCCCCGACCAGCGGGTCCAGCTGTGCCATCACCAGCGTCAGGTCTTGCATGGGATTGGAAATCTCTCGAGAATCGTCGGGTAAGCCCATTGTCCCGCAAGGGCAGCCGACTGGCAAAGCCATCCCGCCCCTACCTGGGAGTCCCCACTGGAATGAACCTCTTGATCATCCGCCTGATCATCTTCGCCGCGCTGTTCTTCGCCGGCCTCAAGCTCTACCGCATGTACCGGGAGTGGAAACTCGACCGTGAAGAGTTGCTGGAGAGCGACGACACCCGCCAGGAAGGCGGCCAGATGGTGCGCTGCAGCTGGTGCAAGGTGCACGTCCCCGAAAGCGACGCCCTGCGCGAGAANGGCGAGTGGTTCTGCTCCACCGCCCACCTCGACCGGTATCTCCAGGAGCAGAAGCCGGAGGAGAAGGAATAGCACCGCCTACGTGGACGGCGACAGGCGCCCATCCAGGGCGTAGGGCGCCGGGTCGAGGATCGGGTCGCGGCCCAGCAGCTGATCCACCAGCAGCCGCGTCGAGGCCGGCGCCAACACCAGACCGTTGCGGTAGTGCCCGGCGTTGACGTGCAGGTTGTCGATCCCCGGCACCGCGCCGATGAAGGGAACCCCGTCAGGCGAGCCCGGGCGAAGCCCTGCCCAGTGGTGCTCCACCTCGCAGTCGGCCAGGGCCGGAATAATCGCCGTGGCGCTTGCCCACAGCGAATCCCGCGCCTGGGCATCGGTCGTCTTGTCGAAGCCGCACTCCTCCAGGGTGGAGCCGGCCAGCACCCGGCCATCTGCCCGNGGAATCACGTAGCGTCCGTCCATCAGCACGACCCGCTGCACCAGCCCCGGGGGCGCCCGGAACAGGATCATCTGCCCTTTCACCGGGCGCACCGGCAGGGCAACCCCCACCTTTTCCAGCAGGCCCGCCGCCCAGGCGCCGCCGCAGACAATCACCTGATCGCCGGCCACCGGCCCGGTACTTGTCCGAACCGCCACCGCCCGAGCGCCGGCCATCTCGAACCCCGTTACCTCGACCCCCTCGCACAGGGTCACCTCCGGCATCGCCTCCAGCCGCATCCTCAGCGACCGCACCAGCCGCGGATTGCGGATGCTGCCCAGGGTCGGCATCCAGAGCGCCTCGCTGAAGCCCTGCGCCGCCTCGGGCTCCCGGGCATAGAGAAAGTCGGCATCGACGCGCTCGAGCCGCTTTCCCTGCCCCCTAGCCCAGGCCAGGGCCCGCGATTCGTCATCCACCCTCAGATAGATCAGACCCCGCTGGCGGTACTCCGGATCGATACCTGTCTCCTCCCTCAGGCGTTGCGCCAGCTCGGGATAGAACCCTTCCGACCAGCTCGATAGCCGCGAGACGGCCGGACCATAGCGCCAGGGATAGAGCGGTGACACGATGCCACCGCCCGCCCAGGAGGCCTCCTGACCGCAGCGACCACGCTCGATCAGGGTGACCGAGTGGCCGGCATCGGCCAGTTGCAGCGACGTCATCATGCCGATGACGCCCCCGCCCACGACTAGGAATTCACTCACAGGCATTGTCCGTTATGGCTGACAGAGGGATGGCAGCGCTTGGCTAGGGTGAAGAGACCACCCAAGGGTCAGGAGTCCACTCCGGGAGGGCAACATGCGCCCCATCACACTTCGCCATGCCATCTGCTACCTTACCGGCTCCAGCGGCAGCCAGGCAAAGCACCCCGCAACGCCCCGGCCGGCACGCCAGCAGCAAGGCCTGACGCTGATCGAATTGATCGTGGCCATCGCCGTGCTGTTGATTCTCTTCACCACGGCAATTCCCGGCTACCGACAGTTCACCGCCCGCAATGAGGTGGCCGCCGAGGTGATGCGCATCAAGACGGCTCTGGCGTTGGCCCGCAACACCGCCGTGACGCGGCGGCATGTGATCGCCATCTGCCCGGTCTCCACCCCCGCGGCCACCCAGTGCGAGAAACACGACTGGACCTTGCCCATCGTCATTCTCGATGGCCACGCCACCGCCGGCAACCTGGCCGGGGTCAACGTGCTGAGGGTACTGGAACCCAGCGGTGGACCGAGCATTACCTTCAATCGCGACTACCCGATCCGCTACCAGTCCACCGGCTGGAGCCGCGGCCACAACGGCACCTTCACGATCTGCGGCCGCCATGGTGATGGACGAAAAGTGATCGTCAACAATATGGGCAGGGTTCGGGTCGGTGATGACGAGGTCGACGGCCCCGCCCAATGCTGATACAGCGCCGAGGCTCAGCTGACGTCCACGGCTCAGCTGACCCCCATGTAGCGCCCGGGCTTGTGGTTCAGCGCGATAATCAGATTGAGCGCCACGGCGCCCAGTACCGACAGCCCGACTCGGTCCATCGGCAGCAGAGCCAGCGCCACCAGCATGATGACGCCATCGATGCCCAGCTGCACATAGCCGGCGCGCCAGCCGTAGCGATCCTGCAGGTAGAGCACCAGGATATTGACCCCGCCGAGACTGGCCCGGTGGCGGAACAGCACCAGCATACCCATGCCGATCAGGCAGCCACCCATCAGCGAGGCGTAGAGAGGCGCCACCGACTCGACGCTGACCCAGCGACCGGTCAGCTCGGAGAACAGCGACACCAGGCCGATGGCGGCGAAGGTACGCAAGGTGAAGGACCAGCCCATGCGGCGGATGGCCAGCCAGTAGAACGGCAGGTTGATCAGGAAGAACCACACGCCGAACGGCCAGCCGCTGGCGTACTGCAGCAGGAAGGCCAGGCCGGCGGTGCTGCCGGTGAGCAACAGGGCCTGGGTGTAGAGCGTCACGCCCAGCGCCACGAACAGCGTACCGATCAGCATCGCCATCACGTCTTCGTAGTGGCGATGGGGGTCGGTGGGCAGCTCCTGGGGGTCCATGGTGGCGTCCTTATCGGGGATGGGCGTGCTCGACCATCAGCTGCAGCGACTCCCGCCCTCTCCAGCGATTGCAGTTGAGCTTGAAGGCACAGCGCAGCTGATCGCCCACGCCGAAGGCGGGCACCTCACCGGGTGTCAGGGCCCGGAACCAGATGGCGCGATGGCTCGTCGCCCCCCGGGAGAGTTCAAGCATCAGGTGGGTGCCGTCGGCGCCCACAGGACGCAGCGCCTCCACCAAAAAGTCGCCCTGGAACAGCGGCGCCTCGAACTCACGGCCATAGGGACCCAGCGTCTGAAGCTCAGCCAGGGTCTCGAGGCTCAGCTGGTGCTCGTCCAGGTCGCCATCGGTCAGGATCTTCGGGTAGAGCTCGGCCCCGCCCAGCTGTTCGCCCACCGCCTGCAGGAAGGCCGCCTTGAAGGCCCCGAGTCCCTCAGCGGGCACACCGACGCCTGCCGCGCCGCTATGGCCACCGAAGCGCGGCAGGCTCTCCGGCGCCAGCTCGAAGGTGCGCTGCAGGGCGTCGCGCAGGTGCAGTCCCTCGATGGAGCGCCCTGAACCGGTCAGCATGCCCGGCGCGGCGGCCGGGGTCAGCACCAGCGCAGGGCGCCCATAGGCCTGCACCAGCCGTGAGGCGACGATGCCCTGCACGCCGGGGTGACCGCTCTCGAGAAAGACCACCACGGCCGGCTCGTCCGCGGAGAGCGCCGGCAGCGCCAGGGCCCTCGCCTCCTGGGCCATATCCGCCTCGATGGCCTTGCGGGACTGATTGTCCTGGTCCAGCACATCCAGATAGCGCTTCGCCACATGATCCTGCTCAGCGAGCATAAAGTGCAGGGCCGCATAGGGGTCGTCGAGGCGGGAACGCGCGTTGATGCGTGGTCCCATCTGGAAGCCCAGGGTCTCGGCATCGAAGGGAACGCTGTCGGCGCCCAGGCGCTCGGCCATGGCCCGCCAGCAGGCGGCCTCCATGCGGTTGATCAGCGCCAGGCCGTGGGTCACCACCGCGCGGTTGGCGGGACTTCTCCCCAGCGAGACGCAGTCCGCCACCGTGCCCAGCGCCACATAGGAGAGCCAGGGAGAGAGCTTGGGGGTGGCCTGGGGCAACACGCCCCACTCGATCAGCACGCTACGCGCCAGCGACATGACCAGCCAGGCCACCATGCAGCCGGCAATGGTGGGATCGGGGTAGTCGCAGTCGTCTCGCGTCGGGTTGACCACGGCGTGGGCCGACGGAGGAGGCCCCTCCACCGGCAGGGCGTGGTGGTCGCTGACCACCACGTCGATGCCCTCCGCGACCAGGCGCGCGATGCGCGGCTCGTCGGAGCTCCCGCAGTCGGCGGTGATCACCAGACTGGGGCGCGGCGAGAGGGCCAGCGCGCGTTCCACCAGCGGCAGGCTGATGCCGTAGCCGTCATGGATACGGTGGCCGATCAGGCTGTGCAGCTTCGATTCCGGCACCCCGAACAGCTCATGCAGGGTCCGCCGAATCACCACGTGGGAGGTGATGCCGTCCACGTCGTAGTCGGTAAGGATGCCGACATGTTCACCGTCGATCACAGCCTGGGCGATGCGCTCGGCCGCGCGGCGGCCATCGGCTAGCCGCTCGGGGTGGGCCAGGTGGCGCAGGCTGGGCGTCACCAGTGGCGCCAGCTCCCCCTTGTAACCGGCCAGGCGTCCGGCCAGCACCCGGGCCTGGAGCTCGGAGAGCCCCTCGCGCTGGGCGCGGGCGTAGAGGGCGGCGTCCCGGGGCCGCGGGAGAATCCGCGGCTTCAGGCGCTCACTCAGATCGATGGGGTCGCTGACGGCGTTCAAGCCTGACTCCTGTGGTTCACGCTTTACGGCAAACGGCGTGAAATGCCGCTGCGCTGAGCGAGGGGCGCCGGGGACAGGCTGAAGAGGGGGTCCTATGCCAGGGATGGCATCGGTAGCGCCCAGGGAGGGGTTCACAGCGCCCCCTCGCAGGCCTGTCGCCGGATCAGCCCCGAGTGGAGTGGGGATACTACCGCCGATTCTCCGCCACGAACTGCTGCACCGCGGAAAGCTCGGCGGGCAGCACCGTGTAACGCTCCTCGCGCTCCAGCAGGTCGTCCATGTGCGGCGGCAGTGGCACGCCCGGGAAGCCCGCCTTGACCACCGCCTCGGCGAACTTGGCCGGGTGGGCGGTGGCCAGAGTGATCATCGGTACGCTCGCGTCGCCCCGCTCGCGCTCGGCGGCGCGATAGCCGGTGGCGGTGTGCGGGTCGAGGATCTCGTGGGTGCGATGGTGCGCCTCGCGGATCACCTCGAGGAGAGTGGCGTCGTCCACGCTGTGGCTGGCGAAGAGCTCGCGCAGCTGAGCCAGGGGCGCATCGGCCAGGGCGGCCGGCTCATCCTGGAAGCGCTTGAGCAGCGCGGCCACGGCGGCGCCATCGCGGCCGTAAGCCTCGAACAGCAACCGCTCGAAGTTGGAAGACACCACGATATCCATGGAGGGGGCCAGGGTCGCCTTGAGCTCCTGCTTGGAGAAATCGTTGGCGGTCAGGGTGCGGTGCAGGATGTCATTGGCGTTGGTGGCGATCACGAAGCGCTCCACCGGCAGGCCCATGCGGTAGGCCATGTAGCCGGCGAAGACGTTGCCGAAGTTGGCCGAGGGCACGCAGAAGCTCACCTTGCGGTGGGGCGCGCCCAGGGCCACGGCGGAGGCCACGTAGTAGACGATCTGGGCCATGATGCGCGCCCAGTTGATGGAGTTCACCGCCACCAGCTGAGTGCCGTTGAGGAACGACTGGTCGGCGAAACTCGCCTTGACCATGGCCTGGGCGTCATCGAAGTTGCCCTCGATGGCGACGTTGAAGACATTGTCGGCCAGCACCGAGGTCATCTGACGACGCTGAACCTCGGAGACCCGCTGATAGGGATGGAGAATGAAGATATCGAGGTTGTCGCAGTGGCGGCAGCCCTCGATGGCCGCCGAACCGGTGTCGCCGGAGGTGGCCCCCATGATCACCGCACGTTCGCCGCGCTTCTTGAGGAAGTGGTCGAGCAGGCGGCCGAGCAGCTGCAGGGCCACGTCCTTGAAGGCCAGGGTCGGGCCGTGAAACAGCTCGAGGAGGAAGTGGTTGGCATCGAGCTGGTTGAGCGGCACCACCGCATCGTGGCTAAAGGTGGCATACGCCTCCGTCACCAGCCGGCGGAAGGTGTCATCGTCGATCTCGCCGTTGACGAAGGGCTGCATGACGCGAAAGGCGATCTCGGCATAGGAGAGGCCCGCCATGGCGGCCAGGTCCTCGGTGGACAGCTGAGGCACGGTTTCCGGGACATAGAGGCCGCCATCGCTGGCCATGCCGGTGAGCACGACCTCCTCGAAGGAGAGCGCGGGCGCCTGCCCGCGGGTGCTGATATAGCGCATGATCTATTCCTGCTCATCCAGGGATTCGACGCGGATCCGCATCACCGGTCCGGCGATATCGGCCATGGCCTCGATCTGGCGGATCGCCTCGTTCATCTGCTTCTCGACCGTGCGGTGGGTCATCAGGATGATCGGCACCAGCTCGCCCTCGGTCGCCTCCTTCTGGATCAGCGCCTCGATGGAGATGCCCTGCTCGGCGAGGATGGTGGCCACTCGCGCCAGCACGCCGGGGCGGTCCACGGCCAGCAGCCGCAGGTAGTAGGCGGAGATGATCTCCTCCATGGGCATGATCGGCAGCTGGCTCACGTCCTCGCTGATGCCGCAGAAGGCCAGGTAGGGCACCCGGTAGTGGTGATCGGTGGAGATGTCCCGGGCCACATCGAGAATATCGGCCACCACCGACGAGGCGGTGGGCTCGGCGCCCGCGCCGGCGCCGTAGTAGAGGGTAGGACCCACGGCGTCGCCCATGATGGCAATGGCGTTCTTGACGCCGTGCACATTGGCCAGCAGCCGCTCCTTGGGGATCAGCGTCGGGTGCACGCGAAGCTCCAGGCCCTGGTCGGTGCGCTTGGAGATACCCAGGTGCTTGATCACGTACCCCAGATTGTCGGCCTGCTCCACGTCCTCGGCGGTCACCCGGGAGATCCCCTCGGTGAAGGCCTTGTCGAACTGCAGCGGCACGCCGTAGGCGATGGAGGCGAGAATGGTCAGCTTGTGGGCGGCGTCGATGCCCTCGACGTCGAAAGTGGGATCGGCTTCCGCGTAGCCCAGCGCCTGGGCCTCGGCCAGCACGTCCTCGAAGGCGCGGCCCTCGTCACGCATGTGCGTGAGGATATAGTTGCCGGTACCGTTGATGATGCCGGCCACCCACTCGATGCGGTTGGCACCCAGGCCTTCCCGCAGCGACTTGATCACCGGGATCCCCCCGGCCACGGCCGCCTCGAAGGCCACGATCACGCCTGCCTCGTGGGCCGCCGCAAAGATCTCGTTGCCATGCACGGCGATCATTGCCTTGTTGGCGGTCACCACGTGCTTGCCATTCTTGATGGCGGTAAGCACCAGCTCCCGTGCCACGTCATAGCCGCCGATCAGCTCCACCAGCACGTCGATATCGGGGTTGGTGGCTACCTCGAAGACATCGGCGGTGGTCCGAATGCCGGTGAGGTCGCACTCGGGGTTGGGAGTGCGGTAGGCCACCTGCTCGATGACGATCGGGCGACCCGCACGCCGGGCAATGTCGTCCGCGTTGCGTGTCAGCACGTTGAAGGTACCGCCGCCGACGGTACCCAGCCCACAGATTCCTACTCTCACCGGTTTCAATGTCTCGCTCCTGCTCGTTTGATTCTTTGTGTTCAGGCGTGGTGTCTGTCGTGTGTGGCTCGCCGGGGCTCAGTCTTCGATGCCAAGCATGGCGGCCAGGCGCTCCGCCGGCACATAGCCGGGGACCAGACGGCCATCCGGCATCACGATGGCCGGGGTGCCCTGTACGCCGAGTTCCAGGCCCAGATGATACTGTGCCTCGACCGGATTGTCGCAGTCGGCGGCCCCGGAAAGCGACTCCTGGCGCTTGGCGGCGCTCATCGCCTCACTCGGGTTGGCGTCGCACCAGATCTGCTGCATGGTGCGGGCGCCCTGGGCGTTCATACCGGTGCGCGGAAAGGCAAGGTAGTGCACCTCGATGCCCAGCTCGTTGAGCCGCGGCACCTCCTCATGGAGCTGGCGGCAATAGGGGCAGGTGGTGTCGGTGAAGACCACCACCGCGGCGCGACTCTCACCGGCGCCGCGGAAGATCACTCGCTCGGCCTCGGGCACCTCGGCCAGGCGCTCCGCGCGCTCGCCGTTGCGCCCCTGCTCGGTCAGGTTGACCAGTCCCTGCTCACCGTTCTCGTAGAGGTCGCCCACCAGGAAGTGGCGCCCCTCTGCATCACTGTAGAAACGCTCACCCGTCTCCAGTCGCACTGCGAACAAGCCCGCCACAGGCGTCTCGCTAACGCTCTGCACCGGCATTGGCTGACCGTTGACCGCCAGCCGCTCGGCCAGCCGTTCCGTCGAATCGGCCTGGGCCAGCAGCGGCACGGCAAGGGTCGTGGCCAGGAAGCCGCCAAGGAGGGTCCGTAAAGAGATGTTCATTATTCAACCTCTGGGATGATGGTCGGCGTGAAGGCGCTCGAGACGCGCCTGCGCCACATGGGTATAGATCTGCGTCGTCGAGAGGTCGCTGTGACCCAGCAGCAGCTGTACGACACGCAGGTTGGCCCCATGATTCAACAGATGGGTGGCAAAGGCATGGCGCAGGGTGTGCGGCGACAACGGTCGCTCGATCCCCGCGGTGCGAGCGTGAGTCTTGATACGGTACCAGAAAGCCTGGCGGGTCATGGACCGATCATGCCGCCCCGGAAAGAGCGCCGGACGGGTAGCGTCACTCATCAGGACGCCACGCGAGCCGCGCAGATAGCGTGACAGCCACTCTATCGCCTCCTCGCCCAGGGGCACCAGGCGATCCTTGTCACCCTTGCCGCGCACGCGCACCACACCCTGGCGAAGGTTGACGGCATCGGTGGTCAAGCCTACCAGCTCGGAAACACGCAGCCCCGCCCCATAGAGCACTTCGAGCATCGCCCGGTCGCGCAGGCCCAGGTCGGTGGACACATCGGGGGCGGCGATCAACCGCTCCACCTCGGCCTCCTCCAGGGTATTCGGCAGCGCCGGCCGCACCCGTGGCAGGCGCACCTCGGCCAGCGGGTCGCCCTCGATGAGCCCGCACTCCAGAGCCCAGCGGTAAAAGCGACGCAGACTCGAGAGCAGCCGGGCGTTGCTGGTAAGTCGGTAGCCCGCCTCGCGGCGCTCATCGAGCCAGGCCGGCAGGGCCGTCGGAGAGGACGCCAGCAGCGTCTCGTCGCACTCTGTCAGACGTCTCACCCAGGCCGAGAGATCACGCCGGTAGGCCGACAGGGTGTGATCGCTGACGCCCTGCTCGAGCCACAGGGCGTCGAGGAAGGCATCGATGCTGGCGGTGTCGTCGTCGAGAGTCTTCATGATGCCTGAAGTGACCTGTCGGGATAGCCTGCCGGAGTGCCTGGCCCAGATGGCACGAGACCCCGCCCCGCGGTTGCGGTGACGGGGTCTCGGAAGGCCGGGCGGTGCCCGGCCCGCCGGCGGAAGAGGCGAGGCCTCAGGCCAGCTTTTCCTTGATGCGGGCAGAACGACCGCTGCGCTCGCGGAGGTAGTAGAGCTTGGCCTGGCGCACGTCGCCGCGGCGCTTGACGCTGATGGAGTCTACCAGCGGGCTGTAGGTCTGGAAGGTACGCTCGACGCCGACGCCGTGGGAGATCTTGCGCACGGTGAAGGCGGAGTTGAGACCGCGGTTGCGCTTGCCGATCACCACGCCTTCGAAGGCCTGGAGACGCTCGCGAGTGCCTTCCTTGACCTTGACCTGCACGATGACGGTATCACCGGGGGCGAAGGGCGGAATTTCCTTGCTCATCTGCTCGGTTTCGAGCGCCTGGATCACCTTGCTCTTGCTGCTCATGACAACTGACTCCTTGATAACCTGATTCATCCGTCGGCTTGAATGGCCGATGAATCGTGATCCCGGCGCCCGAACAAGCTCGAGAGCGCGGGAGATGATGGGTGACGCAGGTCCGCGACGGGGGGTGGCGTAGGCTCAGCCCTCAGCGTCTTGCGTCCTGCACCTCCGCCCTGGCCCGCAGGCAGGCCGGGCGTGTTCTTCGATGAACTCAGCCAACAGCTGACGCTGCTCCTTGCTCAGCACCCTGTCCTCGAGCAGGTCGGGGCGTCGCAGCCAGGTGCGTCCCAGGGACTGCTTCAATCGCCAGCGCCGTATCGCGCCATGATTGCCGCTGAGCAGGACTTCCGGCACACACCGCCCGTCGATCTGATCCGGACGCGTGTAATGCGGGCAGTCCAGCAGCCCGTCGTTGAACGAGTCCTCGACCGCAGAGTCCTGATGACCCAGTACCCCGGGTATCAGTCTTGCCGCGGCGTCGATCAACACCATGGCCGGCAGCTCGCCGCCGCTCAGCACATAGTCGCCGATCGACCACTCTTCATCGATGTCCGCTTCTACCACGCGCTCATCGATGCCTTCATAGCGCCCGGCGACCACCACCAGCGGTGGACCCGACGCCAGCTCCTGCACACCGGCCTGGTCGAGCCGACGCCCCTGGGGCGACAGGTAAATCACCCTGGGGCGCAGCCCGGTGACCTGCTCTGCCCGTTCCCGGGCAGCATGTATCGACGCACGCAGGGTCTCGACCTTCATCAGCATCCCCGGGCCGCCGCCATAGGGGCGATCGTCCACGGTACGATGTCGGTCAACGGCATAGTCGCGGGGGTTCCAGAACTCCAGCGCGATCCGTCCCTTCTCTATTGCTCGCCCGGTGACGCCATGGCGGGATATCGCCTCGAACATCTCGGGGAACAGCGAAACGATACCGATCCACATCGCCGCTTGCTCGTCGGAACCCTCGACCATCAGAATTCGGGATCCCACTCGACGGTCATGATGCCACCCTCGAGATCCACGTCGAGAATCACTTCCTCGGGCAGATAGGGCAGCAGCCGCTCTCCGCCGTCGACGGCATCCGGGGCCAGGGCACCCTTCACGACCATGACGTCGTTGGCGCCGGTCTCGAAGAGATGGTCGATGCGACCCAGCACGACGCCCTCGCGGGTCACGACTCGCAGGCCCTCGAGCTGATGCCAGTAAAGCTCACCGACGTCGAGCTCGGGCAGCTCCGCCTTCGCCAGCAGGATATCGACCCCGGACAGCGCCTCGGCATCCTCGCGGCTATCACACCCCGCGAGCTGAACCACGAGGCCCTTGCCGTGACGACGGCCCTGCTGCAGACGACGACGTTCCAGGCTTTCACCACACCTCAACACCCATTCGGGATAGTCGAGAATACCCTCCATGGGGCTGGTGTAGGAATATACCTTGAGCCAGCCCTTGACGCCGAAGGGGCTGGTCAGCTTGCCCAGCACCACGTGATCGTCATCGGGCTGCACGGCAGCGTGTTCGCTCATCGACGACCTCGGTGTACTTTCTCGAACGTTTTCTTGAACGTCGGCGGAAGTCGACAAATCAGGCTCAGGCCTGCTTGCGAGCTTCCTTGACCAGCTCAGCGACGCGATCAGAGAGCATCGCGCCCTGACCCTGCCAGTGAGCAATACGCTCGAGATCGACGCGCAGGCGCTCTTCCTGACCGCGAGCGATCGGATTGAAGAAGCCCAGGCGCTCGATGAAGCGGCCGTCGCGTGAATTGCGGGAATCGGTAACGGTCAGGTGGTAGAAGGGACGCTTCTTGGCGCCACCACGAGCCAGACGAATGGTAACCATGGCCTAGTCAGTCCTTCGGTTGAGTTGAATTCGGTCACGACCAGAACCGCGACATTCGCGGTCCTGCCAGTGAAGAGGCGGTATTCTACGTAACACAGCCACGATTTGAAACCTTTTTCGGGCTCAGCGCCTGGGCAACCCGCCTGGGCCACCCATTCCCCCCATGCCGCCAGGGCCACCTGGACCACCGCCGCCCATCATGCCGGACATGCCACGCATCATGTTCTGCATGCCACCCTTCTTGCCGGCCTTCTTCATCATCTTCTGCATCTGCTTGTGCTGCTTCAGCAGACGATTGAGGTCCGGCACCTGCAGGCCAGCGCCGGTGGCGATGCGCCGCTTGCGAGAGCCATTGATGATCTCAGGGCGACGGCGCTCCTGCGGGGTCATGGAATTGATCAGCGCCTCGAGCTTGCCCAGCTCCTTTTCGGGACCGGGACCCTGGGCCATCTCGGCCATCTGCCCCATGCCGGGCAGCTTGCCCAACAGGCCGCCCATGCCGCCCATCTTCTTGAGCTGCTGGAGCTGGTCGCGGAAGTCCTCGAGGTCGAAGCCCTGGCCCTTCTTGACCTTCCTGGCCAGCTGCTCCGCCTTGCTCTTGTCGACGGTTCGCTCAGCCTCCTCGATCAGCGACAGCATGTCGCCCATGCCGAGAATCCGCGAGGCGATCCGGTCCGGGTGAAAGGGCTCCAGGGCATCGACCTTCTCGCCCATGCCCATGAACTTGATCGGCTTGCCGGTCACGTGGCGCACCGACAGCGCCGCACCGCCACGGGCGTCCCCGTCGGCCTTGGTGAGGATCACGCCGGTCAGCGGCAGCGCCTCATGGAAAGCCTTGGCGGTATTCGCCGCGTCCTGGCCGGTCATGGCGTCGACGACGAACAGCGTCTCCTGGGGCGAAACGGCTAGATGCAGCGCCTTGATCTCGCCCATCATCGCCTCATCGATGGCCAGGCGACCGGCGGTATCCACGATCAGGACGTCGTGGAACTGGATCTTTGCATGCTTGATCGCCGCCTCGGCGATATCCACAGGCTTCTGATCCGAGCGCGACGGGAAGAAGTCGACGCCCACCTCGGCGGCCAGGGTCTCGAGCTGGTCGATGGCCGCCGGACGATAGACGTCGGCGGAAACCACCAGCACCTTCTTCTTCTCGCGCTGCTTGAGGTAGCGCGCCAGCTTGGCCACGGAGGTGGTCTTGCCCGCGCCCTGCAGGCCAGCCATCAGCACCACCGCAGGCGAGCCCTTGAGGGTCAGCCCCTCGTTGGCCTCGCCCATGGTCGCCTCGAGCTCCTGCTGGACGATCTTGACGAACTGCTGGCCCGGCGAGAGGCTCTTGGAGACCTCCTGGCCCACCGCCCGCTCTCGCACCCTCTCGATGAAGTCCTTGACCACCGGCAGGGCGACATCGGCCTCGAGCAGCGCCCGACGCACCTCGCGCAGGGTCTCCTTGATATTCTCTTCGGTCAGGCGCGCCTGACCCTTGATCGACTTGAGCGTCTGCGAAAGACGCTCGCTGAGATTCTGAAACATTGGCCTCTCCAGAGACGACGGCCCGAAAGTGGCATGGATTATACGCGCTGTGGCCGCCAGTCTCCATGCGCTATGCCGCCAGGCCCCCGGCGCCGACTCCGGCCACGGCCACTGCCACGGCGACAGGGTGACACATCCGCCGCGCTGTGCGCTGCCCGGAGGATTGGGTATAGTAGCACCACGCCATTAACACTCACGTCATTCACACCAGGCGCACGGAACGCAATCGATGCAGGCGCTCTCCCTGGCCATCCTGGCCTTCATTCTCTACCTCGCCGCCGCCTCCTGGCAGGGCCTGGTACTGCTTCACAGGGCATCACCACAGCCGCTGCTGGTGCGCGGCATGATCCTGCTGGGGCTGCTCTGCCACCTGCCGCTGGCGGTCGGCTTGTTCGGTCACGGCCAGCCGGTGCTGCCCGGCATCTCCACCAGCGTGATCCTGATCAGCGCCGGCGTGGTCGCGGTGCTGCTGCTGGTCAGCCTGTTCAAGCCGATACTCAATGCCGCGGTAGGTATCCTGCCGCTGGCTGGCCTGGCGCTGCTGCTGGCGGCGTGGCTCCCCAGCCCCGAGCGCGTCGTGGGACTGACACCGGGCATCGCCCTGCACGCCCTCAGCTCGCTGTTGGCCTTTGCCGTGCTGGCCATTGCCGCCGTTCAGGCAGTGCTGCTGGGCCTGCAGAACCGAGCCCTGCGCCAGCACCATATCCGTGGACTGGTCCAGGCGCTGCCTCCGCTCACTACCATGGAGCGGGTACTCTTCGAGCTGATCTGGGCCGGCGTAGGGCTCCTCACCCTGTCGATTCTCAGCGGCTTTCTCTTCCTCGACAACATGTTCGCCCAGCACCTGGTCCACAAGACCATCCTCTCCCTGGCGGCCTGGGTGATCTTCTCGGTGCTGCTGTTCAGCCACCATCGGCTGGGCTGGCGGGGTATGCGCGCGGTGCGCTGGACCCTGGGCGGCTGCAGCGTGCTGCTGATCGCCTATTTCGGCAGCAAGTTCGTGTTGGAAGTCCTGCTGGGCCGCGGCTGAGGCCGCGCCCTGCGCCTTGACAGCGCGCGCACCCCTCCCGTCAAATCGAGCCTGATACGCCACCGAGGACCCTTCGACTTGAGCGACGACTTCCCGCTGGGATTGCTGTTCGGCCTGCTGTTCCTGCTCATCTGCCTCTCCGCCTTCTTCTCCAGCTCCGAGACCGGCATGATGTCGATCAACCGCTATCGGCTGAGCCACCAGGCCAACAGCGGCGAACCGCGGGCGCAGCGCGTGGCGCGACTACTGGCCAGACCGGACCGCCTGATCGGCGTGATCCTGATCGGCAACAACTTCGTCAACAACCTCGCGGCCTCCATCGCCACCATCATCGCCATCCATTTCTTCGGTGAAGTCACCGGTCCCGCGGTGGCCACGGCACTGCTGACCATCACCGTACTGATCTTCGCCGAGGTCACTCCCAAGACCTATGCGGCGGTGAAGCCCGAGCGCATCGCCTTCCCCGCCTCCCGCGTACTGGAGCCTCTGCTCAAGCTGCTGTATCCGCTGGTGTGGCTGGTCAACGCCATCTCCAACGGCCTGCTCCGCCTGATGGGCGTGAAGAGCATCGACGGCAGCGGCGACCACCTGACCCGCGACGAGCTGCGCACGGTAGTGCACGAGGCGGGCACCCTGATTCCCCAGCGCCACCAGGCCATGCTGCTGTCGATCCTTGACCTGGAAAATGTCACCGTGAACGACATCATGGTGCCGCGCCACGAGGTGATGGGTATCGACCTGGATGACGACCTGGAAGAGATCCTGACCCAGATTCGCACCAGCCAGCATACTCGGGTGCCGGTCTACAAGGGCGACATCAACAACATCATCGGCATGCTGCATCTGCGNAATGCGGCGCGTTTCCTCTCTCGAGGCGAGGTGACCAAGGCGGCCATTGTCCAGGAGGCCCGCGAACCCTATTTCATTCCCGAATCCACGCAGCTCCACACACAGCTGCTCAATTTCCAGAAACAGAAACGGCGCATCGGCATCGTGGTGGATGAATATGGTGATGTGGAGGGCCTGGTAACCCTGGAGGACATCCTCGAGGAGATCGTCGGCGAGTTCACCACCGACGTGGCCGGCATGGAGCAGGAGATCCACCACCAGGAGGACGGCAGTCAGCTGATCGACGGCACCGCCAATATCCGCGACATCAACAAGGCCCTGGGCTGGCAGCTGCCCACCGACGGGCCCAAGACCCTCAACGGCCTGATCCTCGAGCACCTGGAGGCCTTTCCCGACGGCCCCGCCTGCCTGCAGGTGGGCAGCGTGCGCATGGAGATCCTCGAGGTGCGCGACAACCTGGTCACCGCCGCCCGCTGCTGGCAGGCTCCTCGCCGTCGCTGAAGACGGCCCGGCATCAGGGGCGCTCCAACGCCTCTTCCACCACCGGCTCGGCCCAGCAGTCCGCCTCGGCCTTGAGCTCCCGGACTCGCCGCTCAAGCAGCGCCCGGGTCGCCTGCCCCGGGGGAAGCCTTTCACCGAAGTACAGGGCCACCCGTGCTCGGAAACGACGCGGCCGGCCACTCAGGGCCGGACCGTTGGCGTGGGAGGTCCAGGACCCCCACAGGCCCGAGAGCCCTGTCGGTATCACCGGCACCGGGTCCCGTGCCAGGATCAGCTCCAGGCCTCGGCGGAAGGCGTGGATATCGCCGTCCGGCGTCAGGCGCCCCTCGGGAAAGAGCATCACCACCTCTCCGTCGCGCAGTGCGCGGCTGACCTCCTGAAGAGCACGGCGCACGTTGCCCGGGTCGTGGCGCTCCGACTCCACGGGGATCGCCCCCACCAGGCGAAACAGCCAGTTGAGCCAGGGCGAATCGTAGATCGGCTTGTCCATCAGGAAGCGCAGCGGGCGCCGGCTGGC
>SL_8KL_010_SEDDRAFT_10000702_pt1 | contig 29268 bp, 31 predicted proteins | sample SodLakKL_010_SED_4_FD_11160 | JGI IMG/M metagenome (IMG submission 11160) | reverse complement strand
GAAGCGGAAGAGAACGCAAAAAGGGAAAGAAAAGAGTTGGGAGACCTGATTTTTGAGAAACGTAGAACGGGCGAAAGAAAAAGGGACGAATTAAGAGAAAGGCTTGAGGAACACGACAAAAACAAACCGGCCATCGAAGGGAGAGAGAAAGAAGATGTTATGGGCCTGAGAAAAGAACAAAGAAATTGGGAGAAAGAAAGGGAAGAAATAAAAAAGGAGCTTGAAAATGTTAGTGACAAATTAGAAAGCAAAGATCCTTTTACAATTCTTGAGATAGAGAAAGGAAGAGTGGAAGAGGAAAGAAAACAACCGGAAACAACTAAAGAAGAAGAGAAGGCAAAAGCAACCGAAGAAAAAGAGGAAAAGGAAGTAGATACCCCGGAAAGGGAAAAAGAAGAACCCGAAGAAGACTCATCCTTGGAAAGCGAGATAAAAGAAATAGAAAAGAATATTGAAAAACAACCGGAATCGGTAAAAGATATCTTTAATGAGAATATTGAATTTCACGAAAAACATGAAATTGATGATAAAAAGTTTTTATTTACAGAAATTCGTGATAACAAGGTTTTGGCTTTGGTTGAGGATGAGGATAATCCCGGGCAATGGGCAACTCGATTTTTCCGTTTTTCGAGATCGGATAACCAATGGAAGGCCACTCCCGGAAAAGATATTAATGGAGATAGATATATAAAAGGAAGCGAGGACAATGAACTTCATCATTATGCGCAAAGCGGAAAACTCCATAAAGATATTTATAAGAAGATCGATAATCTTCCCTTGGGAAATCCTTCGACCAATCTTTCCAAATTTATTCCTCGTCTCGAATACATGCGTCCAGCCGGTAAATATAAAAAAGAGTACGAATTCGAGGAAAAGTATAAAAATCTACAAGATGGCGATTGGCGTAAATTCCAACGCACAGCACAACTTTTTTATGACACCTACGAGTTTCTTGCCATACATGGATTAACGAAAATCAAAGGCTTCGGAGAAAAGGGCAATTTTTACTCACTAGTTAGCACAGGAGAAAGTCATCCGGAGTTGAAGAAAGTCAAAGAGTTGATAGATGCTATTTTCGAAGATATCTCTCCGGACAATGAGGATTATGAGAAGAATATGGAACAGTTGATGGATGAGAATACCACTTTGGCCGACCTTGAAAATTCGAAAATACTACCGTCAGCTCCCGAAGATATAAAAAACCCGGAGCATCCTTTCAATAAAATAGAAAAATTTGCAAAAGAATGTAAAGGGGCTTTGGGAAATTACATCGAACAGAAATTACAAAAGGAATTGCCAAAGGATATGGTTCCCGACTTTTCTAAGGAGCCTATTGATAAATATACAAAAAAAGGTTCGCAGGTACCTTCCGGGAGAAAAGATATTAATATTGAGGAATACAAAGTTAAAAGCAGTAAGGGAGACGAACTTATTTTTGCCATGGCATATGACGAGAAGGGGAGAGTGTATATCGATAACATTTACGATCCCCGGGCAGGAATAAACAGCTACGGGACTCCCGAAGAGATTGTCCAGATGGGATATCTGGTTTATAAGCCGGAGGATTACAGCTATCAAACCTACGCTATCCCGGGCAAATATAAAAAAGAAGGGAGTAGAGAAGGTTATGTGGATATAAGCGCGTTATGGGAGAACATACCTGTTATTCGTAAATTCAAAGACAGGCTTATAGAGAGAGGAGCTCTGCAAGAATAAAAACAGCTTAAACACCCCGTAACTACGTAGTGATGAAAATGGGCTGACTATGTATCTATCAAAAAACAGCAAAATTGTTTATCAAGGAGTAGAGGGCTCCTTTAGTTATATTGTTGGTAAAAAATATTTTGGTGAGAATAACACTTTTGCGGGTACAAAAGAGTTTAAAGACATCTTTAATTTTATTTCTCGCAAAAGTATGGATTACGGCGTTATTCCTATCGAGAATAGTTTAGCAGGTTCGGTTTATGAAAATTATGATCTTTTGAATAAACACAAAAAAATTAAAATAATAGGAGAAGCTTATCTAAAAATTGAGCATCATTTAATGATTCCCGGTATTTGTGGAAAGTCGCTAAAACCGGTAAAAAAAGTTCTTTCTCACGCCAAAGCTCTGGAGCAGTGTACCGGATTTTTTAACAACTATCCTTCGATCGAAAAAGTTGTTCACTTCGATACCGCCGCAGCAGCCAAGTATATATCCTCCCATGGAGACTGCTCTATGGCTGCTATTGCAAGTAAAGAAGCGAGTCAAATTTACAATCTTAAAATTATTTCGAAAAACATAGAGGACAACCCTTTAAACTTCACTCGTTTTTTACTCATTGACTCTAAACAAAAGACAATCTCGTCCGATAAAGAGCCTGATAAGTCTTCTCTTATTTTTAGATTGCCTCATTTTCCCGGTAGCTTGTATCACGCTCTTGAAGTCTTCTTTCGTCATGAGCTTAATTTGTCGAAAATCGAATCAAGGCCCATTCACGGAAAACCGTTTGAATACCTTTTTTATATCGATTTGGATTTCGAGGGAAGAAAGATTTCTGAAATTAAAGAAATAATAGAAGAATTCAAAGCAAGGACAGCATATTTAAGAATATTAGGATTTTATAATTCACAAAAGAATATATCCTTTTTGACAAAATAAAAAAGTAGTAATATAATATACCATTATCAAAAAGGGGAGAGGAGTAAATTACTTATAAAAAATAAAAGCGGATTTACACCTCATCATGCATGAGGCCTTTTTTTGTTGTTTTAGGGAATAAACCCGATAAATTAAATTTTATGTTTTCAGTTAAGAACATTTTTGGGCACTACTGGTCTGAGGCAAAAAAGCACAGATTTTTTTGTATTGCCGCTTTTATTTCCTTTGGAATAGCGATTCTTACCACGAGTATCCTGTTACCGCTTTTATACAGAGAAATCATTGACATAATTGTGGAAACCGAAGAGCCGGCAAAAGTTGTCGACGAATTGTTTAGAATAGTTGCTGCCATCGCACTTTTTATAATTGGGAGTAACATCTTCTTTCGGGTTGGTGATTATTCGCTCATCAGATTCCAGACTCGTTCTATGAGAGATATCACTAATTATGTCTTTCGTAAGATGGAAAGACATTCTTACAGCTTTTTCGCGGATCAGTTTGTTGGCTCTATTACGGCAAAAGTAAGAAGATTTATTTATGCCTTTGACCGAATAGTAGATACAACTCTCTTCCGTTTTACCTTCTCTTTTCTGCGTATTACCGGTATATTAGTGGTTTTCTTTTTTATCGAACCTCTTTTCGGCTGGCTTTTTCTTTCCTGGATAATAATTTACGCAATAGTTATCGGGCTGAGGGCTCGTCCGCAAATCAAATACGATTTAGAAGAGGCAAGAACCGACTCCTCGGTCACGGGAATATTTGCCGATGTCTTGGGTAGTATTATGGCTGTAAAAATGTTTTCCGCAGAAGGGAGAGAGAGAAGACGCTTTGAGATTGAAACGGAAAAACAGGAAGAAAAGAGAATGCGGACTTGGAGTTATGCTACTATTTCGATTGGTATACAAGGGTTGCTTTTGGGAATACTCGAAATCGTGGCCATATGGCTCGCGGTTACTCTTTGGGTGGAGGGCTCTATTTCTACGGGAACCATCGTACTTGTTCAGTCCTATATTCTTGTAATTTTTAGCAGCCTTCTTAGTATAGGGCAGCATATAGTTAGGTTTTTCCAAGACCTCACCAGAGCACAAGAAATGGTTGATATACTTGATTTGGATAAAGGCGTCAAAGATCCCAAAAATCCGGAATCTCTCAGCGTTTCGGAGGGAAGAATAGAATTCGAAAATGTTTCTTTTACTTATGAAGAAGATAACGAACATATTTTGGATAATTTTTCATTAACTATTAGGCCCGGAGAAAAGGTGGGAATTGTTGGTCCTTCCGGAGCGGGAAAGTCAACCATCACAAAAATCCTACTTCGATTTATCGATATCAAAGGAGGCTCCATTAAAATTGACGGGTATGAGATTAGAAATGTAAAGCAACAGGATTTAAGAAATAATATCGCGTATGTCCCGCAAGACGCAATCATGTTTCATAGAACCATTAGAGAAAACATTACTTATGCAAAACCTGACGCATCCGACGAAGAGATTTTTCGGGTGGCGGAAAAAGCGAGAATTCATAATTTCATACTCAGTCTTCCGCAAGGTTACGATACGCTTGTCGGTGAAAGAGGAGTGAAGCTGTCGGGCGGAGAGCGCCAGCGCATAGCGATCGCCAGAGCAATGCTTAAAGATGCTCCCTTACTTCTCCTTGACGAGGCAACAAGCTCTCTTGATACTGTAAGCGAAGTCGCTATAAAAGAGGCTTTACACGAGCTCATGAAAAAGAAAACGACTCTCATTATCGCGCACCGTCTTTCAACGGTTAAGGAACTTGACCGTATAGTAGTCTTAGACAATGGTAAAATAATCGAGGAAGGTTTTCACTCCCAATTAATCCAAAATTGCGGTCTCTACGCGACGCTTTGGAGCCATCAATCCGGGGATTGGTAATAAAATTTTTTGTGTTAGAATAAAATAATTAACCATAAAGTGTTATGCGTAAGTTTTTTATTCTGCCGTTTCTTTTATTATTATCAATTACTCTCCTTTTTACAATTGATCAAATTGCTACTAAAGGAGACTTTAAAGAGAGTGATATGGACAACAATTCTACAACAAGAATAAGCTTAACAAATCCTCGCTTCACTGGAGAGATTTCCCTTGAAAAATCGATCTCTCAAAGGAGGTCGGTAAGAAGTTATTCCGGTGAATCGGTAAGTTTTGATGAGGTATCCCAAATTTTATGGGCAGCCCAAGGGATAACCGATGATACAAACGAGCTTAGAGCGGCTCCTTCAGCGGGAGCCCTATACCCCCTTTCAACCTACGTTGCAGTAAGTAATGTGGAGAATATCACGCCCGGAGTTTATCGTTACTCTCCCAAAGATCATGAAATACAGCTCGTTAGAAGGGGGGATGTAAACAAGGAGATATATGAGAACGCACTAATGCAACCGGCGACCGTAGAAAGCGCGCTGATTGTGATATTTGCGGCTGATTACGGTATAACAAAAGCAAGGTATGGGGGGAGAGCGGAAAGGTATGTTCATATGGAAGCGGGGCACGCGGGACAGAACTTGTACTTGCAAGCGGAAACGCTTGGACTTGGAACAGTTGCAATCGGGGCATTTGACGATAAAGGAATCGCAAAAGCGACAGGAATAATAGAAGGGGAGACCCCGTTATATCTTTTTCCAGTAGGAAATAAATAACCGGTATTAAAGACGTTAGACTTCTTTGTCTTTTTCTTTATATTCCCGGATTTTCCCGTAGTGATCTTCGCTAAGGTAAAATAATCCGTTTTGAGAATCATAGTAATATCCCTCCTCTTCCCAAGTTTCGGGATGGTCGAATTCTTCTTCGCCGGGGGGTATTTTGTAAGCTTCCTTAAGTTCCTCTAAAGTATAAGCTTCTATCCATACCGGTTCTTGCTTGTGAAAATTGCTCGAAATTTCTTTTGCCTTTTCCGATATGTTTTCTACCGTAGAAAACTCATCCAAGGGAATGGATATCTTTACGGCCTTGTATTCCCCGTGCGTATAAGGGTCGCCGTAACCACGCGCAACTTCCTTGTTTTCCTCTGACAGTGAAGCAAAATCAATAATTATATATCCCTCCCCATCTTCAATGTTTTTTTTATTAGCGGAAGAAGAGATTGTCTTTACATTTTTATCGTACAGTTCTTCACAAGCTTCAAGTAGAGGCTTCTCTATAATTTCCGGCAGTTTGTTTTTTTCCAAAATAGTCTCTGCATCGCTTTTTTCATCAATCGGTTCTATATTCTCGATGTTCGCTGCCTTTTCTCCGGAAATTTCTTTATTAAAAAACGGTTCCCTTTTTTCCATTGTACTTGTATTATTTAATAAACTTTAGTTTATTTTACCAAAAAAACTTTATCCACGCCAATCGAAAATTATTTTAGATGATTTTGTTTTTCTTTTTATCGAATTATAATAAAAAAATATGGAAGAAGAAAAAGAGAAAATAGAAGAAGATGAATTCTTAGAAGAAGAATTTTCAGAAGGGGAGTGGTCTATTTTTAAATCCACTCCTTTAAAAATATTTTTAGCTGTGCTGCTAATTATTTCTCTGGTTTACATGTCCGGTCTGAGAGAGTACTTCTTTTTTCAAAAGACCCCACCCCGCATTATATTTACTCCTCCGGAGGATTCTTTGGATGCAAAAGAAATTACGGTTCCGGTATCGGTTTTTGTAATAAGAGAGGGGCGTTTCAAGTCGGAGAGAACAAAAAGGGAAGTCGACCATATTTTAGAAAACGGTTTTCGTGTTATCGAAAAAGCAAAAATCAATCTTGAGAAAGAGAGCTTTTCCGATCTTTATATAGACAGCGAAAACTTCTTAAATGACCATTCCTCCTTCTTAAGGGAAATCGAAGACCAAAAGAAATCAAAAATAAATATTTTTCTGACGGGGCATTTAGAGGGGAAAAATGGCATTGCTTTTATAAATATTAATTCACTGGCAGTAGCTGATTATGTAACTTCTCATGATTACAGAGTACTGGCTCACGAGATAGGGCACGCACTGGGACTTGGACACAGTAATCAACCTGGCTTTGTAATGTACCAGGGCTCCTATGGAACGAGTTTTTCCGAAGAAGAAATTTATACAATGAGAGAGAATGCCAAGGAACTGACAAAAGAAGAAGATTAAAAAAGAGAGTCAAATACTTCCCAGGAGAGCTGTTGATTCTTGTCGGTCAGAGCATCAGCGGGAGTGGGGTGTACCTCTATCATCAAACCGTCAAATTCATACTCTTTCACTTCCCTGATAACTTCAAAAACATTTGAGACGCTTCCCCCTATATGGGAAGGATCAATAAGCATAGGAAACCCTGTTTTTTGCTTTAGTCTGGCCGCCATTTCAAAGTCCGGAAGATTTCTATAATTTTTCGGATTTTTTATAACAGGGAAAAATCCTCGGTGGCAAAGAAGAATGTTACTCTCCTTAATACCCGTTTCCTTGATATGCTCTATTACTCCCAAGGAATGTTCCTCACTCGGCCACGGCTGGTTTTTAATAAGAAGGGTTGCTTTTTTGTTTTTGGCTGCTATGTAAGCAATTTCTTTTTGTAAGAAGTGGTTTTGATTACGAGCTCCTATCCAAAGCAGAACCTCGGAGTCAGGAACAGCGTTTATAATTATTTCGGCGTGTTGCGGGGTCATAACCTCGGTTGCAGGAACGAGTCCTTCTTTTTTTATTTCTTTAAAAACTTCCAAACCCTTTTCTCCTATTCCGTCAAACCCCGGTTTTGTTCTTGGCTTCCAAAGCGGAGCTCGCAGAAAATCAACTTTTCTCTTTTTTGCTTCCTTTATTGAATTTTTTACTTGTTCTTCCGACTCTACGGCACAAGGACCGGCAATAATTATCATTTTTAACTAAAATTAATTTTTACATGTAAGTCATCTGTGTTATTATATCTAAGTGAAAATAATTTTAAAGTCAACTCTCTTTATAGAATTACATGTCTTCTTTTGAAAACAATAACAAAAAGACAAGGGCGTATGTATTTGTCTCCGGAGTAGTTCAAGGGGTTTTTTTCCGGGATAGTACCAAACAAATGGCTGAAAGATTAAATATCACAGGGTGGGTTAGAAACCTTACCGATGGGCGCGTGGAAGCGGTTTTCGAAGGAGAAAAAGAGAATATAAGGGAAATGTTAGAATGGGCGGAAAAGGGTCCTCCTTCGGCTACGGTAGAAAACATGGATGTTCGCTATAAGGAACATAGGGGAGAATTTCAAGATTTTCGTATTCTGTAAAATATAAGTATAAAACACGTAAACTATCATGGATTGTAAAAAAGAAGAGAACTTAAATAACTGTTCCTGCACCTACCCGAATTGCCCGCGCAAGGGAATCTGTTGTGAGTGTATAAAACATCACAAAGAGAAGGGAGAACTACCGGCATGTTATTTCTCTGCAGAAGATGAAGTTAGCTACGATCGGAGTATTGATAATTTTATCTCCTCATGGAAAAAGAGAAATTAGAAAGAAACAGTCTCGTTGGCATTTTCGACTCCGGTTTCGGGGGGCTAAATATCATGAGAGGGATTGTGAAACAGCTGCCTGAATATAACTATGTTTATTTAGGAGACAATGCGAGAGCCCCTTACGGCTCCCGTTCCCAAGAAGCCGTTTATAAATTCACAAAAGACGCCGTAGACTTTCTTTTCGATAAAGGTTGTCGCTTGGTTATTTTAGCCTGTAACACCGCTTCCTCTCATGCTCTTAAACGAATCCAGAAAGAGTATTTACCTAAAAAGCATCCAAACAAGAGAGTATTGGGAGTAATTATCCCTACAATCGAGTCTATAATCGAAAAAAATTCGAGCAAAAGAGTGGGGGTTATCGCCACAGAGGGAACCGTTACTTCCCAAGTTTTTAAAGCGGAACTGGAAAAAGTCGACCCCGAAATAAAAGTATTCCAAAAAGCATGTCCTTTGCTTGTCCCCATACTGGAATCCGGCGAGAAAAATTCCGAGATAACGGAAATAGTACTTAAAAAGTGCCTTGATCCGCTTACGGATAAAAATATTGACAGCTTAATTCTTGGGTGTACACATTACGGCTTATTGGAAGACAAAATCAAGAATTTATTGGATAAAAAAATAAAAATCATTGTTGAAGACAAAATAGTAGCTTTAAAGTTGGAAGATTATTTAAACAGACATCCCGAAATCGAAAATGATTTAAAAAAAGAGGGTAATGTAGAATTTTTCAGTACCGACTTAACCGATAAATTTAAATTACTGGGGAGCAAATTTTACGGTAAACCCATTACTCCTCAAAAAATACAATTTAAAGATTGATGGAAACTTTAATTTTCAATAATAAGAAAAAAATAGTATTATCACCGCACTTTGATGATCTTGTTCTTTCTTTGGGAGGAATTGCATTAGAGTGGAAAAAGAAAAACCTCCCGGTGGAAGACTGGGTTGTTTTTTCAAGAAGCAATTATCTTCCCGGAAATAATAACGGAAAAAGAAACACGTCTGAAGATTGGGTGCATAAAATTTCCACGTTGAGATTGAACGAAGAGAAAAGCGTCACAAAAGAACTTGGTATTGTGACAATAAATCTTTTAGATCAAGACGAGGCTCTTGTAAGAAGAGGTTATTCCACCTTAGATATTCATGAAGAAGGCTTTCCTTGTGGATTTAACAAGACAAAGGATCGCGACACGTTAGAAACAATAAAAACACAACTTGAGCCACTCTTATTAAAAGAGGTTCAAGTATTTATTCCTCTTGCCATACAAGAGCACACAGACCATCTTATTGTAAAAAAAGCGGTAACGGAATTACTGCAACAAGGCAACATAGGTGCCGATATTTTTTTCTATGAGGATGCTCCGTATGTTTATAACGCATCCGATAAGGAGAAGGAAAAAATAAAGCTATTTATTGAACGACAAGGATTAAGCTCTCTTAAGGTACCGATTAATATTAAAGACAAACTCGCCCTTTTCCCGTTTTACGAGTCTCAGGCAACGGAAAAATATCGTAAGAGCATCTTGGAGTACACGCAAAAAGTGGGAGAAAATCCTTGTGAAAATTTGTATTATCTGTTAAACTATGAAAAGTAGTAATTAAGCAAATTGACAATGGAGGAAGAAAAAAGAGAACAAAGGAAGGTTAATATAAAGGTTCCGGAAAAAGCACAAACGCCGCTTTTCTCGAATATGGCGCGTGTTAACGCTTCATCGAGAGAGGTTGTTATTGATTTCTCATTCGTTCAACCAAACAGTGATGAGGGAGTTGTAGCAACCAGAGTAGCGTTAACGCCCGGACATGCCAGAGCGCTTCGCGACGCACTGGAAAACACCCTAAAACACTACGAAAAAAGTTCGTAGAATATTTGCTTTTTTTATTATCAAAACCATAGAGGGAAAGGAGGGTACCGGTTTTGTTTTTTGGCAAACATAAAAGGAAGGTAATAAGAGAGGGAATAGTAGTGCTTCCGATAAGGTTTCACCCCGGAAAAGTTACATGGGAGGAGGATTGCCTTACGGTTATTCCCGAATGGACAGGAAAAGTCATTGTTCTTACCAAAGAAGACTTGAATTACGCCGGAATCAAAGAAGACGTTCTGATTGTCGGCCACGGATTCTACTACAGAATATGGAATCCGGAGAAATTCTTGGAAAAAACCGGCCAAAAAAAGAAAGGAGACTGATAGAAGTGGCTAAGCACCTTCACATCAAAAGAAGAGAGGGTCAATGGAGTCTCATGATTCCCAAGGACTTTGACCGCTTACTTAAAGAAATAAAGAAAGGAGAAGTGGTAGCCGTAAGTGCCGAGGGAATAACCGAGGAAGAAAAGGAAAAGATAAGAGCGGAAGGATTTAGTATCTTTCCCCAGCAACTGACGGTCGGAAGAGCACCTCGTCATCAAGCAATAGACATCCTAAACATCAGGTAAGAGGGGACTACGGTCCTCTCCTTTTTTATGTTAAAATGAAGTAATGTTTGGGAAGAAATACCCGATTATTCTCTTTTTTATAGTTTTATTAGGAGCGTACTTTCTTTTTTCGGTTAGCGGGACGCGTTATTCAAAAATCTGCTTTAGTGAGAAATGTTTTGACATAGAAATGGCACAAACACCAAAAGAAAGAAGTGAGGGGCTTATGTTTAGAGAATTCCTGCCAAATAACAAGGGGATGCTTTTTGATTTTAAAGAAGAAGGTATCCACGGAATATGGATGAAAAACACTTTAATTTCTCTGGATATAATCTGGCTCGATGAAGATTTTAATATAACCCACATAAAAGAAAGTGTCCCTCCCTGTATAAATGAGCCGTGTACCACGTATAAAAATACGGTGCCTTCCAGGTTTGTCCTCGAAATAAACAGTAAAAAGAGCACCACCTTAAATTTAGGAGAGAAAGGTGTGCTGTATTAAATACAATACGTAAATTTACATGAAGGAAGTGTATTTGTATAAAAAACTTCCGAAAAGGGCTATACGGTGCAATAATTGCGCTCATTATTGCAATCTATTTTCCGGAAAAAGGGGAGTGTGCGGAGTGAGGGAGAATATCGATGGCACACTGCATGTATTAAATTACGGAAAACTCGTCGCCTGTAACATCGATCCTGTAGAAAAAAAACCGCTGTTTCATTTTTTGCCGGGAACAAAAACTCTTTCCGTATCCACTGTCGGATGCAATATGAGATGCAAAAACTGCCAGAATTTCGATATTTCTCAAAATTACAGAAACGAAAAGATTATTCCGGGCAAGGAAATTTCTCCCAAGGAGTTGATAGATATCGCAATTCAAAATAATTTAAACTCTATCTCCTATACCTATGTCGAGCCGACGGTATTCTTGGAATACGCTCTGGATACAATGAAATTAGCGAAAGAAAAAGGGTTGAAGAATATATGGGTTTCCAACGGATTCTTGTCAAAAGAAGCACTTAATTTAGTTCTTCCGTATCTTGACGGAGTGAATATAGACATTAAAAGTTTTTCCGATAATTTTTACAGGGAAAACTGCGGCGCAAGACTGGCTCCGGTTTTGGAAACGGCTAAATCGCTCAAAAAACACAGTGTTTCCGTAGAGATTACCACTCTTGTAATTCCCACTTTATCAGATTCGTACAAAAACTTTACCGACATTGCCAAATTTATAAAAAAAGAATTGGGACCGGACACTCCCTGGCATATCAGCCGTTTTTCCGGAGAACTTTCTTGGAAATTAAAACATCTCCCGCAGACACCCGAAACCATACTCCAAGCCGCCTACGATACGGGGAAAAAAGAAGGATTACAGTATGTTTACGTTGGAAACACGGGAGATGCTTCGTTATCAAGCACTTTTTGCCCGGTGTGTAAAACTTTGGCAATAGAAAGATCCGGTCACTTTCTCTCCCGCCATGACAAAATGGGAAAGTGTAAAGAGTGCGGAAAAGATTTAAATTTAATTTTATAATACAAAATATGCCAATTACTTTCGCTTGTATCGCTCCTCATCCTCCGTTACTTCTTCCTTCCGTCGGAAGCGACGAGGATAAAGAAAAGGTAAAAAAAACAATTGAGAAGCTTGAGGAACTCGGAAAAAGAATGGAAGTTTCGGGAGCCGATCTCATAATAATTTTTTCGCCACACCCCGACTGGGGATTCAACGTACCTTTATATTTTCTTGCAAAAGATTTCCGGGGAAGAATTGAAAAAAATTTAACCGGAGCAAACTCACCCTCGTTTTATTATAAAAAAGGAAAAGAGTTATTTAATTCAAAAATTATAAATTCCGAATCAAAAATCGCTCTTATTGCAAGTGGAGACCTCTCTCATCACTTAAGAGAAGATGGTCCTTACGGATTCCGTGAAGACGGACTAAAATTTGACGAGAAACTTGTGGAAGCACTAAGTAAAAAGAATGTCCAAGAAATTTTACAACTGGAAAATATGTACCCCGGGGCAGGGGAGTGCGGACTCCGTTCTTTTTGTGCCCTTTTGGGAGTACTGGAGGAATCAGGTATGAATTATAATCCGGAAATTCTTTCTTACGAAGGACCTCTCGGTGTCGGTTATTTAACAGCGGATCTTAAATTACAAAGGCCATGAACCATTATGTATCGCTCGCCAAAGAGGCGGTAAAAAGATATGTTGGGGAAGGAGAGATAATATCACCTCCAAAAGAACTTCCGAAACACTTTTTTACAAAAAAGGCAGGTGTTTTTGTTACCATTAAAAACAAACACGGGGGATTAAGGGGGTGTATCGGTACCTACTTGCCGACAAGAGAAAATATAGCCGGAGAAATCATTTATAACGCTATTGCCGCAGCAACAAAAGATGCTCGCTTTGGTCCCGTTAAAGAAAAAGAGCCGGAAACTCTTATTTTTTCCGTCTATATATTAAACCCGCCGGAAAAAATCAAAAACCTCTCTAATCTTAATCCGGAAAAGTTTGGCATTTTCCTTAAATCCGAATTTAATAAAAGCGCTCTTCTCTTACCCGGTTTGCCGGGCATAGACAGTCCGGAACAACAGTTTTTTATCGCTTGCCAAAAAGGAGGGATGGATCCGGAAAAAGAGAACGTGGCTATTTATCGCTTTACCGCGGAAAAACACGAATAAAATATTTTTAACATTATGAAAAAGGAAGAAGTCAAAAGAAAAATAGCTATAGGCATACTTTTTTTATTGATTTTGGCAATGGTGTTCTCGACAATATTTTACAGGTTAAGATTCTATAAAATCGATTGGTAATACAAAATAACTATTTCACAGAATTTGTCATCGCATTTTTTTTGTGATATATTTCTTCTGATGAAAAAGACAAATGCCGGTTATCTTTTAATATTAATTATTGTCGGAGCAATAGCCTTTGCCTCCGGTTTTTTTGTAGGAGAAAGCCAAAAAGTATTTATCGACCCTTCAGGAGAAATGGATCTTTCGCTTCTTTACGAAACCTATTACCTCTTGGAAGAGAAGTTTCCCGAATTTAAGGAAGTAGAGGAGGAAACACTGGTTCACGGTACCATCAAGGGGCTTATAGGCGCCCTGGAAGACCCGCATACATCCTTTTTCGACAAAGAAGAAAGCAAGATTTTTATGGAGGATGTCGCCGGGGAATTCGAAGGTGTGGGTATGGAAATAGGCATTCGTGATAGGGGATTACAAGTTATTTCTCCCTTGAAAAATACTCCCGCCTACAAAGCCGGAATAAAATCACAAGACGTTATTACTAAAATTGATGGAGAAGACACGGAAGGAATTTCCATCCAAGAAGCAGTCGCTAAAATAAGAGGTCCCAAGGGAGAGAGTGTTGCCCTTGAGATTATGCGTAACGGAGAAAAGAAAGAGATAGAAATTATTCGCGATACTATCGAGATACCGTCCATTGAGTGGGAAATTTTAGAGAAGGATATTGCTCACCTGGAACTTTTCCATTTCAATGAAAATATCGTAGTCGATTTCACCAAAGTATCGAGAGAGATAGTTAACAGCCCGGCGGAAAAGATTGTCTTGGATTTAAGAAACAATCCCGGGGGCACTTTTAGGGCAGCAATAGGAGTTGCGAGCCGTTTTGTTGAATCGGGTAGTGTAGTTGTTATCAAAACCGGAACGGACGACAAGCAAATGAGTCGTTTAAAGACAACAACCACGCCACCCTATCTCTTGGAATATCCCGTGGTTGTACTTATCAACGAAGGAACGGCATCGGCGTCGGAAATAGTTGCCGGAGCACTAAGAGATCATAGAGAAATACCGATTGTCGGAAAGAACTCATTCGGTAAGGGCTCCATTCAAGGATTGCATTCTCTAAGCGACAGATCGACTTTAAAAATAACGGAAGAATACTTTCTTACTCCCGATGAGCAGATAATTGAAGAAAAGGGGATTGCTCCCGATTTTGAGATTGATATTACCGAGGAAGATGTTGAAAAGGATAGAGATCCGCAACTTGAAAAGGCGATAGAAATAATAAGTAATAAATAATTTAAAAGTATATGAAAGTTATACTGCTTAAAGATGTAAATAACCTCGGAAAGAAACATGAAATCAAAGAAGTTTCCGACGGATACGGAAGAAATTTTTTACTGAAAAATAGTTTTGCAAAAATTGCTACAAAAAAAGATATTTTAATTGCAAAACAACAATTGGAGAAAAAAGAGAAGAATAAAGAGAAAGAGCTTGAAGATATAAAGGCTCTCGCGGAAGAAATAAAAAACAAAGAATTGGAAATTAAAGTCAAAGTAGGAGAAAAAGACCAGCTTTTTGAATCAGTCACTACTCAAAAAATTGCCGAGAAAATGAAAGAGACCGGCTTTAGTGTTAGGCAGGAGGATATCGAGCTGGAAAATCCGATAAAAGAACTTGGCGAACATGAAGTAAAACTTAAATTTAAACACGGAATTGAGTCCGTAATTAAAATAACTATAAGCAAAGAAGAATGAGGAGAAAATATATTTTTGTCACAGGGGGCGTAATGTCCGGAATTGGTAAAGGGGTTACTACCGCGTCAATTCTCAAGATACTGCAATCAAAAGGATATGAAACTACCGCGATGAAAATAGATCCCTATGTTAACGTTGATGCCGGTACGATGAATCCCGTTGAACATGGGGAGGTTTTCGTAACCGATGATGGGGCCGAATGTGATCAGGATGTCGGAAATTATGAACGTTTTTCCGACCAAAACATCACTAAAGACAACTATCTAACAACGGGAAAAGTCTATCAAACCGTTATAAATAGAGAAAGAAACCTGGAATACGACGGGAAATGTGTGGAGGTAGTACCTCATATTCCCAACGAGGTTATTTACAGAATCAGAAGGGCGGGTTCTATAACAAAATCCGATTTTGTCCTGATAGAGATTGGAGGAACAATCGGGGAATACCAAAACCTTCTTTTTTTGGAGGCGGCAAGAATGATGAAACTTAGATATCCGGGAGATATTCTGACCGTACTTGTAAGTTACTTGCCGATTCCCGATATGATAGGGGAGATGAAGACCAAGCCGACCCAAAGCGCCACCAGGCTTTTAAACGGGGCGGGGATTCAACCCGATATTATTGTCGGGAGATCTTCTTCTCCTATTGACGATATACGAAAAAAGAAAATTTCCACTTTTTGCAACATAAGTCCGGAAGATGTTATCTCCGCTCCGGACATAGAGTCAATTTACGAAGTCCCTCTTAATTTCAACGAAGATAAAATAGGGGAGAGAATCTTAAAAAAGCTAAAGGTTAAGCCCAAAAAGGGAAAAGGTCTTTCCGAATGGAAAAAATTTGTTGAAAAAACAAAAAAAGCGAAAAAGACCGCAAAAATCGCTATCGTGGGAAAATATTTCGAAACAGGGGATTTTGTTTTAGCGGATTCGTATATTTCAGTCATTGAGGCCATCAAACACGCTTGCAACAAAGAAGGGCGCAAAGAGGAAATATCCTGGCTTTCCTCCGAGTGGTACGAAAATAAAAAAAATACCGGGGAGCTTTCCGAATACGACGGCATCATTATACCGGGAGGATTCGGGAAGAGGGGAATAGAGGGCAAAATAAATGTAATCGAGTACTGCAGAAAAAATAATATCCCTTTCCTTGGCCTTTGTTTGGGAATGCAACTTGCCGTTATAGAATATGCAAGAAATGTTTGCGGCTTGAAAGACGCATCCTCTACGGAAATAAAAAAAACCTGTAAAAACCCCGTAATTGATATAATGAAAGAACAAAAAGAAGTCCTTGAGAATGACAATTACGGAGGAACAATGAGACTCGGTGCTTATGACTGTAAGATATTTAAGGGAACAAAAAGCTATAAAGCATACAAAAAGACAAAAATAAGCGAAAGACACAGACATCGCTTCGAGGTAAACAACAATTTCAAGGAGATACTGGAGAGAAATAACCTAACTATCGCGGGAATAAATCAAAAACATAATTTAGTGGAAATAATCGAAATAAAAAAGCACCCCTTCTTTATGGGGGTACAATTCCATCCGGAATTTAAATCGAGACCAATATCCGGACATCCGCTTTTCACCGAATTTATAAAAGCCGCTATAAAATAGTAACGAATTTAGCGCTTCTTTTCTTACCGTCGAAACTCGTCTTTTTAGTCGTAACAAACTTAACAACTCCTTCTTTTACAGCATAAAGAGTATCGTCTTTACCTTTTTTCACGTTTCTTCCGGGCAAAAATTTGGTTCCCCGTTGGCGAACAATTATATCGCCGATTTTTGCTCTTTGTCCGGCAGAAAGTTTAATACCTAAATACTTCGGCTTTGAATCTCTGCCTGTTTTGACTGTACCTGCTGACTTTGTTGTAGCCATAATCGAAAAATTTCTAACTTTTTAAAATATACCATGATATGTTACCAAAGATAAAAGCTTTTGTCAAAGATAACGCTTCCGATATTATGCTTATAATTGCGGTAATCCTTGTCGCTACGCTCTCTTTCTCATTGGGAATCATAACAACCAAAATGGAGGCGGAAAATAAAGAGCCCTTACAATTCGAGCAAACGGATATTTAATTTATTAGACAATAGTTATTACTATATTGTCAATATAAAAACCTTTTACATTAATCGAAGTAGGGAAGAGAGTAATGGGAAATGGCAAATGACAAAATCCAAATGCCAAAAATTAGAAGACAGATGATAATTATTTTGGCATTTGGACTTTAGATTTTGGCATTATTTATTTTATTCTTTCATTTCTTTCCCACTGTGAAATTTTTTGTGAATATTTTTCAGTTTCTGGCTTGTAATATGGGTATATATCTGGGTAGTGGCAATATTTCGATGGCCCAAAAATTCCTGGATTACTCTTAAATCAACTCCTTGCGCCAAAAGATCGGTAGCATAAGAGTGTCGTAAGGTGTGTGGTGTCGTCATTAGGGGAATACCGGCTTTCTTGGTATATTTTTTGACTATTTCTTCCACAGACCTTGGTGTCAGCCGTTTTGATGCTTCTTTGGGCCCTTTATACCTTACAAAAAGCGGTTTTTCTTTGTCTTGGCGGGTTTTTAAGTACTCACGAAGGGCGTTTACCGCACGCTCTGAAAGATATACCGTTCGCGGATGACCACCTTTGCCGATAATGGATATTTCCAATATCTGCGTGTCATCGTTTATTTTGACTTGTTCTTTATCTAACGCGACAAGCTCCGCAACACGCATTCCGCTGGAAAAAAGAGTCTCCAGCAAGGCTCTGTCGCGTAGACCGGATTTTGTCTTTGTATCGGGAGAAAGGAGAAGTTTTTCTATTTGTTTCAAGTCAAGGAACTTTACGGTACGTTCGTTTCCTTCCTTGGTTAATTTTACCTTTTCCGCCGGCAAAGATGTTATATTCCTGTCCGCAAAATAATTTAAAAGCCCGCGAAGAGCAATAAGATAGTAGTTACGCGTCTTTTTTGATATAGGAGTCTTGGTTCTGGAATTTATGCGTTTGGAAAGATAAACACGGTAATTCCAAATATGTTCGTCGGTCAGCTGATGGGGTTTTAGTTCTTCAAAATTATTTTTCTTGAGCCAAACAAGAAAACTCTTAAGGAATCGGGAATAGGTTTCTTGCGTCTTGTTGGAGACACCTTTTTCGATATCCAAGTATTCAAAAAACCGAGGTATGTGTTCTGTTATGGGGGTGTTGTTTTTCTGCATTATTTTTATCTTAGGAGGTAAAGTATTGGTCTTAAACTTCAATGAAGCAGATTATGCGAAACAGAATTGTTTACGCATAATCTTGCGTTAACTTTCCCGAAGTTTAAAAAAGTAGTAATAAAAGGAATATAAGGCAATAATCGGGTTAACGCTGTTTTTACGTCAAGAAGGCAAAGCATTGGTCTTAAACTTCGGTAAAGTTATCTTATACGAAGTATAATCACTTTACCCCTTTTGTCAATCTCCCTCGCTTTCTTCGATTTCTTCCTTATCTTTGTTGCTATCGCCAAATAAAGAATCCATCATTCTCTCCCAAAAATTTTTCCCGGTTTCTTTCGCCTTTTCTTTTATTTGTTCTTTTTCTTTTTCCATTTCTCCTTCTACAATTTCTTTTCTTTCTTCAAAGATGTTCTCCACACGATCCCTTAAGGGATCGGTATGTTCACCAAGGTAACGAACAAAATCCCCTCCTCTTTCGGTGNTTAGGGCAAAATACACCAAAAAAGCGATTACTATAACTATTAGAATGCTTTTAGCCATTTTTAAGCTTCATTTTTGCCGTTTTAAGGCGTTTTATAGTGTCTTTAGGACCAAGAACCTGCGCAATCTCAAAAGGGCTTGCAGAGGCTTTTTTACCGCTTAAAGACGCTCTTATAGGCCAAAGGAGTCTTCCTTTGTCCTTATTTTTGCTCGCTTCTTCTATTAGTTTTTCCTGTATTGAGTCAATATCCCACTCTTTTATTCCCGATAATATTTCAATACCTTTTTCCAGAGAATCTTCGATCTCTTCCTTTGTCATCTCTTTCCAGAAAAGTAGCTCTTTGCCGTAGTCGAGTTCTTCTCTAAAAAAGTAGTCGGCGAATTCACTTATTTCCGAAAGCGTTTTCATTCTCTCTTGGTAGAGGGAAACTATTGCCTTTATCTTTTCAAAACTCGCAGATTCATTTTTTTCAGTAATAAGATAATCGGCTCGTACTTCCGTCCCCCCGTACGCCGGCGGATACTGGCTTTCTTCAAACCTAAGAGTTATTAAATTACTTGTAAGCAAGTATGGAACGCATAGCTTCGTTAGCTCCTTTGTATCCATGTTGCGAATATAATATCCGTTAATATAATTGAGTTTATCGATATTGAAAATAGCGCCTGAACGCTGGCATTTATCAAATGAAAACAAATTTATCATCTCTTCTAAGGAATATATTTCTCTTTCTCCACCGGGATTCCATCCCAGAAAGGCAATAAAATTAACAAGGCCTTTTGCAAGATATCCTTTCTCTTTGTATTCATACAAGGAAACAGCAGCGTGACGTTTGCTTAGCTTGCTTTTATCCGGTCCGAGAGTAAGAGGAAGATGAGCATAATCCGGCGTCGGGATACCGAGCGCACGCTGGACAAGAATCTGCTTGGGAGTGTTGGATATGTGATCTTCTCCTCTTATAACATGGGTTATTTTCATCTCGTAATCATCTACACTGCAAGCAAAGTTATAAAGAGGAGAAAAGTCTCCTCTTGCAATTACAAAGTCTCCTCCTATATCATTAGAATCAAATTTTACTTTTCCTCTCACCAAGTCTTCAAATTCGATAGTGTCATTCTCGGGCAAGCGAAGCCTTATTACGTAATCTTTGTTCTGTGCAAACCTCTTTTTCTTTTCGTCATCGGAAAGTTTAAAGCATTTACCGTCATAACGTGGAGCTTCCTTTTTCGTTTTCTGTTTTTCCCTCCTTTCTTCCAACTCTTCCTTGGTACAAAAACAGTAATAAGCATTCCCGCTTTCAAGTAATTTCTTGACATACTCCTTATATATCTTGCCTCTCTCACTTTGTCTGTAAGGACCGAAATCTCCTTTTTCTTTGTTTTCGAATACACCTTCCTCCCACTGTAAACCTAACCATTTTAAACTTCGCATAATGTCATTCTCATATTCCTCTTTCGATCTCTCTCTATCGGTGTCTTCTATCCTTAAAACAAAAGTTCCGTTACACTTTTTGGCATAAAGAAAGTTAAAGAGTGCTATTCTTGCAGATCCAATATGAAAATATCCCGTCGGTGAAGGAGCAAATCTGACACGAATATTTTTTTCCGTATTCTTCATATAATTTTGGGGTTATCTTGTGAGATATTCCTTTAAATAGGAAGCGATTATATATCCTGCTCGTGGCTTGGAAAAATTCCGCGCATTTTTTTCCATGTTCCTGATTTGGTCGATTGGCGAAAAAAGTTCGTTTATTTTCCCTTGGAAAAAATGTGACGAAAGGTTTTCTTCTTCAAGGACTATTGAAGTCCCTCTTGAAGAGTATTGGTAAGCATTTTTTACCTGATGGTTTTGTGCCGCCTCCGGTAGTGGTATAAATATACACGCTCTCCCGTTCACCGCAATCTCAAAAATACTTCCCGAGCCGGCTCTGCTCACTATAAGATCGGCGCAAGCATAAGTGCTTCTGAGTGTTTTTTCATCAAGAAAAGGATAAGGGTGGTATCTTTCTTTAAGACCCTCATCGGAAATGACGGCTTTCACCTCCTTGTTTACCGCGTCATAATTATTCTCCCCGCACTGATGGATTACTTCAAAATCTTGTAAAATTCCGGTAATTGAAGAAAGTAACAACTCATTTATTCTTTCACTTCCCTGCGAACCGCCCAAAACAAGAATTACCGGTTTTTCGCTTTTAATTCCCATTGCTTCTTTCCCCTCTCCCCTACCTTCACCCATTACCGCCTTTCTTACCGGATTTCCAACAACAACAAATTTATCGGAATCAACTCCTTCTGTTTCCGGAAAGGATGAAAATATCTCTGCAAAAAAACTTTTAAGGAATTTATTTGCCGCACCCAGTACGGAGTCGGATTCATGTAAAAATATCGGTATTTGAAAAAGCTTCCCTGTAAGTACTGGCGGAAAAGACCCGTGGCCTCCTTTGCTAAAAATAAGATCGGGAGAAAGAAAATAAATATAGAAGAAAGACTGACATATCCCGAGGGGAATTCTAAAGGCAATGTCGATAAAATTCTGAAGTATTGCGTTAAATCCTTTATATCTTCTCACTTTTCCCGTAGAAATGTATTTAACATCCACCCCCTCCCCATCCAAATATTCCATAGAAAGCGGGTCTTTCGGCCCGATATAATAAACATCCAAAAACTCGTCGGGAAGTAATTTTTTTAATTCCCTAATAATAGAAACAAGCGGAAAGATATGCCCTCCCGTTCCTCCTCCCGTAAAAATAATCCTGTATCTTTTTTTCTTTTCCTCACTCATAACAACATTATATCATTTTCTCACAAACCGTGAAGCATTAAGTAAAATTCCCACTGCCGCCAGCTCCACAATAAGATGCGATTTTCCATAACTAATAAAGGGTAACGGAATTCCCGTAGCGGGAAGGATACCTGTCATTACTCCCATATTCACCACCGCCTGGATAAATATCCAACTGCAAATACCAATACTAAGCAATCTGGCAAACCCGCTTTTGTTATCTCTCGCGATTAAGAAACCTCTCCAAAAGAATACGAGAAACAAAACGAGCAAAATAATGGCACCGATAAATCCTGTTTCCTCGGCAAACACGGCAAAAATAGAATCCGATCCCGGATAAGGGAGAAAGCCGAACTTTTGTTGGCTCATTCCCAAGCCAAGCCCAAAAATACCTCCGGAACCAATGGCAATAAGCGCTTGTCTTATCTGATAAGTTATTCCCAACGGATCTATGTCGGGGTTTAACATCCCTACGATTCGGCTAAATCTGTAAGGTGCGAGTCTGATAAGTAAAAAAAATGACACTCCTCCGGCAAAAATAAGAGCGGCGCTATGCCATAAAGGAGTCCTCCCGTTAAAATAAATTATCAAACCGGTAAGCAAAATAACACCCAAGGTGCTCATATCGGGTTGCACTATGAGGAGCACTCCGATGAACAGGGAGACAAGAGCAAAAGGAAGAAGTGTCATTATATGCGGTAAAGCCTTTTTCTTTTTCATTTTCTTCTCTCTCATGACAAGCCAGCTGGAAATATACAATATAAATGTCAGTTTTAAAAATTCCGCAGGCTGAAAAGAGAGCGGTCCCAACTCTATCCACCTTGTCGCCCCGCCTTTCGTCGCTCCCAAGAAAGGAATGAAAACCAAAAAAAGCAGAAAAAGATTTGCAAACAAAAGATGGGGAGACCACTTTTGAATTAAAGAAAGGGGCGTTTTAAAAAGTACAATAGCTATTAAAATTCCGGGAATAAGTCCAAGTATCATCTGCTGAAAAAATCTGGTTTCCGAGCCCACTGAAGCAGCACTTGCCAGTGCAAAAAGACCAAGAAAAATAATTAGCGAAACAGCCGTAATTAATATGTAATCAGGTTTTTTATTTTTCATTTGTAATTGCGAACATTGTTCTTAAACGATTCTCCTCTCTCCTTATAATTTCTGAACATATTAAAGCTTGCAAACCCCGGAGATAAAATACAAGCACTCCCCTGTCCCGTATTGTTGAAACAATGCTGTACCGCTTCTTTCATGTCGGCAGCGGGGAAAATAAGTTTTTCGGAAAGCTCCGGTGCAGCAACAAAGTCTTCCGGAGTTCCTTTAAAGATAACGATATTCCGGATATTTCTATTTTCTCTTATTTTTGCCAAAAGTTTTGCATACTCCCCTCCTTTATCAACGCCGCCCATAATCACGGTTTGAACGTTTTCTATATTCTCAATCGCACTTTTTGTCGCTTCGGGTATTGTTGCCGCGGAATCGTTATAAAAATCAATGCCCTTGTATTTGCCAAGATATTCCATTCTATGGGGTAATCCTTTAAAATCTTCCACTACTTTATTTATTAATCTCGGATCAATCTTCATCAGTTCTGCAAGTTTGTAGAGCGGGTCAACCGCAATGGGAATTCTCTTTCTTTTTTTAGAAAGCGTAAACGGTGTTTTGTTCGCTTTTGATTTTTTGGCAATCTCTTTTACCCGCTTATCATTCTCGTTATAAAGCAAATAATCATTTTCACTTTGAAAAGAAGTTACTTTTTCTTTCGCGGCAATGTAGTTATCCAAGCTCTCATGTCTATCCAAGTGATCTGCAAACACATTTAGTATGACCGCTATCCTCGGACTGGCAGTAACCGTTTCGAGCTGAAAGCTGGAAAGCTCATAAACAAAAGTCTTTCCACTATCTTTCCCGGAAAGAAAAGAAAGAGCCGGAGTACCTATGTTCCCGATAAGCTCAGTGGAATAACCGGCTTCAAGGAGCAGATTATAGAAAAGAAGGGAGGTGGTACTCTTTCCCTTCGTGCCGGTTACGCCAATCGTATTTCCCTTACAAAGTGAAAGAAAAATATCGCTTTGAGAAGTAAGTTTTTGTCCTTCTTTAAGATTTATTAATGAAGAAGGGACTCCGGGCGATTTTACAATAACATCATACTCCTTTACCGCCAAAAGATAATCATCTCCAAGGTGAAGCTCTACTCCTTCCCGAAGATGCTCCTTCGCCTTCATACTAAGCTCTTTGTAGGGAAGTAAATCGGCAACACCTATTTTTTTATAAGCAACATTATCTTTAAAAAAGGATAGGTTGTCTATACCCTCTTCTCCTATTCCCAAAATAAGAATTTTCTTGTTTTTGAAGTTAGAAAGCATTAGGAAAGAAGATGAATTACGACCCCGATAATTCCCATTACTGCTCCTATTACCCAGAAACGCATCGTGACCTTATAAGGAGGCCATCCCTGCGCTTCAAAATGATGGTGCAAGGGAGCCGCCAAAAAGATTTTTTTTCCTCTTATTTTTTTTGATAAAAGTTGAATTATAACGGAAGCGGATGTAAGTACAAGAAGAAACGCAATAATAGGAAGCACGGCGACTCCTCCCGTGAGAAAAGCCACAACCGTGAGTGTTGCGGTAAGTCCTATAATCCCCGTCTCGCCCATATAAAATCTTGCCGGAGGAATGTTAAACCACAGAAAAGCAAGAATACTTCCTACTACGGCAAGGCAAAAAGCGGCAAGATTGATTTGGCCCTGAAAAAGAGCTATTACCGTGTATGCCGTGAAAATTGAAGCAAACACTCCCCCCGAAAGACCATCAATACCATCGATAACTCCCCCGCTGTAAACCGCTACCATGACAACAATAAAAAACGGGATATAAAAAACACCTAAAAAAACATCTCCCACTCCCGGGATATGGATCATGCTTTCCCCAAGCCGAAAATAAAACCAGAAAGCCCCGATAGTTCCGATTAGACCGACAAGAAGAATACGATAACGTAAACTCAGTCCATCACTGATGAATTGCTTTACTTTAGAATAAGGCGTTTCTTCTCCAACTTGCAGGACATCATCAATCAGCCCGACCAAGGACGCGGACATAAGTGTAAAAAGCGGAAGCCATGTCTGGTCCCTGCTTAAGAAATTTATTTTTCCAAGCCAAAAAGAGTCAGCGAAAAGCGAAGCAATAAAAAACAAAAAGGCCACGAGCAAGACCGATATCCAAATAAGCAAGCCTCCCAAGCGTGGTGTTTGTAGCTCCTCTTTCCAGTGATGCTTTTTGAAATACTCCGCGTTTTTCCCGTCAATCGTCTTTTTTTTCGCCCTTTTTTTCCAAAGTTTATGTTTGTAAAGAAAATGAGTCAAAGAAGGAGTCATTACAAACGCAAATAAAAAAGAGGAAAGGCCAACGACAAAAACCTTTATTACATTAGTCGTGATTTCCGCCTGATACATATGGAAAACAAAAAATTAAAACTCGTACGCATTGTGAATATAGTCAACCATTTTTCCCATTTCATGAAAGCGATCTTCGGTACCGAGAACAATGTTAATAATATATCCTTCATGTGAGGGAGACTCCAAAACAAGAAGAAGACAGCCGAAAGCGGCGTGTGTCCATCCCGTTTTACCGCCCACGATTCTCTCCTGCCAGTCTTCTTCTTTGGAGTGTAAAAAATCGTTCGTATTTAACGATTCATAATAAATCGCTCCGTCGGGAGAGTAAAGCCTATAAGAAGGCATTTGCGAAATTTTAAAAATATCCGTGTTGGAAAGAAGATATTTGGAAAATTCAGTAATCTCCCGAGCCGTGGAAAGGTTATACTCGCCACTCCTTCCGTCAAGCCCACTCGGATTTACAAAATTTGTTTTTTTTAGTCCTATTTCTCGAGCTTTGTTATTCATTTTTTCTACAAACCCTTTTACGGGTTCATTGGAAATATCATCAAAAAACCTTTCTCCGGCAAGGGCAAGCGCAAAAGCCGCGCTGTTGTTGGACTCAATTACCATAGGATAAACCATCTCTTCCACTTTGGTTTCCTTAAAAGCCCTAAAATCCCTAAACTCACTGCGTGTAATAATTTCTTTTTCCGCAATACCGACAGGCGCGTCAAGGTCATAATCTTCCAGTACTACAAGCGCCGTCATAAGCTTGCTGATACTTGCTATTGGAAGCGGCTTATCCGGATTTTCCTTATAAAGAATTTTTTCCGAGTTTCCATCCCAATAAATAGAGAGCGCGGCGGATCCTTTTATGTTCGGGTCTTTCCCCTCTTCTTCCCTATCACGAAGAACAGGGTAAGGCTCGACTTCTTCGATTACTTTATTTTCATCTTTTATCTCCTCTTCTTGAGAAACAGCTCTTATTATAAAAAAAGAGACCAGGGGGAAAAATACTAAGAAAAAGACGATAAACAAGCTTTTTCTCCTCTTGGTTTCTTTTTTAATCTCTTCAAAAAAAGTCATTTTTTCTTCTCTTTTTTATTCAACCCAAGCTCATCGAGCTGTTTTTTATCTATACCGGAAGAAGGCGCTCCCATTGTAAGGTCTCTTCCGTCTCCGGTTTTCGGGAAAGGAATAACTTCTCTAATATTCTCTTCACCGAGTAACACCATTAGGAAGCGTTCAAAACCAAAAGCAATCCCGCCGTGTGGCGGCACCCCGTACGAAAATGCCTCAAAAAGATGTCCGAATTTTTCTTGAGCTTCCTCTTTAGTATGCCCCAAAACACTAAACACCGCTTCCAATATTTCCGGTTTATGTGACCTGATACTTCCACCGGCTATTTCGTTCCCGTTAAGTACAAGGTCGTATTGGCAACCTTTTATTTTATCGGGATTTTTTTTGATTTTTTGCGGACTGGTCTCAACGGGCATGGTAAAAGGATGATGAACGGCGTTCCGTTTACCTTCTTTATTCTTCTCGAACATCGGAAAGTCGGTAATAAAAGCGAAGGCAAGTTCGTTTTTATCCTCCTTATTATCTCTTAAATCCGGCCTATCGGTGTTCCACTTTTCCATCGCTTCACTATATTCGATTCTTGGAAAGGGTTTTTCTTTTATCGTTTTATCGGGAAAGATGACTTCCACAAGCTCCGTCACCATGGATTCCACCAAAAGCAAAATATCTTCCTTTTCCGCAAAAGAGAGCTCCATATCAAGCTGTGTAAATTCCGCTTGTCTGTCTGCTCTCATGTCTTCGTCACGAAAACACCTCGCAAATTGAAAATACCTTTCCAAACCCGCTACCATCAGCAATTGCTTATATTGTTGAGGGCTCTGAGGAAGCGCATAAAAATTTCCGGGCTGTTTTCTGGAAGGAACCAAAAAATCCCTCGCTCCCTCAGGCGTGGATTTGGTTAAGATAGGAGTCTCTATTTCCAAGAAATTCTTGTCGTTTAAAAAATTCCTGCAAAAAAAAGCAACGTCGTGTCTTGCCTGTAAATTTCTTTTGAGTCTATCTCTTCTAATGTCGATATACCTGTATTGCATTCTCGTCTCTTCACCTATTTCCGAACCGTCAGTATCTACCGAAAAGGGCACCGTTTTCGCCTTGGAAAGAATATTTATTTTTTTAATCTCTATTTCCACATCCCCCGTCTTGCTCTCTTTATTTTTCATTTTTTCCGGCCTCTCCTTTACCAATCCCAGAATCTCAACAACCCACTCGGGTCTGATTTCTTTTACATTTTTATAATCCTCGTTTTCGGCGGTAATTACCGCTTGGACGGTTCCGGAAAAATCCCTTATATCCAAAAAAAGCACGCTTCCGTGCGAACGTACACTATCAACAAAACCGGAGATTCTAAGCTCTCCCCCAATACCTGATATTGTACTTACGATTGGAGTCCTTTTCATGTTTTTATTCTTCCAGGTGCCTGTTTACTATATCTAAGACCTCTTTGGGAGTATAATTTGTTTTAATGAGATATTCTTTCGCTCCGAGTTTTTTTGCTTTTTCTTTGGACTCGGCATCATCGTAATTTGAATAAGCAATCACCTTGGTTGCGCTTATTTCTTCATCACTACGCAACTTCTCCAAGAAATCGGTTCCCGATGCCTGAGGAAGAAGAATGTCAAGAATAATAAGATCGGGCCTGATTTCTTTCGCTCGCTTCATCCCCTCTTCAGCATCAATCTCGCAATAAACATCAAACCCCTCTTGCACAAACTTATCCTTGTACATTTCCGCGAGCATCTTTTCGTCTTCAATAATAAGAATTTTTTTCATTTTTTTTATATTAAATGATGAAAATATTTCTCTATTCTACTTCATTTAAGAATCATTTTCAATCGAAAGAACACGGAACACTTTTTGGTTTTTGATAACGTCATGAACATATGATCTCATCCTCTCTAGGCTTTCTTCCTTTTCTTCTTGTTTATTCCTCCCGGTTGTCTGAAAATGCTTATTTATTTCGGCTTCTATCTCCTCGGGTTTTACCTCAATCTGTTCCTTTTGGCTTACAGTATGTAAAATAAGGGCGTAACCTACATTTTCTTTTGCCTTTTCTCTCCACTCTTCCCGAAGCTCTTCTTGAGACTTTCCAATCTCTTTTAAATAATCTTCAAAGGTTCCCCCTCTCTTTGTAAGCTGGCTTTTTGTATTTTCTATCATATTGTCAAGCTCCTTCTCAACAAGAACATCGGGTATCTCAAAAGACGTTTCTTTTTTGATGTTTTCAAGTACTTTGACCTTAACTCTCTCATCTTCTTTAGCCTCCTTCTCTCCTTTTACTCCCTCTTTTATTTTCTCCTTTAGTTGCTCAAGATTTTCGATATTGGGCATAGACTTAGCAAGCTCGTCATCGAGCTCCGGGAGTTCTTTTTCCATGACCGAAACCATTTCGACAGTAAAGTCCATTTTCTGTTCTCCGCTCCCTTCTCCCTCCTGCATATTGGGCATTTGAATGGAAAAACTTTTTTCCTCTCCCTCTTTCATGCCAATCAAATTATCCTCGAATCCCTGAAGCATAGCAAGTTCGTTTTTCCCAAGGTTAACCTTAAAATCCTTTTCTTCTATTTTCTTATCTTCTTGGCCTCCAATAACACTTTCGAAATTAATTGTTACCGCATCCCCATTTTTTGCCTCCCTTTCCACCTTTTGTAGTTTTGCTTTATCTTCCCTTATCCGTTCCAATGTATTTTCTATTTCCTTATCTTCCACTTCCACGTCTTTTTTCTCCTTTTTCACCGTATCCTGGGCAATCTTGCGATAATCGGGAAGTTTAATGTCGGGCATAACATAAACTGTTGCCTTATAAACAACCTCGTTCCCGGGAGCACACTTAATAATATCCACATGAGGACTGGATATGGCGTAAAGATTATTTTCTTCCACCACCTTGGGATAAGTTTCCTGGATAGCCTCTCTTGCGGCTTCTTCGTAAAGCTTTTCTTTTCCCATGGTATTTTCAACCACTTCCCTGGGAGCACTTCCGGGTCGGAATCCCTTAATATTCATCTCGGAAGAAAATTTTTCCGCGGCTTTATCTACGTACTTTTCCACCTCTTCAGGAGAAAGAGTGACTTCCAGTTCTTTTTTTGTCTCTGATACGTCGTTAATTTTTACATCCATAATTATTATTCTTAATTTACACTTTTTATTTTATCACTGAAAAAGTATGCTTGCAAAAACAAAAGAAATCGCCGGCATTTGGGTCGGCGATTTCTTTCTCTCTTTTGTGTTTCTTAAAAATCGTCTTCATCTTCTTCGCTTTTTTCATCCTCTACATCTCCTGCTTCCTCTTCATGCATTGCGCGCTCTTCATCTCCTTCTTCTTTCTTCTCTTCCTC
>SL_8KL_010_SEDDRAFT_10000701_pt1 | contig 29268 bp, 30 predicted proteins | sample SodLakKL_010_SED_4_FD_11160 | JGI IMG/M metagenome (IMG submission 11160) | reverse complement strand
CCGAAAACAGTTGATATATTCCATCCCTCAAATCTAATCGGAGTCCGATAAACAGTTTTTTACGGACTCAAGCCCTGACAAATTGCGAGTCTATACATATACGGTGTAATCCAGGTTAGCTTCATAAGCAAGGTGATGAGGGATGAGGGTAAGACATTATTTAACCATTACCAACTGCCTTCGGTATATTTGCAGGAAAGTAAAGGTTATATAAATCTTACTCTAGAGAATGGATTAATCGAGATGTGGTTGGATTCTCCTCAGATTCTTTATCTGGTGAAAGTCTAGAAGTCCGTCCTCTGAAATCGCATAGACGTGAAAATCGGAAGGATCCAAACGATCTAGATTTTTTGAGAAGAAAGATTCACAGGCGATAACGTCTCTTCCCTCACTTAAAGGATCGATAGCCGGCAAAACTAGTATCTTTCGCTCAGGATGGTAAAGGAAACAGGGGTATTTCAGTGATGATCCGACCTCATCCTTTATCTCGATAGCTGGATGTTCGTGCCCCATGATCAAATGTCCTTTACTACTGACATTTCGATGTCCGTGAGTTAACGTCATATCATCTAGAACCATCATTTTTTCGTGTAGAGAGACTCCTTTCAGATTAGTATAGTTTTCAAGATAATTGTCGTGGTTCCCTTTTATCATAACCAGCGAAGAATCCTCCATCAGGTAATCCATGATATCAAGGAGTTCATGGAATACTTCACTCTTAGCTCTTCCAAAATCATGTTTAAAATCGCCTAATACGATGAATGAATCCGGATCATACCTATTTTCTATGTTGGCCAATCTATCCAAGAGATTTTCCTTCTGAAATGTTGGTAATGAAATCCCATCTTCTCTTAAGACCGATTCATAACCAAAGTGAAGGTCCGATATCAAGACTACGCTCTTTTTTTCATACCAAGCGCAATAATCAGATGTCAAAAATAGTCCTTCGTGGAGTTCAATGCTGTTCATGATTCAAGATAATAATTTTCTAAAAGACTTTTCATCTTTCATATTCTCGAATGCATCTTCGTTCTTCGCTTTCTCTTTAAAAGTTTGATCAAGATCTATTGCTCTCTTCAAAAAATTCCTCGCTTTTTTATCTTCGTTCTGTTTAGCACTTACCATACTCTTATAATACCAAACTTGAGAATAATTTTGATCTCTCTTGACCACTTCATCGAAGTTTTCCATCGCTTCCTCGTACTCTCCCAGTTCATAGAAAACTAGACCTTTATTAGACCAGGCCTCAAGGTCATCCTCGTCCCTTTGAAGAGCCTGATCGAAGGCATCGATGGCTTCTTCGTACCTTTCTAGATGATAAAGACAGGCACCTTTATTATGCCAAAGGTCGGGATCATTTTCTCCAAGTTCAAACAATCGATCATAGATGTCTAGCGCTTCCTCAAATTCTCTTTTATTGTAAAAGAGCTCCCCTTTTTCGTAGAGAAGGTCTTTATCCTCTGGGTCGATCTCAAGGGCTTTGTTGTAATATCCAAGCATGTCATCTTTTTGTTCGTATAATTCTCGATATACTTCTTTAGCCTCTTCAATTTCTCCCCTTTCTTCTATTTTCTGGGCTTTCTTCCTAAGGAGCTCTGTATTTTTAGGTTCTAAAGACAGCATCTTTTCTATTATTTCTAGATTATCGGGATTGCTCTCTAAAATCCCTTCGTACAATCTTTTTGCTAAGGATTTTTTTCCCTTTTGCTCCAATTTTTCCGCCTGTTCTATGGCCTTTGAAACATTTTTCGAAGCTAATTTAACCATTCCCTCGATAGCGGTTTCGTTTTCTGGTTCTAGAGTCAGGACTTTCTCGTAAGCTTTGATAGCTTTCTCTATTTTTCCTTCTTTTTCAAAATATTCAGCTTCGATCCTCCACAGGGTCGGATCGCCGGGATTTTGTTTTACCAATTTATGAATTTCAGTTATATTTGAAGGATCGAGTTCTAACAACTCACGAAAAGTTCGAATCGCATTCGACTCCCATCCTATAATACGGAATACGTTGGCTTTGTTCAAAATGGCTTTTTTATTATCTGGATCTTTTTTCAAAACATCATTGAAACATTTTAGGGCATATTCGTTCATTTCATCCATTTTCATGAAAGCTTTGCCTTTTTTTAGGATGGCTTCAATGTCCTCTGGATCTCTGTTCAGGGCTTTCTCGAAACACTGTACTGCTTTTTCGTGTTCACCCATTCTCAACAGTTCGTTACCTATCTTCTTCAACTTTTCAGAGACGAATTGACTATCTTTTAGTTTATCCTCCTTTTTGAGAATGTAATTCTTTAGGTCCATATATTCAGAAACAGCGGCAGACCCGTCACTCTTGTCTATTTTAGACATACTCTTTTCGATATCTTTTTTCACCTTATCTTCACTTTGACTAAAAGGCAATCTGGATCCCCGTTTTGAATTTGTTTAGATGGTTGATAAAACATTGATATGGAATATAAAATCTTCGGTCTTTTATCCTTTTCTAAGTACCCTGCCAACTTCTTCATCCATTGTTTCCAAAAATGATTCAATATTGTTTTTATCTATAGTTGCTCCCGCAGCGATATCATGACCTCCTCCTGAGCCATCAAACCTTTCAGCCAATCTGTCACAAATTTCACCCATATCCAATCCTTGTTCAACCATATCTTTGTTAGATCTTGCTGAGATATCTGCTCTATCATCTAATCTAGCAATACCTAGAACCGGCATATTTTGGTCCAAGATATATAACATTCCCAATCCCGCTAATTCCCCCTGCATGGTCTTTTTTTCTTCATAAAAATACTGGATATGTTCTTTTTTATTCACTTTTTCCTCCAACTTTTTTAGCTTGCCTATAATCTCCTTTCTATGCTTATTTCTGATCTCTCTTGCCTTTTCAAAAGCCTTATCGTCTCCCAAACAGAGGGAAAGACCCAAACCGGGTCGCTCATTCCTCGCGCAGGAATTCAAAATTTTATAAAGTATATCAACTTCTATACCATCATGGGTCGAAACATGATGAGTTCCATATATAGATTCTATAATATCAGTGGGTATATCTTTTCTAAGAAGAGATAAGACCAATAAACTGTTCAAATTTCTCTTTTTCTCAATATTTATAGAATCCAATCTAGCATCGGGGTCTATCTCAAGATCAGCTAGTATATTATCGATCTTCTTCTCTTCCCCGCTGATACCGGGAAAATAGGGATCGCATGCCTTCATGAGGGCATCACGGATATTCTCTCCATCTATGAACAATCCCGTTCTCTGTTCCAGATGGCCTTTATCAATAGATTCTTTCAGTAGTTGTTGATTCAGGCCTGTAAAACCACCGATAGCCTGTTTATCTGCCGCAGCTCCTGCAAGTCCATAAATGGATTCTTCCCAATTAGTGCTGTCCTTCCAGATAGACAACAATAATGCGAGAGTTCCACCACTGACCTCCTGAGACCCGTCGATACCGTGATCGTGAGGATTGATAAAAACTTTGTTTTCTTCATCTGTTACACTTGGATTGTTGTTTTTTACATCATGATGGTCTAATACTATAACGTCTTCATCTACTTCCGATATCCGGTTTAGATAACTGTTACCTATATCTGTAAATATTATGGGATACCCTCTAGGTATTTTTTCCGGAAAGGAGTCTATAAAAGTAGTATGAAAACCTTTTTGGTACTTCATAACAGTTCTAGACAAAACTGCACTAGCTGAGATCCCATCGGCATCGTAGTGAGTGATTAATCTGAATTTATCATGATTCTCAAGGATCGAGATAGCCCTCTCCAATTTTTTTTCTAATTCCTTGGGAATGTCAACCAAATTCCCTTCCACTCCCATCTCATTTTTATTGAGTTAGTATTTCCGCTTTATCCATGGAGTATCTCCACTCTTCCGCTAGTTCTCCCTGCTCTTTGTAGTAATCAACAAGACGTCTGATTTTTGATTCAACTAGCCTCAATGATTTTCTGTTAGATTTATCCTTTGGATGCTCTTCAAGATGGTCCTTCAAATTAACGGCCTTCTCCATGAGTGCCAAAAGATTTTCAGGTATCTCAGACCCAAGATCATTTGCTTCCATCACTTCTGTGATGCTTTCACCTATCGCCAATTCTACATTTGGAACTCCATATTGATCACGCAGGGTTATACCTATTTCACTCGCGGTTTCGCCTTTTCTCGCTAAATCGATTACCAACTCTCTTATTTCGTCTTCATCTAATGGAACCCAGTCAGGGTTCTCCTCTAGATGAGGTCTAGTGGAGCCTGATTTCCCTTTTTTCGGGCTGTGCATCCTTGACATGTTTATACCTCCAAAACCATAACTGTACTTATAGTAGATCTTGGATTCCTCTCATATATCTTCTCATACTTAAAAGTGACTATCGACATCATCCTCTAATCTTAATCCGAGGATCACTTTCCCCTTATCTTTTCTAAAATCGTATCTATTCGCTGGTCTCTATCCCTCAATTTGATGCCAAATTCATGAGCAACTAATAATACAGCGGTAGTGATCTCTATATTCAATCGATCTTGTTTTTCGTTGACTTTGGACATGATCTCCTGTTTTGAAAGGTCACTCTTTTCTACTATCTCGTCCAGTAAATCGGGAAATATATCTCTCTTTTTCTCCTCAAGTATATCTTCTGAAGGCTCGAAACCCATCGGAATATCTACACTTTCATAATCAAAATTTGCGACTATATCATCTTCTGTTACTTTTATAAGACCGGATTCTAGAGCTTTATCTATAACTTCTCTAGCTTGATAAGAGGAAAACCATTCCATATCTACAGATTGAGCATAGATGAAATCCTCCTCACTTATTTTCTCACCTTCTTTTTGGAATAGAAAGGCGAGAGCTTTTTTCAGCTCTCTTGATATCTTACCGCCTCCCTGAATTTTAGGATAAAATCCTGTAAATTTTCATGATCTACATAATCCACTCTATCAAGAGATATNCCGCCTATGTATAATTGGTAATCATTTCTCGGCAGCTTTCTCAATCCCTTCTCATCAAATGGATTATTGGACAGGTCATTAAAAACCACTTTTTCTATGCCCTTTTCAACGCAATTAGTTGTCAAATCTCTGATACCCATCTCTCTGATACTTTTTGAAGGAGATATAAGCTCGTGTTTGTAATCCACGCACAATATGAGGTCTTCACTCAGTTCTATAGATCTTTCAATTTCTTCAAAAGATTCGACTGTTTTTGTAGAGAGCACCGCTTTATCTGCACCTGCGATGAACGCATCTGTGATACCTTCAGCATTCCTGGCACCGATATCTGCCCACACCTCCTTGGAAGTGCTGGCCTTTCTTATAATATCGGTTTGTGGTTTGTTGAATTCGATACCATCTAGATCTAGAAAATATATCGTATCATAACCTTCTAATTCTTTGAAAGCGCCCCAAATGTCTAATTTCATATCATTATAAGAGAATCTCTCGTAGGAGCCATCATTGACGATAACCAGATTTTGACTTTTGAATGATAATGAAGGAATCATGTCTATGACCTTATGAAGTAATTTTGTAGGTCCTTAATAAAAGGATTGATACAGAATCATGGTACCAACGACACTTTTTTATATAATCCTCTAGGATGCAATCATGATGATCACGATAATAGGTGCCGCCCATGTTTTTGATATCTCAGAGAGGATCGAGAAAGAGATCAGATCAAAGAATCCCTCTGTCGTAGCAGTGGAATTGGACAGGGACAGATATGAAGCACTTAGGAGTGAACAAAAAGGTGGGAATGCTCCCTTGATTTATCGTTTACTTCAGCTCGTACAGCAACGAATAGCAAAAAAGTTCGGTGTAGAAGTGGGTGGAGAGATGCTAACTGCTGTAGAGACCGCGGAGAAGATAGAGGCAAAAGTAGCATTCATCGATCTCCCAGCTCAGATAGTTTTGAACAGATTGATGAGTGAGATGAGTTTTAAGGAAAAGATCATGCTTTTCGCAGGAGGTATCGTAGGTCTTTTCACGAGTAAGGAAAGGATCGAAAAGGAGATGGATCGATATTACTCAATGGAAGAAACGGGTGAAGCACCTGAGGCAGGGTTTATGAATAATCTAGGTGCCCAGATGCCTTCAATCTCGAAAATTTTGATCGATGATAGGAACAGATTCATGGCTAAAAATCTCAGAGAACTAGAAGAACGGTTCGGTTCTGTTGTGGCCGTAGTCGGAGATGGACATGTCCCCGGATTAAAGAAAGAATTAAAAGAAAAAGAACTAGAGATTATCAGACTTCGAGACATCCAAAAAGGGAAGAAGAAGGTGCAAAATGACGAAAAAGTTGAGGATAATACGGAGCTCAGTTTTTCTTTTGAATATAAAAACAGTTGAACGATTTTAAGGTTCGGACCTTAACGGTCATAGTCGTCCTCAAAACTCGAATATTCCTTTTGTGGATAGTTTTGTTCAGATTTTTCTGCCCCGCTATACTCGGTCTTAGACACGAATTTTTTACCTGCTCTATCGATGATTACAGAACTTGCCCAAATCCCTACAATGTATTGGCCTGAGATTGTTCCATACGACACCAAATCTTCAAATCCGAACGGGTCTTCCATCTCTCTTATTTTCTTAAGGTCTTCTTCACATAATTCACAGAATTCTAAAGGTGGCTTTTCACCAGTATCTTCTTTCGCCTCAACATACCCAGCCATCACACACTCTCCTGCACTCTCGTCACAATGCCCTGGATATTCTGCATCCTCATGGTCGCTTTCGTACCCTAATCCTACCAAGGAAAGTAGGTGTCCGAATTCATGTACTAAAACGGGCGCTTCCACATCTAATTTGACTATCTCTTTTTCCAGCTGCTCATCGAGAGTCTCCGCGAAGTCTTCAACAACTCTGCTAAATATCACGATCTGATATGGTTTTTTTGAAAGGCCTAGGACATTCTCTTTTTCCTTCCATTCACCATCTAGATACAAAACATGGATGGATATGGTATCTCCTTCTCTTTCGTAATCCATATAAGCGTCGTTCAACTCAGAGATATCATTACTGTCGTATAATCCTACTCGCGTATGGTTCACGGGTATCTCATCGTCTAGTTTGCTCACAACGTTTTCCTTATCCGTGTAGTTTTCTACCTTCTCTTCTAATATACTCATCGCAGTTTTATTAGGTCGATGTCCCTCTACATAATCGTATTCGATTATTAGGTCCGAGTAAGGTTCATTCTCTAGATACATCTGAGAATACTCGAAGGGTTCATACAGATCCGCTTTCTCCTTAACGTAAACAGGGAAAAAAGAATGTGTGATCAAAGCCGCTACGACTACAAGAACCCATATCGTACCTAGTAAAGCGTACTTTTTGTCCATCAACAGAAAAGTCTATGTTATTTTCTCATATTTGTAATTACCTTTTTTATTTGACTTCCTCTTTTTTCAGTTCCTCATAAGCTGTTGAAGCGGCTTCAGCTCCTTGACCAGCGGCGGTTATCGCCTGTTTGAGAGGTGAATCGATCACATCTCCTGCTGCATAGATCCCTGAAATATTAGTTTTCCTTTCTTCGTCAGTTTTTATGTAGCTGTTTTTCGTCAAATTTATACCTACTTCTTCAGCTAAATCTGAGTTCGGTATAGAACCTATCTCTATGAATAGTCCATCCATCTCCATCTTTTCGGAGTTGTCAAGTTCGACAGCTTCTAGTTTCTCTTCTCCTATTAATCGATCCACGTTGACCTCAAAGACCGCTTCTATTTTATCTCTCTGTTCTATCTCCTTTATCCTTATAGGCTCGGGCCTGAAGAATTCATCTCTTCTGTATAAGATATATACCTTCTCTGCGTGATCAGATAGGAGAAGAGCTGAAGCCAATGCGGCGTCTCCCCCACCTACTACTCCAACTATTTTATCGTCGTAAAAGGCAGCATCACAAGTGGCACAATAACTCACGCCTTTTCCTTTGAATTCGTTTTCTCTCTCCAGACCGAGTCTTCTTCTTTCCTGGCCAGTAGCGAGGATTATTTTTTTAGTTCTGTATTCGCTTCTTCGAGTTTCTACTTTAAAATCTGAATCTTTTCCATGTATAGCGGTGACTTCATCATAAACGATCTCAACACCCAGCTCTTTAACTTGCTCTTCCATTTTGTTTGCCAATTCCATACCACTTATACTCTTAAAACCGGGATAATTGCACACATCTGGAGCCTCAGAGATAAGCCCTCCTGGCATCTCACCTATCTGGATACAATTTAGATTATATCTTGCGGAGTAGATCGCGGCGGTATAACCTGCTGGCCCTGTACCTATGATAAGGACGTCGTACATCGTATCACTTCAATGATGACAAAGATTCATTAATAATTTTGGTAAGTAAGTGCAAAAACGAATACCTATTCTTATATAATACTAGTGTATTTGAAAAAAAGGTGTCCAAATGAGCAGCGATAAGGAAGATCTGGTCATATCAATCGGCGGCTCGATACTTCTACCCGATGATGAAGATATGTCAGAATTACTAGAATTGTCAAAGATGCTTCAAAGTAATTCTCAGGAAAGAAATCTTTACCTCGTAGTTGGAGGAGGGAAAACTGCAAGACAGTATATCCGGTGGGGAAGAAGATTAAAAGCCGATGAGGCGACATTAGATGAACTAGGTATCGCAACTTCTAGATTGAACGCGAGGTTATTGATAATAGCTCTAGAAGGAAATGTTTATCCTGTTCCCGCAGAAAGTTTTGATGAGGCTATTTCCGCAGGGAGTCATTATTCTATCGTAACAATGGGTGGAACTCATCCAGGCCATACTACTGATGCTGTAGCTGCAATGCTCGCTGAACGTTTAAACGCAGATAGGTTGATCAATGCTACATCTGTTGATGGAGTTTATACGGACGATCCGAACAAAGACAAAGATGCGAAAAAAATAGAAGAACTGAACTATGAAGAGTTGATAGAGATCGTCTCTAAGAGTGAACATGGAGCGGGTCCGAACGTAGTTTTTGATCCCTTAGCGGCTAGGATCATAAAACGCGCAAATATCAAAGCCTATATAGTAGATGGTCGCGATCTCGAATCATTTAAAAACGCGATCAAGGAAAAACAATTCAGAGGCAGTATCATTAAAGAATAACAGCGTTATATAAATCTATAGCCGATATATAGACTAAATAGATTATACAGACAAAGCTAATATACTGAGTCTAATTTCCCCATTTTGTATGCTGGGACTTGATTCTGCATTAGCTGCCACGATTCTACTCGCCGGATTGGTTTCCGGTCTTTATATGGCTTGGAATATAGGAGCTAATGATTTGGCCAACTCTATGGGCCCAGCAGTTGGTTCAAAAGCTATTACCCATAAACAGGCCGTGATCATCGCATCTATCCTGACAGTTAGCGGTGCTATACTAGCCGGGGAACATGTTACCGCGACTGTAGAAGTAGGTATCTTTGATACTACTGCGGTCGAACAGACACTATCTACAGAGAGATTATCTTTAGGTGCCTTATCTGCTGTCACAGCGGCAGGTCTTTGGATCACAGTAGCTACTTGGAAGTCTCTGCCTATCTCCACATCTCATTCGATTGTTGGAGGGATGTTCGGTTTTGGACTCTTAGTGGTGATAACGACGGGAGAAGGGATTGGAATGATTTCCTGGGGTACTCTAGGTCGGATTGTAGTTAGCTGGATTACCTCTCCTATTTTTGGAGGGATTACTGCTTTTCTCGTTTTTAAATTGATAGTTCATTTGATTTTCAATTCCGAGGAACCATTCGAGACCGCTAAAAAATCAGTTCCTTTCATTTTAGGCATCACTCTTTTCATAATCTCCTTATCTCTTTTATATAATACTGCATTATCTGAAAGGATATTTGGTTATAGACTTCAGATATGGGAGGCGGCATTTTTTGCACTCTTTCCAGCAATAATCTTAGGTTATCTCGGAAAATATCCTATGTTGAAAGGCGTAGAAAAAGAAAACGGTTTAGGAGATGTGGAGAATGTTTTCAGAAGACTTCAACTCCTTACAGCGTGTTACATTGCCTTTTCATTTGGAGCTAACAACGTGGGAAATGCTATCGGGCCTATCGTACTTATAATTCGAAACACTTACGGGACTACGCCTTACTTATTGCAGAACGAAATACTTTTGATGGTTGGAGGGCTCGGATTAGCGGTTGGAATATCTACTTGGGGGTATAAGGTGATAAAAACAATCGGTTTTAAACTGACGAGCTTGACCAATACTAGAGGATTTTCCGTTTCCTTTGGAGGAGCTACAACAATGCTTGTCGCTTCCATGGTAGGTATGCCTATCTCTACCAGCCACACGGTCGTTGGAGCCGTCTTGGGTGTTGGGTTTGCTAGAGGTGTTGAAGCGATAGACCTTTCTGTAATCAAAAAGATAATAATATCATGGCTGATCACGGTTCCGATATCCGCGTTAACATGCGTTATATTATATAGCATGATGGTTCAGTTCATCTAGAGATAAATATAGCATAAGGTTAAAATCTGATAAAGAAATATGTGATATATATGCCACCGAAGTTTAGAAGATCGAGTTTAGAAGATGCGATGTTCGATTCGCCTTTCGACGGGCTGAAAAAACATTCGAACTTCATAAAAAGATCTATAAACGAATTAAAGAAAGGTGTTCACCATTATAGTGAGGGTGAGTTTAAAAAGGCGCAGGAATGTTTCGATAAAGTTTCGAAGCTGGAGCATCAAGCAGACAAGATAAAGATCCAGATAAGAGAAAACCTGCCCAAGTTCATCTTTATGCCGATCACTCGTGACGATTTTCTTAAATTGCTGAAAGAGGCAGATTCTATACTCGATTATGCCGAAGACGTAAGTGTGTTGCTACCTATGAGAGAGGAAGAAATACCGGATATAGTTAGAGATGATTTTAAAAAATTCGCCAAAAAAGTCTTTGAGTCCGTTGAGCAACTCGAAGAGATGATGAATATATTCTCTAAACTTCTAAATTCCTCCTTTGGGAGGAGACCTAAAGAAAGGGCTAAAGAACTGCAAAAGGAGCTGAGCGATCGAGAACACGAGGCCGATAGGATAGAGAAAAGGATCTCAAAAGAGATGTTCAATTATAAGGAAGAGCCACTGACCGCAGTCCATCTTCTTAAAGTCGTGGATAGGATGGATTCTATCGCGGATCATGCGGAAAATGTTGGGGATATGATAGACTCAATCCTCGAATCTAAGTAAACCCTCTTTTTCTATATATGATCCACAAAAAGTGAATATTTAGAACAAATTCTAAATATAGGGAACTATATATACACTCTGTATGCCTGAATCTAGAAAAGTCCAAATAACAGGAGGATCAACATATATTGTCTCTCTGCCTAAAGACTGGGTCGACCAAAAAGAGATAGAAGCTGGCGATACTTTTACTTTCTCCTAGAAAGGATGGTTCAATAGTCGTGAGTCCCGAAAGGGAGTACGAGAAGAAAGCCAATGTCAAGGAACTGGATATAACCGAAAAGGACCAAAATTCTCTGATAAGAGAGTTGATCGGTGTATATATGGCTGGTTACTCCAAGATAGAACTTAAAGCAAAAGGTAATATAAAGTCCGAATTGAGAAGAGCTATCATGGATTTCACGAGGATGGTCATCGGTCCAGAGGTGATAGAAGAATCTGATAATAGAGTCATCCTAAAAGATCTCATCGATCCCTCCGAATTTTCACAGAAAAAAGGCTTGAGAAGGATGTATCTGATAGTAAAAAATATGCATCGAGACGCCATCACGGCCTTTGAAGAGAACGATAAAGATTTGGCCAGAGATATAGTTCAGAGAGATAAGGACGTAGACCGCCTTTTCTGGATGATCACAAAGCACTACAACATGCTTTTATCGAATCCGAGATTGATCGAGACTCTAGATATAACTGGAGAAAGAAGTTTAAGCTACATGCTGGTCTCAAGGGCAATGGAGCGGATAGGAGACCATGCAGTTAGGATCGCGGAAAACGTGATAAATCTGGAAGATGGTTTTAACGGTCCTCTAAAAGAGGAGATCTTCGAAGAAAGTGAGATGGCTATGACAATACTAGAAAAATCAGCTGAGGCCTTCTTTAGAGAAGATCTTGAGGAGCTTAATCAAGCTATCGAAAATAGAGATGAACTCCTTGAAAAGAACGATCAACTGATGAACCAGATAAAGCAGGAAAAGAAAGAGAACGTTACGCCCCTTTCCTACATAATCGAGAGTATATCGAGAACAGGTTCCTATGCGGGACAGACATCTCTGAGATCGGGATCAATTATATGATGTCGAAGTGAGTATTAAAAAGAACACTGTTTATTCCTTACCTCTAAGATTTCATCTAACCCTGATCATTTGATTTCATTTTACTACTTTTCGACCAGTGAATATATATAATCTCTAGAGCGTAGATAAAAATATGAAATCTAAGGGCCTTAAGAGCATCCTCAATCATGTTTATAGGTCCAAGATGAAAAGTGGAAATACAATAAAAAATCTGAATCACTTGAGAAGAACACAATGGTTTTCTAAATCTGAGATTAAAGAGTATCAGTGGAAAAAATTAATTTCGCTGTTGAGGTACGCTAAAAAGAATGTTCCTTATTATAAAAATCTGCTTGAAGATATTGATTTAAAAAATTTGGATGTGGAGGAATTCAGAAAGATCCCTTTTTTGGATAAGAAAAAGATCAAAGATAATTTTGATGAAATCATCTCTGAAGAATATGAGAGATCTGATCTTAAACACAATTCAACAAGCGGTTCGACAGGTGAAAGATTAGAATTCTATAAAGACATGAAAAAAATCAAGAAAGGAGATCACCTAAGACCCGCAACAGATCTCAGGAGTTGGGAATGGGCAGGGATAGAACTATGGGATAGAAAGATAAAATTATGGGGTTTACATCCGGATATACCTAGGTCTTTAGATTTGAAGGAAAAATTATCTGATTGGCTGAAAAATAGGAAATTCTTATCCGCTTACGACATGAAAGAAGAAACTATGGAAAAATACAGAAAGAAGATAAACAATTATCGACCGAAATTGATAATCAGCCAGCCCTCTGTCATGTATACGTTCTCTAATTACCTTAATAGTTCTGGTCTTGAGATCCATAGACCTAAAGCGATCACTTTATCGGCTGAGACGCTGTACCCTTACCAGAGAAAAGTTATCAAAGACGTTTTTGATTGCGAAATATTCAATAGATACGGATCAAGGGAATTTGGAGACATCGCACATGAATGTGAATACCATAACGGTCTTCACGTCTATTCCGAGAGAGTCTACTTAGAAGTTATAGATGAAGAAGGCGAACCATGTGAACCTGGAGAGTTGGGAGAATTGATCGTTACTGATCTAGATAACTATGGATTTCCATTCATAAGGTATAAGATAGGTGACTTGGCGATCAGAGCCGAAGATGGATGTGAATGTGGAAGAGGACTGCCTTTGCTTGGAAGCATAGAAGGAAGGAAATGGGATATAATAGTCTGTCCGAACGGTAATTATCTAACCGGTACATTTTGGTTAATCAAGGACATTGAAGGTATCAATGAATTTAAAATCATTCAAGAGGATTATGATCAATTAAGGATAGAACTTGTCATCAATGAAAAATTTTCCGAAACGGAAAAAAGTAAGTTGAACAAGAGGGTCAAGGATAATTGTGGGGAAGAAATGAATGCTGAAATAAACGTTGTAGATGATATTCCAAGACAGAAATCTAATAAGAGAAGACCTATAATCTCGAAAGTATCACCTTTCGATTAGATAATTGTTTAATCATGCCCTTTACTCCGTAGTCATCTAGAGGTTCATTTTTTCCTGTAACTTTCCATGATAAAATTGTACTCATCTCTTTTGATTCCTTGTATAGCGAACATCACTCCGAAATAGATAACTACTCCTAAAGGTATCAATAAAAGAAAACTCACCGTGGTAAAACTTGAGAGCATTAAAAGTACTGCAAACATCAGACCCGACGAGAGCAGTATTTTAAAATACGGTGTGAGTTGGATGTCTAAATCTATATATTTCTTAGCTACCGCGAAATAGATGATAGTAGTGAAAGAGTATGCGATAAGAGTGGTCATTACCGCTCCTAGTATCTCGATATAAGGTATCAAAACTAGGTTACCTGCGAAGTTTAAAAAGGCTGCAGTGGTTTTCACCGCCCCTACCGTCTTCATCTTTTTTTCTAAAATCAAAACTATATTGTATATCTTGTAAAATATATAAATAATGCCTAGGAGAGCGGTATATATAACGATGAATGAGCCTTCTCTCGCTATTTGTGGTGTAGATATCAAAGCAGTTATTTCTTGATGGAAGAGTAAAGCTCCAAAGAAATATGGGACACTGAACACGATCAGATATTTTAAGGAAAGTTTGAGTACGCTCTTCACCCTTTTAGTTTCTCCCTCATCATAATACTTAGAAAGTGTAGGCTTTAGCACTATATATACAGCCTCGGCCAGCATGAAAGGGAGAGCTTTGCCTATCTGATAAGCCGGACTGTAATATCCTACGAAAGCGGTTCCTAAGAAAAATGCTATCAGGTACCGGTCAGATGAAGACATAATCCAATAAGATATGCCGGATGGGATCGTAGGGATTCCATAATTCAAGTATTCCCTTGTTCTCGATAACTTTGGAATGTGGATCCCAAGTCTCCTAGATAGATTTACCCATAAGGTTAGAAACAAAATGGTCCTGATTATAACTACAGCCGCTAATGCACCGAATAAACCATATCCCGTTATCACTAGAAAAGAGGCAAGAATAAGTTCAGCATATCTCGTTAGAACTCTCAAGATAGCGTAGGTCTTCATCTCTCTGAAAGCCCGATAGACCCTCATGAACAATTTATCAAAAGACCAAACTATCAAGGTCAAAGCAACGAACCTTACAACGAACTCTTCTCCGTCAAAAAAGAGGTCAGCTAAAAAACTTGGAAACGAGAATAGAGCTATGGAAAATGGGAGGATTACAAGTAATGTCAAAAATACTAATGAGGAAAAATCTTTTCCTACGGATTCAGTATCTTTCGATGGAAATATCCGGGGAACGGCAGAATCGAGCCCAAGAAGGATAATGGGTACTACTACAGATATCGTAACTCTTGCTTGGATCCAGAGACCATAACCAGAAGCCCCAAGAGTTCTGGTCAGTACAGGGATCAGTAAGATCCCTGAGATCGAGATAAGTATTTTGGAGAAACCTATTATGCCAATGTCCTTTATTATCTTTTTAAGACTCATCGCTCACAAATTTTCACAGCAGGTTCAAAGTTTTAAATGTTACTTTTTCTTTACTAATAAATCGATTTTAAGGCTACTTTTAAATAGTTTCTTTATATAGAAATTACCAGACATGGGAAAGAAAGTGCTTATAGTGATCAATAACTTAAAACTCGGGGGTGGAGCACAGAGAATAGCTGCCGAAGTCGGCTCAAGACTAAACGATAGAGGCCACGAAGTTTCTTTTTTCACAATATATCATGAAAGACCCATGTATGATTTTAAAGGTGAATTGATCGACCTGGGAGAGGAAAAAAGATCATCTTCACTCAAAATCTCTGAAAATGTCATGAAAGCTGCAAAAGAGATCAGTGATGTCGTTGAAGAGAGAGATATCGATACTGTAATCTCATTCCTGATGGAGGGTAATCTGAGTGCTTTGTTGAGTAAAACTCTATTCAGTGTCAAGTCTAAACTCATCGTATCTATGAGAAACAATCCGCTACATAAAAAGAAAAGGACTAGATTGCAAATAAAATGGTTATATCCAAAGGCCGATAGAGTGGTGGCTTTGTCTAAGGGGGTCGAACAGATACTTAAGGAATATTTTTCGCTGAATAATACCACTACTATCTACAACTTACAAGATGTAGAAAAATTTGAGCGATTGGGAAACGGGGATGTAGAAGAAAGGCATAAGAAAATTTTCAAAGAAGATTTTGTTTTTATAACAATCGGAAGTCTGACAGAACAGAAAGGCCATTGGCATCTTTTTAGAAGTTTCAAAAAGGTTACTGAGAATACCGAAAGTACTGTGCTGCTAGTCCTAGGCGAAGGAGAACTGAGAAAAAGGTTTGAAGAATTGTTAAAAAATCTAAATTTGGATGAAAAGGTTTTCCTACTAGGGGTCGTAGAGAACGTATTCCCATATCTAAAAGAATCTGATTGTTTCGTTCTTTCATCTCTCTATGAAGGGTTCGGAAATGTCATAACTGAAGCTCTTTCTCAGAACTTACCTGTCATCTCTACCGACTGCCCAGCGGGACCTAGAGAGATACTGTGTCCTGATATAGAAATCGATGAGGATATCGAATATCCTCACTACGGTGAATATGGTGTGATGACAGACGAATTCGATAGGAAATTAAATTTTGATACATTGGAAGAACGCCCTCTTTCCGAAGAAGAGGAGATGTTCGCAGAGACGATGTTAAAATTTAAGGAAAACCAAAAAATACTTGAAAGATATTCTAACGGGTCTAAAAGAGTCAAAAGATTCAGACCTGAAAAAATAATCAAAGAATGGGAAGAGATCATTTAAATTAGATTGGTACGACTTCTAACTCTCCCAAAAGCCTTTATAAAATATTGAATATTAATAAGTGATAAATTTGAGTCTCTTTGAATCGGTTTCTGTTGAATTCGCAGGTGCGCCTGGTACGGGAAAAAGCACATTGGTCTCTGAGCTTGAAAAGATCGATCAAAATTATATTACTTTAGATGATGTATATAGAAGATCAGCTATAAAGGGTCTGACCTTAGAGTACCCGATATTTTCCAATAGATTTTTTTCCATCTTACTCAAAGCATCTCCTTTAGGCTTAATAAGATACGGCGTTTCAAGGATAACCGGTTTGAACAGCAGGATGATTATTCGGTATTCTGAGAAATTCCCAGATTCTCTACGAACTTTTGAGAAACTGGCAAAAAAGTATCCGTCTGATGATGTCCGAAGAGTCAGTGCTTTGAACATGATATTACCTACGATAGACAAGTACATGATCACGGAAAAATACTGGGAAAATGGAAAAATATTACTCATCGACGAGGGTTTCGTCCAGCGCGGAGGATCGATCTTCACACCTCCCGAGCCGAGCAAAGAGATTTCAGAAGAGGATGTTGCAGTCTATTCTGAAAACATCTCAGTCCCAGATCTATTGATTTTATTGAAAGTTGATCCAGAGATAGCAGAATCAAGGCTGAAGAAAAGAGCTGAAGCATATCACTCCGAATATGAAAAACTTAACAAAAGGGAGATGATGGAAAGGATTAAACGTTATGATAGATTTTTCGATATAATCTCTAAAGTATTGAGGGCTAGGGATGTAAAAGTGGTTGAAATCGATGCTGATCGAGATATCGATGTTGTGGTGCAAGAGGTCGACGCTACTATCAAAAAGGCTGTAGATCTTAAAGATGGCAAGATTAATTTAACCGATGATCAATCTTCAGGCGGATAAAACGAGGAGTTCCAATGAAGGTCTTATCCATAACACACCAATTCCCTCCTTACCATCAGGGAGGAAGAGCTAAACACATACAGAACTTGTTCAAGGCTTTAAGTGAGAAAGATGTTGAGATCGATGTGATCACTCTAGGAGACAATGAAAGGTCTGATGAAGATGAGTATATAAATATTTATCTGGTAAAATCGCCTTTTCGGGTCGATGCACTGAACAAATTTTATTTCATGTATAAAGCTAGAGGTATCACTAAAAAGTTGGTTCAGAAAAAGAATTATGATATAATAATGGGGCACTCCACTGACGGCGCCTTTTTGAGCAAATTCGATATCCCCTTCGTGGTTAAACTCCACGGTTTTCGAGCCAGCTGGATGGACCTTCATGAGGACCTGACCAGAAGGATTTACTACGAATTCGAAGGGTTACTGGAAAAAAGAGTCATCCGTAGAGCAGATGCAGTCATCGCAGTGAGTGAATTAGTCAAAAGAGATGTTGAAAAATACTATGGAGTCAATAGCGAGGTTCATGAAAATGCGATCTCCCAACTTTTCAAAAAGCCCTTTCATTCGAAAGATAGAGAGAAGGATATCGATCTATTGATGGTCGGAGCCTTCGTTAAGAGGAAAGGATGCCATCTGATTCCGGAAATATTAGAAAGGTTCTCGGAAATGGGTAGTATTCCGACGATAGTCCATTTAGGAAAGATCAGTGATCAGAAACTATATTCCCAAGTGAGGCAAGAATTGCAGTCAAAAGATCTGTCTGATAAGTTGAAAAGTTATGATCCCGTGGATAGAGAAGAACTATGTGAATTTTACGAAAGGGCTAAACTTCTGATACATCCAGCAGTATATGATCCTTTTCCGAAAGTTCCGATGGAAGCTTTGGCTAGAGGGACGGAAGTCGTTGTAAGTGATAAGACTGGAGGATATGAAGAATTGAAAGAAAGGACCGATGGCATACACATCTCCAAACTTTCTGATTTTCCTGATAAAGTTTACGAAGTTTACAACAGAGAAGAAAGTGCAAAACCTGATCCAAAGGCGATCAGGAGTTGGGATGATGTGGCTGATGAGACCCTAAAACTTTTTGAAAAACTCTCATCGCATAGCTGATAATCTAATCAGAAGAGATCTTTTCTTTATAAAATTGTATGATATCATCTATTATTACTTCCTTATCAAGTTCACTATTGAAAAATTCTTTCATATTTTTACTGTATTCTTTCCTCTTATCTTTTCTATCTATCAGGTATTCTAATTTTTCTTTCAGATCTTCTACATTCGGTTTGAAAAGCAGTCCGTTATATCCGTGGTCGATTATCTCCGGGCTTCCTCCTATATCTGTCGCAAGAACCGGTTTACCGAAAAAAGCAGATTCCAACAAGACCCTGGAAAGAGGCTCTGGCCAGACCGAAGGTACTACGATAAGATCTGACCGTTTGTAGACCTCGGGGATATACTCATGATTTAGATGCCCTAAAAAATTGATATCTTTATCTTCTCGACCCGCTAACTCCTCTAACTCAGATCTTTTTGGACCATCTCCAACGATGATGAGTTCAGCTTCCGATTCAACTCTTTTGAAAGCTTTTATCAGAAGATCTACACCTTTTATTTTAGATAATACGCCGATATAAGCGATAGTAGGCCTTTCATCGTTTATCTCTAGATTCAGTTTTAAATCTTTACTTTTTAGTCCTTCGATATCAGGAATGTTTACTACTTTCTTGATATCTTCTTCTTTTACTCCACTTTTTATTAACAACTCATTGATTAATTTATTTAAACTGAAGAAGTGACCTACTGATTCTAAACTTTTATTCCTTCTTTGGTAATCAAAATAGAGTGCAGCCCAGAAAACAGGATTATATTTCAACAATCTGTCCATCCTATAATTACCGATGAATTCCGAGTTGGTTAGACAACCGATGAATTTTAGAAACGAACAGCCTTTACATACGGATTCCTCTTTATAAAACAGATTCCCTTTAGGACAGAAATTTATGTATGAATTGATAGTAGCGAATGTCGACTTTTTTACAGATAGTTCAGTCATACTAGTTATGTTGAAAAAGTGTATCAAGTCGTAGTCATCCGCGATCTTTTCTACTTCTTTCTTCACGCTCCTTTTGAAGAACAATCTTCTCCTCAAATTCTGCCAAAAGCTCTCGCGATTTTTTCCTGTCTTTAGCTTTCTTAGCACATTTACATTGTTCTTCCTTTCTTTATCATCAACGCCTTCGATCTTGGAAGTAAGTACCGTAACATCTATTCCTCTTTGCTCTGCAAGAAATTCAGCTAAAAGAGAACAGGATATTTCACCTCCTCCGTAACTCTCTGGAGGGTATGATTCCGTCACGAGTAATATATCCAATTCGGTCTGTTTGTTTTGACTCGACCGTTGACTCATATTTTATGGACATCAGAAATGTATTATTTAAATCAATCCAAATCTTCCACTGTATTCTCTATTATATCCATTGCTTCCTCTATATTTTTAGTCGAATTCGCGTAAGAGAACCTTAGATGTCCCTCTCCGGTGGGTCCGAAAGCAGTGCCAGGTGTCGCGATCACGCCTTCGTCTAAAAGTTCCATCGCAAATTCCTTCGCTGTAAGATCAAAATCGAAGGAAGGGAAAACGTAAAAAGCGCCTTTAGGTTTCAAACATTCAAATCCAGATATCGAGTTCAAACGATCTACGATTATGTCTCTTCTCTTACGGAAAGTTTCCGTCATGTTCTCAACGAATTCCAACTCCTCTCTCAAGGCATGAAGAACCGCATGTTGTGTTGCGGTCGGAGGACATGCTATATTGTAATAATTGACCTTGCCGAGTTCTTCTATCCAATCTTTTCTTGTTATCGTATAACCTACACGCCAACCCGTCATCGCAAATACCTTTGAAAAAGAGTTTATCATTATGACGTTTTCATAATCGCCCAAAAAGGATTTGTGTTCGCCTTCATAGACCATCTTTTCGTACACTTCGTCAGAGATTACAATCAAGTCATTATTCTCGCTCCACTCAATGATCTTTTTTACTTCATCTTCAGGGAAAACTCCACCTGTAGGGTTGGAAGGAGAATTCACTATGATAGCTTTCGTTTTTGAAGTCATTCTTTCTTTGAGATCCTCTATCTGTGGAACAAAATCATATTTCTGTTCAACTGGGTAAGGTACGGGTTTTCCGCCGGCCAGTTTTATCTGAGAATCGTAGAGTACAAATCCTGGTTCTGGATAGAGGACTTCATCTCCGTCTTCGATGATGGACTCAGTCGTTACTCTAAAAGCCTGGGTCGCGCCTACATGCATTAAAACATTCTCCTTGGTTAGACCCGACTTGTATTTAGAATAGTCCTCCGCTATCTCTTTTCTTAACTCTTCAAGACCATATGTGGATCCATAACCATTATGGCCGTCCCGCATCGCCTGATAATAGGCATCTATAGCCCCTTCTGGCGGCTGAAAGTCCGGTTGGCCGAGACCCAAATTAATCGTATCCTCACCGGCCATCTCGAACATCTTTCTGATACCGCTCAACTCCACCTCTTTTACCTTTTTAGAGATCATTGCGAACTTCACAACTCCTTCCTATATTAAATTCTTATTGTTCTTGTTTTAAAACTACAGGATTTACTATATTTTCAGGTTTTTCGCCTTCTAACATGGCTATTATATTTTCTGCCGCCATTATAGACATTCCTTCTCTAGCTCTATAACTTGCGCTACCGAGGTGAGGGGTAAGCACGACATTTTCTAGATCGTAATATTCAGGATTGGCTCCGTGTGGTTCATCCGCATATACATCGATCCCGGCGCCTGCTATGCCGCCTTTCTTCAAAGTCTCGACAAGTGCTTCTTCATCCACAACTTCGCCTCTAGCAGTATTTATCAGGTAGGAATCTTCACTCATCTTGTCCAGTTCTTCACTCCCTATCATCCCTTCTGTTTTTTCGGTCAACGGGACGTGCAGTGAGACGAAATCGGACCTCGATAGAAGTTCATCTAATTCAACGAACTCAGCACCGATCTTATCTTCTACCTCGTGGTTCCTTGACCTGTTGTAATATATAACATCCATTTCAAAACTTTGACTTATCTCCGCTACTTTACTTCCGATGTTGCCCATGCCAACGATACCTAGAGTTTTCCCGTGAAGCTCATGACCTATCATCAGTGTAGGATCCCATCCTTCAAATCTGTCATCTCTTACGAATTTGTCACCCTTGATTACATTTCTAGCGACTGCCATCATCAGGGCCCAGGCTATCTCAGCTGTGGCTTCGGTGAGAACTCCAGGTGTATTGGTAACTGCTATGACTCTTTCTGTAGCGGCTTCAACATCGATATTATCGTAACCTACAGCGTAATTGGATATCACTTTCAGATCTTTTCCAGCGTTCACGATCTCTTCATCGATGGTATCCGTTAAAAGACAGAGTAACGCATCTTTTCCTTTCACACTCTCGATAAGTTCTTCCTTAGTGAGGTTGCGAGGTTTCGAACTGACTTCTACATCATATCTTTCCTTCAACTTTTTGATCCCGATATCAGGGATCTTTCGAGTTACAAATACGTCCATCGTTTCATCGGACCAATATTAGCTAGCCATATTACAACTTTTTCGTATAGGAAAATATTAAGTATATAATCCGAATAACCCAAATGATCGTAGAAAGGGAAAAGATATGAAATTCAAATTAGCATTCATAGGATTTGGAGTGGTAGGACAGGGACTGGCTGAAATACTTCACAAAAAAGAAGAAAAGTTGAAAGAGAGATACGATTTTGAATTCGAAGTTTTGGCTATATCGGACGTTAACTTAGGTTCGATTTATGACAAAAAAGGTCTAGATCTTGGAAAAATATTACAAATCGTGGAAGATGGGAAAGACCTTTCAGAGTACCCGGATGGTGAGAGTGGCTATGACTCTATAGAGACCATAAAAGAGACAGAGGCCAACACAATAATCGAAGTGACTTTCACAGATATGGAGACCGGTGGGCCCGCACTTGATCACGTAAGGTCCGCTTTGAAAGAAGGAAAACACGTTGTCAGTACGAACAAAGGTCCGGTAGCTCAAGAAGTCAATGTACTTTTAGAATTGGCGGAAAAAAACGAGGTTCAATACAAATTTGAGGGAACGGTCTTGAGTGGTACGCCTGCGATCAACCTAGCTATGAAAAATCTAGCTGGCTGCGACATAAACGAGATAAAGGGTATAGTCAACGGAACGACCAACTACATCCTTAGCAAGATGGAAGAAGGGATGGGTTATGAAGAGGCCTTAGACAAAGCCCAAGAACTCGGTTATGCAGAAGCTGATCCAACGGGAGATGTTGAAGGGATAGATGCACAGGGGAAGACCCTCATCATGTCCAATACTGTGATGGGAGCTGAGATAGAACTAGAAGACGTTGATAGAGAAGGTATCACTAATATCACCAAGCAAGATATCGAAGAGGCTAAAAAGGAAGACAAGAGGTGGAAACTCATAGCACACTCTAAAAAGACCGAAGATGGAGTAAAAGCTAAGGTTTCTCCAGAAAAGATATCACTAGACCATCCTCTTGCAGGTGTTATGGGACCAACAAACGCGATCACTTTCTCAACTGATCATCTAGGCGAAGTCACTATAGTTGGACCTGGAGCAGGAAAGGAAGAGACGGGTTATGCTTTACTTGTCGATCTACTATCAATAAACGACGATCTGAAGGATTGACTCAAAATTCTCAGTCTTTTGGCATGAAATTTCTTCTCCACCTCTCAGCAGGGAGAACAGTTTCTTTTATAGATCTGGGATTCAACCATCTTAGAAGATGAGTCCAATACCCGGCTTTATCGTTGGTACCTGAAGCTCTAGATCCTCCGAAGGGTTGTCTTCCCACTACCGCACCTGTAGGTTTATCGTTTATGTAGAAATTACCTGCAGAGTATCTCAGTATCTTTTCTGCCAGATGTATAGCTTCACTGTTCTTAGCAAATATAGAACCCGTAAGTGCATAAGGAGAAGTTTGATCACAGAGTTCTAAACTTTCCTCGAACTCTTCATCAGGATACACGTAGATAGGAACCACAGGTCCGAATATCTCCTCTGTCATAAGTTTACCTTTTGGATCTTCTGTTTTGACAACCGTAGGTTCGATGAACCAACCTTCAGTTGAATCATATTCTCCACCGTGTAGTATTTGGTAGCTGTCTTTCTCTTTAGCGAGTTCGATATAGGAAACGATCTTTTCGAAGGCGCTTTCATCTATTACTGCTCCCATATAACTTTGGAGGTTATCTACTGGGCCATAGCTTACCTTTGGAACTTCTTCATCTAGGATATTTTTAAGTTCATTCCATTTGCTTTCAGGGCAGTAAACTCTGGAGGAAGCCGAGCATTTTTGACCCTGATAGCCAAAAGAGCCTCTGATTGTGTTGATCGCTGCGTTTTTAATATCTGCTGATTCGTGGATGAATATGAAGTCTTTACCTCCCGCTTCTCCCACTATCTTCGGAAAATTCCGATAGTTTTTGATATTGGAATTTATTACTTTCCATAGATAAGTGAGGGTTTCGTAACTTCCAGTGAAATTCAATCCTGCCAGATCAGGATGTTTCGTGACCACTTCTGAAATATCGCTGGGAAACGGTACAAAGTTGATCACACCTTCTTTCAGTCCCGCTTCGATCCAAATCTTCATTATATGGTAATTTGAAAAAGAAACATTCAGTGACGGTTTCCAGATGACCGTATTTCCAACGATAGCCGGAGAAGAAGGTAGATTACCCGCGATAGAGTAAAAATTGAAAGGCGTGATCGCTAAAACGAAGCCTTCGAGAGGTCTCCAATCTAATCGGTTCATCTCCCCCTCTCTCTGATCAGGCTGTTGTTCATAGATGAATTTCATATAGTAAGCGTTCAATCTCCAAAAATCTACAAGTTCCGCTAGATCGATCTCAGCCTCGTAGGGGTTTTTAGATTGATTCATCATTATAGCGGCGATATTCTTAAACCTTCTAGGACCCGCGAGTAGATCTGCAGCCTTTCTGAAAACCGCGGCTCTATGATACCAATTTATCTGAGACCAATCTTTATGCGCTTCTTTAGCAGCTTCGATAGCCATCTCTAACTCTTCTTCACCGGCTAAGTGTACCTTGCCTAAAACGTTCTCATGATCGTGGGGGGACAAAATCTCTTTAGTATTTCCCGTTTTTATCTCTTCTCCATCGATAACTATAGGTATATCTATTGTTTCATTTTTCATTTCCTCCAGCTCTTTTTTTAATTCCTCCCTTTCCTCGCTCCCCGGAGAATAATCTATGATTCTTTCCATCTCATTTTCCGGCTTTTCTATAGACCATAACATTTACGGCACTCCCATAATATAAAATGTATAACGGCCTTATAAACCCTTTCAAAGAATTTATGTTAGAAAAAAGAAAAAAGTTTTAACCTTTTCTCTAATCGACTTTAGGCACTGGAACCTCTTTTAATGTTTTCTCTATGATCTCCTCTTCTTCCACACCTTTTATAGCAGGACCAGGTTTCAAGACCAGCCTATGCGAAAGAGCTTCCTTCGCGATGAATTTAACGTCGTCCGGAACCACGTAATCTCTTCCTCTCATGGCCGCATTCGCCATGGAAAGTTTCATCAATGCCAAACTTCCTCTTGGACTGGAACCGACCTCGACATCTTTATTCTTTCTAGTCTTATGGACTATATTCACTATATACTTCTTTATATCATCATCTAGATGAACATCCTCGATCTTTTGCTGCATCTCTATCAGTGTTTTTGGATTAGTTATCTTGTCTATCTCCACATCGTCGGTCTTCCTATCTTTCCTTCGTTTTAAAATCTCCACTTCGTCAGAGGCAGAAGGATAACCTACTTCTAAACGAAGTAAGAACCTATCGACCTGAGCTTCTGGGAGTGGATAAGTACCCTCGTATTCTATTGGATTCTGAGTTGCTATGACGATAAAAGGATCGTCTAAAATATGAGTCTCACCTTCTATAGTGGTCTGTTTCTCCTGCATCGCTTCAAGAAGAGCCGCTTGAGTCTTAGGCGGTGCTCTGTTTACCTCGTCGGCCAATAGAATATTGGTGAATATCGGCCCTTTCCTCATCTTGAAATCTCCTGTATTCTTGTCATATATGAATGATCCAGTTATATCGGCTGGGAGCAAGTCTGGTGTAAATTGAATCCTTTTGAAATCACATCCTAGGGTTCTAGCGAAACAATTAGATAAAAGAGTCTTCGCCAACCCAGGATAATCTTCAAAGAGGATATTACCGTTAGCCAATATCCCGAGAAGAGTCTTCTCAAGAACGGATCGTTTTCCTACAATAGCTTTACTAACTTCATCTATAAGTGATTCGCAAATATCTGATACTTCTTCAAGTTCCATGATAATCCTCCTAGTTCTCTCTTATTACAACGGAGGAATAATCAAGCCTCAATTAAATGTTTTGGTAAACAATTCTTGATATAAAACTGGCACACCCAAACTATTATATCAAATCGTATAATCCTTTAAAACGATATGGAATACGAATTGATAGAAAAAGAAAAGATCAAATTGATAGGTTTGAACTATCACGGCTCGATAGCAGAGAACGGTGTAGCTTTCGAAGAAATGGTGGAGGATCTTTGGAGAAGGCTGTCCGAGTTCTGTATAAATCGATGGGAATCTATCGAGGATGAAGTCATCAATCCTGAACATTCGTACGAGGTCCAAGTGTGGAATGAAGAGGAACTCGAGAAAAGTGGACAGATGAACGTCTTTGTGGGCTTTGAATTCGCAGACCTTGAAAGAATTCCGGTACAGCTCGTCGCAAAAGTCCTTCCAGGCGGTAAATATTTAGCTTTTACATTGGAAGGAGAAGAGATCCGGGCCTGGGAAGAATATTTACTTCAAGAATGGTTCCCGGGATCTGATTATTGGTTGAGATCTTTTGATGAACAACTGTTCCACGTACAATGCTTCCATGAGAACAAGTTCAAAGGGATAGACAACCTCGAAGAATCAGAACTGAAAGTTTTAGTACCGGTAGAAGAGATAGACCAGGAAATAATGGAAGATTGAATAGCAGATTTATCTGATCATAATACTATATCTTTTGCCTTTTTCCTTATTTCTTCAAGTTTATTATGAGTTAAATCTTCATGTTCTCTCCTAGTAGCTATTAGCTCCTGAAAGATAGGGACTATTTTCTTTTCTTCAACCATCCCTCTATCCATAGATACCTCCATGACATACACTAAGTCGTTAAAAGCCTCTTGTAATTCTTCAGGAAGTTGCTCTTTTAGAATCTCATCTATTATCTCAGGTTCCTTTTCTCTCAGTACTTCTTCCTCTTCACCCAAAAATGTTTCTATTTCTCTTAAATCTTCTTCCTTCAGATTCCAACCCGAACCCTTCACGTTCTCTTTGAGATGTTCTTTAGAAGAAGGACCGGTCAACGCGCTTATGATACCTTCTTGAGATAGAACCCAATTTATCGCCACTTGAGTAGATGTTTTTTCGTATTTCTTGCCGATCTCCTCCAACTTTTTTGAAATTCGGAGAGCGGACTTGAATCTTTCTTTTTTGAAGAGAGGGTCCATCTTTCTTATATCACTAGAGTCAAATTCGGTATCCTCATCTATTTTTCCAGACAGTACTCCTCTTCCGGTTACGCTGAAAGCTATCGCTTTCGCTCCGTACTCCTGACAAAGCGGTAATAATTTTTTTCGACTCTGTCTAGAAACAGCACTCAATTCAATTAAACAAAAGGAGACGTCGCCTTTTTTCAAATATTCTTTTACTCTCTCTGTAGGGAGATGACTTACACCGTAATATTTTATCTTACCTTCCTCCTTCAGATCATCGAGTCCATCAATGGTATCTTCAACAGCTGTATCTGGATCATCGAAATGGACCAGGTAGATATCGATATAATCAGTACCCAATCTATCTAAGCTATTCTCACAAGCATTTATTACATCTTCATAGGCAAGAGATGGTTTTCCGTCTTTACCCATACCAATCTTAGTTGAAACTATTACATCTTCCCTGACTGGATTTAGCACCTCACCAAGCAGCTTTTCTGCTTCCTCTCCATAAGTTGCGGCTGTATCGAAAAGATTTATTCCGAGGTCAAGAGCATGATTTAATACCGATTTATACTTTTCAGCATCTACTGAACCATACGAGCCGCTGAGAGCGTAGCAGCCCATACCCACTTCAGAAACATCTAAATCTTCGTGGCTTCTGTATTTCATCATATATTCGCCTCTTTCGACAATCGATGACACGGTATATAAATTAATTTTAAGATTCAAGACCGAGAGGGTAAAATTATAGTCTCTTGTCCCTCACCGTATTCTTTGTATTTGTCTTCTGAATAACTCTTTGCAGTCAGCGCACACAGATAGGCGTCGAATTCGTGCCCGCTTTCGAAGTCACTTTTTGTTTTTTCGATTTTACATACTTTTTCTACAGCTCGTGGATATGTTTCTATAACTTCACATTCTTTTTGGAGCGACTTTTTTAGTAATCGCGCTCTTTTTGAGAGTATTTTCATCCCAGGAGTATTTAATGGTAGCATAGGACCGAACTCTTTCATCAGTTCTCTTTCCGCCTTTCTGAACGGTTTTTCGCTCTCGGTCAAAGGGGCATCGATCGCCACAACAGATGCTTTTTTAGCTAATTGTAGTATCTTCTTATCCTTAAAAATAGTTTGAGTATCCAACTCTCCATCTAATATACAGAGGCCTGTTTCATTTTTTTCCTTTGCTGCTAGGTCTATGCCTACGTACATATTTCTTCCTATAGTCATATCTTTCCGGCTAACTTTAAAATATCAATTGCACATATCATATTTACATATCATGACCGAGATCTACGGAACTCATGTTGCTCCTTTCGAGTTCATAGAGGATGAATTGACTTTGAAAGTTACAGAAGAAGATCAAAAAATCAATTATACGAGAGAACTTGGAGAGGATGTTATAGAAAAATCAGTAATATCAGAAGATAATAGGATCACTATACAGCCCGTAGAACCTTTAAATCTGCCAAAAGAACTCACATCTTCACTTCTTATAGATTTTGAAAATCCTATAGTAATAGATTCAGGTATGAAGAAGGAGATATTCGCTACTTTCCCTATCGAGATCGCTGTTTTCCTTGAAGGCGGATCAGCAGATAAACCTCTAGATATATTTACATTAGCGAAACAAAAATATACGCTTTACGGGGACGTAAAAACGGGGACCATATGTAAATATTGGTCAACTCAGCAAAGTACAGATATTCCTGAAGATCTTGATCCTTTAGTTGAAGGTATAATGGCTTTAACTATAGTCAATAGGACCAAAGAATGGAAAGAAGTATCCAAAGTGGTATTTGACGCGTATGGAATGAAGATATACTATGACGAAGAAAAAGTGGGTATGAAGGGAGCTATGTTCATAAAAGAAGAGGATCTTTCAGAGACCGGCTTTTCGAATAAACCTATAGAAAAAGATATGAGAAAGGCTAGAGAAGTCTATAGAAAGAAAAAGAGTGCTTTAACAGGGGGAACTAAATTCGTGATGGAGAGTGGTATCTGATGCTTGATAGAGTTCTCTATGGTAGCGTTACCATTTCAGATCTCTTGATAAGTATGGTGATCCTTATTTCTGCTGTCTTAATAGGTAAAGCGATATCTCTTAGAATCCGACATTCTTTGAAGGACAAGGTCTCAAAGGATCGTTTAAACACCATATCCAAAGTCATATATTTTCTCTTCCTCATCATCGGATTTTTGATAGTTCTGCCGATA
>SL_8KL_010_SEDDRAFT_10000699_pt1 | contig 29290 bp, 21 predicted proteins | sample SodLakKL_010_SED_4_FD_11160 | JGI IMG/M metagenome (IMG submission 11160) | reverse complement strand
ATAAAAAGAAAGGTTAGTTTAAAAAATGGCCAAATGCCCCAAATGTAATGCTTCTTTAGAAGAAGAAATAAATTTGTGTGGTAATTGTAAAGCACAACTTGTTTGGAAAAATGGTGAGCCCAGGTTATCTGCCGGTTATGCCATTCAACAAGCGGGTTGTGCTTTAACCTCTTTGGGGTGTTTAATACCTATTTTAATTATTTTATTATTGATGATTTATGTGGTGTTTGTTTAATTAACTTGACTTAAAGAACATCGATTGATGCGAGATCAACTACAGCAAAAACCCACCGTTTGATTTAGATAAATCAACGGTGGGTTTTTCAATGCTATCGGGATGGGCAGCCCATCCAAAGGCTGGCAGGGGAGACAGGACTCGAACCCGCAACCTTCGGCTTTGGAGGCCGCTGCTCTGCCTATTGAGCTACTCCCCTATTACATATTAATTGTAATTTATTCTTATTTCTTTGTCAATTGCAGTAGACAGGATATTTTAGGCATTTTAGAAGTGATGTGTTTATATTCTCAGCATTCTATGTTTAATAATTGCAGGAAAGCCGTTTATGTTATAATGGAAAAAACAAACTACAGGATGGTGTAATTTTGAGTGACTACGAACTTTTCCTCAGGTATCCTCAATTAAGGAAAAAGGTTCTTCGCGAGAACCTGGGGGATTGGCCTACCCCCCTGCAAAAGCTTGAAAGCTTGTCAGCCCTGCTGGGAAAAAAAGTGTTTGTTAAACGTGATGATCTTAGAAAGTTGGAATTGCTTTTTGCTGATGTGCGCCGCCGGGGAAAAAACACAATTATTACTGCGGGAGGCCTTGGTTCTCATCATGTTTTGGCAGCGGGAGCTCTGGGACGTGAGTTGGGTTTGGAAACTGTGGGATTATTTTTTTGTCAACCCATTAATGAACATGTCCAGGCTAATCTGCTGCTTGATAAGAAATTTGGCACCCGGATGTTTTTTGTACGTGACTACAAAGGAGTCGCTTGGGAATATCTCCGCCATTATATGTCCATTTTAAAGAATGAAAAACAAGCTCCATATATTCTCTTGCCGGGTGGTTCTACTCCGCTTTCTACTCTGGGTTATATTAATGCAGTTTTGGAAATGCAAACACAGCTTAAAGAAAAAGGGCTTCCTGACCCCGGGGCCATATTTGTTGCCGGCGGCACCGGCGGCACTGCGGCGGGACTGCTGGCGGGAGTTCATTTAGCGCAAATGCAGACGGTAGTCCATGCAGTCCAGGTTGTTCCCTCTGTGGTATTAAATCATAAGCGAGTGGTCAAATTAGCTTTCCGAGCCCTGCTCCATCTTTCTTCTTTAGGCGTTGATGTTAATGAAAAGAGCGCCAATCTTGCTCCCCAACTGGTGATAGATGATAATTACCTGGGAGATGGGTATGGTTTTCCCACACCGGAAGGCAAAGAAGCAGTGAGTTCCTTCTTTAATTATGAAAATATTGAGCTGGAAAATTGTTATACGGGGAAAGCGGCGGCATCCCTTATGGATTATTGCCGTGGTGAAACTGTTGAAAAAGAACGACCGGTTATTTTTGTTAACACTTATAGTTCCACACATGAAAAGCCGGAACCTGAGTTATTTAAAAATGCGGCGGAAATAATGCCGGAAGAATTTCTCTGGTGTTTTGAAGGGGGGCCCTGCCGCCGGCCATGTAAGCTAAATGAGGAAAAACGTTTTTGTGAAAACAGGGAATAAATAAATTAATTGACGCAGTGAGTAGTACGTTCAATTATCTCGTCTTGGACTTCCGGGGATAAATCATGGAAATAGGCACAGTATCCGGAGATGCGTACAAGCAGGCCGGGATATCTTTGTGGGTTTTCCCGAGCCTCTAATAATTGTTTGGTATCCAGTACATTGATTTGAGTTTGCATTCCGCCCAGTCGGAAGAATGTCTTTATTAGGGCGGCTATGGTTTCCCTTCCTTTTTTGTTTAGGACCGTATTTTTTTCAAACTTAAAGTTAAGGGCGCAACAGTTAACCCAATGGCGGTTGTCCAAGCTGGCAGCGGAATTTAATACAGCAGTGGGGCCATTAACATCAGCTCCATCGCTTGGAGAAATGCCATTAGAGAACCTGGCACCGGCAGGCCTTCCATTGGGAAGTGCGCCGGTTGCTTCACCGAATCCCTGATGACAGGTCATAGAGTAGAAGCCGGGTATATATTGTCCACCCCGCGTATTAATGTGCTTGTTAACTGTTTCGGTGTAAATATCTGCTACTATTTGCACCATATGATCAGCTTCGCGGTGGTTGTTCCCATACTTGGGGAAACGATTTTGCAAGCGTGCTTGTAAAGTTTTGTGGTCTTTAAAATTAGCCCGAAGTATGTTAACCAACTGAGGCAGGGTTAGGGATTTTTCCGTGAAAACGAGTTCTTTAAGGGCATATAAGGAATCACCTGCATCGGCGAGGCCAACTCCCTGAACTGAGGTGAAATCATACAAGGCGCCTCCCCAGGTAACATCTTTCCCTTTTTCCAGGCACCCCTCAGTAAGTATGGAGTTCAGTGGAGTGGGGCGGTGAATACGATAAGTTTTTTCTAATGCGGTAATAACATCTACCATTTCGGCTACTCCGTGTTCTATCTGTTTGCGAAATGCCTCCAAAACATCATCAAATGACTGCATGGATTCAACAGGCGGAGTGGTAGTTCCGATGCGTGTGCCTCCCTGAAAGCGTTTTCCTCTATTAAGAGCTAATTCCAGGCAGAGGGGAAGGTTAAAAAGGCCGGCATCGGAGGAATTATAGGTGCGCCCCTGGCTTCCCATTTCTACGCAACCTATAACGGCATAATCACGCGCATGCTCCTTTTTAATACCCGCTTCTACAAGTGCTTCTGTAATAGTATGATCATTGAACAGAGATGGCCTGCCGCTACCTTTTTGGATCAAACGGGCACATTCATCCCAAAACCAATCCGGGGTATTTTCATGAATACGGGCATGCAGGCTGGGTTCTCTGGTCATCACTAAAGAAAACGCTTCCATGAAAAGGCGAGAGAGTTCGTTAGTAGTATCATTGCCTTCTTCATCGGTTCCGCCCAGGGTAATGCCTTGTCCCACGGCGTTGCCTCCGAAAAATTTGTTAATGCGCCGAGAATAAAGGGGGATTGTTTCGCCACATTTGAGACAAAAGCAGGCCAGTAGTTCTCGAGCTTTGTCTTCGGTGATGAGCCCTTTTTCCAGGTCTTGCTTGTAAAGAGGGTAAAGAAAGCGATCCAGCCGCCCAAAGGATATGCCCTGTTCAAAATCTTCCAGGTTTAAAGCCACGTGAATTAACCAGGCTGACTGCAGCCCTTCACGAAAGCTCCGGGCCGGATGATAAGGCACGTGGCGACAAATTTCGGCGATTTCCAAAAGTTCACGGCGGCGGGTGGGATTTTGAATTTTGGAGGCTTTTATTTCAGAGGCATTGGCTAAATTTTCGGCCATATTTTTGATGCCGTCTACTACTAAAATTATACTCTGATAAAAAGCTTCCCGATCATTATCCAGGGTTTCTTCTTCCAGCTTGGAACGAGCAATTTTAGCCGCATGTATTAATCCCTTATATATAAGTGTATTGTAATCTGGGACCAGATGTGAAATTCCGGCTTCTTCGGTGACAAAAAATCTTTTGGCCCGGAAAAATTCAAAAAACTGACTTATTCGTCCCGGACGAAGAAGGGCTTTAGTGGCTATGGCGTGCTTTGAATGACGCAGCCCCATAGAAAGAAGTTTTTTCTTTTCTGGGGAACTAAGGTGAATGGGGATGGTCGGCCTTTTTTCTAGCTGGAATAGATCCTCCAGGATATGCACTGATCCTCCTTCTGAATAATAGTTAGCGGCAATGCGTTTAGAGGAAATATTTCCTACGATCAATTCTTCGCGGTATATGCGAGGCACGCGGTGGTTATAAACATAGGCCAAAGCTTCTGCCCGTTGAATATACGGATGTTTGCCCTTACCCTGCTTCGATTGCCAATACTGCTCTAAAAGAGTGGGGCGTTCCAAACAAATGGAGTAATTTTCATTTTGCATGTCCTGCAAAATGGTGGTGATACGTTTGTTTTCGGTCTGAGTCAGGGGTAAGGCCATTTATTCCATCCTTTCCTCCTGTTAGTTTGGATACATTATTTGGCTGAATATTTTGTAATTGTATTATAAGCTTATAAGGATTACGATGTCAATGTGCTTAGGGGGTTCATAAGTCAAGAGGAAGGGGCGTTGAATGCAAAATATTTAATCCTAATCGCCTTTAATCACGGCAAGGGGGTGTAAGCGGGCAATTTTACGGATAATATCTATTTCGGAAAGGGTGTCAACTACCTGTTCGATATTTTTATAAGCTTGAGGAGCTTCGTCCAAAAAAGTTTGCATTCGTTTCCCCGAAGTGATAATTCCTTCCATTTTTTCCTGCATTTCAGCTACAGGAATTTCTTTTTTGGCGGCTTTGCGGGATAATCTACGGCCGGCGCCGTGATTTACCGAGCAAAAGGTTTCGAATGTCTTCTGGGTGCCGGTAACCACGTATGAAGAGGTGCCCATACTACCGGGGATGATAACGGGGTGGCCGGTAGAGTGGTATTTCTGCGGATTAAGATGGTGTTCCGGTGGAAGGGCGCGGGTGGCTCCCTTGCGGTGGATCAACAGTTTCTTCCCGTTTAGTTTTTCAAATTTGGCGATGTTATGGGCCAGGTCGTAAACGACGCCCAAATCATAATCGGTGTCACTTCCACCCAAAACTTCCGCAAAAGCATTTCGGATGTCGTGAGTTATCCAGTGACGGTTAGAGAAGGCAAAATTTGCAGCGCAGGCCATGGCAGCTAAGTAGTTTTTCCCTTCCTTGGAATCGATAAATGCCCCGGCAAGGCCGGCGGTGGGAATCTCAATTTTATTGCGTTTGGCTGTTTTTTTCATAGACTCGGAATAATCTGTGCAAATCTGGTGGCCAAAACCACGGCTGCCGGTGTGAATTAAAACGCTTAAATTTCCTTCTTCAAGGCCCATGAGATGGGCAATATTTTGCTCAAAAATTTCTGCCACGTATCCGATCTCGATAAAGTGATTTCCACCACCGAGGGTAGATAATTGATCGGCTCGGGATAACGCTTCTTTGCTGACGGCTGCGGGGTCACCTCCGGGGAAAGCTCCTTGTTCTTCAATATATTCCAGGTCTTCGGACCTGCCAATGCCCATTTGCAGCAAAACCGGCACACCATCGGTAAGGATATTTTTTAATTTCGGGCCGGAGCTCCCGGCATGCTTGCTTTTTTTACCGGTGCCGGAGGGAACAGAATGTGTTATGGCCTCTAGGAGCTTTCGCTGAACAGAAGAAGAGATCTGATTTGCAGGAATGTTAGTTTTCAATAGCCGCACCCCGCAGTTTATATCCATTCCCACGGCTCCGGCTGAGACAATTCCATTTTGGGCATCCATGGCCATAATGCCTCCGATGGGAAGCCCGAAGCCGGTATGGATATCTGGCATGCCGATGACGTACTTGTAAATTCCGGGCAAGGAAGCTGCATCCATCAGCTGCCTGGCTGAACTTTCTTCAAAGGAAGGCAGCATCTCATTTTTGAGATAAACTCTGGCCTCTACCCGCATGTTTCCTTCTTTGGGAATGCGATAGCAATTTGGCCCCATTGGCTGTAGTTTATGCATTTTCGTTTCTCCTTTGAAATAATTTATGCTGTCTTATTAGGTTTCAAGAAAAGAAGATTCCAATTTTTGGGCGGTTTCCTGCAAAGATTCAAAAAGTTCATAGCAGGTTAAATCAAATTGGATAGGAGTAATGGATATGCAATTATTTTTAATTGCGCCTACATCAAAATTCGTGTCTAATTGGGTTTCAACTACGTCTCCGGCCAGCCAGTAATAGTTCTTGCCGCGGGGATCGGTGCGTTTTTGAAAAGTATTGCGGTAGCGTCGATCGCCCAACTTGGTTATACGTACCCCGTTAAGTTCCCCTCGATTAACGGGGGGGACGTTAATATTAAGAAGATGTTCCGGCTCCAGCCCGTTATTTAACACGTAAGAAACAAAATAACAGGTGAAATCGGCAGCAAGCTCAAAGCCGATTTCTCCCACTTCCGTAAGGGACACTGCAATGGAGGGGATTTCTAAAATAACGCCTTCTAATGCTGCGGATACAGTGCCTGAATAAATAACATCTGTGCCCAGATTGCTTCCCCGGTTTATCCCCGAGACAACCAGGTCCGGCTTTTGGGGAAGAAGAGCTTCCACGGCGAGTTTAACACAATCGGCGGGGGTGCCGTTTACAGCCCAGCCGTTAAGTTCTTTGTTGTGTAAAAACTTTACTGTTTCCACCCGCAGGGGGCGGTGCATGGTGATGGCATGACCAACGGCGCTTTGCTCGTGATCCGGGGCAATTATAACGAGATTAATGTTTTCGCCGAATGTTTCGTGCATTTTTTGGCTTAATACCTGAATACCTTCGGCTTGGATGCCGTCGTCGTTGGTTATAAGTATGGTTTTGCTCATATTGTTTTCACTCCGATGTTTTTAAATTTGTAATTCCCTTATGCTTAAAACGGAAAGCGCGTTTTTCAGCTTCATGCATGATCCTTTCTTCGTCAAGGGTAAGGAGTTCTCCTTTATTCATTAATAGCTTTCCGTCTACCATTACTAATTCTACATCAGATCCGATAGCAGAGTAAACTAGCTGGGCTTCAACTTCGTGAAGGGGGGAAAGGTGCGGACGTTTTTTATTAATGCCGATGATATCGGCGCGGTAACCTTCTTTAATGCGTCCGATTTTTTGTATGCCCAATATTTCGGCACCCTTGCATGTGGCCATTTCCAGGGAAGTCCGCGCCGGGATCTGAGTAGGATCATTATTTATTCCTTTGGCCAGCAGGGAGGCAATATGCATTTCTTCGAACATATTGAGGTTGTTATTACTGGCTGCGCCATCGGTTCCTAACCCAACATTTAATCCTGCTTCCAGCAGTGTTTTTACCGGCGCGATTCCACTACCCAACTTTAAATTGCTGCTGGGATTGTGAACAATACCGGGTTTTTTGTTTTCAAAAATACGAAGGTCATTTATGCTCAGGTGAACACAGTGAGAACAAATAACTTGGTGCTCGAAGATACCGAGATTGTTTAACATTTCCACCGGAGTTAATCCATACTTTTTCATAGAATGATCTACTTCCCATTTTGTTTCGCTCAAATGAATTTGGAGTGGCAAGTTTACTTTGGCGGCAAAATCTCTAATTTTTTTTAGATAATCCGGAGAGCAAGTATAAACCGCATGAGGGCCTAAAATAATTTTAATTCGCCCATTGGCTTTGCCTTGCCAGTTATTGATGAGATTATTGGTTTCTCGCCAGGCATTTTTTTTCATGATACCGATTCCGCCCATACCACGTGACAGAACACCCCGCATGCCGCTTACTTCTATTGCTTTTGCCACTTCTTCCATAAGAAAATACATATCTGTAAATGTGGTAGTTCCGCTGCGAATCATTTCTGCAATGCTAAGCATGGTGCCCCAGTAAACATCTTCTTTCTTTAAACGGAACTCTTTCGGCCAGATATTTTTTATGAGCCATTCATGCAAGGGGAGATCATCGGCAATGCCGCGAAAAAGGCTCATAGCCGCGTGTCCGTGGCAATTAACCAGCCCGGGCATGATGATGAAATTGCTTCCGTCAATGAGAGCAGTTTCTCGTTTATTGTTTTCGGTGGAATTGTATAACGATGGGGGGGCAATGCCGGTAATTATGCCGTCCTTAATATGGAGATTGCCTTGAATTACGTTATGAGGTTTTCCTTCATCCATACTTAATATGGTGGTGTTGTATATGATAAAATCAGGCATCGTATGCTTCCCTTCCATGAACGGTTAATAAGGGCTGACCCCTAAATTTATTTTTTAGGAGCAGTTAATTATCATTAGTTACCTTCCCGTCTATTTTAAAGTATTTACCTGCTTCTCGGCAACGGCAATTTGTTTCCCGGGGGAAGTTTAGAATGCAAGAATGGAAGATATCATTGACTCTCCGGCTTTGTTCCTTCATTACCTGTAGAACTTCTTCATGGGTAAGAAAGTGAGGTGATATGCCGGCAGCAAAATTGGTTACCAGGGCTAAAGTGGCATAACATATCCCTGCTTCCCGAGAAAGGATGACCTCGGGAACGTTGGTCATACCCACCAGTTCTCCGCCTAAGAAAGAGAGGGCTTTTATTTCTGCCGGAGTCTCAAAACGGGGGCCTTCCGTTGTAACGTAGGTTCCCTGCTTTCTAAATTCTCCGCCGTTTCTCTGGCATTCATCTATTAAAAGTTGGCGGAGTTCGGGGCAATAGGGCTCGGTAAAATCCGTATGGACCACGGGTAGGTCAGTACCATCGTAGTAGGTGATGTCGCGGCTTTTAGTTAAATCCATAAATTGATCGATAACAACCAGCGTGCCCGGAGGCATTTCTTCACACAATGATCCCACAGCCGCTGTTGATAAGGCCATTTCTACTTCCAATACTTTGAGGGCGGCTATATTGCTGCGATAATTTATCAAGTGGGGAGGAAGGCGGTGGTCAATACCGTGGCGAGCCATAAAATATATTTCCCTATCCTGGACAGTTGCTTTTCTAACTTCTGTTTCCCCATAATGGGTTTCAATTTTTAGTTTTTCTACGTTATCTATGAAATCCAGCTTATAAAGCCCGGTTCCCCCGATAAGAGCAATTTTATCCATTAATGCTATATACCTCCAGTCTTTAAGGTGCCATTTTCAAATTAAAATGAGCAATTAGTTTTTTAGGCATCATGGCGGGGATATTTTAATTGATTTATACTTGCTTTTGCTGCATAATATTTGTTATAAAATACATATGGTATTTTCGTTAAAGGTAGAATAAAATCCTTCTCGACTTACTTAATATTGTTTTTATCCGTGCAGTTTAGGGAAATATAAGACTTATAAACACTTGTAATTTCGAAAATATTTTGTTAGTATATCATTTATTTCATTTACAAATAGTTAAAGCCCTGTGTTAAAATAAACTTGTAGAGTGTTGAAAATTTCTGCCGGATTTGCATAATTATAATTAACTTGCATTATTGACTTTTTCTTTGAGGAATAATGGGTGGAGAATTTATGAAGCTTTGTAAAAATAAATATTTAATGAAAGTGATCTATGGTTGAAGGAGGAAAGCTGCATGAAAGAAGAAGGAACAGATAGGGTGAAAAAGGGAATGGCCCAGATGCAAAAAGGCGGCGTTATCATGGATGTTACTACCCCTGAAGAGGCCCGTATTGCGGAAAATTCAGGTGCCGTGGCAGTAATGGCCCTGGAAAGAGTGCCTGCAGATATCCGGGCAGCAGGCGGGGTAGCGCGGATGGCTGATCCGGATATAATCAGACGTATAATGGATGCTGTCACTATTCCAGTAATGGCCAAGGCCAGGATTGGCCATGTGGCAGAAGCGCAGATTCTTGAAGAACTCGGGGTGGACTATATCGATGAAAGTGAAGTGCTAACCCCTGCAGATGAGACATATCATATCGATAAGGGTAATTTTAAAGTACCCTTTGTTTGTGGGGCGAAAAACTTGGGAGAAGCTCTGCGCCGAATAGCAGAAGGGGCAGCCATGATTCGAACCAAGGGAGAACCCGGTACCGGAAACATAGTAGAAGCAGTGCGTCACATAAGACGTGTTAATGCGGACTTAAGGCAGGTACTTCAGACCCCCAATGAAGAACTGGTGAATTTGGCCAAGGAATTGGGGGTGCCTGTTGAGCTTTTGAGAATGATTAAAGAAGAAGGAAGATTGCCGGTAGTTAACTTTGCCGCCGGGGGGGTAGCTACTCCAGCGGATGCTTCTTTAATGATGCAATTAGGTGCTGACGGAGTTTTTGTCGGTTCAGGTATTTTTAAATCAACGGATCCACAGGCACGGGCGGAAGCTATTGTTAAAGGCGCCATGTATTATGATGATGCTGCTTTGCTGGCCGAGGTTTCGCATGGTATTGGTATCGCAATGCCGGGGGTAGAGATTTCTACTCTGGAATTATCTGAGCGGATGCAGGAACGAGGAATATAGATAAGGATTCTACCATTGTAGTTCTTGCCCCGACGGTATTAGGATATAAACTACAGATCTTTAAAATCCCTGCAGGTTATGATTTTTTATTTGCGCGTTTTGGATGGCGTGTTTTACGAAATCTCGAAAAAGAGGATGAGGCCGGTGGGGGCGTGACTTAAATTCGGGGTGAAACTGTACTGCCACGAACCAGGGATGATGGGCTATTTCAATTATTTCTGCCAGATCAGCTTCTTCATAAACACCGCTGTAAACCAGGCCGTGATCGGCCAGTTGAGAACGAAACTGATTGTTAAATTCGTAACGGTGGCGGTGTCTTTCGTTAATAACTGAGGTTCCGTATGCTTCCCAAGCTTTGGTGTTTTGCTTTAAGTTACACGGGTAGGAACCCAGGCGCAAAGTACCGTCAAGAAGTGTGTCCTCATCTTGGCCGTTTAAAGAGTCAATGACCGGTGTATTAGTATCGGGGGAAAATTCGGTGCTATGGGCATCATTTAGGCCGGCTACATTTCGGGCAAACTCTAATACGGCACATTGCATACCGAGGCAGATGCCCAGGTAAGGAATATGGTTTTCCCGCGCTACCCGGATAGCGTTAATTTTACCCTCTATGCCCCGATTGCCGGAGCCACCCGGAACCAGTATGCCATCTAATCCTTGCAATTCTTTTTCCGGATTTTCGTTTTCCAATTTTTCCGCATCGATGGTTTTGACATTAATTTTAGTTAAGAAATGCAATCCGGCATGAATAAGGGCCTCGTTAATACTGATGTAGGCATCACGCAGAGATATGTATTTTCCTACCAGGCCGATATTGACTTCTTTTTCCTGGTTTCGGCAATTTTCCACAAGTTTGGTGAGAGGGGCTGTATCTACAGGTTTGCTGTTTAATTCTAGCTTATCTAAAACTATGGAATCCATTCCCTGATCATGAAGTTGAAGAGGTACCTCATATAAAAATTCTGCACTGAAGTTTTCAATAACTTCCCCCGGGGCTATATTACAAAAAAGAGCAATTTTATCTTTCATGCTAGTTGATAATTTATGTTCCGTGCGGCAAACTATTAAATCGGGTTGGATACCGATACTGCGCAATTCTTTAACACTATGCTGGGTGGGCTTGCTTTTCAATTCATCGGTAGTAGAAAGAAAAGGTACCAGGGTAACATGCAAATAAGCCACGTTTTCGCGGCCTAAATCGGTTCTCATCTGACGAATGGCCTCTAAAAATGGTAAACTTTCAATGTCTCCCACTGTGCCTCCGATTTCGGTAATTACAATATCCGCATCTCTTTCTTTACCTACATGATGAATGCGTTCTTTTATCTCATCGGTAATATGGGGTATTACCTGAACAGTGGCTCCATCATATAACCCCTTTCGTTCGCGCTCGATGACCGACCAGTATATTTTACCTGTGGTAACATTATTGGCTTTGGAAAGATTCTCATCAATGAACCTTTCGTAATGGCCCAGATCCAAATCTGTTTCCGCACCATCTTCGGTAACAAATACTTCTCCATGTTGATAAGGGCTCATAGTGCCCGGATCAATATTAATATAGGGATCCAATTTTTGAATCGTGAGTTTAAAACCTCTCTGCTTGAGCAAGGAACCCAGCGATGCTGCTGTTATTCCTTTTCCCAAAGAAGAAACTACCCCGCCTGTTACAAAAACGTATTTCGTCATCTTAATTCCCCCCAAAAAAAGGTGTCAGGCCTTGACATTGACATAAAATTAAAATTCTATTTAATTAATTTCTTATATAACTGATTATAACTTTAAGAATATAAATATGCCATAGTTATGAGGAGAAAAAATAATATATTGAGTATACCTGTTAGCGCTAAATGTTGAAGGGTGTGCGTTGACAAAAATTATAAAAAAACATACAATCATTATATTCAAGTAAGAATAATAATAAATTTATTCTTTTGGAATAACAAGAGGATTATTTTTGGAGGAGATATATAATAATGAAAAACGGTTCCACGAAAAATGATATTAAGGGTGATAATGACAATAAGGAAAAAGAGTTTAAAAGTGTTCAGTCTGTTGAAAGGGCACTGAAAATTTTGGAAGAAATGGCTTATGCAGGGGAGCCCATATCTATTTCTGAGTTGGCCTCTAAAGTGGGATTAAAGGTAAGCACGGTTCACAGGTTGTTGGCTACACTATTGTATCGCGGATATGTAGAACAAGAGGCTGAAACGAGTAAATACCGGCTTGGCTTAAAGCTTTTAGAGGTAGGCAATGCTTCTAAATATTATTACGATGTTCGCACAATTGCCAGGCCCTACCTGGAAGCTTTGGTAGAAGAATGTAATGAAACCACCAATTTGGCAGTCCTCGACGAAACTGAAGTCGTGTATATTGATCAGGTGGAATCAAAACGCATGATTATCGTAAATATGTTAGCTCAAGTAGGAAATAGGGCACCGGTACATTGTACTGCTACTGGTAAATGCTTGCTGGCTAATCTTCCCCAGAGCAAATTGGATGATGTAGTGGGGAAACTTAAGTTAGAGAAGTATACCAATGAAACTATAGTAGATATATTTTACTTGAATAAAGAATTAGAGAAAATAAAAAAAGAAGGTTATGCTTTTGACTGGGGCGAGATGGAAGAACACGTACACTGTGTGGCTGCTCCCATTTTTAATCATACAGGCGAGGTAATTGCCAGTATTAGTATTTCAGGGCCAAGCAATAGAATGACCAGTTATTATATTAAAAATGAACTGGCGGAATTGGTAAAGGATACAGCTTTAAAGATATCAAGCAGTATGGGTTTTAGTAATTTTGATTAATTCAGGGGAAAAAATAAGAAATAAGAAATTATTGCTAAATATGCACTTTGGTATTGACATTAAATTTATTTTATCATATTATTAAATCAGATTTCACATTGTGGAGATAAATCTTTTTTAAATAATTGATTATGTTTATTGTTGATAGGCAAATGTGCTTATCTATAATATAAACATCAAAGAAAGAAAGTTTAATAGGTTTGCGATGAAGGGGAAAAAGCTTGAGCAATTTCCTGCAGAGAGGGGTTTCAAAGGCTGAAAGAGCCCCGGAATAATTCAAGGATAAGCCGCCCCGGAGTTAGCTGCCGAAGCCCGGTTTTTTTCGGATGGTAAGCAGTATCGGTGATATTGAACCACCGTTATCAAATAAGAGGTGGTTCCCTGCTCCCAGCAAAAGGAGAAGGGAGCAAGCGGAGTGGTACCGCGGGATAGAAAGCAATCCGTCTCTGGTAATAGGAGGCGGGTTTTTTACGTAGTTTGCCTTGGGAACGGTTAAAGGCGTTTTAGAACAATTAAGTAACGGGGGGTTGGTCTTATGGAGTTGTCTTGGTCAGAAAAGTTTGCCAGTCGTGTAGGCCGGGTGAAGGGTTCTCAAATCCGTGGTTTCTTTAGCCTCACCGAACGCCCGGAGGTAATTTCTTTTGCCGGTGGTTTCCCGGACAGTGACTACTTTCCCCGGGAGGATATTTCCAGGGCTATATCTGAACTAATTGAAGAGGAAGGACGCTATGCCCTTCAATATACTCCCACAGAGGGAAATTATGAGCTGCGGACCTTTATTGCCCGCAAAATGCGACGGGAAGGAGTGCGTTGTGAAGCGGAAGATATTGTAGTAACCAGTGGTACCCAGCAGGCGCTGGATTTAATATCACGATTGCTGGTTGATCCCGGAGATCCCGTCCTGGTAGAAGAACCCGCATATATCGGCGGTATGGGAGCCATTCAGTCTTGCGGAGGAGAGCCGGTGGGCGTGGTTGTGGATAAAAACGGCGCTTGCCCGCAGAAGATGGAGAGGGCTTTGTCCAGATTGGAGAAGCAGGGTAAGACACCCAAGCTTTTCTACACGGTGCCCAATTTCCAAAACCCTACCGGCTATACTACGACGGAAGACCGCCGGCGCAAGATACTGGATCTGGCCTCGCGATACAACTTTCTTATCTTGGAAGATAATCCCTACGGGGAAATTTGTTACGAAGGGACTATTCCCCCCAGTTATAAATCCCTGGATACGGAATCACGGGTTATTTATATCGGATCGTATTCCAAAATATTTATTCCGGGCATACGCGTGGGTTGGATTGTGGGAGCGCCTCTCTTGGTAGAAAAACTAATAATGTTAAAACAGTCGGCGGATTTGTGCTCCGGCTCTCTGGGGCAAAGGCTTGTTTATCGCATGGCCCTTGACGGCTATGTGGATGAAAACCTTTCTCGCATTATTGGTCTTTACCGGCAGAAGAGGGATGCATTGTTTTACAACATGAAGCAGTCCTTCCCCCCGGAGATAAACTATACACGGCCCCAGGGAGGATTTTTTGTTTGGGTAACCTTCCCGGATTACTATCCACCGGCTTATGAAATCCTTACTCATGCCATTGAACGTAAAGTAGCTTTTGTACACGGCCAGGGTTTTTATAGCAACGGTGAGGGCACTCACACTGCCCGGTTCTCTTTCAGTCAACCTTCCGTAGAGGATATCCACAAGGGAATTAGTCGCCTCGGTGAAATATTCCAGGAAATCCGCCGCCAGGAACCGGTGAAGACTGCTATAAACAGGTAGGTTTATGTAAAACGGAAGAGGTATTTTTTCTTGAGTAATAAATTAGGAAGGATGAACGATTAATGCCTCCAAAAGGTAACAGTAATTATATTGCCCTGGTGGACAGTGGTATCGCCAACATCGGCAGTGTGTACAAGGCGTTGGAAAAAGCAGGTCGGAAGGCAATTGTCACCCATGAGGCAAATGTAATCAAAAAGGCGGCGGGAGTTGTTTTCCCCGGGGTGGGCTCTTTTGCCTATGCCATGATGATACTGCAGAAAAATGGCCTGGTTCAGATACTCCGGGAAACGATAGAGTCCGGAAAGCCTTTTTTGGGGATTTGCTTAGGATTGCAGCTTCTTTTTAGCAGTAGCGAGGAATGCTCTGAGTGCGAAACGAAGGTGATACCCGGGTTGAATATTATCCCGGGTGAGGTAAAGCTTTTACCCGCCGGCCAACCGGTGCCCCACGTTGGTTGGAACCGGGTTTATTTGCAGCAAAAAGGTCATCCACTATTTAAAGGTTTACCGGAAGATCCTTATTTTTATTTCACCCATTCATATTATGTGCAGCCCCTGGAACCACAGGTAAGGCTTGCGTTAACTTTTTACGGGAGCCAGTTCACTTCCGCTGTGGCCCACGGAAATCTTATGGGGGTTCAGTTTCATCCGGAAAAGAGTGGACCGGAGGGTTTGCTCTTGCTCCGGAATTTTGATAACATGGTTTTTATTCATCGATAAACTTTTTCTTCTTAAAATACTCTAATAGGAGATACCTACTATGCTGGCTAAAAGAATTATACCCTGCCTGGACGTGCGTGATGGAAGGGTGGTAAAGGGAGTCCGTTTTCAGGACATCAGAGATGCCGGAGATCCGGTAGAGAAAGCTGTCTTCTATGATCGGGAAGGCGCAGATGAACTGGTATTCCTGGATATAACCGCTTCTGCAGAAAACCGGCAGGCTATAGTAGAAGTAGTGCAGCGGACAGCGGAAGAAATATTTATCCCTTTTACCGTGGGTGGAGGCATTGATTCGGTTGAGTTTATGCGTGAACTCCTAAGTAATGGAGCAGAGAAAGTATCTCTTAACACTTCTGCCCTCAGGAGCCCAGAGTTGATAAGTGCGGGAGCAATGCAATTTGGCAGCCAATGTATGGTGGTAGCTATAGATGCCTGCCGCCTATATAAACCCAAGGCAAATGAAGTTAAAAATAGCTCAACCTGCTGGGAAGTTTACAGCCACGGCGGGCGTTATCCCACCGGTAGGGATGTTTTGGAATGGGCCGTAGAAGCGGAAAAAATGGGGGCCGGGGAAATACTCCTCACTTCCATGGATGCAGACGGCACCCATAGTGGATACGATAACGAGCTTTTGGCGGCGGTGGTGGATACGGTCTCCATTCCGGTAATTGCTTCCGGGGGTGCCGGAAATTTGGGGCACCTGGTGGATGCTTTAACAACTGGCAAAGCACATGCAGTACTGGTGGCTTCTATTTTGCATTATGGCAAATATAGAATTGCGGACATTAAAAAATACTTGGCACAGCAGGGAATTCCTGTGCGCCCTGTTATCTCCTATCCGTAGGGGATTTAAAGCATTATTCATAAAAGTTAATTAATTATAACTATTAAATAGAAAATTCATATGAGTAAAGTAGGAAGCTTGATGAAAGAGCAGGGAATATATGGCATGAAAAATGGGGATGGTCCAGCTGAAAAATTTCGGCGTTATAATGGATGTTAACATGTCAGAGCGGGGATTTTAATTATGGAGATTAATGTAGGAGTTCTTGCTTTGCAGGGTGCTGTGTCGGAGCATTATCATCATTTACGCAGGTGTGGTGCAGAGGCTCGAAAAGTTAAACGGCCTTTGGACCTGGAGGGGTTAAGTGGCCTTATCATTCCCGGCGGAGAGAGTACTGCCATCGGATACCTGATGCGGGAAACGGGCCTCGATCGGGCTGTGGTGGAAAAGAGCCGGCAGGGGATGGCTCTCTTTGGAACCTGTGCCGGCCTTGCACTTCTGGCTTCAGAAGTTGAAGATGGGGCTGCGAATCAGCCGAACCTGGGCTTGATGAAAGTGCGGGTCAGACGCAATGCCTTTGGCCGGCAAAGAGAAAGTTTTGAAACCATGGTGAATGTGGAGAAATGGGAAAAACCGCTACTTGGAGTTTTTATCCGGGCGCCGGTAATAACCGAAGCCTCCGCAGAGGTGCAGGTGATGGCCAGGTTGGAAGAAGGCATCATTGCCGCCCGGCAGGGGAATATGCTGGTAACTTCTTTTCATCCCGAACTGGTGGATGATCTTACCATGCATCATTATTTCCTTACTTTATGTGAATCCTGACTTAGGTGGTTAACTAACAGCATTGATTGCGGGACTGCAGTATTTTTAATGATGTTTTTCCGGTGCAGAACTCTTTGAAGGCTTAAAGCATTCCGGTAAACTGATCGAATAAGTAGAGGCAGTCGTTGGGCCCGGGGCCTGCTTCCGGGTGAAACTGGACTGAAAAAAAGCCCCAATGCGGGTTTTCTATACCTTCCAGAGTGTTATCGTTGAGATTTATGTGGGTTATAAATGTCCCCTCGGGGAGAGGCTTCTCGTTTGAGAGATTGAAACCGTGGTTTTGCGTGGATATAAGCACTCTACCTGTCTTTAAGTCTTTAACGGGATGATTGACCCCCCGGTGCCCAAAAGTCATTTTGAATGTATCTATGCCCATAGTCCTGCCGATGACCTGGTGTCCGAGGCATATGCCCATTAAGGGACGCCATCCCAAGAGAGAGCGCACGGTGGGGACGAGGTAGTCCAATGGGGCTGGGTCGCCCGGACCGTTGGAAAATAGAATTCCTGCCGGTTCCAGGGCTTTTATGTCTTCCGCCAACGTTCCTGCGGGTACTACTGTTACCCGGCAACCCCTTTCTGTCAGTGCTCTTAAAATGCTGTATTTAACCCCCAAATCAACTACAACTACGTGCGGAAAGCTGTGTTTTTTGAGAGAGGGTTTATCTCCATACGGCGAATCCATGTTATCTTTCCACCCGTATGTTTTTTCAGTAGTAACGTGTTTGACCAAATCTTCTCCTTCCAGAGAAGGATACTGGCGTAATTTATCTTTTAATTCTTTCGGATTTAGATTGTCGGTAGAAATGATCCCTTTCATGGTACCTACTTGTCGGAGATGAAGGGTAAGCGAGCGCGTATCAATCCCTTCCAATCCTATAATTCCGTGTCTGTCCAGGAAATTTCCCAGGGATTCTTTGGAGAGCCAGTGATCAGGCCGGGAACAATAATCTTTTACCAGCACTCCCTTAACCCTTGGCATTGCGGATTCGTTATCAAAGAGGTTGCAACCGTAGTTGCCAATGTGGGGATAGGTGAAAGTGATTATTTGACCGTGATAGGATGGATCGGTGACCGCTTCCTGGTAACCGGCCATGGCTGTATTGAAAACTACCTCGCCGCAAGTTTCCCCTGAACCGGAGAAGGTTTTTCCTTTTTGAGTAAAGCCGTCTTCCAGCACCAATAATGCATCCAATTTTGCTTTCTCCTGTCCGGTAATGTTTTATTATAGCCTATAAATATTATACTACAATAGCTCCCAAATACAACTGCTAAATTTAAAAAGTATTTCCATCATGCAAAATTGTTTGTTTTAAATTAGGTCTTGTGCGTCCAAAATAGAAGCTATGTATTTGGTAAATTTCAAAATGTGAAAAAGCATTCCATCATAGTTGACGTTGTTAGCTTCGGCATAGTAAAATAACTATTAAGGGAATTAATAAAAATCATTGATATTTTATATGAGGTGATATTTATAATGTGTGGGATAGTGGGTTATGCTGGGTGGCAAAACGCCAAGTCTGTATTATTGGAGGGATTAAAAAAACTTGAGTACCGGGGATACGATTCTGCCGGAATGGCCCTGATGTTATCTGGAGACCTGAAAATTTTCAAAGGCGCGGGGGAAATATGTGACCTGGAGGATAAAATCAACCTGGATTCCAAGGAATGCTCTTTTGGCATCGGGCATACCAGGTGGGCTACCCACGGACGTCCCAGTGATGAGAACGCTCATCCCCATTGCAGCTGTTGCAATAAGATTGCCATTGTGCACAATGGCATTATTGAAAACTATCAGCATTTACGCGGTTGGCTGGAAGAATCCGGGCATAGATTCCTTTCAGAAACCGATACGGAAGTATTAGTACACCTGGTGGAGCACTATTATACCGGAAATCTAATGGAGTCGATGCGCAGAGCGTTGGCTTTAGTGGAAGGTTCTTACGCATTGCTGGCTGTATCCAGCTGGGAAGAAGGTCATCTGGTCTGCGCTCGTAAAGACAGCCCGCTTGTCATCGGGCTAGGAGAGCAGGAAAACTTTATTGCCTCCGATATACCTGCTCTCCTGTCTCACACCCGCCGGGTTTATATTCTGGACGATGGAGAAATGGCAGCAGTAACATCTTCCGGCGTTAAGATATATAATATGCGAGGAGAATCCGTGGACAAAGATATATTCGAGATCGGCTGGGATGCCGTAGAAGCCGAACGGGGAGGTTATCCACACTTTATGCTCAAAGAAATAATGGAGCAACCTCAAGCTGTGCGGGAAACCCTCCGGGGCCGTTTGGATGCGGATACTGGCAGGGTAAAGCTGTCCGAGTTAAAGTTTACCCCTGCTGAAATTCAGTCGATAGAAAAAATTCACATTGTTGCTTGTGGGACGGCATATCATGCCGGTCTGGTGGGCAAATACATCCTGGAGAAAAAGCTACAACTTCCGGTGGAGGTGGATCTGGCCTCGGAATTCCGTTACCGCGAACCTCTTCTTGCTCCGCGCGACCTGGTTGTAGCCATCAGCCAATCCGGGGAAACCGCTGATACCCTGGCTGCTCTTCGCCTGGCCAGGGATAAGGGTGTGCGGGTGCTGGCTATAACCAACGTAGTAGGCAGCACCTTATCTCGGGAAGCAAACGATGTTCTTTTTACCTGGGCCGGCCCCGAGATAGCGGTGGCCTCCACCAAGGCTTACCTCACCCAGCTGGTGACTCTCTACCTGCTGGCCCTGGATTTTGCCGTTGCCCGGGAAAGAATAACCTCGGAGGAATCTGCCGAACTGGGAAGAAATTTATCCTTTCTTCCCGATAAAATAGAGGAATTGCTTTCAACAAATAGCTTGAACAAGATGCAAACTTATGCCCAAAAGCTTGCTCGCAGCGAAAATGCATTCTTTATTGGGCGAAATCTTGATTTTGCAGTGGCCATGGAAGGCTCGCTGAAATTAAAAGAAATTTCCTACATTCATGCCGAAGCCCACGCTGCCGGCGAACTTAAACACGGTACTCTGGCCCTGATTACCGAGGGAGTACCGGTAATCGCCCTGGCCACGCAGCAGCATGTGCTGGAAAAAACCATCAGCAACGTCCAGGAAGTAAAAGCCCGCGATGCGGACATTCTTATCCTAACTATGACAGGCAATGATCATGTAGAGAAACATGCCCATGAAGTGATCTACCTACCGGCCATAAACGATTTCTTCACACCCATCCTAACGGCCGTACCCCTTCAGCTTATCTCATATTATGCAGCCGAAATCCGTGGCTGCTCTATTGATAAGCCACGCAATCTTGCCAAAAGCGTAACGGTAGAATAATCTTGGCCAGACCGTATTGTGCTGTTGTGCAGAAATAAAAATTAAGTGTAATAAAGATTAAAAAATTATAAAGGGCAAGGGGACGGTTCTCTTGCCTTGTTTGATCAAGGGCAAGGGGACGGTTCTCTTGCCTTGTTTGATCTGAAAGCAAATTTTTATCTGGAGAGTTCCTGAAACAGAAGCATTAATTAAGGTAAAGGAATGATTAGAATGACCGCAGTTAATGAGATAAAAATTTAAGAGATAATTCATCGTTCATCTATTCCTGATGCTGACTATGAAATTAATCCTTATGTCGGTTGTGTTTATAACTGTATCAACTGCTAGAGGCAAAAGAACCGTCCCCTTGCCTTTCAGGATAGCAGAGATTTTTTGTTGTGATAATTGTGTGTTGATTTTTAAATAAGGCAAAAGAACCGTCCCCTTGCCTTTCCGTCCCCTTGCCTTTCCCCTTGCCTTGTTATCTTGATGTCATATGAATAACTCCGCCCAGGCAGGTGTAGGCACAGGTGCCGCAACCGCCGCACTGGGTTAGGTCAACATGGAAATCCGAAGTGTTTTCATCCCGGGAGAGGGCCTGCCGGGGACAGGCTTCGATGCATTCATCGCACTGCACGCATATGCCGCAGTGTAGGCATCTATGGAATTCCTCCTCGATGTTTATATCCCGTTCATCAAGGGGAGAAGCCTTTTGGGGCATTAGATAGGGTGAACCCGTTGCCTCTTCTTTAACTTCCGGGATGTATTCTTCTCCCTGCTGGAGGGCATGAACTTCCAGTGCACAGCGGCGCCCCCGACCCAGGTTGGTAGTCACCAGGCCCGGTTCTGCAGCGTCACCGACTACGGAGATTTGCGGGTGGGCAGTACGGAAACTGTTTTCCCGGGGAGACTGGAAGAATCCCCGAACCAGGTTGCTGTTTACTTCATCCGGTAGAAAGTCCAGGCACGGTCTTTCATTAATAAAGGACAAAACGGTGTCTGCAGGTATGAACTCTATTTCTTCTCGCTGGTTTTTTACGACTACGCCTTCCTCCGTGACTTCTTGCAAAAAGAGGGGATAGCGAAAGTTCACGCCTTTGTCTTCCATTTTGCGGCGTTCTTCTTCGGCGGCTGCAGGTTTCTGGATGTCGATTACTGTTATTTTAAAGGGATCCGCGTGCAACTCGAGACAGGCTTCCAAGCCGTCTATGGCGGCGTCGCCTCCCCCGATGATAACTACGTAAGGGCCGATACCCCTGCCATCGGCCTGCAAAAGAGTATCCCCCTGGTTGAATTCTTTGAGAAAATCCAGACCTCCCCGGATTCTCTCTGATCCTTTTACCGGCGGAATCACCGGCTCATGAGTTCCCACGGCCACGATAACATGGTGGTATTGTTCCAGCAATTGATCAAGTTTTTGCTGATCTACCCGGGTGTTTAAGACGAAATTGATTCCGGCTTTTTTCATATTGTCCAGGTCCTGCTGCAGAACTTCCCGGGGAAGCCGGGTGGGGGAGATTACCTGGTAGAGCTTGCCGCCGGGGTGGTCAGCCTCATCGAAAACGGTAACCCTGTAGCCCCGGAGCATAAGCTGGTGGGCTGCACTAAGCCCGGCAGGGCCGGCGCCGATTACGGCAATTTCCTGCACCCTTTTATCTTCGGGTGCCGGAGGCAGGTGACTCCTGAAGTGGCGGGCAAGTTCGGTAGTGCGGACCGGGAGATCAACCTGTCCTCGAGTGCAATTTTCCATGCACAGGTGAGGGCAGATAAAGCCGCAGCAGCTAAATCGCAGCGGGGTGTATTCTCCCACCAAACGTAGGGCTTCCTCACGTTCTCCTTTACGTAACAGACGCAGGAAACGGCCCGTGGGAATACCCGCCGGACAGTTGGCCTCGCACGGAGAAACTCCTTCCCGGTGCTCGGGTTTAAGCCCGGTGTTTGTCGGATAGGCGGGATAGTAAAAGGAAGCAAAGGGGCGGCTATCCCGGGGCTCCACCTTAAAGAGATCCCTATTCAGGAGAGGTTCCGCATCCAGTAGGAAATCCGTACAAAACTCACGGCAGATATTTTCAACTTGTTCCCTCTCTGCGGCAGGCACCTCTTCCAGGGAGGCACCGATGCCAAGAAGGTTTGCGGTGGGGCGGTAGCCGAAGATGTAAATTTTACCGCCATGGATTCCGGTAGCAAGGGTTCGGGCGCTGTTACCTGCCACCCTGCTTTCTGCATGGTGCCGGTTAAGTAGAATGATGGTTCCCCCGGCCATGTATTCTCCCAGATAGTCCCCGGCGGTACCGCCGATAACCAGCACAGGTAATTGATCGCCGTATTCTTTCATATGTATTCCTACCCGGTAGCCCACGTCATCGCGCACGAATACTTTTCCGCCGCGCATCCCGTATGCTAAAGCATCCCCTGCCAGGCCGTGGATAATTAATTTTCCGCGGTCCATGGTGTTGGCGGCGGCGTTCTGAGCGTGACCGAATACTTCTACTGTTGGTCCGTCCAGGTTAAAAGCCAAATCCTCGCCGGGAATACCGTGTACTTCCAGGAACAGATCCGGGTAAGGAAGACGGGTTCCCAGGTAGCGTTGACCTCTTACACCCTTGAGTATGATGTGCCGTGCCCCCTCGCGGGCCAGTTCCCTTACTTGACGGTTCAATTCAATATAGGGAACGCCGCGGGCGTCTACCTCTGCCGTTCCATTATTATTGTTTTTATTCACCGGCGTGCTCGACTCCCAGGATTGATAGCTCTCGGTCACTTAAACCAACCCCCCTCAATATTAATCGATTGCCACGGAAAGATCCGATATCGTAAATGCCGTTTAAGCCCATAATTTCCTGCATTTCATGGTGCCAGCCTTCCACGAGGTTGGTTATTCGCTCTTCGGCCCAGTCTACATCCAGCCGTTCAGAAAGCGCGGGATCGTTGGTAGTTATACCCCATGGACACTTGCCGCTGTGACACCTCTGGCATACATGGCAGCCACAGGCCAGTAGAAGGGCAGTTCCAATAGCTACGGCATCGGCTCCCAGAGCTATTGCCTTCATTACATCGGCGCTGTTGCGTATACCGCCGGCGGCTACAATAGAAGCCCGGTGTCGAATTTTTTCTTCCCGAAGCCGAGAGTCTACGGCGGCCAAGGCCAGTTCCACGGGGATGCCCACGTTATCCCTGACGATGGAGGGAGTGGCGCCGCTGCCTCCCCGGTAGCCATCCAGATAAAGCATATCTGCGCCGGCCCGGACGATACCACTGGCGATGGCGGCAACATTATGCACCGCGGCTATTTTCACGCATACTGGTTTGTATCCGCTGGCCTCTTTGATGCCGTTTATAAGTAGACGTAAATCTTCGATGGAGTAGATATCGTGCTGGGGTGCCGGAGAGATGGCATCGCTGTGTAGGGGTATCATCCTGGTTTCGGAGATACCTTCCAACACTTTTTCCCCGGGTAGGTGCCCTCCTATGCCGGGCTTGGCACCCTGGCCGATTTTGATCTGGTAGGCTCTGCCTTTATCCAGGTATTCAGGGCTTACCCCGAACCTTCCCGATGCTACCTGAAGGACGGCGCAATCCCTGAAAGGCTCCAGGTTGGAGTGCATACCGCCTTCACCGGTGTACCATAGCAGGCCTTTCTTTTGAGCTACCCGCGCCAGGGCGACCTGAAAATTCAGGTTAACGCTGCCATAAGACATGGGGGCAAATACGAGGGGTAGCTCCAGCCGAATAAGGGAATTATTAAAATTCCGGTAGTCTTTTATTTCCTGTAAGCGGGAAGCCTTTGTTCCCAGATAGGTTATCGTTTCCATGGCCTCCCGCTGCGGGTCGATGGATGGATTGGTTACCTGGCAGGCATTAAAGAGGATGCTATCCCAATAGTTGGGTACATCTGTGTCGGCTCCCAAGCCGGTAAGGGCTACAGCACCCGACGCGCTCTGCAGGTGGGCCCGGTGTACCTGCTGCGAATTCCACAAGCTATTCTCGCGCAGGTGAAATGGGCGTGCCTCTATATGGATTGCTCCCCGCGGACAGGTATATTCGCACCGGTGACAGGCGCCGCAGGACTGCCTGTTGGCGGCGGGAATTTTTTGCTCGCCCCGGCGTTCCATACGGATCTCATTAAATGAGCACTGTTCCGCGCAGATGCCGCATCCGTCACACCATTCCAGGTTAAAGGAGGGGTAATATGTTGAGCGAAGCCCCGGTGACGGTGTCTGAAAATTGGTCATATTTAGTTCCTCCCTGAGTCATTTATAATTTTTAATGTGCCGCGGTCTTTATGGGGTCTGCCTGGTTATCCTGTTGATCAAATGTGATAATGCAGGGTTCGCCGGCCCGCGGAGTATATACCTGTTCCAGTTCTTCCTCCATCTCGTAAAGGGCGGATATTTCACTGGCAAAATAACTGTAATCGCCGCGTTGCCCCACAGTCATGGGGCGCAGTTTGGTATTGTCGGTGAGGGTGAACATGCCCCGGTCGAAGGCTGCCAGCACTGCAAAAGGGCCGTTTAGCATGGCAGATTCATAAATAAGTTTAAGGGCCAAAAGTTTTTCCTTTTTGTCACCTTCTTCCTCCTGCTCCACGGAGGTCCAGTAGGGGGGAGCAAGAACGGTGGCGGCATCTTCCACAGGGAGTCCGTGTTTCCGGATAAGCAGGTCTAGCAGGTAGGCTACCACTTCGCTATCTGTCTGCATGGTGCAGCGGTAGCCAAATGACTCCAGGTAACGGACATTAGTTCCATAAGAAGATATTTCCCCATTATGAACAATGGAGTAGCTTAAAAGGTTGAAGGGATGGGCTCCGCCCCACCAGCCGGGAGTGTTGGTGGGGAAACGATTGTGAGCCAACCAAGTATGTCCGGAATAGTCATCCAGGCGGAAAAAATCATAAATATCTCCGGGGGTGCCTACTCCCTTAAAAACACCAATATCTTTGCCGCTGGAATAAATAAAGACTCCTTCCACCCGGGCATTTACTTCCATGACCCGGTCCAGGGTATAGTCGTCGTCGGTGAAGCGATCTTCCCGACCCTTTTCGCCTGGGGCTGGAGGATCCACAAAGAAAATGCGAAAAAATGGGTGGTCGTTTATCTTGAAGTTCCATACGGGTATATCCTGCCCATGAATTATGTTAAAGTCCCGATGTAGAAATTCTTCTACCAGCTTTAACCCTTTGCTGTCTTTGGCCATAACATGCAGGGCATATTGATCCCGGTATTCCGGATAGGCTCCGTAAACAGCAAAACCAGCTCCTAGACCGTTGCCCCGTTCGTTCTGGAGCATGATGGCCCGCTTGATGCGGTTTCCATGTTCTCGTTTTCCCTTGCTGTTAATTAATCCAGCGATTCCACACAAGTGCTTAACCTCACTTTCTGCGCTTATTGATTCTTTAGTCCACAGCCTCTTTAAATGCTCTCATATTTCGTCTCATCATGTTTCTTTTTGTTTGCTGTTTATCAGGCTGTCTTGTTTATTTTACATTATATATCGTCTCCGGAGACAAGTCAATAAAATAATGAAATATAATTTTACAATATGAAATTTGATTCATACATAATATCTGGTAAGCTTGTCAGCTTTTTTGTCAAAGAAGGTAGTGGGGAATATTAAAAAAATTTTACAATGTGAAATATTATTCCATTATAGTTGACAACTTTACGGAATTAATTTACTATATTAACAGAGTCAGGAAAAAGTTGTTTTTATACTACAAGGAGGAGTGATGATATGGAGCTTGGCAGGAGTGAAGTTTTGCAGTTAGCGGAGGAATGGGATGTTAAGTTTGTGCGCATGCAATTTATGGACATTATGGGTAAGCCTAAAAATGTGGCCATACCGGTGGAGCAGTTACCAAAAGCCCTTGATGGGGAAATACAATTTGACGGGTCTTCCATTGAAGGGTTTGTAAGGATTGAAGAGTCGGATATGAACCTGGTCCCCGATCTCAGTACCTTTATTCGTTTTCCCTGGAAGCCGAAAGAAGGTTCAGTGGCCCGGCTAATTTGTGATGTTTATACTCCGGATGGCAGGCCGTTTACCGGGTGCCCGCGCAGCCAGTTGAAAAAAATTATTGCTGAAGCCGATGAGATGGGATATTCCATGAATGCAGGTCCTGAAGCCGAGTTTTTCCTTTTCCATACAGATGAGGAAGGTAAGCCGACACTTTATACGCATGACCAGGCCGGCTATTTTGATATGTCACCCTCGGATCATGGAGAAAATGCCCGCCGGGATATTGTATTGACCTTAATAGATATGGGGTTTGAAGTGGAAGCATCACACCACGAGGTGGCTCCCGGGCAACATGAGATAGATTTTAAATATGACGATGCCTTGAGTACAGCAGATAAACTGGCAACATTCCGTCTGGTGGTGCGCACGGTAGCTCAGCGCCATGGCTTGCATGCCACTTTTATGCCCAAGCCGGTGTTCGGAATTAACGGATCGGGCATGCATACCCACCAGTCTTTATTCAAAGGAGAGGATAATGTTTTCTATGATCCGGACAGTGAATACCAGTTAAGCAAGCTGGCCATGAATTATATTGCAGGCACGCTGGAACATGCACCGGCTTTTACGGCGGTAACTAACCCCACAGTGAATTCATACAAGCGATTGGTGCCCGGATATGAGGCTCCGGTTTACATTGCCTGGTCACAGCATAACCGCAGTCCCCTGGTTCGGATCCCCGCCAGGCGTGGATTAGGCACCCGGGTGGAACTGCGCAGCCCGGATCCTGCTTGTAATCCCTACCTGGCCATGGCAGTTATGCTCAAGGCAGGCCTGGATGGAATTAAGCGTGATCTCACTCCACCAGAACCGGAAGACCGCAATATTTATGCCATGACTGCAGCCGAGCGGCAAGAGCGCAATATTTCCAGCTTGCCGAGTAATTTGGGTGAGGCTTTGGATGCATTGTCTGGCGATCAGGTTATACTGGATGCCTTAGGGGAGCATATATGGAATCGGTTTATGGAAGCAAAAGCTATTGAGTGGGAAAAATATAATATGGCGGTACATCCCTGGGAGGTGGAAAGTTACCTGGCCCATTATTAATTTAATTATTCCCATTCTATGGTGCCGGGTGGCTTGGCAGTAATATCGTATACCACACGGGCTATTTGTGGGATTTCTGCCGTGATGCGTGTGGATACGTGATGAAGAAATTCGTAGGGGAGGCGGTACCAGTCGGCGGTCATACCGTCTGTGGAGGTGATGGCCCGCAGGCATATAACCGATCCGTAGACCCGCTTCCCCTGCCTTATTCCTACGGCCTGGATGCCAGTGAGAATGGCAAAAAACTGCCATAATTCATCATTAAAATTTTCTTTTTCTATTTCCTCGCGAAAGATGGCGTCCGCTTCTTGCAAGAGTTCCAGTTTGGCGGCGGTTACTTCCCCGATAATGCGCACGGCCAGGCCGGGACCGGGAAAGGGCTGGCGAGAGGCAATGACTTCCGGCAGCCCCAAGCGACGTCCTACTTCCCGCACTTCATCTTTAAATAAATCCCGCAGTGGTTCAATGAGAGTGAAGTTCAGGTTCTCCGGAAGCCCCCCTACGTTGTGGTGAGACTTGATGGTAGCGGTACCGGCGTCCGCACCGCTTTCCACTATATCAGGGTAGATGGTGCCCTGGGCCAGGTAGCTGAAATTTCCCATTGAAAGAGCTGTTTCTCGAAAAACTTCGATAAATTCAGCGCCGATAACTTTCCTTTTTTCTTCCGGAAGAGTTATCCCCTTTAATTTTTGGAGAAATCTGTCCCGGGCATCTACTTCGATGAATTTTCCCTGCAGTTGTTCCCGAAACACGCTGGAAATGGTCCGGGCCTCATCCCGACGAAGTAAACCGTGATCAACAAATATGGAGACAAAGTCTTTGCCAATGGATTTATTCAGAAGTAAGGCTACTACGGAAGAGTCAAGCCCGCCACTGAGAGCACAGATTACCTTTTCTCCCGGGTTTACTATATTGCGGATTTTCATCACCGCTTGTTCAATAAAATTGAGCGGGGCCCAATTGCCGCTGCAATGGCAAATATCATAGAGGAAGGACTTTAATATATCCAAACCGCCGGGAGTGTGAGATACTTCGGGGTGGAACTGCAGGCCGTAAAGATGATGGGAGAAGTCTCCCATGGCTGCAATAGCACCGCTTTCCGTGCGGGCCAGCACGGAAAAACCCGGCGGGAGATTAATCACTTCATCCTGATGGCTCATCCAGCAAGATAGTGAGTCGTTGTCCTTAAAAAAAGAGTGGTTAAAAAGAGGTTCCGGCTCGGTAATGATTAGCCCTGTGCGGCCAACTTCTTTCTTGCGGCCACGCTCTACACTACCTCCCAGTCTGGAGGCCATGAGTTGCATGCCGTAACAAATGCCCAGCACCGGTATTTCTCCATTAAGAATAGCGGGGTCGCATTCAGGGGGATTTTCCAGATAGACACTACCCGGCCCTCCGGAAAGGATAATTCCCCGTGGCGAATGGCGAAAAACCTCTGCTGCAGGGGTGTAGTAGGGTAAAATCTTGCAGTAAACTTTTGCCTCTCTTATCCGGCGGGATATAAGCATGCTGTACTGCCCGCCAAAATTGAGGACGATGATTGTTTCCCCGGTGTTGGGGGTTAAATAATCTTTAGTTAGGGGGTGATCATTTTTTTGGTTGTTCAAGCTGATCACCTCTTATTGTTTTATTTGCGGGAGAAGAAAGGGGGTAATCGCCAGTGAAGCAGGCGGTGCAAAGGTCTTCTTTGTTAGCGCCCGTTCCTTTGTACAAATCTTCCAGGCTGGCAAAAATGAGACTGTCTGCGCCGATAAATTCCGCCATTTTTTTGGGGTTGGACTGCGCCAGGGCCAATTCGCTGGCCAGCGGGATGTCTATTCCGTAGTAGCATGGATGTAGGTAGGGAGGGGAGGCGATAATTATATGAATCTGGCTGGCACCGGCTTTTTTCAAGAGGCGGGTTAAATGACGGGCGGTAGTTCCCCGGACAATGGAGTCGTCTACAAT
>SL_8KL_010_SEDDRAFT_10000698_pt1 | contig 29324 bp, 24 predicted proteins | sample SodLakKL_010_SED_4_FD_11160 | JGI IMG/M metagenome (IMG submission 11160) | reverse complement strand
GGCGCTCGCCGACGAGGTGCCGGCCGTGTTCGACACCCGGGGCGCCTACCGCAAGCGCGGCATCGACGCCGCCAACGTGACCGCGCTGTAGGCGGCGCAGGGCAGGCGACTCGACGATGGCCAGCAACGCGAGGCGCTGGATCCGGCGCAGGGCGGACCTGACGGCGCGCCGGACTCCGAGTCCGCGCGTCCTGCTGTGCACCACCAACGGCATCGGCCTCGGCCACCTCACGCGAGCGATGGCGATCGGCCGACGGCTACCCACGTGGCTCACCCCCATCGTGTTCACCACCTCCCAGGCGGTGCCGGTGGTCCGCGAGCAGGGCTTCCTCGTCGAGCACCTGCCCTCGGCCCGTCCGGTGCCGCTGAATCCCACCGACTGGAACCTGCTCTACGAGCGGCGGGTCGAGGAGCTGCTGACCACCTACGACCCGGCAGTCGTCGTGTTCGACGGCGTCCACCCCTATCCGGGGATGCTGTGGGCAGCCTCACGTCGCCGGCACCGCCACCGCCGGTTCCTGTGGTGCCGTCGCGGCATGTGGCGCCAGGGGGTCGGCGCGGAGCTGATCGCCCAGTCGCAACTGTTCGACGGCGTGCTGGAGCCCGGAGAGCACGCCGCTGCCGCAGATCGCGGCGCCACCGCCACCGCCGAGGACGGCGCGGTGCGCGTCGACCCGATCCTGCTGGTCGACCCCTCGCAGCAGCGCGACCGCCAGGCGGCCCGCGCCGAGCTGGGCCTCGACCCGGAGGGCACCTGGGCGCTGGTGCAGCTCGGTGCGGGCGCGATCAACGACCTGTCGACCACGCTGGGGTCGGTCTTCGCCGAGCTGCGCGCCACCCCGGGGTTGCGCATCGCCTTCGCCGAGTCGAGCCTCGTCCCACCGCGGCAGGACCTCCCTGGGGGCGTGGTGCGGCTGCGCCGCTACCCCCTGGCCACCGACCTCGCGGCGTTCGACGTGGTGCTCACCGCAGCCGGCTACAACACCTACCACGAGGTCCTCGCTGCCGGCGTGCCGACGGTGCTGGTGCCCAACACCAGCGCGCGGCGGGACGACCAGCTCGCCCGCGCCCGCTTCGCCCACGACACCGGCGTGGCCCGCTGCTGGGACGACGACCGACGCGCGACGCTGCGCGCGCACCTCGACGATCTGCTCGCGCCGAGCGCAGCCACGCACGTGCGTCGGCGGCTCGCTGCGCAGCCGGTGCGCAACGGCGCCGGCGAGGCCGCAGCGGTGGTGGCCCAGCACGCCCTCGCCACCGGCGCGGCGTCCCCTGCGTCGATGGCAGCGCACGGGAGCGATCGGTGAGTGCCCCGAACAGGCTGCTGCGGCGCGCCTACGAGCGCGCCTTGCCGCTGCTGCCGATGTCGGCCCAGATCACCGCGCGCCGGGCGCTGCTGTGGCGCCGGCGGTGGGCCCGGGCGCGAGCCTCCGGCGCGCCCGGAGGCTGGCGCGCCCGACCGCTCGCCCAACCTCCTGGGGACCCGCGTCGCGGGGCGACGCTGGTGGTCGCGCTCGGGGGCGGTCGCCCCATGCTCGCGCGGGCCTGCGCCGACGCCGCCGACCGGCAAGCCGCCGGTGAGCCCGTGGTGGTGATCAGCGACGTCGATGGCGTCGACCTCGCCAGGGATGCCGGTGTGCTGCTCGAGCTGGTGCCGCCCCGCCGGGTCTGGTGCGCCACCACCGGGCGCAGCCTCGAGGGCTACGCGCGCTTCGTGCGCCAGCGCCTCGGTGACGTGGCCGACGCCTGGGGGGTCGTGCGGGTGCACCAGGTGGATGCCGCGGTCGGCGCTGCGGCGTCACCCGCGGTCGCGCGCCCTCGAAGGTGACCTCGACGGTGCCGTGCTCGTCGGTGCGGTACACGCGCGTGCCGGCCTCGGCGAGGTCGGCGAGCACCGAGGGGTGAGGGTGCCCATAGGAGTTGTCCGCGCCGGCGCTGATGACCCCGACGTCGGCGGCGACAGCGTGGTGGAACCCCGGCGCGTTCGTGGCGCCGCCGTGGTGGGCGACCTGCAGCAGGCCTGCGGGCAGCCAGTCGGCCTTGTTGGCCAGCAGGTGGCGCTGGGCCGCGACCTCGGCGTCGCCGGTCAGCAGCAGGCGGGCGCCCTCGTGGGCCAGCGCGAGCACGACCGAGACCTCGTTGGGCTCGCTGGCGGGCAGCGACCCGTCGGCTGGAGGGCCGAGGACGCGCACCCTCGCCTCGCCCAGCGAGAACTGCTGTCCGGCGGTGACCGGCACCAACGGCACGCGCTCGACGCGCGCCCACGCATAGGTCTCATGGACCGACCGGGCGTGGTCATCGGTGATCGGGTCCGGTCCGACCAGCAGCGCGTCGACGTCGGTCTCGCGCAGCACCTGCGGCATCCCGCCGGAGTGGTCGTGGTGCGGGTGGGACAGCACCAGCGCGTCCAGGGACGTGATGTCGCGCTCTGCCAGGTGCGCCGTCGCCGCGTCAGCGTCGAGGCCGGCGTCGTAGAGCATGCGGGCCGTGCCATCCGTGCCGTCGGGTGCCTCGACCAGCACCGCCAGGGCCTGGTCGACGTCCAGGAACGACACGGTCAGCGTCTCGACGTCGTCGGGGCCCGAGCCCGGCAGCGGGGCCAGGAGGACCACGAGCACCACGCCGGCACCGGCGATCGCCAGGCTGGGGGCGCGGCGTCGCAGCGCCAGCACCCCGGCTACGGCGGCCAGCAGGCTCCACAGCGCCGGCGAGGCCAGCGCCTCGACGGTCAGCCGGGGACCCGACGAGAACGTCTCGGCAGCCCACACGATCACCGCGACCGGTGCGCCGGCGGTCGCGGCCGCCGCGGTGGCCGCACCTGGTGAGATCTGCGCCAGCAGCGCCCCGATCACGCCGAGCGTCTGCGCCAGCGCGGCGGCGGGCACCGCCACGAGGTTGGCGGGCACCGACCCGGCCCCGATGCCATCCAGGGTGAGCAGCAGCGGCGCCGCGCCGATCTGCGCCCCGATCGTCACCGCCGCCGGCAGCACGAGCCACCGCGGACCGGGGATCCGGTCCGCCAGCCACGGGGCGATGACCAGCACTCCCCCGGTGGCCGAGACCGACAGCCCGAACCCGAGCTGGCCGGCCAGCAGCGGGTCGATCAGCAGCAGCACGGTCACCGCGGTGGCCAGCGCGTGGCGGGGATCGCTGCCGCGGCCGCTGATGCCCGCGCCGAGCACGAGCGCGGCCATCCCGGCGGCGCGCAGCACGCTCGGCTGCCAGCGGGTGAGCACCGCGAACCACGCCAGGCAGGCCAGCGCCACCAGTCGCCGGCCACGCACCCCGGCGCCCAGCGCCGCGCCCACGGCCAGCACGCCGGCCAGCAGCACCCCCACGTGGCGTCCTGAGACCACCACGAGGTGGGCCAGGCCCGCCTGGGCCAGCTGCTCGCGCAGCACCAGCGACTCGCCGCGCCGGTCACCGGTGACCAGGGCGGTCAGCACCGCTGCTCGCTCGGGCTCCAGGGCTCGGTGGGCGGCGTCGGCGAAGCGATCGCGCACCTGCTGGGTGGAGTCCAGCAGCCAGCCCGCCTCCGCGCGAGGCTCGGGTGCCCCGTGGACGCGCAGGCGCGCGCTGGCGCCCAGGCGCGCCACGTGGGCGTCGAGGCCCTCGTCCTCCAGCGGGGTGATCGTGGCGCGCGCCGCGACCCGCTCCCCCACCTGTGGCGGGTCGACCTCTGCGTCGAGCCACCACCAGGCGCGCTCGCGCACCGCGCGACCGTCCAGGTCCTCGACGCGTACCACCTGCCACCCGCCGTGTGCGCCCCGCAGGTCGGTGACCGCCACCGCCTCCAGCGCCGCGGTGGTGCCCGTCGCCTGCGTCGCCAGCACGCCCTGCTCGGCGCTGGCGGTGCGTGCCCCGGCGGTCCCGGCGGTCACCAAGACCACCGCGCACACCAGCAGCACCAGGCGCGCCGGCCGTGCGGGGCGCCCGCCGGCGTCGAGGTCGCCGCGGCGATCCGGCAGGCGCCAGGCGAGGAGCGCGACAGCAAGCCCTGCCAGGGCCAGCGCCACCGCCGCCCCCGGCGGCCACGCGGCGGGCCACAGCGCCAGGTCGCGGTCGGGGGCGCCGGCCAACGCGCCGAGCCAGGCGCCCGCAGCGACCAGCCACGCGGCCGCGGTGGTCACGGCACCAGGTGGTCGCGCAGCTGCTCCAGCGTGGCCTCGCCGATGCCGGGCACCTCCAGCAGCTCGTCCACCGCGGTGAACTCACCGTGGGCATCGCGGTGGTCCAGGATCCGCTGCGCGGTGACCTCCCCCACGCCGGGGAGCTCCTCCAGCGCGGCGGCGTCAGCGTGGTTCAGCGACACCGGCTGGTCGTCGCCTGCGGCGTCGGCGTTGGCCTTGGCTCGCGCGGCGGCGTCGTCATCGACGTGGGGCACGTGCACCCGCTCGCCGTCGCGGACGATCCGCGCCAGGTTCAGCGCCTCCAGGTCGGCGCCGTCGACGGCTCCGCCCGCCGCGCCGATCGCGTCGGCGACGCGATCGTCCTCGGTCACCGTCACCACACCGGGGCGGGCGACGTGACCGCTCACGTGCACGGTGACCGGCGCCGGCTGGGCGGGCTCGGCCGGCGAGGACGCGCTCGGCTGCCCCGGGGACGCCTCCTGGGCGTCCGGAGACCCCTCGGAACCGGTGCGGTCAGGAGCCGTGGGCGCGAGCGCCTCGGGCCCCTCGCCCTCTGCGGCATCCCCGAGGGTGTCGCCCGCTGCGGGCTCGTCGGCTGGCACTGCCAGCCACAGCACGACCCCGAGGACTGCGACCGCGCCGGTGGCCAGCACCGCCAACGCCAGCCCCTCGGCGCGGGTGCAGCGCAGCGCGCCCCGCACGACCTCCAGGTGCTCCTGCCACTGGGCCATGGGGTGACGCTACGCCAGGCGATGGCAGGTGGCGCCGAGCAGGACGGGTGGGCTGTGGATCCCGGCGTGAGCGACGCGTCGCGCGCTTCACGCCCCAGCACGGGGGCCGGGCGCGCCCCGCGATCGGTGCGGGCGGGTCAGGTCGCCGCGGGCTCGGGCACCGCCGCGGCTGCCACCCGACCGCACGTCGGGTCGGCGGCGAGCACGTCACCGGTCAGGGCGTAGGCGCGGGCGCGGCTGCCGCCGCAGGTCTCGCGCCAGTCGCAGTCGCCGCACACCCCGCCCAGGCGCGAGGGGTCGCGCAGCGCCCGCAGCAGCGGCGCGTCGCGGTAGACGGTGCCGAGGTCGTCGTGGCGGGCGTCCCCGACGGTCACCGGCAGGAAGCCGCTGGGCTGCACCTCGCCCTTGGCGGAGACGAACAGGAAGCCCTTGCCGTCGTTGGCCGAGCCCGCCGGCGGAGGGTCGAGGCCGAGCTCGCCGCGCACGCGGCGGTAGGTCGGCGCGGCGGTGGTGCGCACCCCGAAGGGCAGGTCGTCGGCGAGCAGCGCTAGCCACCGCAGCGTCTCCTCCTGCTCGGCAGCCGACAGCGGGGTCATGGTCTGCCCGCGGCCGGTGGGCACCAGGAAGAACAGGTTCCACATGGTCACGCCGAGCTCGCCGACCAGCTCGGCCAGCGCCGGGAGGTCACCGACGGTCTCGCGCGTGACCGACGTGCCGATCTGCAGCCGCGCGCCCAGCGGCGCGACCCACTCGCAGGCGGTGCGGCTGCGGTCGAACGAGCCCCGGACCCCGCGCAGCCCGTCGTGCGTGTCGGGTCCGGCGCCGTCCAGCGACAGGTGGATGGTGCTCGCGCCGGCCTCGACCAGCGAGGCGACGCGCTCGTGGCGCAGCAGGCCCGTCACCGCCGGGGAGACGCCCACGTGCAGCCCGCGCTGCCTGCCATGGGCGATGAGCGTCTCGAGGTCGTCGCGGCGCAGCGGATCCCCGCCGGTCAGCACCACGACCTTCGCGCCGGCCTCGGCGATCCCGTCGATCAGCGCTTGGCCCTCGTCGGTGTCCAGCTCGTCGGGCTGGCGCTGCCGGATCGCCTCGGCGCGGCAGTGCAGGCAGCGCAGACCGCAGGCGCGCGTGGTCTCCCACGCCACCGTGATCGGGGCCTGGTGCAGGTCGAACCGCGGCCGGCCGGGCGGCGCCGGCGTGGCAGCGGCGTGCACGGGGTGTGCGCCTGCGTGGCCGCCGCTCACGTCCAGGCTCCCTCGGCGGCGAGCTCCTCGATGCCGATCTCGGCGTCGGTGAGGTAGCACCCCGGGTCGGAGCCCCACTGGCCGTCGCCCACGGCCTTGGCGCGGGCCCGCAGGTTGCCGCCGCACACCGGCAGGTAGCGGCACTGCGCGCAGCGGCCGGCGAGGTGCTGCTCCTTGGACCGCAGCTCGCCGAGCAGGCCGGACTCGTCGGCCCACAGCTCCGAGAAGGGCTGCTCCTTGACCGACCCGACCTTCTGGCCCCAGCTGAACTGGTCGGGATGGACGTTGCCGGTGTTGTCGACGTGTGCGATCGCCTTGCCCGAGCGGTTGCCGCCGACGCGGGCGAGGCGCTCCCAGGCGGCGGTCGTGTCGCGGCCCCGCTCCTCCAGCCAGCCCAGCAGCCGGGCCCCGTCGGCGGCGTTGGCCACCGTCAGGATCTCCCTGTCGGGGCGCTCGACGCGCATCCGATCGGCGAAGGCGATGATGCGATCGACCGCGGCGCGGGACTGCTCGTGGGTGATGGTCTCGGCCATGGCGGCCCGTCCCCGGCCCGAGGGCGCGAAGTGGTAGAAGCAGGCGCGGTCGAGGTCCTCGGCCTCGATCAGATCGAGGACCTCCTCGAGGTGCGGGGTCGCAGTGGCGGTCAGCGTCATGCGCAGACCCACCCGCTGGCCGCGCGCCTTGAGGTTGCGCACGCCCTCGAGGCTGCGCTGGAAGGCGCCGGGCTCGCCGCGGAACTCGTCGTGGGCGGCGCCGACGCCGTCGAAGCTGATGCCGAAGTAGGAGAAGCCGGCCTGGGCCGCGCGGTCGGCGAAGGCCTCGTCGGCCACCAGCGTGCCGTTGGTGGACAGCGTCACGCGCAGCCCGCCCGCGCTGGCGTGCTGCGCGAAGTCCAGGGCCCTTGGGTGCATCAGCGGCTCGCCGCCGCTCATCAGCAGGCCGCTGGCGGGCATGGCGATGAGGTCGTCGAGGAAGGCGAACGCCTGCTCGTCGGTGAGCTCACCCGGGTAGGGCTTGTCGATCGACGCCGAGTAGCAGTGGCGGCACGCGAGGTTGCAGCGCCGCGTGACCGTCCAGGCCACCACGGGGCGACGGGCGCCGGCGGGCCGCCGCGTGCCGTAGCGGACGTCGTCGGGGTCCGGCGGGGCGGGGTCGAGCAGGCGAGTGAGGTTCAGCATGGCGTGAGCCTTGCGGTCGGATCCCTGGGCGCTGCGGCCAGGGTTGCGTGCGATGCAGGGGACCCCAACGGTCGAGGGTCCCTGATGGCCCGGGACCTTCGCGAGCACGCCGCTGCGAGACGACGGCGCAGGGCGTCGGCGCGGCGAGCAGAGGCGAGGCGAACCACGCTGCTAGCGCGCGCCCGGGTCGGTGTCGCCGAGCGCGGGCTCGCCGAGCAGATGGCCCTGCAGCAGGTCGCAGCCGGCGCCCGCAAGCCAGGTGCGCTGGCGGTCCTCCTCCACGCCCTCCCCGACCACCGTGAGGCCGAGCTCGGAGCCGAGCCCGATCACCGCCCGCGAGATGGCTGCCGCGGTCGCGTCGGTCGGGGCCTGCGCCGCGAAGCCGCGATCCAGCTTCAGGAACGACACCGGCAGCCGCGCGACCGCGCCCAGTGCGCCGTAGCCGGTGCCGAAGTCGTCCAGGCCGATGCCCACCCCCAGCGCCTCGATGGCTGACAGCTCCTCGACCATCCCGGCGCGTGCGGCGAGCAGCACCTGCTCGGTCAGCTCCAGGCGCAGCAGCGACGGTGCGAGACCGCTCGCGGCCAGCGCCGCACGGACCTGCTCGGCCAGCACCCCGGGGGCGAGCTGCTGGTTGGCGACGTTGACCCACAGCAGCAGCGGGGCCCCCGGGCGGGCGCGGTTCCAGAACGCGACCTGCGCGCAGGCCGTCTCGAGCACCCAGGCACCCATCGGCACGATGAGCCCCGTGGCCTCGGCGGCATCGAGGAACGACGCCGGACGAAGCATCCCGAGCTCGGGATGCGCCCAGCGCACCAGCGCCTCCACCCCGCGCACCGCCCCATCGGAGGCCGAGCGCAGCGGCTGATAGGCCACCCGCAGCTCGTCGCTCACCAACGCCGCGCGCAGCGCGGACTCGAGGGCGAGCCGCTCGGAGGTCGCCTTGGCCATCCCCGCGGAGTACAGCGCGACCCCGTCGCCGTTGCGCTTGGCGGTGTACATGGCGGCGTCGGCACGGCGCAGCGCCTCGTCGGCCCCCACGGGGTGGCGGGTCAGGCACGCCCCGACGCTGCCAGCGACGCGCGGCCCGCCACGCTCCGGGGATGACGACCCAGGAACCGCGGCCTGCAGGCGTCGGGCGATCCGCTCGGCCATGGCGCTGCTGGTGATCCCCTCGCAGACCACCACGAACTCGTCACCGCCGGGCCTGGCGGCGATGTCGCCGGCGCGCAGCGCCGCCTGCAGCCGGAGACCGACCTGGGCCAGCAGCTGGTCACCCACCGCATGCCCATAGGTGTCGTTGATGTGCTTGAAGCCGTCGAGGTCGACGTAGAAGACGCCGACCTGCCCGGCGCCGCGCGCGCTGCGGCGCAGCGCAAGCGCCAGCTGCTCCTGCAGCAGCGTCCGGTTGAGCAAGCCGGTGAGCTGGTCGTACAGCGCGAGGGACCGCAGGCTCTCCTCGGCCTCCAACCGCGCGGTGACATCGATCAGCTGGACGATCGCAGTGGCCTCGCCGGCGAGCTCGACGAGCGCGGTGGTCACCTCCAGCGACCGTGACGCGCCGTCGGCGTGCCGCAGCACCGCGATGAAGGTGGGATCGTGGACCTCGGCTGCGCCCAGTGCCCCGACGAGCATCTCACGGCTCGGCGCGTCGAAGAGGTCGCCGAGCCGCATGCCCACCAGCTCGTGCATGGCCAGCCCGGACAGGCGGCACAGGCTGGCGTTGGCGCGCCATATGCGGCCGAGATCCTCGTCGGTCAGGGCGCACAGCGCCATGCCGATCGGGGCGTTGTCGAACACCTCGCGGAAGCGCTGCTCCGAGGCGTGCAGGGCGGCGGTGACGGCGTGGCGCTGCAGGGCGTGCTGCACCGTCTTGGCCAGCAGCCCGGGGTTGTAGGAGCCCTTGACCAGGTAGTCCTGGGCGCCGCGACGCAGCGCCTCGCGCGCCATCTGCCCGTCGTCGAGGCCGGTGAGCACCACGATCGGCGTGGCGGGCAGCCCCAGGCGGGTACGCGCCAGCGTGTCGAGCCCCGCGCTGTCGGGCAGCGACAGGTCGAGCAGGACCAGATCGGGAGCCTGGTCCGACTCGCCGTCGGACTCCCCGTCGAGCGCCTCGGCGAGGCTCGCCGCGCGGTGCAGCGTGTGCGGCGCGGGCGTCGCATCCCGCAGCGACTCGACGACCAGCCGGGCGTCGGCGTCGTCGTCCTCGACCAGCAGCAGGCGCAGCGGCGCGAGCGGGAACCGCGCGGGCCCGCCGGCCTCGGGCGCATCAGCCAGGGCGCTCATCGGCTCGGCCTCGGCGCGTCGCGCTCGGACGACAGTGACGGCAGCGCCACGATCTGGACCCAGAACTGCTCGATCTCCTGGACGATCGCCAGGAACTGCGCCAGGTCGACCGGCTTGGTGACGAAGGCGTTGGCGTGCAGCTGATAGCTGCGCTGCACGTCGGCGTCGGCGCTGGAGGTCGTCAGCACCGTCACCGGTATCGCTGCGAGGTCCGGGTCGCGCTTGATCTCGGCCAAGAGCTCGTGGCCCGAGCGGCGCGGCATGTTGAGGTCCAGCAGGATGAGGTCCGGGCGTGGCGCGTCCTCGTAGCCCGGTGCGCGGCGCAGGAACGCCACGGCCTCGTCGCCGTCGCGGGCCACGTGCAGCTCGTTGCGCAGCTTCGAGGCGGCCAGCGCCTCCTGGGTCAGGCGCACGTCCCCGGCGTCGTCGTCGCACAGCAGGATCGCGATGGGGTGGGGGACGTCGCTCATGATGGCCCTTCGGTGCTGCGTGGTTGGGGCTCGGTGCGGGCCGCACCGCGGGCCCGTGGCGGCGCGGGAGGCGCTGTGGCCGGCAGCTCGAGGTGCATCGTGGTGCCCTCGCCCACCGTCGAGGTGGCCCAGATGCGCCCTCCGTGCTCCTCGACGATGCGCTGACAGATGGCCAGGCCCAGCCCGGTGCCCGGGTAGGCGTCGCGCGCGCCGAGGCGCTCGAACAGCCCGAAGATCCGCTCGAGGTGCTCGGGCGCGATGCCGATGCCGTTGTCGCGCACCGTGAGGTGGACGATCCCGTCGGCGGCCTCACCAGCGATCACCACCGACGGCGCCCGGCCCTCCACGAACTTGACCGCGTTGCTGACGAGGTTCTGCAGCAGCAGCGTGAGCGCGGTGCGATCCCCTCGCACCGCCGGCAGCGCGCCCCAGGTGACGGTGGCCTCGCGCTCCTGCAGCGTCGGGGCCAGGGCACCGAGGGCGCTGCGGGTGGCCGCCTCGAGGTCCACCGCCTCGCGCTCGGTGCATCGGCTCACCCGCGAGTAGGTGAGCAGGCCCTGGATGAGCTGCTGCATGCGCCGCGCGCCGTCGACGGCGTAGTCGATGAAGACATCGGCGTCGGCGTCCAGCCGCCCCCGGTAGCGCGTGCCGAGCAGCTCGGTGTAGCTGGCGACCTTGCGCAGCGGCTCCTGGAGGTCGTGCGAGGCGGCATAGGCGAACTGCTCGAGGTCCTGGTTGGAGCGCGTCAGCTCGGCGTTGGCGCTCTCCAGGGCCGCACGCGCTGCCGTCGCAGCCTCGCGGCTGCGCAGCGCGTCGCGGAGCAGCCACAGCGACGTGGCGCTGACGAGCACCAGCAGACCGAAGGCCGTCCAGGGCCCGGCACTGGCCCACCCACCCACCGGGGCGAACAGCCGCTCGTCTGAGGCGACCAGGACCAGCTGCCACTCGGTCCCAGACACCGGGGCTGCGTGATACCGCGCGGCAACCCCGTCCAGCTGGGCGTGTCCCGACGGGGATGCTGCGAGCGCGTCAGCGAGGTCAGGGGCCAGGTCGGCAAGCGTCAGGCGATCGGCGTCGCGTGGTGCGGTCGACGATCCCCCGGTGGCAGCGAGCAGCGCGCCTGCGCTGTCGACGACGTAGCCCTCGCCGCCGTACAGCTCGGCTGCCTCGTCGAGGTAGGCCTCGAGCCCCAGCGAGGTGAGCGCCAACGCCCCGGCGTAGACGAGCTCGCGGCCGCCCTGCTCGTCTGCGACCGGCACCGCGATCGTCACCAGGCGCTCCGGAGAGGTCTGGCAGGAGGTCACATCGCTGATGCCCGTGACGCCGCCGGCAGCTGCCATGATGTGCGGCGCGTCGCGGTCGACCAGCGCGGCGCACGGGCGTGCGGTCGTGGAGGCTTGGGCGTGCACGCGGCCGTCGGCATCCGTGATCGCCGCGGCGCGCACCGGCGAGGCGCGCACGGCGACAGCGAACGCGTCAGCGTCCAGCGCCTCGTTGGTGAGACGCGCCTCGGCCTGAGCCTCGAGCCAGCGCGCCTGCTGCTCGTGCTCCAGCGCCACGTAGGACCCCGCCAGCTGGGCGCGCATCTCGAAGCGGTCCTGGAGGGCCTGGCGATACTGGGACTGCAGCGTCGCCAGGGCCACGCCGACGCCCACCAGCACCAGCACGACCACGATCGCCAGCAGCACCAGGCGTCGACTCTCGCCGGTCTCTCGCCCCGGGTCTGCGGTCGCCTCGACGCCATGCCCGCCCGCGGTCGGGCGCGCCGGTGGCTGTCCCCTGCTGTCGGGGTCTGGCCTAGGCCGCATCGGGGCTCCTGACCGAGCCCGCACCGCGACCCCGGTGAGGGCTGCGGCGTGACCGTCGGAGCGACGATGCCACCCCGGGGCCCCCAGACCAAGTGTCCCATGGGCCCCCAGACCCGGGACCCGCCGCGGGCAGGGCGCGCGCTTCCCGCGCTGCGCTGCACCACAGACGCCGCCTGGGCGGTCTAGGAGCAGCGCCGGGCCTCTAGCCGGCGGGCTTGGTCACCAGGTTGAGCATCCGCCCGGGCACCCAGATGGTCTTGACGACGTCGCGCCCCTCGAGGTGACGGGCCACGTTGGTCACCTCGTGAGCGGCTGCCAGCGCCGCCTCCTCGGTGGCCTCGGTGGCCACGTCGATCTCGCCGCGGACCTTGCCGTCCACCTGCACCGGCACCGTCACGGTGTCGCGGACCAGGAGGGCGGGATCGTGCTCGGGCCACCGCTGCACCGCCACCGAGGCCTGCCCGCCCAGGCGGTGCCACACCTCCTCGGCCACATGCGGCGCGATCGGCGAGAGCATGATGGCCGCGGCCTCCAGCGCCTCGCGCACCGCGGCGCCGGTCACGCCCTCGCGCTGGGCTGCGCCCACGGCGTTGGACAGCTCCATCAGCTTGGCGATGGCCGTGTTGTACTTGAAGGCCGCGAAGTCCTCGCCGACCGCGGCGATGGCCTGGTGGGTGGCGCGCCGCAGCGTGGCGCGCGCGTCCTCGCCGCCCGCGTCCTGCTCGCCGGCGGCGACGTGCGCGTCGACCAGCCGGGTGAGCCGCGACAGCCACCGGAAGGTGCCCGCGGGGCTGACATCGGACCAGTCGACGTCGTCCTCGATCGGTCCGGCGAACAGCATCGTGGTGCGCAGCGTGTCCGCGCCGAACTCGCCCACCACCTCCTTGGGCTCGACGAGGTTGCCCTTGGACTTGCTCATCGCCGCGCCGTCCTTGAGCACCATGCCCTGCGACTTCAGCCGCGTGAACGGCTCCACGAAGTCGACGTGGCCGAGGTCGTGCAGCGCCTTGGTGAAGAAGCGCGCGTAGAGCAGGTGCAGGATCGCGTGCTCGATGCCGCCGGTGTACTGGTCGACCGGCATCCAGCGGCGCACGGCCTCGTCGTCGAAGGCGACGTCGTCGCGGTGGGGCGAGCAGTAGCGCAGGAAGTACCACGAGGAGTCCACGAAGGTGTCCATCGTGTCGGTCTCGCGCCGTGCGGGACCAGCGCACTGCGGGCACTCGACGGCGACGAAGCCCTCGTGGCCGGCCAGCGGCGACTCGCCCCCGGGGGTGAAGGCGACCTCGCTGGGGTCGGGCAGCGCCACGGGGAGGTCCTCCTCGGGCACTGGCACGAGCCCGCAGGCCTCGCAGTGGATGATCGGGATCGGGCAGCCCCAGAACCGCTGGCGGCTGACCAGCCAGTCGCGCAGGCGGTAGTTGACCGCGAACTCGCCGAGGCCCTGCGTGGCGAGGTCGCCGGTGATGCGCTCCTTGGTCTCGGGCCACGGCAGACCGTCGTAGGGCCCGGAGTTGATCGTGACGCCCTCGCCGGCCGCGGCCTCGGTCATCGTGGTGGCGTCGAGGTCCTCGGCGCCCTCAGGCTGCACGACCACGCGCACCGGCAGGTCGTGGGCGCGAGCGAAGTCGAGGTCGCGCTGGTCGTGGGCGGGCACCGCCATGATCGCGCCCGTCCCATACCCCATGAGCACGTAGTCGGCGGCGTAGACGGGCAAGCGCTCGCCGTTGACGGGGTTGATGGCCTCCACGCCCAGGCGCACGCCGTCCTTGTCGCCGCCGGCGGCCTCGCGCTCCACGTCGCTCTTGCGGCGCACGCGGTCACGGAAGGCGTCGAACTCCTCGGCCGCACCGCCGGCCTGCGCCCAGGCGCGCGCCTGGCTGTGCTCGGGCGCAACGACGAAGAACGTCGCGCCGTACAGCGTGTCGGGGCGCGTGGTGTAGACCACGACCTCCTCGCCGCTGTCGGGGTCGGCGCCGGGGGCCACGATGCGGAACGTGACGTTGGCGCCCTCGCTGCGCCCGATCCAGTTGCGCTGCAGCGCCAGCACCCGCTGCGGCCAGGTGTCCTCCAGCTGGCTCATGTCGTCGAGCAGGCGCTCGGCGAAGTCGGTGATCTTGAGGAACCACTGGGTCAGCGGCTTCTTGGTGACCTCGGTGTCGCAGTACTCGCAGGCGCCGTCGTGGACCTGCTCGTTGGCCAGCACCGTCTGGCAGGACGGGCACCAGTTGACCTCGGAGTCGGCGCGGTAGGCCCAGCCCGCCTGGAACAGCTGGAGGAAGATCCACTGGGTCCAGCGGTAGTACTCGGGGTCGGAGGTGTGCAGCCGGCGCGACCAGTCCCAGGCCAGGCCCAGGCGCTGCATCGTCGCCGCCTGGGTCTCGATGTTGTCGTAGGTCCACTTCTTGGGGTCGATGCCCCGGCGGATCGCGGCGTTCTCGGCGTTGAGCCCGAAGGAGTCCCACCCGATCGGGTTCATGACCTCGTAGCCCTGCAGGCGCTGGTAGCGCGCCACGGCATCGGCCAGGCTGAACGCCTCCACGTGCCCCATGTGCAGGTCGCCCGAGGGGTAGGGGAACATGTGCAGCGCGTAGTACGGGGGGCGGTCAGAGGTCTCGCGCGCCTCGAACAGCCGCTGCTCGTGCCACCACTGCTGCCAGCGCGGCTCGATGTCGTGCGGGTCGTAGCCCGTGCGGACCGGCTCGTTCACCGCTGCGCTCCTCGGAGGTGCCTGCGACGTGGGCGCGTGCAGTGTAGCGGGGTCCCGCCAGCACCCTGCCGGGGGTCCCTCGCCCTGTCCGACCTGCTCCTTATCGCGCACCTCGCCGCGCCGACACGACTCACCACCGCGCGCGTGCGCCGCCGTGACGACGAGGAGCCCCACCATGCTCGCGAAGCTGCACGACCTCACCTTGAACCAGAAGCTCATCGGGGCCATCGCCGTGCCCACGGGTGTCGCCGTGGTCGCTGTGCTGCTGGCGATCCTGGCGGTCGCCGAGGTCTTCGTCGCACCGGTGGGGCTCACCACGCTGCTCGGTGGTCTCGGGGTCGTCGCGGTCGCACTGGCTGCAGGCATCGCGCTGAGCCTGCGCCGCTCGGTGGGCCGCCCGCTGGCGTTCACCAGCGGGGACCTGGCCGTGGGGGCCGAGGAGATGCGCGCCGGCGCCACCCTGCTGGCCCGTGATGCCAACCAGGTCGCCGAGCAGCTCGGCTCGGCAGCGGCCGCCATCGAGCAGGTCAGCTCCAACGTCGGGTCGCTGGCCACCGGCACCGAGGAGATGTCGGCCTCGATCCAGGAGATCACCCAGCAGGCCAGCAGCGCGGCCAACGTCGCGCGGGAGGGCGCAGCCAAGGCCGAGGAGACCGGCGATGTGGTGCGCCGGCTGTCGACCAGCTCCGGGGAGATCGGCGACGCCGCCAAGCTCATCCACTCGATCGCCGAGCAGACCAACCTGCTNGCGCTCAACGCCACCATCGAGGCCGCCCGCGCCGGCGAGGCCGGCAAGGGCTTCGCGGTGGTCGCCCACGAGGTGAAGGACCTCGCCAGCGAGACCGCTCAGGCCACCGAGCGCATCGGCGAGACCATCACCCAGGTCCAGGACGCCGCGCACGAGACCACCGAGGCGATCAACGGCATCGTCGAGACCATCCAGCAGATCAACGAGAACCAGAGCGCGATCGCCTCGGCGGTGGAGGAGCAGAGTGCGACCGCCGAGGAGATGACCCGCAACGTGCACGAGGCCTCCTCGGGCGCCAGCGACGTCTCCGAGCGCGCCGCCAACGTGACCGCCGCGAGCCAGAGCGCCGGCGAGCGCGCCACCGAGGCCTTCCACACCGCCGAGCGGCTCGCCGGCACCTCACTGCAGCTCGGCAACGTCGTGGGCGACACCGCCACCGGCGACGATCCGGTGCGTGCCGCGATCGCCGCGCACGGCATGTGGAAGGCGCGGCTGGAGGAGGCCGCCCACACCGGCCGCAGCTCCTTCGACCCGGTGACCGCGCGCGCCAACGACCGCTGCGCGTTCGGCAAGTGGCTCGCCACCCAGCCGCGCGATCAGCGCGTCGAGGAGATCGCGCAGCTGCACACGCGCTTCCACGAGGAGGCCGGCGGCGTGCTCGAGCTGGCGCTGCGCGGGCGCCGCGACGAGGCCCTTGCGAGGCTCGACGTGGGCACCACCTTCGCCGACATCTCCAGCGAGCTCACCCAGAAGCTGGTCGACTGGGTCAGCGAGCACCGCTGACCACGGGGCCGTGGCGCGGCGACCCCGCGATGGCGCGCCCCGCCCGGCCTCGCTACACTGCCCCACCGCTCACGGGGCCGTAGCTCAGGTGGTAGAGCGCAGCCATGGCATGGCTGAGGTCAGGGGTTCGAGTCCCCTCGGCTCCACCGCGGCACAGGCAGTGCCGACCGGTCGCGGCCGTCGCCGCTCACCAAGGAGCAGCGACGGTGGCAGCCGGACCGCCGACGCCACAAGGGCGTCGCCCCGGTCCCGGCTGGCGCGAGAGGTGAGATGACGGCCCCGCGTTCGCGCGGGGCCGTTCCCATGCCCGGGACCCTCCCCCTGCTCGGGGCGCCCCTGGCCCGCGGCTGCGCCGCGCTCGGGGCCGTCTGGGACCTTCGACCCGCCCCTCCAGGCCCTACTCTGTGCGCACGCTGCGCCACACGCGTCACTATAGGGAGGGACGTGAACGGGAGGCTTGCGAATGATCGCTGATCTGGACCAGCGCCGTGCTGTCGGACCGGAGATCCACGGTGCGGCACCGACCGGTGACCTCGCCGAGCTGTGGGAGCAGCACCAGCTCGACCTGAAGCTCGTCAACCCGCCGAACAGGCGCAAGTTCAAGGTCATCGTGGTGGGCACCGGTCTCGCCGGCGCTGGCGCGGCGGCGACCCTCTCCGAGCTCGGCTATCAGGTCGAGGCCTTCACCTTCCACGACGCGCCGCGGCGCGCCCACAGCGTCGCCGCGCAGGGCGGCATCAACGCCGCCAAGGCCTACAAGGCCGACGGCGACTCGGTGGAGCGCTTCTTCCGCGACACCGTCAAGGGCGGTGACTTCCGCACCCGCGAGGCCGACGCCTACCGGCTGGCAGAGCTGTCGGTGCGGGTCATCGACCACATGACGGCGCAGGGCGTGCCGTTCGCTCGCGAGTACGGCGGCGGCATCGCCACCCGCTCGTTCGGCGGCGTGCAGGTCTCGCGCACCTTCTACGCCCGCGGGCAGACCGGTCAGCAGCTGCAGATCGCCGGGTCGCAGCAGCTGCTCAAGGAGGTCGGCGCGGGACGCCTCAAGCTCAACACGCGCACCGAGATGCTCGACCTCATCGTCTCCGAGGGACGGGCGGTTGGGATCGTGGTCCGCGACCTCGTGACCGGGGAGATCCGACCGGTGACCGCCCACGCGGTGGTGCTGGCCACGGGCGGCTACGGCAACGCCTACTACAAGAGCACGCTCGCCAAGTCCTCCAACGTCTCGGCGACCTGGCGCGCGCACAAGCGCGGCGCGCTGTTCGCGAACCCCTGCTATGTGCAGTTTCACCCGACCTCGCTGCCGCTGAACAGCGAGTGGCAGTCGAAGGTCACCCTGATGAGCGAGTCGCTGCGCAACGACGGGCGCGTGTGGGTGCCCGCGCAGCCCGGCGACGACCGCCCGCCCAACGAGATCCCCGAGGAGGAGCGCGACTACTACCTCGAGCGCCTCTACCCCTCGTTCGGCAACCTCGCCCCGCGCGACATCTCCTCGCGCGCGGCCAAGGCGCAGCTGGACGCCGGCAAGGGCGTGGGCCCGCTGCGCAACGGGGTGTACCTCGACTTCTCGGACGCGATCGCCCGCCTGGGGCGCAAGACGATCGAGGACCGCTACAGCAACCTGTTCGAGCTCTACATCGACGCGACCGGCGAGGACCCCTGGACCGAGCCGATGCGCATCGCCCCCGGCCCGCACTTCGTGATGGGCGGGCTGTGGACCGACTACGACGGGATGAGCTCGATCCCGGGGCTGTTCGTGGGTGGCGAGGCCAGCTTCAACTACCACGGCGCGAACCGCCTGGGAGCCAACTCGCTGCTGTCGGCCTCGGTGGACGGCTGGTTCGTCCTGCCCTGGACGGTGCCGAACTATCTGGCGCCGCAGCTGGGCACCGCCCCGCTGCCCGAGGACCACCCCGACGTGCAGGCCACCGTGCGACAGGTGCGCGAGCAGCTCGACGCGCTGCTGAGCGTCGGCGGCACGCGCGGCCCGGACTACTTCCACAAGGAGCTCGGCGAGCTGCTGTGGGACCACGTCGGCGTCGAGCGCAACGCCCACAGCCTGGCCAAGGGCGCCGACGCCATCCGCGACCTGCGCGAGGAGTTCTGGCGCGACGTGCGCGTGGTCGGTCACGGCCAGCAGCTCAACCAGGAGCTCGAGCGCGCCGGGCGCGTCGCTGACTTCCTCGAGCAGGCCGAGCTCATGGCGCTGGACGCGCTGGACCGCGAGGAGTCGGCCGGCGCGCACTTCCGCACCGAGCACCAGACCGAGGAGGGCGAGGCGCGTCGCGACGACGAGAACTGGGCCAACACCTCGGCGTGGGCACCGCCGGGACCCGACGGCCGGCCCGTGCGCCGCAGCGAGCCCCTGACCTTCGAGCGTGTCCCGCTCGCGACGAGGAGCTACAAGTGATGCGACTGCAGCTGGAGGTCTGGCGCCAGGACCACGCCAACGACCCCGGGCGCTTCGAGCGCTACCAGGTCGACGAGGCCGGCGCCGAGATGAGCGTGCTCGAGCTGCTGGACATGCTCAACGCGCAGCTGGTCGACGAGGGCCGCGAGCCGGTGGCCTTCGACCACGACTGCCGCGAGGGCATCTGCGGCAGCTGCGGCGTGATGGTCGAGGGACGCCCGCACGGGCCGGTGGACTACACCCCCTCGTGCCTGCAGCGGCTGCGCAGCTTCTCCGACGGCGACACGGTGCGCATCGAGCCGTTCCGCTCCGAGGCCTTCCCGGTGCTGCGCGACCTCGTCGTGGATCGCTCCGGGCTCGACCGGATCATCGCCTCCGGCGGCTACGTGTCGACCCCGACCAACGCCGCCACCGAGGCCCTGACCATGCCGGTCAACCGCAACGAGGCCGACCAGGCCATGGACTTCGCGGCCTGCATCGGCTGCGGCGCGTGCGTGGCGGCGTGCCCCAACGCGGCCGCGCAGCTGTTCACCGGCGCCAAGGTGGCCCACATGGCCAGCCTGCCCCAGGGCCAGGTCGAGCGCGCCGAGCGCGTGCGCGCCATGGTCGACACGATGGAGACCGACTTCGGGTCGTGCACCAACATGGGCGAGTGCGAGCCGGCGTGCCCGGCCGACATCCCCTTGCGCGTCATCGCCGAGCTCAACCGCGAGTACCGCAAGGCGCTGTGGCAGCACCGCCGCACCGAGGAGCCCGACCGCCGGGGCATCCGGTGGCTGTCGCGGCTGCGCACCGGGCCGTGGTGGCAGTCCGACCCCGATGAGCGGCCCCCCGGCGGCGGCTAGCGCGCACGCGCACCGGGCGGGTTCAGGGTTCAGGCGCGGGGTGCGGCCACCCCGCGCACCCACGGCAGCGTCGGTGCCGGCACCCGCGAGGAGACGGGGAGCCGCTCGAGCAGCCATGGGGTGAGGCCTGCCTCGGCCAGTGTGGTCACCGTCGGGCGCGCGGTGTGGCACCCGCCACCGATGTGGGGCCACACCACGTCGAGGCTGCGCTGCAGCCGCTGCCCCAGCGGTGTGGCGGCGCGCACGTGCTCGTGGAAGCGGAGCTCGCCGTCGTCGCGCAGCACCCGGCGCAGCTCCCGGGCGGCGGTGCGGGGCTCTGCGACCGAGCAGAGCACCAGCATGGCCACCGCGGCGTCGCAGGAGGCATCCGCCAGCGGCAGCGACTCGGCGCAGCCGGGCAGCACGGTGACCGGCACGGGAGCGCGGCGCGCGGCCTGCTCGGCCAGGGCGCGCAGCCGCGGCTCGGGCTCCACGGCCACCACCTCGTCGACGGCCGGTGGGTAGTGCGCGAACATGAGGCCGTCCCCGCAGCCGACCTCGATCACCCGTCCGTGCAGCCCGGCCACCGTCCACGCGCGGTGCGCCGCGAGGCCGCGGTGCTCCAGGCGGGGTCCGAGGCGCTGCCAGATCCACGCGAACCAGGCGTCGGGCCGGTCGTGACACGGGGACGGTGCGAGGTCGGTCATGGCGCCTGGCTCCTGCACGGCAGTGGCGGCGTCGAGGGTCGAGAGCGACGACAGCGCGTCCCGTGGACGTGGACGAAGTCGAACGCCGGGCGCAGCAGGGGCGCTGGCCGGGCTCGAGGGGCCTGTGTCGCCGGGTCAGGCTCCGACGCGCTGGCGACCGCTGCGCAGCTCCGGGGGCAGGTGGGACTGGTCATCGTAGCCGGTGACGGCCAGCGGGAGGGCGTCGCCGACGAGGGTGCAGACCGCGGTGTTGCCCACGCCGTGGAAGTCGGTGCGCTCGGCGCCGGGCGCGCTCGCGGTCAGCTCGGCCACCGCGGCGCGCAGCGCCCACCCGTGCGTCACCGCTAGGAGCGTGCCGCTGGCGTGGGCGACCAGCAGCTCCTCGCAGGCGGCCCGCAGGCGCGCACGCAGATCGGGCAGCGACTCCCCGTCACCGCCGGCAGGCGCGGTCCCGGACCGGAAGGCAGCGAACCGGTCGGGCTCGGCCCGGCGCACCTCCTCGACCGCGCGGCCCGTCCAGCACCCGACGTCGAGCTCGCGCCAGCGCGCGTCCACGTGCTCGGGCCAGCCGGTGCGGGCCAGCAGCGGCGCGGCGGTCTCGGCGACGCGGCGCAGGTCGCTGCGCGCGACGACGGTGACCCCTTCGAGGTCGGCGAGCCCGGTCGCGAGGGCGGCGGCCTGCTGGTGGCCACGCGGGGTGAGGGCAGCCCCGCTCTGCCCCTGCCAGCGACCGGCGGCGTTGCCCTCGGACTCGGCGTGGCGCACCAGCACCACGCGCCAGCGTGGGCTCACGCCGACGTCGCGACGCGCTGCTCCGCGGGGTCGTCTGCGATCACCTCGACGGGCGCGTCGCCCCACAGGCGCTCGAGGTCATAGACGGCGCGCTGCTCGTCGGTGAAGGCGTGAACCACCACGGGCCCGTAGTCGAGGATCAGCCAGCCGCTGCCCAGGTCGCCCTCGCGGCGCAGCGGCCTGTGGCCCTGCTCGCGGCAGACCTCCTCGACGCGGTCCACGACCACGTCGAGCTGGCGCGTGCTGGCCGCCGAGCAGATCACGAACACGTCGGTGACCTGCAGCAGGTCGCCCACGTCCAGCAGGCGGATCCGGGTGGCCTTCTTGTCCGCGGCCCCGTGGGCGGCGAGTCGAGCGAGCGCGAAGGATGCGGTGGTGTCGACGGTGCTCAGAGCAGCTGCTCCCAGTTCGACGCGGTCACCTGGCGGGCGGTGTGCCCACCGCCTGCACCACGGATGGTACCGGTGACCCCTCGGCTGCGCACCGCAGGGGCGGCACGCCACCTCGCAGGCGATGAGCGTCAGCGCGGCTGGTCGATGCCCAGGCGCTGGCGCTCGGTGCCGTACAGCCCGTGCTTGCGGGCGTACTGCTCGACCTCGCGCGGGATGAGGTAGGTCACCGGCCGGCCGGCGGCGATCCGCTCGCGCACGTCGGTGGAGCTGATCGCCAGCGCGGGCACGTCCACGGCCATCACCTTGTCACGGATCCCGGTCTCCTCGAGGTCGCTCAGGTCGTGACCGGGCCGGGTGGCCGCCACGAACTCCGCGAGCTCGAGGCACTCGGTGGCATCGCGCCAGGTCAGGATCGACAGGATCGCGTCGGCTCCGGTGATGAAGAACAGGTCCTCGTCTGCTAGACGTCGGCGCAGCGCGCGCAGCGTGTCGACGGTGTAGGTGGGCCCCTCCGCGTCGACCTCCAACCGGGAGACGCTGAACGCGGGGTTGGCGGCGGTGGCCAGCACGGTCATCAGGTAGCGGTGCTCGGCCGGGGTCACCGCCCGCGCCTTCTGCCACGGCTGCCCCGCCGGGATGAACACGACCTCGTCGAGCGCGAGGTCGGCACGGATCTGCTCGGCCGCCACGAGGTGGCCGAGGTGGATCGGATCGAACGTCCCACCCATGATCCCGAGGCGGCGCGCTGTGCCCATGCGGGCAGTCTAGGGGCGTGCCACCCGCGGCGGCCGCCCGGGCGTGGCACCCGTGGCGACCGCCCGCGTGCTGGCCTGCCCCGCCGTCAGCTGCGGATGTGCCCGTCGCCCTCGACGACGTACTTGGTGGAGGTCAGCTCCGGGAGGGCCATGGGCCCGCGGGCGTGCAGCTTCTGGGTGGAGATGCCGATCTCGGCGCCGAACCCGAACTGACCGCCATCGGTGAAGTAGGTGGACGCGTTGACCATGACCGCGGCGGCGTCGACCTCGGCAGTGAAGCGCCGGGCGGCGCTGCGCTCCTCGGTGACGATGGCCTCGGTGTGGCGGGTGCCGTGCCGTGCGATGTGCGCCAGGGCCGCGTCGAGGTCCTCGACCACGCGCACGGCGAGCACGAGGTCGAGGTACTCGGTGTCGTAGTCCTCCTCCGAGGCGGCGGTGGCGGTGACGAGGTCGCAGGTCGGCGGGTCGCCGCGCAGCTCGACTCCGGCCTTGGCCAGCGCGGTCGCCGCACGCGGGAGGAACGCCTCGGCGACGTCGCGGTGCACCAGGAGCGACTCGGCCGCGCAGCACACGCTGGGGCGTCCCGCCTTGGCGTTGACGATGATGCGCTCGGCCATGGCGAGGTCGGCGGTGCGGTCCACGTAGACGTGGCAGTTGCCGACCCCGGTCTCGATGACCGGCACCTGGCTCTGGGTGACCACCGACTGGATCAGGCCTGCGCCGCCGCGCGGGATGAGCAGGTCCACCAGGCCGCGAGCGCGCATGAGCTCGGTGACCGCGTCACGGCTGGTGTCGTCGATGAGGGTGATCGCCTCGGCGGGCAGCCCGGCCTCGGCGACCGCGTCGCGCAGGATCGCAGCGATCGCCCGGTTGGAGCGGATGGCGCTCGACGAGCCGCGCAGCACCACCGCGTTGCCGGCCTTGAGCGCCAGGCCGGCGGCGTCGGCCGTGACGTTGGGGCGCCCCTCGTAGACCATGGCCACGACCCCCAGCGGCACCCGCACCTGGCGGATCTGCAGCCCGTTGGGCTGGGTCCACCCGCGGGTGATCTCACCGACCGGGTCGCGCAGGTCGATCAGGGAGCGCAGCCCCTCGGCGACGTCGGCCAGCCGCTCGCTGGACAGCGCCAGGCGATCGATCGTCGCCGCGGGCAGGCCGTCGGCGCGAGCGGCCTCGACGTCGGCGGTGTTGGCCTCGCGCACCTCCTCGGCGCGTGCCTCGAGTGCGTCGGCCATGGCCGCCAGCGCACGATCCTTGTCCTGCGTGGTCGCTGCCTGCAGGCGCGGGGTGGCGCGCTGGGCGGCGCGGCACAGGTCCAGCACGGTCGACATGGCAAGCCTCCTGCGGGCGCGTCTCCTGCGGGCGCGGGGGCGCCGAGGGCGCGTGGTGTGGTGGCCGGTCGGGAAGCGACCGCGGCCGGGGTGCTCCGACGAGCGGTCGCCGACGATGGTAGTGCCCGCGTCACCCCGGTCCCGCCCGCGTTGGTGCGAGGCGAGCACGAGCGGGCACACTGCCCGCAGACGATCACCGTCCCGCCGAGCAGGGGACCCCGATGAGCGACTTCCAGGACGCGCTGCAGCAGCGGCTGGCCCGCAACGCCGAGCTCGCCGAGCAGCGGCGACGCGCCGAGGACGAGATGGACCGCGCCCGGCAGCAGCAGGCCGAGGAGAAGATCCGCGCCGAGCACGCGCAGCGGCAGGCCCAGATGCGGCGCCACGAGGAGCTGGTCGAGGCGCTCGCCGAGCGCGCCCAGGCGCTGAAGGCCTCCGATCCCGAGCACTTCGTGGTGCGCCTGGGATGGACGGAGTCCCGGGAGGAGTACATCGCCAAGATCTCCACGCGCAAGCTCCAGCCGGCGCGCAGCCTGCTGATCGAGCTGGACCAGTCCGACGACGAGGTGCTCGCCCGCTGGCACTCCGACCTCGGCAACAGCCTCGAGCTGTGGCGGCTGCTGGAGGTCGAGCCTCCGCTGCTGGAGGAGCTGCTGCTGCAGATGGCCGACCAGGCGATGTGGCGCGAGCTCGAGCGCCCCCCGGCGTTCCCGCGCCAGGGCAACCACGACGAGGAGCACCGGGCGCAGCAGCAGGGCTAGCGCGCCAGGGCGCGGCGGGATCCGGTGACGCGGCTGGATCCGGTACGGTGAGCACCCGGTGCAACGAGGAGGCCGTCGTGGTCAGCCAGTGCCCCAAGTGCGAGCTGCGCTTCGCCGTCGCCGACGAGCTCGACGACCACCTCGCGCGCGACCATGGGGTGCGCCGCGACGCGCTGCCCGACCGTCCGCGGCCGGGGGCGTTCCGCCGCGACGACCGCGAGGCACTGGCCAACCCGCCACCCACCCGCCGCTGAGCGGCGCGCTTGGGGGTCAGCGCGGCTGATCAGCGTGGCTGGCCCGGCGCTGCCAGCACGATCAGCTGGTCGCGGTGGATCACCTCGGGCGGGTCGTCGATCGCCAGCGAGTCGGCCACCTCGGCCTGGCGACGACCGCGCAGGCGCTCCAGGGTCGCACGGTCGTAGGCGGACAGCCCGCGCGCCACGATCTGGCCGTCAGGACCGGCCACGTCGACGGGATCGCCGGCTGCGAACGTGCCATGAACCGCCACCACCCCGGCGGCCAGCAGCGAGGTGCCGCGCCGCAGCAGCGCCTCCACCGCTCCCGGGTCCACCTCGATCACCCCGTGCGGCTGCTGGGCGAACGCGATCCACAGCTTGCGGCTCTCGGGACGTGAGGGGCTCGGCGGGAACCACGTGCCGACCTCCGCGCCGGCGACGACCTCGTCGATCACCTGCGGGCGGCGGGCTCGAGCGAGCACGGTGTGGCAGCTGGAGAACCAGGCGATGCGCGCGGCCTCGATCTTGCTGGTCATCCCGCCGGTGCCGACATCCGAGCTGCCTCCGAAGTCGTAGCGGGCGGCCTCGCCGGGGTCGTCGAGCTGGGGCACGACCTGCGGTGCGGCGCCGACCTCGGGCTGGCTGACCAGCACCCCGTCGACGTCGGAGAGCAGCAGCAGCAGCTCGGCACCGAGCATCGAGGCCACCAGCGCCGCGAGGCGGTCGTTGTCGCCGAAGCGCAGCTCGTCGGTGGCCACGGTGTCGTTCTCGTTGACCACCGGCACGGCCCCGTAGCGCAGCAGCCGCTCGACGGTGTTGCGCGCGTTGAGGTAGCGGGTGCGGTCGGTGACGTCCGAGGGGGTCAGCAGCACCTGGCCCACCGCGCGGCCGTGCGGCGCCAGCGCGTCGGCGTAGGCGTGCAGCAGCTTGCCCTGCCCGACGCTGGCCGCGGCCTGCAGGCTGGGCAGGTCGGGAGGCCGGCGGGCGAGGCCGAGGCCACCCAGGCCAGCGGCGACCGCACCCGAGGAGACCAGCACCGGCTGGCTGCCCGCGTCCGCGCAGCGAGCGAGCTGGGCGACGAGCTCGTCGAGGAAGGCGCGATCCACCCCGTCGGGGCCGCGCAGGCTCGCCGAGCCGACCTTGACCACCACGCGTCGGGGTCTTGGGAACCGGCGCGTCACCGCAGCTCGTCCGGGTCGGGGTCAGGGTCGGCCTCGGGGTCNGNNTCGGGGTCNNNGNCGGGNTCGGNNTCGNNGTCGGGNTCNACGTCGGGGTCGGCGTCGGGCGGGGGCTCGAAGTCGAACACCACGTCACCGACGATCACGTCGTCACCAGCGCGGGCGCCAGCGTCGGCGAGCGCCTCGATGACCCCGGCGCTGCGCAGGCGCCGCTGCAGGTGCGCCACGGCCTCGTCGTTGCTGAAGTCGGTCTGGGCGATCCAGCGGGCCACGTTGCCGCCGAGGACCTGCCAGCCCTGCGACGTGCGGACCACGCGCACCGGCTCGGGCTCTGCCACGGGCCGCAGCACCGGCCCGCGGGGGCTGACCTCCTCCTCGGCCGCCCGCGCTGCCCGCGCGGCGCGCACCACCTCCGCGAGGCGGCGCAGCAGCGCGGTGAGCCCCTCCCCGGTGACGGCGCTGCCGGCCAGCACCTCCCAGCCCGCGGCCTCCAGGTCGGGTCGCACCAGCTCGGCGACCTCGCGNTCGGCATCCACCTTGTTGAGGAACACCAGCGCGGGGCGCTCACCCAGCGGCGCCCGCCCGGGCAGCCCCGTGGCGCGCGCGTCGTAGGCGGCCAGCTCGCCGCAGATGACCTCCAGGTCCTCCCGCGGGTCGCGGCCCTCAAGGCTGGCGCAGTCGAGCACGTGCACCAGCGCGGCGGCGCGCTCGATGTGGCGCAGGAAGCGGTCCCCCAAGCCGCGGCCCTCGCTGGCGCCGGCGATGAGCCCGGGCACGTCGGCGATGGTGAAGTCGGTGTCATCGACGCGGACCACCCCGAGCTTCGGGGTCAGCGTGGTGAACGGGTAGGCCGCCACCTTGGGGCGCGCCGCGGAGACGTGAGCGATCAGCGACGACTTGCCGGCGCTGGGCATGCCCACCAGCGCCACGTCGGCCAGCAGCTTCAGCTCGCAGCGCACGCTGCGCTGGTCGCCCGGCTCGCCCAGCTCGCGGAACCGTGGGGCGCGCCGCCGCGGACCGGCCAGCGCGGCGTTGCCGCGGCCGCCGCGGCCGCCGCGCGCGACCACGACCTCGTCGCCGTCACGGGCGAGGTCGGCGAGCAGCGCGCCGCTGTCGGCGTCGGTGACCACCGTGCCCTCGGGGACGGTCAGCACCACCGACTCACCGTCGGCGCCGCGACGCCGGTCGCCGCTGCCGTGGCGGCCGCGTCCTGCGGTGCGGTGCGGCCGGTAGCGCAGGTCCAGCAGGCTGCCCTCGTCCTTGCTGGCGCGCACGACCACGTCCCCGCCGTGACCGCCGTCGCCGCCATCCGGTCGGCCCTTGGGCTCGTAGGGTTGACGGTCGAACGAGGTCACCCCGTCACCGCCAGCACCACCCATGGCGGTGATGGTGACCTCGTCGACGAACGCGCTTGTCATCGCGGTGCAGCGTAGGCGCTCGCAGCGTGCCGGGACGCGCGGGCTCCGAGGCGAGCGCCGGGGCGCCGCGCACGACCCCCTAGGCTCGAGGGCACCATCCCGCGTCCCCGGTGCAGGCGGAGGTCACGACCATGGGCGAGCGCGAGGTCATCGCGCGCAGCGTCGACGGGCCGGTCACCAGCGAGTCGCTGGCCGCCGACCTCGCCGCGCTCGACCTCGCGGGAGCGACGGTGCTGGTGCACAGCTCCCTGTCGGCGCTGGGCTGGGTGGCCGGCGGTCCGGTCGCGGTGTGTCGGGCGCTGGAGGCGGCCGTGGGGCCCTCGGGCACCGTGGTGATGCCCACCCACACGAGCCTGAGCGACCCGGCCGAGTGGCAGCACCCTCCGGTGCCGCCCAGCTGGGTCTCCACGGTGCGGGCGGCGCTGCCGCCGTTCGACCCCGCGGTCAGCCCGACGCGCGGCATGGGCGCCATCGTGGAGGCGTTCCGCGACCACCCCGACGTGGTGCGCAGCGCCCATCCGGAGGTGTCGTTCGCTGCCCGCGGACCCCGCGCGCAGGCGCTGTGCGGCGCGCACCCGCTGGCCCATCGCCTCGGGGAGCGCTCGCCGCTGGCGCGCCTGTACGAGCACGACGCGCTGGTGCTGCTGCTGGGGGTGGGCCACGCGGTCAACACCTCGCTGCACCTGGCGGAGTACCGGGCGCGCACCACCGCCGGGCAGCGCCTGCACCGGCTCGTGCCCGCCCCCGCGGATGCGCACGCCCACACGGCCACGTGGGTCGAGGTCGAGGACGTCGCGATCGACGAGGAGGACTTCGCCAGGCTCGGGGCAGCCTATGAGGCGGCCAGGCCCGAAGCGGTGCTGGTCGGACAGGCAGGCTACGGCGTGGCGCGCGTGCTGCGCCAACGCGACCTCGTGGACTTCGCCGTCACGTGGCTCGAGACACACCGCGGTTGAGCCTGGCTGCGACCGGACCGGCAGCGCCGCTCCGGTCGCCCTGCACCCCGTCTGCCGGGCGCGCTCGCGGTCGGGCCGCGCCGAGCAGCACAGCCCGCCAGCGGCCGGGTCAGCCCTCGAGCACCTCGGCGTACTTCTGCTTGCCCGAGCTGCGGAACGACACGACCCCATCGTTGAGGGCGAACAGGGTGTCGTCCTTGCCGCGGCCCACGCCACGACCAGGTCGGATCGGGGTTCCGCGCTGACGCACGATGATGCTGCCTGCGGTCACGGTCTGCCCACCGAACCGCTTGGTGCCCAGCATCTTCGGGTTCGAGTCGCGACCGTTGTTGGTGGAGCCGGTGCCCTTCTTGGTGGACATGAGGCCTCCTCGGGTGATGCGCTCGCAGCGGTGACGGAGCGCTAGGCGTCGATGGCGTCGATGCGCAGCAGGGTGCGCTGCTGGCGGTGCCCGCGCGTGCGCTTGAAGCCGGTCTTGTTGTGGTACATGAAGGCGGTGACCTTCCGCGCCTTGTGGTGGTCGACCACGGTGGCACGGACGCTGGCGTCGCCCAGCTGGTCCGGCGTGGCGGCGACACTGCCGTCATCGCCCACCACCAGGACGGGATCCATGGTGAGCGTCGACTCGGGGCCGGCGTCGACGCGCTCCACGTCGATCGTGTCACCGACGGCGACGCGGTGCTGCTTGCCGTCCGGTGCGACTACGGCGTACATGGCGTGGGGCTCCTCGGGTGCGGAGGGCGTGGGGTGGGCGTCGGCGGCGCGTGGCGCCCGGCGCCGGGCAGGCGTCTGCAGGCGCTCGCGCGAAGCACGAGTGTAGGGTCTGGGATGATGCTCTGCCAACGCGGCCACCACGGCCGGATCCCGCCATGTCGCTGCGCCTGACCGACCAGGCGCTGGTGGCCTGGACCATTGCGGGGCGCGCCAGCGCCGAGCGCGGGCAGCCGGAGCCGACCGTGGCCGACCTCGTGGTCGCCCTGGCTGGCTCCGAGGGCGTTGCCGGCCAGCGCCTCGCACCCCACGCCGCGGCCGTGTCGCGCCTGGCCCAGCGCGCACCGGCACTGTCGGCGGTGCTCGCCCCCGCCCGGGTCGCAGCCGGCTGGGCGGGGCGCGAGGTCGGCCCACGGCCGGTGGCCACCGCCGACCTGCTCGCAGCTGCCGTCGAGGTCGGCGGGCGCGACCTGTACGACGCCTGCCACGCGTGCGGCGTGCCGATCGACGTGACCACCGAGGGCGATCCGTGGTCGCTGCGCGCGCCAGGTGCCCTGGCCGAGACCTTCGCCCTGCCACCGCAGGGCGCCCCGGGGTGGCGGGCGCCCGCGCTGCGCGCGCTGGCCCGCGCCCGGGCTGCTGGCGCCTCGGCCACCGCCCTGGCAGCCGCGCTGGCGCTCGACCCGGCGGCGCCGGCCGGCGACGCCGACCGGATGGCGATCCTGCTGGAGGCGCGCTTCGCCGGGTGCGACTGGCGGCCCC
>SL_8KL_010_SEDDRAFT_10000695_pt1 | contig 29383 bp, 29 predicted proteins | sample SodLakKL_010_SED_4_FD_11160 | JGI IMG/M metagenome (IMG submission 11160) | reverse complement strand
GGAATGAATAAAATTTGTTTTTCAGGCAGGAAGTTTAAAAAGGAAGGGGAATATTATAACGTTGGGAGGAAAAATCCTTGCAGGAAGCAGCCTTTTATGTAGAGGAAGAAAATGGTTTTCGCTGCACCCTGTGCCCTCACTTCTGTACTCTGGATGCAGGGGCAGGAGGAAAATGCGGAGTTCGGAAAAATATCGGAGGGCGCCTGATAGCGCTTAATTACGGGAAAATTGCTGCCCTTGCGCTGGATCCCATTGAAAAAAAACCCCTTTATCATTTCTTCCCCGGCTCTTCTATCCTATCTGCAGGCACAATTGGCTGCAATTTCGGCTGTGATTTCTGCCAGAACTGGCAACTGGCCCGGGGAAAAGCCCCTACCCAGGATATTTCTCCCTGGGATTTGATTTCCAGGGCTCAGAAGCCGGACAATACTGGTCTGGCCTTTACCTATGCTGAACCCCTGATGTGGTATGAATTTATCCGGGAGGTTCTGCCCCTTCTTCGGGAAAAAGGGCTAAAAACAGTACTGGTTACCAATGCCTATCTTAATCCAGAACCCCTGCAGGAATTATTGCCCTATATTGATGCAGTTAATATTGATATAAAAACTTTTTCAACTGGAACCTATCACCGATTTTGCAGCGGTGATCTTAACCGAGTCCTGCAGAATACCCTGCTTTTTAAAAGGCACTGCCATGTGGAAATAACTACCCTGATTATCCCCGGGATTAATGAAAATATAGCTGAAATTGGGCGCCTGGTCGACTGGATAAAAGATGAACTGGGTCGGGAGACTCCTTTACATCTTTCCCGTTACTTTCCTGCTTATCGCATGCAGAATCCACCTCCCACCCTGGAGCACCTGGTTGATCTCTATGAAATGGCCCGGGAAAAACTGCCCTATGTTTACCTGGGGAATATAACTGATGCTCGCTACCGCCATACCTACTGTCCCCAATGTGATTACCCGGTAATTAAACGAGATTTTGCAGTGGATATTCAATTAAGCGCTGGAAACACCTGCCCCCGTTGCGGGCAGTTCATTAATATAACCAATTGAGGAGGGACTTGTATGAAACAAAAAGTTTTAATTATGGGCGCCGCGGGAAGGGATTTTCATAATTTCAACACTTATTTCCGCGATAATGAAGATTATGAGGTTGTGGCCTTTACCGCAACTCAGATTCCGGATATTCACGGGCGTAAATATCCCGGGGCCCTGGCCGGCCCACTTTATCCTGATGGAATTCCCATTTATGATGAATCAGAACTGATTCGACTGATCAAAGATGAAGAAATTGATCAGGTGATCTTTGCTTACAGTGATATTTCCCATCAGGAGGTAATGAACAAGGGCTCGGTGGTGATGGCCGCCGGCGCAGATTTCCGTTTGATGGGACCGGAGACCACCATGCTGCAGGCCAGTGTGCCGGTGGTGGCAGTATGTGCGGTTAGGACGGGAGTAGGCAAAAGTCAGACTACCCGCCGGGTGGCTCGGATCATGCAGGAAGCAGGCAAAAAGGTCGTAATAATCCGGCACCCCATGCCCTATGGTGACCTGGCTCGTCAGACCTGCCAGCGGTTTGCCACTTACGAGGACCTGGATAAGCATGAGTGTACCATTGAAGAGCGGGAAGAATATGAACCCCATATTGATAATGATTTCGTGGTTTTTGCCGGAGTTGATTATGAAGAGATTTTAAAAGAAGCCCAGAAAGAAGCAGATGTGATCCTCTGGGACGGGGGTAATAATGATCTGCCCTTCTTTCGCCCGGATCTTCATGTGACGCTGGTTGATCCCCACCGGCCTGGAGATGAACTGGCCTATCATCCCGGAGAAACCAATTTGCGCATGGCCGACGTGGTTATTATTAATAAGATTGAAACCAGCTACCCGGAAAAAGTCGAGCAGGTGCGGCTCAATGTACGCCAGGCTAATCCCGAAGCAACTGTAGTCGAAGCGGCTTCTCCCATTTTTGTAGAGAATGCCCAGGAGTTGACCGGCAAAAGGATTCTGGTAGTTGAAGATGGACCCACTTTGACCCATGGAAACATGGCATATGGGGCCGGAGCCATTGCGGCTCGCAAATATGGAGCCAAAGAGTTGATTGATCCCCGCCCCTTTGCGGTTGGTTCCCTGGTTGATACCTTTGCCAGCTATAATCACCTGTCTGACATTCTGCCCGCCATGGGATATGGGCGTAAACAGATGGATGAACTGGAAGAGACTATTGCCCGGGCCGATGCTGAAGCTGTCCTTATCGGAACTCCCATTGATCTCCGGCGCCTGGTTAAAATCGATAAACCTGCCTACCGGGTCCGCTATGAGCTACAGGAAATTGGAGAGCCCACTCTCCAGGATATTCTCCATAAACGCCTTTTTGACTGATGAAAAAACCCTGCAGTTCTAAACCGAGCTGCAGGGTTTTTATCCTTTTTATCTGGAAATGAAGGGGAGAACTGGCTGGGGGTGATTAGCTGAATTTTCTTACTGCCCGGTTAATCTGGCCCAGGATACTCTCAGTTATTTTTTCCTTGATGGAAATAGCCCGAATATTTTCTTCAATTTGATCTTTGTTGGTAGCTCCAATAATAACCGAATTGACTTTCTCATTTTTTAAACACCACGCTACTGCCAGCTTGGCCAGGGAGCAGTCCAGTTCTGCGGCAATTTCTTTTAATTCATTAATAGTTTTAAGGTTGCGTTCCTCCAGGTAGCCCTCCTGGGAGAGCCACTGGAACTTGCCAATTCGACTGCCCTTGGGGATACCTTCCTGATATTTTCCGGTTAAAACTCCTGCATAAAGAGCATAATAAGTGGTCAGGCCCATTCCGAACTTGGGATATAGAGGGGCATATTCTTCCTCAACCCGACGCCGGGAAAAAATATTATATTTTACCTGCTCTACCAGGGGAGGGACTGCATTTAGTTCTCGAGCTGCATTATGAGCTTTTTCTATCTGGCTGCGGGACCATTCCGAGGTGCCCCAGTAGCGAATTTTTCCTTCATGAACCAGGTGATCCATGGCCCGCACTGTNTCATGGATGGGTGTATCCGAATCAAAGCCATGACAGTAGAGAATGTCAACATAATCTGTCTGAAGTCGATGCAGGCTATTATGAAGGCCGTCGGCAATATGTTTGTGGTTGAGCCCTTTTTGACTGGGTCTGGTTCCTCCGTACATAACCTTGGTTCCAATAATGAACTGGTCCCGGGGAATGTAGCGCATCAGTTCTCCAATAATCAGCTCTGATTTTCCCAGGCCGTACTGCTCTGAAGTATCCAGGTAATTGATGCCTCCATTTAAGGCAGTCATCAGGCTTTCCCTGATGGTATGAAGGTTATCGTTCTGGCAGAAAAAACTGTACTGAGAAGAACCCAGGCCCAGGGTGCTGATCTTTAAACCTGATCTACCCAAAGAATTATATTCCATAATAGCCTCCTTTTTTGCGGGTTATAATTTATTTTATTAACTATAAATCCTCAGAATCCTGTTTTCGGATCAAAACTTATTAAAGGGTTTGGCTAATTTTTCACGTAATTATTAGCAGAAGGACTTGCTGAAAATTAACCGCTGAAGTGGTTTAAAACCTTTTTCGATTAGCTTAAAATTAAAACGAGGAGTGATTTTTTTTGGCTAAAACAATGAAGGCCCTAATGAAAAAAAAGCCTGCAGCCGGGGCGTCCCTGGAGCAGGTACCCGTTCCTACCCTTAAGGCAGGCGAAGTTTTGGTTAAGGTCAGGGCTGCAGCAATTTGCGGTACCGATGCCCACATTTATTCCTGGGATCAATGGGCCGCCAATCGGATTAAACCTCCCCTGATTTTCGGCCATGAATTTTGCGGAGAGATCGTGGAGCTGGGGGCCGGGGTAGAGGAGCTGCAGGAGGGTGACGTGGTCTCAGCGGAAGGACATTTCACCTGTAACCGGTGCTTTTTTTGCCGGACCGGTCAGGGACATATCTGCGAGGATGTGGAAATTATCGGAGTGGATACTGATGGATGCTTTGCAGAATATGTGCGGGTCCCCCAGGAGAATATCTGGAAAATGGATCCCGCAATTCCCGAGGAAATTGCAGCCATCCAGGATCCAGTAGGTAATGCAGTGCATGCTGCCCTGATTGACGAAATAATAGGAAACAATGTTTTAATTACCGGCTGCGGACCGATTGGCCTGGCGGCAATAGCGATCTGTCGTTATGCGGGGGCGACACAAATTTTTGCAACTGATGTTAATCAGTACCGACTGGACCTGGCCCGCCGCCTGGGAGCAGATTTTGCCTATGATGTAAGCCAGGTTAATCTGGTAGAAGAGGTACATAAAGAGACCGGGGGCCGGGGGGTGGATGTTTTTCTGGAAATGGCCGGCAAAGAACAGGCCATCAATGACGGTTTTAAAGCCCTGCGGGGCGGTGGTTGGATTTCTCTCCTGGGAATAACTGATGGAGATGTTCGCCTGGATATCAATGACGGCTTAATATTCAAGGGGGCCCGCCTGTACGGTATCAATGGCCGGTTGATGTTTGATACCTGGTACAAGATGGAAGCCCTTTTAAAAACCGGTTTGGACCTTCAGCCTCTGATTACCCATTCGTTTTCATTTGAAGAATTTGAAGAAGCTTTTGAACTGGTTTTATCCGGTTCCTGTGGCAAGGTAATCTTATATCCGTAAGGAGGTTTCAGGATGAACGGGGAAAAAATGAAGTTTATTGATCGGGAACTACAGCAGTTGAAGGATGAGGGCTTATACAAGGATATAAAGACCCTGGAGGGGGCCCAGGGGGCCTGGGTTCAGATAAAAGGGGAAAAGGTGTTGAACTTTTGTTCTAACAATTACCTGGGCTTTGCCGCGGATCCCCGGATCAGGGAGGCCGCGAAACAGGCCATAAATGATTTCGGGGTTGGCCCCGGGGCGGTTCGTCCCATAGCGGGTACTATGACCATTCACAATCAACTGGAAAAAGAACTGGCTGAATTCAAGGGAGTAGAAGCTACCCTGGTGCTGCAGTCGGGATTCAGTGCCAATCTGGCGGCAATTCCTGCCCTGGCAGATAAAGGTGATACCATAATCAGTGATGAACTCAATCATGCCAGCATAATTGATGGATCACGTTTGAGCCGGGCAGATAAGAAAATTTATCCCCACAATGATATGCAGGGCCTGGAAAAAGTTCTGCAAGAAACTCCTGAGGGGAAAAAACTGATTATAACCGATGGGGTTTTCAGTATGGATGGAGATATTGCCCTCCTGCCCGAAATTGTGGAACTGGCCGAAAAATACGGGGCCATGACTTTTGTTGACGATGCCCATGGAGAAGGAGTTGTGGGCCGGGCCGGCCGGGGGATCGTGGATCATTTTAACCTGCACGGGCGGGTTGATGTAGAGGTAGGGACCTTTTCCAAGGCCCTGGGAGTGATGGGGGGAGTAATTGCCGGTAGTAAGAAGCTCATCGAATACCTGGTGCAGAAAGCCCGACCCTTTACCTTCAGTTCGGCCCTGACTGTTCCGGATACTGCAGCCACCCTGGAGGCAGTTCGTATTCTGTCCGAAAGTGGAGAACTGGTGGAAAAGCTCTGGGACAATGCCCGCTATTTCCAGGAAGGTATTCGGGAAATTGGACTGGATACCGGAATGACTGAAACTCCCATTACCCCGGTAATGATTGGGGAAGCCCATCAGGCCTCCCAATTCAGCAAGCGGCTACTGGAAGAAAAAATATTCGCCCAGGCTATAGGGTTTCCCCTGGTAGCACGGGGTAAAGCCCGTATTAGGGTTATGATTTCTGCTACCCACAGCCGGTCGGACCTGGACTTTGCCCTGGAAAAATTCCAGAAAATTGGCAAGGAGCAACAACTGATATGAAAAAAAGCGGGGTCATGAGCCCCGCTTTTTAAATGGGAAAATAGTTATAGCCTACTGCATAAAGGACCAGGCTGGCCTGGATCAGGGTCAGGTAGATGGTTCCGGGCAGGATGCTTTCCCGGCTTAAATAGCAATAATAAAGAACCAGGCCCAGGAGAAAGTGGAACAGGAACCACCCGGGCTGAATATTTCCCCAGAAAAGGGCGAAGAAAAGGGAGCTGAAAAAGGCTCCACTGATATTGCCCCCCAGGCGGTGAAAATAACCGCCGATAATGCCCCGGAAATAGAGCTCGGCTCCCAGGGCGGGCAAGAAAAACAGGGCGCTGTACAGGATCAAATACAGCAGGGAGGCTGCCAGTTGTTCAGCATCACTGATGGAGATCAGAGGTGCAAATTCGCCGGCCTCTTCCCTGGCAGCAAAAGGGAAATTAATCAGGAAAATAGTAAAAAGAACCAGGGGGACCCCCAGTTTCAGACCCAGGAGAGCACCGCTTTTTAACCGTTCCCAGGTTATGCCCAGATAGGGGGGAGGGACTTGATAAAGGAAAAAAAGCCAGAAAAAAACTACCCCCATAAACAGTATATTGCCCAGTACCGGCAGGTAGGGATGCAGAAAATGTTCAGGGGACAAAACTGTTTCCTGATTCCAGCGGAAGAATTCCCGGATTAAGAAAAAGAAAAACTGCAGGATTATAATGTCTTTTAAATTCCAAAACGTTCGCTTTTTTTTCTGGGCCATTTTTTCACCTCTAAAGGGATTTAGACAACCTGACCCTATTTCCCTGCAGGAAAGGACTTTTTACTGGTTATGTGGAAATAATTATTTTGAAGAAAAAGTTTTTGATTAGCCACAGGCTGCCCGGAAGTGCTCTCCAGTGGGCCAGAAGGTTTTCTTCTACAATCCTGAAAAAACTTAACTCTGGGGATCAGGGAAAAAGTCGATTAACAACCGACGGTAAAATAACGGTGTTTTACTGGAGAAAAAAGGGCAGGGCCAATTTCCTGTTCCCTGGTAGGTTTGAAGGAAAGGGGGTTGGGGGATAATGCTTCGGCTAACGGGAATGCGTTTGGCCCCGATCCGGAAAAAAAACCTGGCCCGGGAACTGATCAAAAAGCTACGGATCCCGGAAGAAGCTTTAAAATCCTATACTATTCGGCTGGAGAGGGTTGTTGATAATAACTTTGAATATATTATTGATCTGGAGGTGGACCAGACCTACTCGGAGATCCTCCTGGAAAAAAGAGAAGGCCTGAGCCCTGTCCCCCCCCGGGTTATGGGACGGGAAGCAGCTGAAAAGAAAACCCTGAAAAAACCCCCTATAATTGTGGGATCCAGCCCTGCCGGGTTGCTGGCCGCTCTTCACCTGGCCCGCCTGGGTATGGCTCCTCTTCTTTTGGAAGAGGGTCCCCCCTGGGAGGAAAGAACGGAGTGCGAGTTGTGGCCAGCCTATTTCCCCCGCCCTCCCCTGGATGATTATCCCGGAGAAAAAGCGATAGAATATTTTCTGGAGAAGGGAGCCCCTCCGGAAACGGGATATCGTCCGGGGTTGAATCTGGAACCCCGTATCTGGCAAACGATAGCTCCGGCTATGGTTCGGGAGATAGAGAAAGCCGGGGGAGGGGTATATTATCAGGCCGCCCTGCAGGATTTGCTTCTGGAGGGGAAAAAGGTGCAGGGGGTTCGATCTGCCCGGGGGACTTTTTATTCTTCCCTGATTATTATTGATGGAAAGATGCTGGATTTGAAGCTGTATCATTTGTTAATTAACCGGGGGATTAATCTGCAATCGCAGGATCTGGCGCTGGGAGTGCGCCTTATCCATCCCCAGGTCATAATTGACCGGGCCCGTTATGGACAGAGTCATGATCAACTGGGGCTTCCCCCCGCCGGGTACGAACTGAGCCTAAGATTTCCGGGGGAGGGGAGAAATATTTTTACCTATCGGGTAATTCCCCGGGGTCGGGTTTTATGCTGCCCCTCGGGGGCCGGGGGACTGTTTATTTCAGCAACACCAGCGGCCAGCAGTATCTGTACGGGTACTATTGCCCTCTCCTGGTCTGGGGGAGACTGGGGGCAGGAACCTCTGGCCGGAGCCAGGTATCTCCACGATCTGGAGAAAAAATTGCTCCAGATAGCCGGAGGACCCGACAAAATACCCGCCCAGAGGTTACGGGATTTTGTTGCTGGCAGACCGGGACCCTCTCCTCAAAGGGAACTGGCCTGGGCCGGGGATCCACGGCTTTTTTCCTATGACCTGAACCGGATTCTCCCCCCGGATTTTTTCCGCTTACTCCTGGGAGCCATTCCGATTTTTAGCCGGCAATTGCAGGGTTTTAACTCCGATCAGGCCCTCATAGCCGGCCCGGAAACCAGGATTAAAAGCCCGGTGGTAGCGAGCTGCAATATTTCAGGCCTTTTCTTTGCGGGGGCCCTGGCCGGAGCGGCGAGCAATACCGGCGCCCTGGCTCGCTCGGGGGTTGCAACTGCCCAACGGATAAGTAACAGCTTTAAACTGGAGAGAGGATGATGGGACTTGACTTCAATTTTTGGAACAGATGGAGTGCGGGGAATTGCCAATAGTGAGCTTACCCCTGAACTGGCCCTAAAACTGGCCCTGGCCGGGGGACGTTACTTACTACAACAAAAAAAGGGAGGTGAGCGATCCGGGGTTTTAATAGGGAGGGATTCCCGACTTTCGGGGGATATGCTGCAGGCTGCCCTTATTGCCGGCTTTACTTCCGCCGGCCTGGATGTGTATACTGCAGGAATTATTCCCACTCCAGGTGTTGCTTATCTTACCCGAACTCAGAATTTCTGCGGGGGAGTTATGATTTCAGCCTCCCATAATCCCATTGAAGATAACGGCATCAAGTTTTTTAACTCTGATGGGACCAAGTTGAGTGATGAACAGGAAAATCAAATTGAAGAATATATGGAGGCCAGGAATGATTTTGATCCTCCCCTGGGGACCGGGGTGGGTCAGCTGTATAATGCTTCGGACCTGCAGAATCAGTACCGCCGATTTCTATTGCAGAAGGCCGGGGGAAGTTTCCAGGGGTACCGGGTGGTTCTTGATACTGCCTATGGCGCTGCCTGGGAGCTGGGTCCCCGGGTCTGGGAGGACCTGGGGGCAGAAGTAATTGCCCTGCATGATTCCCCCGCAGGAGAAAAAATTAACTATGATTGTGGTTCTACCAATCCTGATCGGATCAAAGAGGTGGTTCAGGAAACTGAAGCAGATTTTGGTTTTGCCTTTGACGGGGATGCAGACCGGGTTATTGCCCTGGATGAAAATGGTCAGGAGCTGGATGGCGACTATATTATGGCTATTTGCGGCAGCTTTCTACTGGAAAACAATCAATTGCCAGGCAATACTGTTGCTGCTACCCAGTATAGTAATCAGGGGTTGAAAGAAGCCCTGCAGCAGAAAGGGGGAGATCTCTTTTTAACCCGCAACGGTGATCGTTATGTTCTGCAGGCAATGCGAGAACGGGGATTGACCCTGGGCGGAGAAAAATCTGGCCATATTATTTTCCTGGAGGATAATGCTACCGGGGATGGTATTCTTACTTCAATTAAGCTGGCTGAAGTGGTCCGGGTCCAGGGAGAAAAGCTATCCTGCCTGGCGGAAATATTTCAACCCTGGCCCCAGCGGCTGGAAAATGTCCGGGTCCGGGATAAAAACTGGAAGCAAAATAATAGAATTGAGGAGGTGATTAAGAACGCAGAGGAAACTTTCGGTGATCGGGGACGGATTCTCGTCCGTGCTTCTGGAACCGAACCCGTAATCCGGGTAATGGTAGAGGGCAAAGAGGAAAAAGTGTTGGACCAGGTCCTGGGAAAAGTAGTGGAGGTTATTGCCCGGGAACTGGGCTAAAAAGCGCCTGGGCTTGGCTGCGGCCAAGTTGACGAGGAAGAGGTTAATCGAATTTATCGGCGGGTGCCTCTAGGCCTATCACCGGCCTTGAGCCAGCTCTCAAAACTTGTGAGTGATCATAAGGCAAAGGGGCTGGCGGGTGGAGAAGCAAGTTTTTTTCAAGGAAGGAGAGAAATGGATGTGTGGGATTGTTGGTTATATCGGTTCCGAAAGGGCCGTTCCAATACTGGTAGAAGGTTTAAAAAAACTGGAGTACCGGGGTTATGATTCCGCGGGAGTGGCAGTCCTGGAGGAGGATCAGCTCCACCTGCGCAAGAGTGCAGGTAACCTGGCAGTCCTGGATAAAATTATCCAGAAAGAAAAAATCCCCGGCTGCATGGGCTTAGGACACACTCGCTGGGCGACTCACGGGGCTCCCACTGATAAAAATGCTCACCCCCATCTGGACTGCGCTGGAGAGATTGCCGTGGTTCATAACGGGATAATTGAAAATTTCCAGGAGATAAAGGCCGAACTGGAAAAAGAGGGTCATTCTTTTGCAACTGAAACTGATACCGAGGTTGTGGCCCATCTTATTGAAAAGTATTATGAAGGGGAATTGGTGGAGGCAGTGCACAGGGCCACCCAGGATCTGGCGGGCTCTTATGCCCTGGCGGTTATCCACAGAAAAACCCCGGACCGAATTGTTGCTTTTCGCCAGGATAGTCCCCTGATCCTGGGTATTGGGGCAGACTGTCATTTCCTGGCTTCAGATATTCCGGCCCTGCTGCCCTACACCCGGGAGGTGGTTATCCTGGAGGAGGGTGAAATGGCCGAGCTTAAAAAGCAATCTTTCCGGGTCTGGGACCCGGGAGGTCAGGAACGGGAAAAGGAAATAGAGCAGGTTCAATGGGATGTTCAGATGGCAGAAAAAAAAGGATACCCTCATTATATGCTCAAGGAAATTTATGAACAGCCCGCTGTGTTACGTCAATTACTCCAGGAGCCCTTAAGTGGAGATCAGGTTGAAATCCCGGGAGTTAAAAAAATCCTGGAGCAGATGGAGGACATTGAACGAATCTTCATTGTGGCCTGCGGAACCGCCTATCATTCTGGCTTAATCGGGAAATTCCTCCTGGAAAGGGCCTGGGGAATTCCCGTAGAAGTTGATGTGGCTTCGGAGTTTCGATATCGGGAGCCCCTGATCGGAGACAAAACGCTTTTAATTGTTGTCAGCCAGTCTGGTGAAACCGCGGATACCCTGGGTGCTTTGCGTTATGCCCGGGCCCGGCAGGCCCCAACCCTGGGAATAATAAATGTGCGGGGAAGTACCATTGCCCGGGAGGCGGATAATGTGCTCTTTATTGAAGCCGGTCCGGAAATTGCAGTTGCTTCCACCAAGGCTTTTTTTAACATGGTAGCTGCATTTAACCTGCTGGCTTTGAAAATTGGAGGGCAGAAAGGTAACATAATCAGCCCGGAAAAACTTGAAGAAAAACTACGGGAACTGCCTGCTCTTGCGGAAAAGACCCTGCAGGGAGTAGAAGAAGGGACCAGGCAGGCGGCCAGTTATTTTCAAAAATGGAACCATGCCTTTTTCGTGGGACGGGGGCTGGATTATTGCCTGGCCCTGGAAGGGGCTTTGAAGTTGAAAGAGATCTCCTATATCCACGCCGAAGCCCATGCTGCCGGGGAATTAAAGCACGGGACCCTGGCCTTAATAGAAGAGGGTATTCCGGTGATAGCGATTATTACCCGGGAAGATCTCCTGGAAAAAATGGTCAGCAATATCCAGGAAATTCGAGCCCGGGGGGGTTATGTTATAGGGATTGCCCCGGTGGATTTTGGCCCGCGTCTGGGGGAAGAACTGGACCGACTCCTGCTAATTCCAGCTACAGAGGGAGCCCTTGCTCCCCTGCTGGCTACCATCCCTCTGCAGCTGCTTTCTTACCATGCGGCTCGCCTGCGGGGCTGCCCCATTGATCAACCCCGGAACCTGGCCAAGAGTGTAACGGTGGAATGAGGTGATGGAATTTGATTGAGGGAATTGGAGTGGACATTGTTGGGGTGGAGAGAATCTCTGCCATCTATAATAAGCATGGGCGCCGTTTTCTGCAGAAAATCTTCTCTCCCCGGGAAATAGAGTATTGTTGCAATAGGCGAAATCCTCCAGAGCACCTGGCCGCAAGATTTGCGGCCAGAGAGGCTCTGGCTAAAGCCCTGCCTGCAGACAACCGCCCCGGCTGGAAACAGGTTGAAATAATATCGGGAAAGGAGGGCCCCGAATTTCGGGTGTTAAGTCCGGACTGGAAGCCACCCGGGAGAATTAAAGTTTCCCTTTCCCATGAAAGACAGTGGGCAGTGGCCCTGGTTATCATCTACAAGGAGGTTGGAGCAATTGAAACTGGTTACCGGTGAAATAATGGCAGAAATTGACCGCAGAACAATTGAGGAAGCGGGTATTCCCGGTATTGTCCTGATGGAAAAGGCCGGGCAGGGGGTGGTTGATCAGGCTGTATCCATGCTGGGCCCTGAAGAAAGAAATATCATGATTATCTGCGGAGGGGGTAATAATGGAGGGGATGGCTTTGTCGCTGCCCGGATTCTGGCTCACAAAGGCTACCTGGTCCATGTTTTTCTGATTGGAGATATCCCCCAGGAAGGAGATGCTGCAGTTAATTTCCGGGTCCTGGGGAGTATGGGGCTGGAAGTTATTTCGGTCCGGGATCAGGAAACTCTCTGGCATCATATCCGGGAGCGGGAGTACCACCTGATAATTGATGCCCTGCTGGGAACCGGGCTCCATGGTGAAGTGCGGGGGCTGGCCGAAGAAACAATCTCCTTTATCAACAGCCTGGAAATCCCGGTTCTGAGTGTTGATATTCCTTCAGGTATAGACAGTAGCAGTGGACGAGTTCTGGGGCAGGCGGTGGAAGCCACTGCTACCGTTACCTTCGGATTACCCAAGGTGGGGCTGCAGGTTTATCCGGGTTGTATTTACACCGGCCAGATGGAGGTTATTGATATCGGGATCCCCCGTTATATCCTGGAAGAAGCCCCGGCCAGTGGAATTATGCTGGAGGAAGAATGGGCCTGGAAACATTACCCCCACCGCTCAATTGAAGCCTATAAGGGCAGCTGCGGCCGCCTTTTTGTCATCGGCGGCTCCCTGGGAATGACTGGAGCTCCAGTTCTGGCAGCCCGGGCGGCTTTTCGGTCTGGAGCGGGAGTGGTAACCCTGGGAATTCCCGAAAGCTTAAATCAGGTTTTTGAAACAAAAGCCACCGAAGTTATGAGCTGTCCCCTGCCAGAAAGTGAGCCAGGACTTCTGGGGGCCAGGGCCCTGGGACCCATACTGGAAAAAATAGAAAGCTCGGATTTTGTTGTACTGGGGCCCGGGCTGGGCCGGGGTCCTGAAATTGAAGAACTGGTAGAAGGAGTAATCAAGGAGTGTGATCGGCCCCTGATCCTGGATGCGGATGGGATAAACGGGTTATCCGGGCCCAAGATGCTTAAGGATCGCCGAGCCCGAACAGTTCTGACCCCCCATTACGGTGAAATGGCACGTCTCCTTGGAATTTCCAGGGATGAGGTCCTGCGGGTCCCCTTTGAAGTGGCTCGAGCTTTTGCCCTGGAATGGGAAGTAATCCTGGTCCTGAAAGGGCCCCATACCATCGTTGCTCTTCCCGACGGACATGTTTATGTTAATACCTCGGGCAATCCCGGGCTGGCCACTGCCGGTTCTGGAGATGTTTTGACCGGGGTAATTACTGGAATTATGGGGCAGAATATCTCTCTGCCGGAAGCTGTGGCCATGGGAGTTTATCTCCATGGTCGGGCCGGGGATCTGGCTGTAGAAGAAAAAGGGATATATGGGATAAATGCCGGAGATCTTGTGGATTATCTGCCCCGGGCCTGGAAAGCAATACAGGGGGATTGATGTCAATATGAATCTTACTAAGCGACCGGTATGGGCCGAGATTAACCTGGAATGCTACAGTCGAAATCTGGCGGGGATCCGGGCTCACCTGGGGCCCAGCCCCCTTATAATGGCTGTTGTTAAAGCTGATGCTTATGGACATGGGGCCATTCAACTGGGCCGGACTGCAATTCAGGCCGGGGCTGACCGGCTGGGAGTGGCTATTGTTGAAGAGGGAGTAGAGCTGCGCAGGGCCGGCCTGAAGGTACCCATCCAGGCCATGGGAGGATGCAGCCCGGCCCAGGTCATTTCTGCCCTGGAACATGATATTATTATCACTATTAACGACAAAGAGCTGGCCCGGGGGTTCAACCGCCTGGCCAGAACAGCAGGGAAAAAATTGAAGGTTCATGTCAAAGTTGATACTGGCATGGGTCGAATGGGTTCTCAACCTGAGCAGGCGGTAGAACTGGCCCTGGAAGTAAAAAAACTGGAAAACCTGGAACTGGAGGGCTTAATGTCCCACATGTCTTCAGCGGATGAACCCCAGAAAGAATATTCTCATCAGCAGTTTCATTGTTTCCAGGAGGTAATCGGGGCCCTGGAGGGTCAGGGCCTGGAAATACCCCTGCGCCACATTGCCAACAGCGCTACATTAATTGATTTGCCGGAGATGGCCCTGGATATGGTACGGCCGGGGATAATGACTTATGGGCTCTGGCCCTCAGCTGATGTAAATAAGGAGGCTTTGACCCTGGAACCGGTCCTGGAGTGGAAGGCCAAATTGCTGCAGGTAAAAGAGGTGCCTCCGGGCAGTCATATCAGTTATGGTCGGACCTATACTACTTCCGGGACCCGGCGACTGGCTCTTTTGCCCCTGGGATATGCCGATGGTTTCAATCGCCTCCTTTCCAATCAGGGAGATGTTTTGATCCGAGGGCAACGGGCTCCAATCCGGGGCCGGGTCTGCATGGATCAAACCGTTGTCGATGTCACCGACATTGAGGGGGTAAAAATTGGAGATGAAGCCGTGATTATAGGTCCCCAGGGTAATGAGGAAATAACTGTTGATGAAATTGCCGAGAAAATTGGAACCATAAATTATGAAGTTGTATGTATGATAAACAAAAGGGTGCCTCGTTTCATTTGCTCAAAAGAATTGTAAAAAAAAGGGATTCAGGTTCAGTTCCCGCTGGGAAAAAGGGCAGGGAATAACCGTCAATTGTCAGGAAATAGTTTTTTTCCAGAGAAAAAATCGACATATCCCCCTTTTAGGGCAGGAGTATTGGGGGGGATGTATAAAAGTATATATATCGGAAGCAATATCTCCACACCCTCTCAGCAGATTATTTGTTCTGGAGATCCTACAGGCCGTACAGAAAAATATCACCGGACCGGGAGGAGATTAAATTGGATAATTTGAAGCGGGTGATGATCAGTCTGCCCGAAAGCCTGCTGGATGAGGTGGACTGGCTTGTTCAACAGGAGAACGGAAATCGCAGTCAACTTATCCGGAAAGCAATGCGCCTTTATCTGGCAGATCTTCGCCGCCGGGAATTGAGGGAAGAAATGAAGCAGGGCTATAGAGAAATGGCCGATTTCAATCTCCTGGTTACCCATGAGCATTGCTGCAGGGATGAGTTGACAATTCTGGAGAAATACGAACAAGGCCTGGTGGAACCTGATGGCAATAGTAGTGCGTAGAGGCGATGTTTTTTATGCTGACCTGAATCCGGTGGTCGGGTCAGAACAGGGTGGAGTAAGACCGGTCCTGATAGTTCAGAACGACATTGGGAATAAGTACAGTCCCACGGTAATTATTGCAGCTATAACCTCCCGCATAAAAAGAGCTAAACTGCCCACTCATGTAGAGATAAAAACTCATGAGAGCAACCTCGAGGTTGATTCGGTAATTCTCCTGGAGCAGGTTCGAACTATAGACAAAAAAAGATTACAGCGCCAGGTGGCTCACCTGGATTCGGAGATAATGAGTCGGGTCAATACCGCACTGGAAATCAGCCTGGGGCTGATTGATTTATGAACCTTGAGTTTTTAACTTGAGGTTTATATTTTTTACTGATTATCTGGTTTTGATATTAAGGCTTCAGCACTTCTATTAGACGAGGAGGAAATTTAATGGTAACTGCCCATTTAGTTGATGTAGTACGGGGACCCCTGGTTGAATCCAGCCACCGGGGCATAGTGGCCCTGGTGGATACTGAAGGTAAGGTGCACCGCTATCTGGGGTACCCTCCCGAAATAACGTATATTCGATCCTCGGCCAAACCCATTCAGGTTCTGCCCCTCCTGGTTCTGGGAGCAGCAGAACGGTTCGAACTTTCGGACCGGGAACTGGCTCTGATGTGTGCTTCTCACAATGGGGAGGATATTCACGTGGAAACGGCCCGGGGTATACTGGAAAAAGCGGGCTTGACCGAAGAGGCTCTGGAATGTGGAACCCATCTTCCCTATGATCGGGAGGCTGCCATGGCTTTAATGGCCAGCGGAGAGCGGTTATCCCCCATTTATAATAACTGTTCGGGGAAGCATGCGGGAATGCTGCTTCTCTGTCAGCACATGGGCTGGGAAACCCGGGGCTATACCCGGGCTGAACACCCCCTGCAGCAGTTAATGCACGAAACAATTGCCGAACTGGCAGATATATCCCCGGATCGAGTAGAAAAGGGAATAGATGGTTGTGGTGTGGTAGTATTCGGTCTGTCTGTAGAAAAGATGGCCTTTCTTTTTGCCCGCCTGGCAAATCCTGAAAGCCTGCCCCCTTCATATCGGGAAGCAGCAGAAAGAGTTACCGGGGCCATGAAAACAGAGCCCTATATGATAGCCGGACGCAACCGTCTCTGCACCGACCTGATCAGTGCTACCGGGGGCAAGTTGATTGCTAAATCGGGGGCCGAGGGAGTCTACTGTATTGGTCTGAATGACCGGGAGCAGGGCCTGGCCATAAAAATAGAAGATGGTAACAGTCGGGGGATGGGGGCTATAGTCTATCGTTTGTTGGTGGATCTGAATATCCTGGAGGAAGAGGAAGAGGAAGCGCTGGAGAAATACCGGCAGCCCGTAATTAAAAATCGCCGCGGCGATAATGTAGGGAATATAAGAACCCGCTTTTCCTTTGCAATTTCTCAGGAGCGGGTATAAGATGGAACCGGATATAAAGGGCAAAATTGTTGAGTTGAGCAAAAAAGAAGAAGGGGAAATAATTGAACTTCGCCGGGATTTTCATCGCTACCCGGAACTGGGTTTTGCGGAAAAAAGGACAGCTGAACGCGCTGCTTTAGAAATGGAAAGCCTTGGTTTGAGTGTGCAAACTGGGATTGCGGGAACCGGGGTGGTGGGTGGGGGGGGGGCCCCACAATTCTTCTGCGGGCAGATATGGATGCCCTGCCCATAACCGACAAAAAAAATGTTTCCTATGCTTCCCGGGTGGAGGGAGTAATGCATGCCTGCGGGCATGATGCTCACACTGCAATTTTAATTGGGACGGCCCGGGTTCTCAGTCAGCTGCGGGATCACCTGCGGGGCAATGTGAAATTTTTATTTCAACCTGCGGAGGAAGGGCCCGGGGGAGCTGCCCCCATGATTGAACAAGGAGTATTGGAAAATCCCCGGGTAGATGCAGCCCTGGGTTTGCACGTGGACCCGGATTTCCGACCCGGTCAGATTGGTGTGGGCAGCGGACCCATTAATGCCAATACTGACGAAGTTAACCTCACCATTTTTGGGGAGGGAGGGCATGGGGCCCGTCCCCAGACAGGTGTTGATGCACTCACAGTCACTGCCCAGGCAATTCTGGCCATGCAGCAAATAGTGAGCCGTATGGTTGATCCCCAGCAGGACCTGGTTCTTACATTTGGGACCATTGCCGGGGGTTACCGCCGCAACATTATTCCCGATCGGGTCTGTCTGGAGGGAACAATGCGGACCCGGACTGATGAATTGAGGGCGAAAATGCCTCTTCTTCTCCATCAGGTACTGCAGGGCATAACTTCCTCCTTTGGAGCTTCTTATTCCCTGGAGGTTGATCCTCATTACCCCGCTTTAATCAATAATTCCGGGATGGTTAAAATTCTGGAGGAGGCCTTGGGGGAGATGGGCTCGGTATTTGAAGTTATTAAAGATATCAAACCTTCCATGGGCGGGGAAGATTTCGCCTTTTTTTCCAGGAAAGTTCCCGCGGTTTTTTTCCGCCTGGGTACGGGTTCAGATCAAAGAACAACCGGTTCGGCCCACAATTCACTTTTTGACATCGATGAACGGGCGATTGCAATGGGTATGCAGGCGTTGGCCCTTACTGTGTTTAAATTCCTGGAGGGGGAGTTGGATGTACAAAGTAGAATTAATAATGAACAATCAGGAGGAGACCTCCAGGCTGGGGAATAAAATTGCCGATTATCTCCAGGGGCAGGAAATAATTTTCCTGCAGGGTCAATTGGGAGCGGGCAAAACTTTCCTGGCCCGGGCTTTAATCCAGGCCCTTGGTTATGAGGGAGAGGTTTTGAGCCCCAGTTTTATTTTGCAAAATGAATATCGGGCTCGATTTCGAGTATTACACCTGGATCTCTATCGCCTGGAAGAAGAAGCGGAAATAGAGGAACTGGGACTGGAGGAATATCGGGGAGAATATCTGTGGTTGATAGAATGGGCCGATCGTTTTCCCACTTATTTGCCTCCTCCCGACCTGATTATCTCCCTTTATTTTGTGGGAGAAAAGGAACGAAGGGTGGTCCTGGAGGGCCCACCCTGGATAAGGAGATTAAAAAATCATGTTCCTGGGAATTGATACTGCAACCTCAACCGGAGTTATCGGGCTTTATCAAAAAGAAATGGGGATCAGGGGAGAGATTTCCTTCCGTATTAAACGTGGTCATGGCAAAATTTTTAATTCAATTCTGGCCCAGCTTTTTTCCCACCTTGATTTAAAACCCGGTGAAATAACAGGTGTGGCAGTGGGGTTGGGACCGGGTTCTTTTACTGGAACCCGGGTGGGGATTACCCTGGCCCGCTCTCTGGCCCTGGCCCTGGATATTCCTGTCTGGGGGCTTTCTACCCTGGAGGGGCTGGCCTGGAATGGTGGAAGCAGTGAGGAGAGGGAAATTTTAAGTCTTCTGGATGCTCGTAATGAAAGAGTTTACTGGGGGCTTTATGCCTGGGAAAAGGGACGGCCCTGTCGTTTGCTGGGGGATGATGCTGCCTCAGTTGCAGAACTGGGGCCCCTGCTGGAAAAGCATTCTTCCCGCCTGATGCTGATTGGAGAATACCCCAATTATTATCGGGATTTGCTGGCGGGCAGTTTTTCGGGATCTATTGTTACTCCGGTGCCGGTGCATAATCAGCTCCGCGGGGGAATAATTGCTTATGCGGGGTACCTGGCCAGCCTGAACAACACATCGGGGGATAGCCTGGAAAAAATCGTTCCCCGATATCTGAAAGAAGCCATTTAAGGGGGTGCTCGCTCTGGAAATCAGGCCCATGACCCTTGAAGACCTCCCCCGGGTAATGGAAATTGAAAAAAAATCCTTCATTGCTCCCTGGGCCGAGCGAATATTCCTCCAGGAGCTAACCCGCAACCGCAGGGCCCGTTACCTGGTAGCTATCAGGGATAAATACCTGGTGGGGTATATTGGAATGTGGTTATTGCCTGAGGAAATCCATATTACCAGCCTGGCAGTGGATCCCCTGTACCGTCGTCGGGGAATTGCCAGGGTTTTGATTCAACAGGGCTATAGTCTGGCGAAGGAGCATGACAAAGAGAAAATTACACTGGAGGTCCGGGCTTCCAATCAGGAGGCGCGCTATCTCTATAGAAAAGAAGGTTTCTACGAGGCGGGAATTAAACCTGGATATTACAGTGATAATCAGGAAGATGCTATTATTATGACCCGGAAGTTGAGGGGAGGAAGCGATCATGGCGGAAAAATTAATCCTGGGCATTGAAACCTCCTGTGATGAAACTGCTGCTGCCGTCGTGGACCGGGGACGGCAGGTAAAAAGCAATATTATTTCTTCACAGATTAACCTGCACCGGGAATTCGGGGGTGTAGTTCCTGAACTGGCCTCTCGCAAACACCTGGAGCTGTTAGATCATGTTATCGGCAGAGCCTTAAAGAAAGCGGGGACTGATTTTTCCCAGCTGGAGGGAATTGCAGTAACTTATGGGCCCGGCCTGATAGGCAGTCTCCTGATCGGTATAGTTGCAGCCAAGACCCTGGCCTGGGCCCTGAAAATACCCCTGATTGGAGTAAATCATATTATGGGCCACATTTACTCCAATCTCCTGGAACACCCCGACCTGAAACCTCCCCTGCTGTGCCTGACCGTTTCTGGAGGTCATACCGATTTGTTGTATGCCCCGGAATGGGGTCAGTATCAAATCCTGGGCCGGACTCGGGATGATGCAGCTGGAGAAGCATTTGACAAGGTGGCTCGCTTTCTGGGACTGGGTTATCCGGGCGGACCGGCAATAGAAAGAATTGCAGAAAGTGGGGACCCGGAAAAATACTCCCTGCCCCATCCTGATCTCGGTAGTGACCGCTATGGTTTTTCTTTCAGTGGAATAAAAACAGCCGTCATTAACCTTGCTCATAACCTGGAGCAGAGAGAGGGACAGATTCCCGAGGCGGATATTGCAGCTTCATTTCAGAAAACAGTTGTGGATATTCTTCTGGAAAGGGTTGCCGCGGCCCGTCAGGATTATCCTGTAGAACAGGTTCTCCTGGCAGGAGGGGTTGCTGCTAACCGTTATCTGCGTTCGCGCCTGGAGAAAATGTTAAAGGAGGAGGGGGCCAGCCTCTATTATCCCTCCCTGGAATACTGTACCGATAATGCAGCAATGATTGCCGGGGCAGGCTATTTTCTGCTGGAGCAGGGCCAGGTCAGTTCTCTGGATCTAGATGCTGCTCCGAGTTTAAAATTATAGGTGTGAATTTCTAGAGGCCTACCTGCTGTGGACAATGTGGAAAAACCCCTGCCGCCTTTTCCGGGGGAGGGTTTTTCTGTGGACAGAAAAAGGTAAAAAATGAAAAAATAAAAGGAAAATTATTGATTGATTGTGGATAAGGTCGAAAATTATAGGGGTTCAGGGCTTCTGATTGTGGATAAGTCTGTGGATACTGTGGATACGGAGGTTTTTGAGAATGAATAATTCCTGGAAAAAAATTATCCGGGAAAGCAGCGCCCGGGAAAATATTTTGCACCTGACTTCGATCTGCCCCAACAGCTGTATTTTTTGCAGTCATAAGTATAATCCTCCCGGGGTAGAAGTTTTCGCTCCAGGGCATATTCCCCTGGACCTGATCCGGGAATTGATTGAGTATTTTAATCCCGCAGAAACAGTCCGCATCGGGGAGTCGGTAACCCGGGTAATAGAAGGGGAACCCCTGGCCCACCCTGATTTTTTCAGGGCTCTCTATTATTTCCGCAAGCGCCATCCCCAGACTCCCCTGGAAATCGTTACCTCCGGAACTTTAATAGACCCTGGAACAATGGGGCAACTGGCAGATTATCACCCCCTGCGCCTGAAGCTTTCCCTGAATATTCTGGATCCGAGTTTGCGAAATAAGTACCTGGGGTCGGGAGAACAAAATATGGAGGAATTAATGGAGGGACTGGCACAAAAGGCCGTGCCCTTTGGAGTAACCCTTGTTGCTCTGCCCCACCTGACCGGCTGGAAAGCCCTGGATGATACCATTCGCGGAGCGGCTGCCAGGGGGCCCCGGGATATTACTGTTTTCCGTCCCGCTATTACCCGCCTGGCTCCCTCGCAAATTGGGCTGAAGGGAGAACAGTCGGAAAAACTGGAAAAGGAATTAGCCCGTCTCCGGAGGGAACTGGAAACCCCTATCCTGCTGGAACCCACTTATCTCCAGGATTTAAGACCACAAGTTGCGGGGGTACGACAGGATTCCCCTGCCGCCCGGGGCGGGTTGCAAAGCAACGATGTGCTGCTACAGATAGGTGAGAATCAGCCTGCCTCCCGCATTGAAGCCCATCAACTCCTGCAAAAAAAAGGAGGAACAATCCCGGTTCTTGTGGAACGGGAAAAAACGCAAAAACAGCTTTACCTGGAAAAAAAGGCCCAGGATAATAGTGGGGCAATTTTCTATCGCGATTTACCATCGACTTTAATTCAGGACATAAAAAAAGCCTGTGGGGGAGAAAAAACAGCCCTGATTACTTCTACAGCTGCCTACCCCCTTTTGCGAGAAGCTTTTGCCGGCAGCAATATTGCCGTCTGGCCGATAAAAAATGAGTTGATGGGAGGTACCATCAATTCTGCGGGATTATTGGGAGTCACTGATATAATCCGGCAAAAGGACAAAAGACCCCGCCCTGGAATGCTGGAAAAGTTGATTTTGCCCGGGGTGATGTTTGATCAACAGGGGCGGGATTTATGGGGAAGAAAAATTTCGGAACTGGAAGAAGTCCTCGGGATAGAGTGTTTAGCCTATCCAGTTTAAAAAATAAAATTGCTTTGAAAATAAAATATTGTGTTATTTGAAGAATTGAGGAGTATGGATTAAAAATATAGCTTTAATTTGGATAGAAGGGCGATTTTTGCCTTCTGATATAGTTGATTTTAATTGCTTTCTTCATTATTATTATCTATGTGATCATTAGCACTCAGCGTGAGTGAGTGCTAATAAAAAGTATTTATTTTTTCAAAGGGGGTATTGTGGTGAACATAAAACCATTAGGTGATCGCGTGGTTATCAAGCCTATCGAAAAAGAAGAGATGACCAAAAGCGGTATCGTTCTTCCTGATACGGCCAAGGAAAAGCCGCAGGAAGGTGAAGTAATCGCCATAGGAGAAGGCCGTATGCTGGACAGTGGTGAAAAAGTAGACCTGAGTGTAAATGTAGGAGACAAAGTTATTTATGCCAAGTATGCTGGAACCGAACTGAAAAGAGAGGACCAGGAATATCTGATTATCAGTGAAAAAGATATTCTGGCAATAGTAAACGAATAATATAAGGGGGAGGTAGATTAAGATGGCTAAGGAAATCAAGTTTTCCGAAGAAGCACGCCGGGCCCTGGAACGCGGTGTAGACCGCCTGGCTGATACTATTAAAGTTACCCTGGGGCCCAAAGGCCGTAATGTCGTAATAGAAAAAGGGTTTGGTTCACCAACTATCACCAATGATGGGGTAACCATTGCCCGAGAGATTGAACTGGAAGAGGCTTTTGAAGACCTGGGAGCTCAAACCGTAAAAGAAGTAGCCACCAAAACCAATGATGTAGCAGGGGACGGAACCACCACTGCTACTGTAATGGCCCAGGCCATTTTTAAAGAAGGTCTGCGAAATGTTGCTGCCGGCGCCAATCCCATGCTTTTAAAGCGGGGAATTGAGAAGGCCGTGGAAAAGGTAGTGGCTGAGATTGCCAAGCAAAGCATTCCGGTGGAAGGCCGTAACGCTATTGCCCAGGTAGCTGCAATTTCTGCTGCTGATGATGAAATTGGCGAATTAATTGCCGATGCCATGGAAAAGGTAGGCAAGGATGGAGTAATTTCAGTAGAAGAATCCAAAACCATGGGTACCTCCTGGGAGTCGGTTGAAGGGATGCAATTTGACCGGGGATATATTTCTCCCTATATGGTAACCGACACCGAAACCATGGTTGCCGATATGGAAGATCCCTATATTCTGATTACCGACAAGAAGATTTCCAACGTCCAGGAAGTTCTGCCCCTCCTGGAAAAAGTTGTGCAGCAGGGTAAGAGTATTGTAATAATTGCTGAAGATGTTGAAGGCGAAGCCCTGGCTACCCTGGTTGTTAATAAGTTGCGGGGAACCTTTAACTGCGTTGCTGTTAAGGCTCCCGGATTTGGTGATCGCAGAAAGGCCATGCTGGAAGATATTGCTGTCCTGACCGGTGGTACAGTAATATCCGAAGAAAAGGGAATGAAACTGGACAGTTCCGATATATCTGTACTGGGCCGTGCCCGCAAGGTTAATATTACCAAAGAAGAAACCACCATTATTGAAGGTTCCGGTGAGGCCGACGATATCAAGAACCGGGTCAATCAGATTCGGCGCCAGATTGAAGAGGCCACCTCTGATTTTGACAAAGAAAAGCTCCAGGAGCGCCTGGCCAAACTGGCTGGTGGCGTAGCCGTTATTGAAGTTGGTGCCGCTACTGAAACCGAGCTCAAAGAAAAGAAACACCGGATTGAAGATGCCCTATCTGCAACCCGGGCCGCCGTCGAGGAAGGCCTGGTAGCCGGTGGTGGAACTGCTTTCCTTCGCGCCATGAAAGGTCTGGATGAACTTGATCTGGAAGAAGACATGTCTACCGGTGTGGAAATTGTCCGCCGGGCCCTGGAAGCCCCGGTAAAATTGATTGCCAAAAATGCTGGCTTCGAAGGCAGCATTGTGGTGGAGAAAGTAAAAGAACTTACGGGCAATAATGGTTTTGATGCCATGAAAGGGAAATACCTGGATCTGGTTGAAGCGGGAATTGTTGACCCGGCCATGGTAACCCGTTCTGCTCTGCAGAATGCTGCCAGTGCTGCAGCAATGCTTCTGACCACTGAAGCCCTGGTTGTTGATAAGAAAGAAGACAAAGATGAAAGCCCGCAAATGCCCCCTGGAGGCGGCATGCCCGGCATGATGTAAAAAAAATAAAGGCCCTTCCTGCGGGAAGGGCTTTTTTTTTGGAGGATAAAGCCTGTCGGAGTTGAATTCTGTGATTGAAAGGGAAAAAGGGGTGAAATAATATGTGGAAAGAAAAATTTCCCCGGGTGCATCTGGCCAGTCTGCCCACCCCCCTGGAAAAACTGGAACGAATCAGCAATGATCTAAAGGGGATAGAACTTTTTATTAAGCGGGATGATCTGACTGGTCTGGCCTACGGGGGCAATAAAGTTCGTAAACTGGAATATTTAATGGGTGAAGGTCACAGGCAGGGCTGTCGGACAGTTATTACTCTGGGTGGTCCTCAGTCCAATCATGCGCGAATGACTGCCGCAGCAGCCAGTAAAATGGGCTGGGAAGCAATTCTTGTTCTGCAGGGAGAACCTCCTCCAGAAGAGCAGGGTAATATTCTCCTGGATGGCCTGCTGGGAGCCCGAATTGTCTGGACAGGAACCGAAGAAAGAAGTGATGTTTTTCAACGGGTAGAAGAGGAACTGCGACAGAAGGAAAAAAAGTTTCTGTCCATTCCTCTGGGCGGCTCCAATGCTCTGGGAGCCCTGGGTTATTTGCAGGCTGCAGAGGAGATTGCCCAGGCCCAGGAAAAACTGGGTGTTAACTTCGATTATATTGTGGCCGGAGCTGGTTCAGGAGGAACCCATGCTGGTTTGCTGGTGGGGAAATATATGTACGATCTGTCGGCCCGGATAATGGGCATTGCAGCTGCCGATAGGGATTTAACTCCAACTGTTGATGACCTATTCCAGGAAACCTCCCGGCTTCTTGGGCAGGAGTTTTCCCGGGACAAAGATGACCTCTTTTTAAGTCGGGATTATGTGGGCCCCGGCTACGGCCTGGTGGACGAACCGACCATTCAGGCAGTTCGCTATCTGGCTTTACAGGAGGGGATAATTTTGGGCCCGGTCTATACTGGAAAAGCCCTGGCTGGATTACTGGACCTGGCCCTGCAGGGATTTTTCCCCGAGGGCAGCAGGATCCTGTTCATTCACACCGGGGGAACCCCGGAGGTTTTTGCCTTCAATAAAGAGGTAGGAGGAGGGAAAAATGCTAAAGAATGAAACGGTTGTGGTCATAGATTTTGGAGCCCAGTATAATCAGTTAATTGTTCGGAGAATAAGGGAGGCCAGTGTTTTTGCGAGGCTTTTACCCTATAATACCCCGGTAGAGGAAATAATGAAGCTTAATCCCAAAGCCATTATCCTTTCCGGTGGCCCCAACAGCGTTTATACTCCCGGGGCTCCTCGTATTGATCATCAGATTTTTAATGAGGGAGTTCCCATTCTGGGCATATGTTATGGTATGCAGTTGATGGTTCATCAACTGGGGGGGCGGGTTCAGCGTGCGGAACGCCGGGAGTATGGGGCTGCCAGCCTGGAAATCACTGAAGAAACACCTCTTTTTTCTGGTATACCCCGGAATATGGAGGTCTGGATGAGTCACGGGGATCAGGTGCTGTCCCTGCCCGCTGGCTTCAAGCTCCTGGGTAAAACTGAAAACACCTCGCTGGCGGTGGTGGGAGATGAGGAACGGCAGTTTTATGGGGTGCAGTTTCACCCGGAAGTAGCCCACACCAAAACTGGCCAGGAGATTATTACCAATTTTCTATTTGAAATAGCCGGGTGTTCCGGGGACTGGACTGAAGAAAATATTATCGAGGAAAAAATAAATAATATAAGGGAAAGTATAGGGGACAGTATTGCTATCTGTGGTCTTTCCGGGGGGGTTGATTCCGCGGTGGCGGCCCGGATGGTTCAAAAAGCTATTGGAGATCGTCTCTACTGTATTTTTATTAACCATGGCCTTTTGCGGGCAGGAGAGGCCCGGGAAATTGAAGAAACCTTCAATCGGGAGTTTAAGGCCAAATTAATCGTGGTTGATGCCCGCACTAGATTTCTGGAAAAATTGCAGGGGGTTTCAGATCCAGAGGAAAAGCGGCGCATAATTGGTCATGAATTTATTGCCGTTTTTGAAGAAGAAGCTGAGAAACTTCCCGATGCTGATTACCTGGTGCAGGGAACGGTTTATTCTGATGTCATTGAAAGCGGGCAGGGGGAAGCCTCAAGAATTAAATCCCATCACAATGTGGGGGGATTGCCTGAAAGAATGAATCTGGGCCTGGTTGAGCCCCTGCGCGAATTATTTAAAGACGAAGTGCGGCGCATCGGGGATATACTGGGATTACCTCCTTCCCTGGTCTGGCGGCAACCTTTTCCGGGCCCCGGCCTCGCAGTTCGAATAATTGGAGAAATCAAAGAGGAGCGCCTGGAAATGGTCAGAAAAGCTGATCAGATTTTTCGTCAGGAAATAAAAAAGGCTGGCCTGGAAAGGGAAATCTGGCAGGCTTTCGCTGTTCTTCCCGGGGACTTACGCAGCGTGGGAGTAATGGGTGATGAGAGAACTTATGGGGCCACTATAGTTTTAAGGGCAGTTATCAGTGAAGATGCCATGACCGCCTCCTGGGCCCGCCTGCCCAATGAGGTTTTGGATCGAGTTTCCCGGCGCATTACCAATGAACTGGAGCAGGTTAACCGGGTGGTTTATGATATCACCTCCAAACCCCCGGGGACCATCGAGTGGGAATGAGGTGAATTTCTCACTTCTTCTTTTTAATGAAGGATTGTTGGAAAGTAAAGAGAATACAATAAAAAGAGGAGACTAAAATATGGTATTTCTGGTCCTTGGCGCAGCTTATGTTCTGGGGAGTATTCCCGGAGCGGTCCTGGTGGGAAGGCTCTGGGGGGTTCGGATAACTGAAAAAGGGAGTACCAACCCCGGGACCGCCAATGTGCTGCGACTCCTGGGTAAGGGACCGGCCCTGTTATGTCTCTTGCTGGATGCCGGCAAAGGTATTCTGGCTGTATTCCTGGGAGAAATGGCTGGCCTGGGTCTGGGGGCCACAGCAGCAGTAATTGCTGGCCACAACTGGTCTATTTTTCTCCGGGGACGGGGCGGCAAAGGAATAGCAACCATGGCTGGCGCTCTCCTGATTATCAGCCCGATTACCCTTCCTATACTGGCGTTGATTTTTCTAATAATAAACTATTTAACCTCATATATTGCGGTAAGTAGTGTCCTGGCCGGGGTTTTTCTGCCCCTGCTGTTGCACTGGCAACTGGAACTGGGCGGCTTGTTGTTGGGAATAGTGATAGCAGTGATGTTGATACTTAAGCACTGGAATAATCTCAGGTTTACCCTGCGGGGAGAAGAAAAAAGAAAAAATATTCTGCGAGGTTTAATTTCCAAAGGAGGTGAAGGAAATGAACGGAAGGATTAAAGATGATATGACTGATCAACTTTTCAAGGCTGTTCTAACCCTCCGCAATATCGATGAAGCCTACTCATTTTTTGAAGATGCCTGCACCATTAATGAAATCAAAGCAATGGCCCAGAGGCTGGAGGTGGCTCGGATGCTAAGGGGGGGAGCTACTTACGAGGAAGTAGCAGAATCCACCGGAGCCAGTACCGCTACCATCAGCCGGGTTAAACGTTACCTTAATTATGGTTCTGATGGCTATCGTCTGGTGCTGGATCGACTAAAGGATGAAGCTGGGGAGTAGGGGATAATAGATTAAATAAAATAAAAAGGGAAAGGGCAGCCCCCTTTCCTTTTTTAGGGTTAATACTCACAGGAGGAGATTAACAGTGAAAATTGCCATAATTGATGGCCTGGGTGGGGGGCTGGGGAGTCAGCTGGCCCGGAAGCTATCTTCCTGCTTACCATCGGAAGCCAGCTTATTTCTCCTGGGTACCAATGGAATTGCCACCCAGAAAATGCTGGAGGGTGCATCCGGAATGGGGGTTACCGGAGAAAAAGCCATTATTTATAACCTGGGGAAAATGGATTTTCTGATTGGCCCCCTGGGTATAATTATTCCCCATGCCATGCGGGGAGAAATTACTCCCGAACTGGCTACCGCAGTAGCTGACTCTCCGGCCAGGAAGGTTTTAATTCCGCTGGACCAACCCCACGTTCACCTGGTTGGCCAGCAGGAAGCCCGGCTGTCTGAATTGCTGGAAGAAGCGGTAGAGGCCATCCTTGAATGCTGCCGGGAGGAGGGTTAAGATGGCACAATATGATGTGTTGATTATTGGCGCCGGACCTGCGGGGATTTTTTGTGCTCTGCAGTTAATGGAGACCGGTAAAAAAATATTGATAATTGAAAAAGGTCGATCCATCGATAAGAGATACTGCCCTGCCAAGGAAAATGGAGGGCGCTGTTTGCAGTGTGAAAACTGTTCCATTGTCTGCGGTTGGGGAGGTGCCGGTGCCTATAGTGATGGCAAGCTGACCCTGTCGGGTGAAGTAGGAGGTCACCTGGCCCAGTATATCGGGAATAATCCTCTGGATGACCTGATCCAGGAGGTGGATAGCCTTTATCAGAGTTTTGGGGCTCCCGAGCATATTTTCGGGGCAGCCCCGGAAAAAGTTGAAGAGTTACAGAAAAGAGCCCTGCGGGCCGAAATGAAATTTGTTGCCGCTCCCCTGCGCCACCTCGGTACCGGTTACAGTCGGGAAATATTGGAAAAAATGTACAATCGACTCCGGGAAAAAGGAGTAGAAATAAGAACCGGCTGCCGGGTTCAGACCATAATGGAAGAAGAAGGCCGGGTTACTGGTGTGGTTGATCAGGAGGGAGAGGAAATTCGGGCTCCATATGTCATGGTGGCACCGGGACGGGAAAATGCAGAATGGTTTGAAGGTGAGAGCAGCCGTCTGAAACTTTCCCGCTCGGTAAACCCTGTTGATATTGGGATCAGGGTGGAAGTGCCCGCAGTGGTTGCTGATGATATTACCCGGGATATTTATGAGCCCAAACTGATTTATTACTCCCAGACCTTTGATGACCGGGTGCGAACCTTCTGTATGTGTCCCAACGGGGAAGTGGTGCAGGAGAATAATCAGGGCTTAATAACCGTAAATGGACACAGTCATTCCGATTATAAGACTAAAAACACCAATTTTGCCCTGCTGGTCAGCAAGAGCTTTACCGAGCCTTTTAAAGAGCCCATTAAATATGGACGATATATTGCCCGCCTGGCCAATCTGCTGGGGGGAGGAGTGCTGGTTCAGAGGTT